>Ga0196963_10000369_pt1 | contig 42613 bp, 25 predicted proteins | sample S1_5metaG_FD_148600 | JGI IMG/M metagenome (GOLD analysis project Ga0196963, IMG submission 148600) | Soil microbial communities from Anza Borrego desert, Southern California, United States - S1_5 | ecosystem: Environmental > Terrestrial > Soil > Desert | place: USA: California | collected... | reverse complement strand
GTCGCGCCAGGCGGTGGTCGACTACATGACCCCGCTCGGCCTCCACCATCTGATGGCGACCGGGCATCATTACGGCCCCGGTCCGTGGGTCGACGACCTCGAGCGGCCGGACTGGAACCCGACCTACTATCATCGGGCCGACGGCAGGGGCATCGGCTTCGACCGCACCGCCTCGGGCAGCAATGCCGTCGGCCAATATGCGCCCCCTGTCGCCGCCCGCTTCGGCCAGCTTGCAACCGTGCCGGATGACTATCTCCTCTGGTTTCACCGCGTGCCATGGAGTCATCGTCTCCGATCAGGGCGCACGCTCTGGGACGAGCTGGTCGCGCGCTATTCGCGCGGCGTCGAGGCGGTGCGGGAAATGCGCCGCATCTGGACGTCGCTCGAGCCCGGGATCGACCCGGAGCGCTTCGCCGAGGTCGCGGCCTTCCTCGCCATCCAGGAGGAGGAAGCTCTGTGGTGGCGCGATGCTTCGATCGCCTATTTCCAAAGCCTCTCGCGCCGGCCGCTGCCCATGGGCTACGCACCGCCCGCGCACGACCTCGACTATTACAAGTCGCTGCGCTTCCCCCACGCTCCCGGCCAATGACCTTGTCCTCCGCCAGCTACGATTTCTCGCTGCGCCCAAGCCTAGCGCTTTCGCTGGAGCGGATCGGCCTCGAGCGAGAGCCCGTGCTCCTCGTCGAGGGCGCGATGAACCGGGCCGGGGCCTTGGTCGAATATGCCGCGACCGAGGTGACCTTCGAGCCGGTCTGGGGACCTTCCGGCGGCTATCCCGGCCTCCGCGCTCCGGCGCCTCTCGACTATGTGGAGTCGGTGGTCCGGGCTCTCGATCCGAGCATCCGCCGCGCGTTCGGGCTCGAGCGGGTCAAGCTCGCGCGGGCGGAGTGCAGCTTCTCGCTGGTGACCTTGCCGCCGGAGCGACTCGCGCCGCTTCAGCGCATCCCCCATGTCGACACCACCGACCCGCTGCAGTTCGCGCTGCTCCATTACCTGTGCGACGCCTGCCACGGCGGCACAGCCTTCTATCGGCACCGCGCCACAGGGTTCGAAACGCTGACGACCGAACGCCAGCTCGCCTACGAAGCGGTTCGCTCGAACGAGCTCTGCGAAACGGTGAGCGCCTACATCGACGGCGACAGCCCGCATTACGAGCGGATCGCCGCCTTCGACGCCGCCTTCGACCGGATCCTCGTCTATCGCAGCCGCACCTTCCATTCGGGCCGAATCGCCGCCGGCCAGGCCCTGAGCGCGGATCCCCGCCGGGGTCGCCTCACCGCCAACATCTTCGTCAACTACCGCGCGCTCTGATCCGGCCCAAAAAAGAGGCGCCGCGATGGATCGCGACGCCTCGAGTCGGGATGAACTGGGTCGGCTACATGGTGATCCGGATGATACCCGAGAACCGCCGGTCGTTCATGAACCAGGATCGCGGCGCGCGGATGAGGTCGTTGTTGATGACCTGCGAGGTCTTGGTGACCTCGTTGAGGATGTTCACCGCCTGGAAGCCGATCCGGATGCGCTTGTTGATCGAGTAGAAGATCGAGCCGTCCAGCTGGCCGGTGGGCTCGTTGAAGATAGGAGCAAACGGCACGATCACGTCGCGCGTGGTGAGCAGGAAGCGCGAGCGCCAGTTATAGGCCAGCCGGATCGTCAGCGGCCCTTTCTCGTAGAAAGGCTGGATGTTGATCGTATGCTTGGACAGGCCCTGGAGCGGCAGCAGGCTAGTGTCGATATTGGCCGTGTTGCCCGCCGCGACGTCCGGATCGGTCTCCGACAAGGTGCTCTGACTGACCCCGCTCGAATCCACATAGGTATAGGTCGCGTTCAGCCCAAGGCCGGAGAGGAAGCCCGGCAGGAAGTCGTAGACCTGCTGATAGGCCAGCTCGAAGCCCTTGATCTTGCCGGTTTCGTCCGAGTTGACCGGCGTCGTCACGATCGCGTCGAACGTCGCGCCGTTGTTGGTGAAGGGAAGTCGGGCGGTGCCGTTGGTAAGCACGCCGTGCAGCCGTTTGTAGAAGGCCGCCAGCGTCAGTTGCCCGACGCCGCCGCGGTTGAAATAATATTCCGCCGAGAGATCGAAGCTGTCCGATCGGATCGGTTTCAGGAAGGGATTGCCGACCGTAGACCGCGCTACCGGCCTGCCTCCGCCCGCTTCGATATCCTGCTGGTTGGCCGCCAAGGTGAGGTTGTAGAAGTTGCGCGTCAGCCCGAAGTCCGGTGGCGTGATGCCTTTGGAGTAGGCGAAGCGGAATTGCACGCCTCCGCCTACCTCCGCCTTCAGGTTCAGGCTCGGCAGCCAGTAATCGTAGCTGAGCTTGGCTGAGTTTGTGGTGACCGCGCCGTTGGCAAAGTTGCGGGCGGCCTGGCGCACGTCCGCCGGCAAGGCGCAGAAGGGCGTGGGCGGCGGTATCGACCCGTCGGGACGCGGCGTCGGATTGAGGCACTGCGCTTCTGTAGAGAAGGTAACCTGGTTGAACACCTGGGTACCGGCCGCTTCGCGCGTCGTATGGGTGTAGCGGACGCCGATATTGCCGCTGAGCTTGAATCCGCCCGAAAATTCGTGGCGGAATCGCACCATCGCGTAGGCGGCGTTATTCTCCTCGTCGACGGGGTTGACCTCGCCGGGTCGGAAGGGCGTGCCCGGAATGACACCGCAGCGCATCGCCAGCGGCACCCAGTTCTGGGGACAGCCGCCGACCAGCCGCGGCCGCCATTCGTCGCCCACCTGGAGGCCGAAGGCGGTGAGCTCGTCGTAATTCTTTACGGGGTCACCGGAGTAGAAGAGCATCGACTGGCCGAGCAGCGGATCGCCGGCCCGTCCTCGCATGAAGCCCGGGAAGTTGAAGGCCTCGTAAGATCCAGTCGCCGGGGCGCCGCCGTTGGTGGTGGGATTGCCATCAATCCGATCGCTCAACCAGACCGGGCCGCGGCCGCCCCAGATCTCGCTCAAGACGCCCCAATTATAGCTAGAGAAGCGGGCGACGTTCTCGCGCTCGGCGTGGCGCGCGCCGACTCGGATCGAATTCAGCCAGCTGCTCTCCGGGAAGGAATAATCGAGGTCGATGCGCGCTGCGTCCTCGCTGCCGTCGCTGTCCTCGATATGATCCATGATGTTCCGGTAGAAAGTGTTGTACGGATCCGAGAAACTGTTGTGGACGCCGCCCTGTGGGTCGACGCCGAAATAGCTCGGGTCCTGGTCGGAGGCGCCTCCGGCAAGGTCGGTGCATGGGCTGTTCGTCGCGGGGCCGGAACATACCTCCGGCGGCCGGAATTCGACGACCGGGATGTTGCTGCCATCGAGGTCGATAAAGACATTTTGAAATGCCGAAGTCCACAAGGTCACGTCGAGCACGTTCACCCGCGAATCGACGTGCTGATAGTCAAGGTTGAGCGTCAGGCGATCGGTCGCGTTCCACTTCAGATTGGCGCTGTAATCGCTCGTCACGAACCGCGACTGCTGATTGCGCTTCTGATTGTTGCTCTGCAGACCGTAGCGCGGGGTACGAACGTCGCCGTTTCCGCCCCAGGCCGCGGTGTTCTGCTGGTCGTCGCGCCAGCCGGACGGGCCGGTGATGACACCGTTGTCGAAGAGGCCATCGTCATCGAACTCGAGTGTGGTACCGGGCACTCGCCGGGAATCGCCGTTGGAGGTGACGTTGTCAGTTGCCGTCTCGATCGCATGCTCCGTCCAGGATTCGCGCGCGTCGGAGCGCATGAACTGGAGCGTCGCGAGCAGGGACCGGTCGTTGCTGCGCCATTGCGCCGCGGCCGAATAGCCGTAGCGCTTGCGATCAGTGTCCTGCGTGCGCATGACCGCGCCGCGCGGCAGGTAGACCGTTCGCTGCGCGGTCGCTCCGGCGCTCGGGACGACATCGCCGTTCGAAAAGAGCGTACGCTGGCCGAAGTTGGAAATCTGGATCGCGTCGTTGCGCCACTTGAGCTCAGAATAAGCGAAGCTGCCGAGCAGGCCGATCTCGCCGATTCCAGTCTCCCAGCGATTGCTGGCGAGGACCGAGAAAGTGGGCGTGAACTCCTCGCGCATGTCTCCCCAATTGACCTCGCCGGAGCCGGCGATGACGAACCCCTGATTGTCGAACGGCACCCGGGTGCGAAGATTGACGGTGCCGGAGATACCGCCTTCAACCATGTCGGCTGACGGGCTCTTGAAAACGTCGACGCCGCCGAGCAACTCCGACGGCACGTCGGAGAAGCTGAGGCCGCGGCCATTATTCGCTGTGAACGTGTCGCGGCCGTTGAGCTCGCTGCGGACATAGGTGAGTCCGCGGACGACCACGCCGCTGCCCTCCGTCGAGAAATGGTCGGGATCGCGACCGGCGGCAAAGCGGTCGATGGCGACACCCGGGATACGCTGCAGAGCCTCGGTTACGGAACGGTCGGGAAGCGCGCTGATGTCCTCGGCGGTGACGGAGTCGACGACCACTTCCGAATCGCGTTTGATATCCTGGGACCGTCGGAGGCTGCCGCGTATGCCGGTGACGACGATGTCGCCTTCCGATGTGGCCTCCGGGTCAGCGAGTCCGGACGTGACGCCGCCCTGTTCCTCGGTGGAGGTCTCCTCGTCCTCGGAAGGCTGGGAGGTGCCGGGTTGGCCGCTCTGGGCGAAGGCCGGGGTCGCGACGGCGACCATGCACAAAGCCAACGCCGAGACGCTGGTCCGCATTGCGAGGCTGAAGCGCTCGCGGGCGCCGTCCAGCTGCCGGGATTCGATCCCCTCCATGACACCTCCCAAAAAATGTTAGCGCTAACAGTTGACGCCGCGCTAATCGTTGTTAGCGGTAACTATCGAGGGTTTTTCAATCAATCAAGGGGCCCCGGAGGCGGCGGTGGAGAGAGTTTCCGAATTGTTGCAAAACTACCATATTTCCGACGCGATCGGGCAGTGCCGATCCGACGCGTCCAGCACGTAGCGATGTCCGACAACGGAATCAGAAGCATCCTGGTGGTCGGCGGCGGCTCGTCCGGATGGATGACGGCGGCGGCCCTCGCCAGGAAGCTGGCGGGCCTCGCTATTGAAATAAACGTCGTTGAGTCGGCTGAGATCGGCATCGTCGGGGTGGGTGAAGCCACCGTTCCCCACATCCGCTTCTTCAACGCCAGCCTGGGTCTCGAAGAGGCCGAGTTCATGCGGCGGACCAAGGCCACGTTCAAGCTCGGCATCGAGTTCAGGAATTGGGGGCGCAAAGGCGATTCCTACGTACATCCGTTCGGCGCCTTCGGGACGGACCTGGGCGGAGTCCCCTTCCACCAGCATTGGCTGCGTATGCGCGCGGCCGGCGAGGCGGCGCCGCTGGAGCGCTACTCGCTGCCGATCCAGGCGGCCCGGATGAACCGTTTCAGCCCCCCGGCGGAGGATCCCTCCTCCCTCTATTCCACCTTTTCCTATGCCTACCAGTTCGACGCCACGCTCTACGGTCGTTTCCTGCGCGACTACGCGGAGGCACGAGGCGTCCGGCGGATCGAAGGCAGGATCATCGACGTCGCGGTCCGCCCGGAGGACGGCTTCCTCTCGTCGGTCACCCTTGCCGACGGCAGGCGATTGGAGGCGGACCTGTTCATCGACTGCTCCGGCTTCCGCGGCGTCCTTGTCGAACAGACGCTGAAGGCCGGCTACGAGGAATGGACTCACTGGCTCCCCTGCGACCGCGCCATCGCCCTTCCCTGCGCCGGCATCGACGCCCTCACCCCTTACACCCGCGCGACCGCACGCGAGTCGGGCTGGATATGGCGAATTCCGCTGCAGCACCGGGTCGGCAACGGCCACGTCTATTCGAGCGCCTTCGTGGCCGACGACGACGCCGAGGCGGCGCTTATCGGCCAGCTCGAAAGCCCGCCGCTCGCCGAGCCGAACCGCCTCCACTTCACAACCGGGAAGCGGCGGCGGCAGTGGGTGAAGAACTGCGTCGCGATCGGTCTATCCGCCGGCTTCCTCGAACCGCTCGAATCGACCAGCATCCACCTCATCCAGCTGGCGATCGGGCACCTCATCGACCTGCTGCCGGACCGTAGCTGGGACCCGCTCGATGCCGCGGAATTCAACCGGGTGATGGACGTCGAATATGAAAGGGTGCGCGACTTCCTGATCCTCCATTATTGCGCGACGGAGCGGGACGACACGCCCTTCTGGAATCATTGCCGCACGATGGAGCTGCCCGACTCCCTGCGCTACAGGATGGAAGTGTTCCGCGAGCGCGGATATATCGTGAACTATCGCGAGGGCATGTTCCTCGAGCCGAGCTGGATCGCGGTCTATCTCGGCCAGAATGTCACCCCGCGCCGCTTCGACCCGCTGAGCGAATCCCTCTCGGCTTCCCGGCTGCGAGGCGAAATGTCCCGTATCGGCGAGGCCTGCCGGGCGGCCGCGGGACGCATGCCGGAGCATGGCGATTTCCTCCAGGCGATCGGGGCGGTGGAGGGACAGGCGGCATGACCGGGGTCGATCGCCTGAGCATCGTCATCCTGGGAGAAGGAGTCGCGGGCTGGGCGGCGGCGGCGATGCTCGCCGGCGCTCTGCCGGCTTCACGTTACGCGATCTGCCTCGTGTCGACGGGAATGCCGGACGACAGCCTCGGCCCCTTCGGTCCGGCCGAGGCGACCCTTCCCTCGATCCGCGAGTTCCACGTCCGGCTCGGACTCGACGAGGAAGCTCTCGTGCGCGAAGGCCAGGCGGGCTACGCGCTCGGCGTCGCTTATTCCGGCTGGTCGTCGGCAGCGCCAACCTACTTCCTGCCTTTCGGCGACGTCGGCGCCCCCTTGGATACAGTCCCATTCCACCAATTGGCAGGCCGTCTGCGCGCGGCCGGCGGCGCGGTCCGGTTCAGCGACTTTTCCGTGGCGGCCTTGGCCGCGCAGATGGGGCGTTTCGCTCGGCCACTCGACGATCCTGCCTCGGTTCTTTCCACTTACAGCTACGGCCTTCATCTTTCCTGCGGCCGCTACGTGAACGCGTTGCGAAGCCTTGCGCTGGCCCACGGCGTGCACCAATACGAAAGCCCATTCGTAGTTGCGAAGCTGAGCGAGCGGGGCGACCTGGCCGGCCTTCGCCTCGAGAACGGCGAGACGGTTCCCGGCGATCTGTTCATCGACGCGTCCGGACCGTCCGCGCGGCTCATCGGGACGGCACTCGTCACCGGTTTCAAGAGCTGGCGTGCCTGGCTGCCCTGCGACCGCGCGGTGGCGACCTCCTCCGCGACGACGGTCCCACCCGCCCCCTATTCTCACATAGAGGCTCGGGCCACGGGATGGCGCCGCGTGGTTCCATTCCAGGACGGTGTCGGCGACGTGCTCGTCTTCTGCTCGGGCTTCACGGATGCCGAGGGCACCGCCTTCGAGTCCGGGCGGCGGAAGCAGGCCTGGACTCGCAATTGCATAGCACTCGGGGCGGCGGCCGCGACCGTCGAGCCGCTTCAGTCCACCTCGATCCATCTCGTGCACACTGCGCTGGCAAGGCTGTTGCGCCTCTTCCCGGCCTCGCGTGAGCACCACGCCGAGGCGGCCGAATTCAATCGCCAGACGGAACTAGAGCTGGACCGGCTCCGCGACTTTCTCATCCTGCGCTACAAGCTGAACGGCCGCCGGGGCGAGCCGTTCTGGGACGCCGTTCGGGAGGCGGAGATTCCCGAGCCGTTGGCCCGCAAGATCGCCCTCTTCGAAAGCCGCGGGCGAGTCCCGCTGCTCGACGGCGACACGTTCGAAGAAGTGGAATGGGCCGCACTGCTCGACGCCCACGGCGTCCGCCCCCGCCGCTACGACCCGCGCGCGGATGCTTTCCCTCCCGAGCGGATCCAGGCGCATTTCGCTGCCGTGCGATCGATCATGCTGAAGGCGGCGGCTGGGCTTCCGCTCCACGGCGACTATCTCGCCCGACAGAAGCGGCTGCGAGAGAGAGTCGCATGAGTGACAGGAACATTCGCGACATCGTGATCGTCGGCGGCGGCACGGCGGGGTGGATGGCCGCGGCGGCAATGGCGCGACTGCGGACGACCGGCGCAAAGATCACGCTCCTCGAATCGGACGAGATCGGCACGATCGGCGTCGGCGAGGCGACCATTCCCCCGATCCGCGCCTTTAACGCCATGCTCGGGCTCGACGAGGACGATTTCGTCGCGAAGACGCAGGGCACATTCAAGCTCGGCATCGAGTTCGTCGACTGGTCTCGCCTAGGCCACCGCTACATGCACCCGTTCGGCCGGTTCGGCGCCGACATGGAGGCGGTGAGCTTCCATCAATTCTGGCTGAAGTTCCGCGCCCGCGGCCAAGCGGCCCTTCTCGAGGACTACAACCTTTGCGCCGTCGCCGCGAAGCTCGGCCGGTTTCAGCGGCCGGTGCCCGACCCGCGCTCGATCCTGTCGACCCTCAACTACGCCTTCCATTTCGACGCGAGCCTCTACGCAGCCTATTTGCGGGCCTATGCCGAGGCCCGCGGAGTCGTCCGCCGCGAGGGCAAGGTGGTCGACGTCGAGCTGCGCGGCGAGGACGGATTCGTCGCGGCGGTGAAGCTCGCCGGCGACGTACGCGTCGAAGGCGAGCTCTTCATAGATTGCTCCGGCTTCCGCGGCCTCTTGATCGAGCAGGCGCTGGACACCGGCTATGAGGAATGGACGCGCTGGCTCCCCTGCGACCGCGCCGTCGCCATTCCGTCGACCTCGGCCGGCGAGCCGCTCCCCTACACCCGGTCGACAGCGCTGACGGCGGGCTGGCAATGGCGGATCCCGCTCCAGCACCGCACCGGCAACGGCTACGTCTATTCGAGCGCCCACCTCTCCGACGACGAGGCGGCGGCATCGGCGATCGCCAACGCCGCCGGGGCTCCGCTCGCAGAGCCGCGCTTCATTCGCTTTGCGGCCGGACGCCGGCGCAAGCTGTGGAACCGCAACGTCGTCGCTCTCGGCCTCGCCGGCGGCTTCCTGGAGCCGCTCGAATCGACCAGCATCCACCTCATCCAGGCCGGAATCTCCAAGCTGTTCGCGCTCTTCCCGGATCGCGATTTCGACCCGGTCCTCGCGGCCGAATATAACCGCCTCAGCGACATGCAGCTCGAGCAAATCCGCGACTTCATCATCCTCCACTACAAGGCGACCGAGCGTGACGATTCGGACTTCTGGCGCGACTGCCGCGACATGCCGGTGCCGGAAAGCCTCATCCGCAAGATCGAGCTTTTCCGCGAGAACGGGCGCATCTTCCGCCATGAGGACGAATTGTTCTCCGAGGCGAGCTGGCTAGCCGTCCTGCTCGGCCAGGGCGTCCAGCCCCGCCGCTACGATCCTCTCGCCGACACTGTCGATTCAGACGATGTCAGATCCACGCTCGCCCGAATGGCTCCCTTCATCCGCAAGGCCGCGGAAGCCATGCCGGCCCATTCCGACTTCATAAGGCGGCATTGCGCGGCTGGCGGCGGCGGCGAAACCGCGAAATCTCAAGGAGCAATGGCGTGACCGACCAACGTATCCGCAGCGTCGTCATCGTCGGAGGGGGCACCGCCGGCTGGATGGCCGCGGCCACTTTGGCCAAGATTCTGACGACCCGATATTGCGACGTCACGCTGATCGAGTCCGACGAGATCGGCATCATCGGCGTCGGGGAAGCGACCATCCCGCAGATGGCGACCTTCAACCGCATGCTCGAGCTCGACGAGGACGATTTCGTCCGCGAGACCAAGGGCACGTTCAAGCTTGGCATCGAGTTTCACAATTGGGGCCGTCAGGGCCATCGCTACTTCCACCCGTTCGGCTCCTACGGCCTCAACATGGAGGGCGTCTCCTTCCACGCCCACTGGCTGCGCCTCCACCAGCTGGGCGAGGCACCGCGCCTCGACGAATGGTCGCTGCCGGCCTTGGCCAGCGAGCGCGGCAAGTTCATGCGCCCGTTCGACGCGGGCAACTCGCCGCTCTCGCAGATCGCCTACGCCTATCATTTCGACGCCGGCCTCTATGCCCGCTACCTGCGCCGCTACGCCGAGGGGCGCGGAATCGTCCGCCGCGAAGGCAAGATCGTCGAGGTCAACCTGAGAAGCGAGGACGGCTTCGTTGAATCGGTGACGCTGGAGAATGGCGACAAGGTCGAGGCGGACTTCTTCATCGATTGCTCGGGCTTCCGCGGCCTGATCATCGAGCAGGCGCTGAAGGCGGGCTACGAAGACTGGTCCCACTACCTCCCCTGCAACCGGGCCATCGCAGTGCCTTGCGAAAGCGCGCCGGAGATCACCCCCTACACCCGCTCCACCGCCCGCAAGGCCGGCTGGCAGTGGCGAATCCCGCTCCAGCACCGAATCGGCAACGGCCACGTCTTTTCGAGCGACTTCATGTCGGACGACGAGGCGATCGACACCCTCATGAACAATCTGGACGGAAAGCCGCTCGCCGACCCCCGGATCGTCCCCTTCAAGACGGGGCGGCGCAGGCAGTTCTGGATCAGGAACTGCGTCGCGCTCGGCCTCGCCGCCGGTTTCCTCGAGCCGCTCGAATCGACCAGCATTTGGCTGGTTCAGAGCGGCCTGTCGCGGCTGATGACCATGTTCCCCGATCGGACTTTCCAGCAGGCCGACATCGACCGTTTCAACCGGATCGTCCTCAACGAATATGAGATCGTTCGGGAGTTCCTCATCCTCCACTACAAAGCGACGGAGCGGGACGATTCCCCCTTCTGGGACTATTGCCGCAACATGGCGATTCCGGACCGGCTCGCCGAGAAGATCCGAGTCTTCGAGGCCTATGGCCGCACCTTCCGAGAGAATGACGAGCTGTTCAACGACACCAGCTGGTTCGCGGTGATGATCGGCCAGCTGATGAAGGCGAGGACCTATGATCCGGTGGCCGACATCATGCCGCTGGAGGAGACTCGGCGACGCCTGAAGCACATCGCCGACACGGTGCACAATTCGGCCGAATACATGCCGACGCACAAGCAGTTCATCCTCGAGAATTGCGCCGCGCCCGAGTTGGCGGCCGCGGCGTGAAGACGCCCTTCGCGGCCGCCGTTGCCGCTTCGCTTCTCGCGGGTTGCGCGAGCCTGCGGGATGAGCCAGCCGGAGGGCCGACGGCGCGGTTCGAGCGCTTCGACTATCGCGGCACCGATCCCTCCGACTCGATCCCGGCCGGCGCGGGCGAGTATCGCAATCCGATCCTGAAGGGCTTCTACCCGGACCCGAGCCTGACCCGGGTCGGCGACGATTTCTATCTGGTCACTTCGACCTTCGCCTTTTTCCCCGGCATCCCGGTCTTCCACAGTCGTGACCTCGTCAGCTGGACCCAGATCGGCAACGCGATCGACCGGCCGGGGCAGCTCGATTTCGGCCGGCTCGGCCTCTCCCGCGGAGTCTTCGCGCCAACCATCGAGCATCGCGACGGCACCTTCTACATCCTCAACACCTGCGTCGACTGCGGCGGCAATTTCGTCATCACTGCCACGGACCCAGCGGGCCCCTGGTCGGACCCCGTCTGGCTGCCCGACCTCGAAGGGGGGATCGATCCCTCTCTTTTCTTCGACGAGGACGGGTCCGTCTGGATCCTCAACAACGGGCCGCCGGAGGGACAGCCGCTCTATGAGGGGCACCGAGCGATCTGGATCCAGCGCTTCGACCCGGCCGCGAAGAAGACGTTCGGGCAACGCAAGGTGCTGGTGAACGGCGGAGTCGACCTCTCGAAGAAGCCGATCTGGATCGAAGGCCCCCATATCTTCCGCAAGGACGGCTTCTACTATCTCGTCGCCGCCGAGGGCGGGACGGCGGAGGGACATTCGCAGGTGGCGCTCCGCAGCCGCCGGCCCGACGGCCCGTATTTGGCCTATCCGGGCAATCCGATCCTGACCCAGCGCGACCTGCCGCGCGATCGTCCCAATCCGATCACGTCGGCCGGCCATGCCGATCTCGTCGAGACCGCCGCAGGAGAGTGGTGGGCGACGTTCCTCGCCGTCCGGCCCTATGAGGGCGACTTCTACAATACCGGCCGCGAGGTCTTCCTGCTGCCGGTGACGTGGGAGCGGGGATGGCCGCATATCACCCGGCCCGGGGAGGGGATCCCCTACGTTCACCGGCGCCCGAACTTACCTGCGAAACCTGGGCCGCCAGTGCCGACGAACGGCGCGTTCGCGGTCGCGGACGAGTTCGACGGACCCGCCCTTCCCCACAGCTGGATGATGATGCGCAATCCCCGGGAACGCTGGTACGCCCTTTCCGGCGGAGAGCTTCGGATTGAGGCCCGAAGCGTGCCGCTCGGCGGTTTCGGCAATCCGTCCTTCTTAGCCCGGCGCCAGCAGCACCTAAACGCCTCCGCTTCCACCATCGTCCGTTTCACGGCGGTCAAGGACGGCGATTCGGCGGGTCTCGCGGCCCTGCAGAACGACGAATATTTCTTCTACCTCGCCGTCGCCCGCCGCGGCGGGCGGCCCGTCATCGAGTTGCGGCGCCGCGCCGGACCGGGCGACCCGACCGAAGGGGCCCTGATCGCCTCGGCGCCGCTACGCACCGCTTTCGGAGCCCCCGTCCGTCTCCGGATCGACGCGCAGAAAGCGGATTACCGCTTCGCCTACGCGACCCGGGGGAGCGAATGGCGGACGCTTGGCGGCCACGAGAACGGCCGGATCCTCAGCACGAAGCTAGCGGGCGGATTCGTCGGCGCCGTCTTCGGGCTGCACGCCTACTCGCCGTCGCCGGAGGGAGCCCCGCAGAAATGAAGCCCAGCCTGATAATCGTCGCCGCCACCCTTCCGCTTCTCGTCGGCGCGGGCGAGCCCGCGCCGGTGCGTCTCAACCAGCTCGGGTTGTTACCCGAGGGGCCGAAGAGGGCGGTGCTTCCGAATCCCTCGAAAGCGCCGCTCGGCTGGCGGCTCGTCGACTCGGATGGCCGTACACGGGCGACGGGACGGACGATTGTCTTCGGTGATGATCGCTGGTCCGGCGAGCATGTCCACCGCGTGGATTTCAGCAACTTCCGGAAGACCGGCGCGGGTTACAGGCTCCTCGTCGGGGAAGCGGCGAGCCGCGCTTTCTCCATCTCGAACGGCCATTACGACCGGCTGCCTTCCGATGCGCTCGCTTATTTCTACCACAACCGCGCCGGCACGCCGATCGAGGCGCGCTATGTCGGCCGAGAACGGGCGCGACCGGCCGGCCATGTCGGCGAGCGCGCGACCTGCGTCGCCGGCGCGGATTCGAAGGGTAATCGCTGGCCCGGCTGTCCCTACATGCTCGACGTGACCGGCGGCTGGTACGATGCCGGCGACCACGGCAAATATGTCGTCAACGGCGGCATCGCCGTCTGGACCCTGCTCAACGCCTACGAGCGCCACGCCCGCGCCCTCTTCGCCGACGGCCGCGCCGCCATTCCCGAAGCGGGCAACGGCGTCCCGGATCTGCTCGACGAAGCGCGCTGGGAGCTGGAATTTCTCCTGAAGATGCAGGTCCCCGACGGGACTCGCCTCTCGGTGCCGGTGGGGCAGAAGAGGAGCGTCCCGGGCCTCGTTTTCAACGAGATCGACGCCTCGGGCATGGCCCACCACAAGGTGGCCGACGTGCGCTGGACCGGCCTGCCGCTCGCTCCCCACGAGGACAAGGAGAAGCGCCAGCTCTTCCCGCCGAGCACCGGCGCGACCCTGAACCTCGCCGCGACCGCCGCGCAATGCGCGCGAATCTGGCGGAGGATCGACCCTGGGTTCGCCGCCCGCTGCCTCGAAGCTGCCGAAAGGGCCTGGGCCGCCGCCCGCCGCAACCCGGAGGTCTGGGCGATCGCCGACTTCACCGGCAGCGGCGCCTACGGCGACACGGACTATGGCGACGAATTCTACTGGGCGGCGGCCGAGCTGCTCGCCTCGACCGGCAAGTCCGAGTATGCCGCGGCTCTCCGGGCCTCGCCCCACTTCCGGGCCTCCGCTGCGACCGCGCCGGGCTGGAACAGCGTCGCGACGCTGGGGACGGTCACGCTCGTCACCGTTCGCACGCCGCTGGCGGGCGCGGAGACGGCCGCGCTTCGAGCCTCGATACGGGCCGGCGCGGACAGCTTTCTCGCCGACACCGGGAAGGTCGGTTACGCGCTGCCTTACGCCCCGGCGGGCGGCTGGCCCTGGGGCTCGACCTCGTCGATCCTCAATCGCGCGATGCTGCTGGCGATCGCGCATGATCTCACCGGCAAGCGGCGGTATCGCGACGGAGTCATCGACGCGATGGACTTCATCCTCGGCCGCAATCCGCTCGATCGCTCCTTCGTCACCGGATACGGCGCCCGGCCGATGCTCAACCCCCACCACCGCTTCTGGGCTCGGCAGGCCGACGCGCGCTACCCCCCGCCCCCGCCCGGCGCACTCTCCGGCGGCCCCAACAATACCATGATGACGGACGAGATCGCCCCTTCGATCAAGGGCAAATGCGCCCCGCAGACCTGCTGGCTTGACGACTATCGCGCCTTCAGCCTCAACGAGGTCGCGATCAACTGGAACGCGCCGCTCGTCTGGGTTTTGGCCTGGCTCGCCGGGGAATTCGGGCCATCGTCAAAGCCTGCGCAGGCACCTGTGCTCGCCATTACCGTTGACGATCTGCCGGTCCATGGCGAGCTCCCGCCGGGAGAGACCTCCCTCCAGGTCGCACGGCAGGTCATCGCCGCTTTCAAGGCCGCGAAGGTCCCGGCGGTCTACGGCTTCGTCAACGGCAGCTGGATCGAGCGGCAACCGGAAACGGAGGCCGTGCTCCGCGCCTGGAGCGGCGCCGGCTTCCCGCTCGGCAACCACACATGGACTCACCGCAACGTCAATTCGGCCTCGCTTGCCGAATATGAGGAGGAGATCGCCCGCAACGAACCCCTGCTGAAACGGCTCGGCCCCGACGGCAACTGGCGCTGGTTCCGCTATCCTTTCCTGGCCGAGGGTGACGAGCCGGCCAAGCGGGGGGCTGTCCGAGCGATTCTCGACCGACGCCGGTATCGCGTCGCGGATGTGACGATGGACTTCAGCGATTGGCAGTGGACCGCGCCCTACGGCCGCTGCGCGGCGATCGGCGACCAGGCGGCTATCGCCCAGATGGAGCGCCTCTATCTGGAGGCCGCCCGGGAGAATATCGGCTTCTATCGCCGCCTGTCTCATAGCCTTTACGGGCGCGACATTCCCTACGTGCTGCTTCTGCATGTCGGCGCGTTCGACGCCCGCATGCTGCCGCGACTGCTGGATCTCTACCGGCGGGAGGGCTTCCGCTTTGTGACCCTTGCGGAGGCCCAGCGGGATCCTTTCTACCGCGAAGCGATGGAGCCGTCGCTGCCGGCGCCGCCACAAGGGCTGGAGGGCCGCGCCGCCGCGAGCGGCCTGCCACTGCCGCCGCGGACCAGCCACGCGGCCATGCTCGAAGCTCTCTGCCGAAACTAAGCTCAGCGCGCCTCGACCGTCAGCTTGGCGGTCTTGAGGTCGACCGAGTTCGGCCCCGCCGAGATGGTGAAGGTGCCTGGTTCCACGACTCTCTTCATCGCCATGTTCCACAAGGCAAGATCGTCCGGCCGAAGCTCGAACGTGACGGTGCGGCGCTCGCCCGGCTTCAAGGTGACGCGCTTGAAGCGCTTCAGCTCGAGCACCGGGCGGGTCACCGAAGCCTCGTCGTCGCGGACGTAGAGCTGCACCACCTCATCTCCGGTGCGACCGCCGACATTGGCGACCTCTACGCTCACCCGCGCACTCTCCCCCACGCCGATCCGCGCGTCGGCGAGCCTCGGCTCGGATATGTCGAATCGCGTGTAGCTGAGGCCGTAACCGAACGGGTAGAGCGGCGCCGTCGTGTCGAACAGATAGCCGCGCCGCGCCGTCGGCTTGCGGTTGTAGAAGACCGGCAGCTGGCCGACCGAGCGGGCGATCGTCACCGGCAGCTTTCCGCCGGGATTCGCTTTCCCGAAAAGGATGTCGGCGACGGCGTTTCCGGTCTCCTGGCCGAGATACCAGCCTTCGATCAGCGCGGGCGCGTTTTCGGCAAGATAGTTGACCGACAAGGGCCGCCCGTTGAGCAGCACCACCACGGTCGGTTTGCCGAGCGCGAGGACGGCGCGGGCAAGTTCTTCCTGCTGGCCGACCAGATCGAGGGAGGACCGGTCGCCGAGATGCTGGTCCGCCCAGGCCTCGCGGCTGAGCTGTTCGTTGTCGCCAAGCACCATCACCACCACGTCCGCCTTGCGCGCGGTCTCGACGGCCTCTGCGATGAGCCGGCGATTCTCCTCGGCCGGCACCAGGTCAACCGGGTCGGCGGACCAGGAGCGGCTGCGGGTGAGGCGCACCGCCTCCGCATAATCGACCTCGAACTTGCCTTTTGCAGCGCTCCGGATCCCTTCGAGCACGCTAACGACGTGGCGCGGCTCGTCGCTATAGCCGCCGATCGGCGTGTCGCGGGCATGGGTGCCGAGAACAGCGATCCGCTTGATGGCGTGTTCGTCGAGCGGGAGCAGATTGCGCTCGTTCCTGAGGAGCACAATCGAGCGGCGCGCCGCTTCGCGGGCGAGCGCGACCGCCTCGGGCGTCGCCGTCTTTCGCTCGGCACGGCGGGCATCGGCATAGGGGTTCTCGAACAGCCCGGCCTCGAACTTGAGGCGCAGCACCCGACGGACGGCCTGATCGACGAGCGCCTGGGGCACCCGACCGGCGCGAACGAGCTCGGGAAGGTGGACATAACCCTCGCCGTCCGGAGTCTCGGCATCGACCCCCGAGTATATGGCGCGCACCGCAGCGTCTTTGATGTCGCTGAACATTCGGTGCCGCGTTACCATCTCGCGGATCGCGAAATAGTCGCTGACGACGGCGCCCTTGAAGCCCCACTCGCCGCGGAGCACATCGTTGAGCAGCCACGGATTGCCGTGGGAGGGGATACCGTCGATCTCGTTGTACGAGGCCATGACCGAGCGGACCGGAAGCTCCTTCACCGCCCGCTCGAACGGCGGGAAGAAATTCTCGCGAAGCGTTCGCTCGGAGATCTGCGCGGGGCCGACATTGGTGCCGTTCTCGGGCTGCCCGTGGCCGGTCATGTGCTTCAGGGTCACCAGCACCTTGTCGGGCTTCAGCGGCAAAGTCCGTCCCTGGAAGCCCCGGATCGCCGCAAGGCCCATCTCGCTGACCAAGTAGGGATCCTCACCATAGGTTTCCTCGATCCGCCCCCAGCGCGGATCGCGGGCGACGTCGACGACTGGCGCCAGAGCGAGGTTGGTCCCGCGCGCCCGCATCTCTAGCGCGGCGACCGCGAAGACCCGCTCGACCAGCTCAGGATCCCAGGAGCTGGCGAGGCCGATCGATTGCGGGAAGCTGGTGGCTCCTCGCGCGACATAGCCGTGCAGCGCCTCCTCGTGCATCAGGATCGGAATGCCGAGGCGCGTCCGCTCCACGGCCCAGCGCTGGGCGGCGTTGACATATTCGGCGGTGTCGCGCGCGTCGCGATTGGCGCCGGCGGTCGCGCCCGCGGCGGCGTTGGAGACTGTGACTCCGCGCTTGTCGGACGGCCGCGCGATCTGGCCGAGGCCGTGCGGAAAAGCCTGCGACGCCTTCTCCGGGGAAAAAGCGCCCTCGGGTGTCTGAATATTTCCCTTATGCTCCCAGACGGTGACGAGCTGCGCCGCTTTCTCCTCTAGCGTCATCCGGGCGAGCAAATCCTCCACGCGACGCTCCACCGGCTGTGACCGGTCCTTGTAGAGCGGGCGATCCGCGGCCTCCTGCGCGGCGGCCGGCACCGCTCCGGGCAGGGCGGCGAACGTCATGGCAAGGGAGGCGACGGCGGCGGCGAGAACGCCGCGCGAGGCGGAGCGCCGGCAATGAGGCGGCATAATCTTCTCCCGATCGCCCTCTGCGGGTCTGTGCGTGATAGCGCTACCATAAGGCCCCGCATCTGCGCATTGCAATGGGGTAGCAGCCCTCTTAGGCTGCCCTTGGAGGGCAAAAATGGCGAGGCCGAGCCGCCGCAGCCGCGGCAGCGTTACCATCGAGGACGTCGCGCGCGCCGCCGGGGTTTCGGCGATGACGGTGTCACGGGTGATGAACGGCGAGAAGAACGTGCGGGACAGCACGCGCGCCGCGGTGCGCGAAGCGATCGAGCGGCTGAAATATTCTCCCAATACGGCGGCCCGCAGCCTCGCCGCCGGCCAGGCGACCCATATCGGCCTCCTCTACGCCAATCCCAGCGACGCCTATCTCAGCCAGTTCCTGGTCGGTGCGCTGGAGGGCGCTCGCCGCGCCGGCTGCCACCTCGTCATCGAAGCCTGCGAATATGAGCAGGAAAGCGAGCAGGCGGAGGCGGCCCGGCGTTTCGCCACGACCCAGGTCGAGGGCGTGATCCTGCCGCCGCCGCTGTCGGAGTCGGTTCCAATCCTGACCGAGCTCGCAGCGGCCGAGATACCCGTCGTCACCGTGGCAATGGGCCGCCTCTACGAGAATGCTCTCAACATCCGCATCGACGATTTCAGCGCGGCTCGGGAGATGACCGATTACCTGCTCGGCCTCGGCCACCGCCGAATCGGCCTGATCAAGGGTTCGCTCACGCAGATCGCCAGCAGCGAGCGCGAGCGCGGCTTCCGGGCGGCGCTCGAGGCGGCCGGCCTCGATCCGGAGGAAGCCCCGATCGAGCAGGGGGACTTTACCTTCCGCTCTGGCCTCGCTGCGGCGGAGCGGCTGCTCGACCGGCCCGACCGCCCGACGGCGATCTTCGCCAGCAACGATGACATGGCGGCGGCGGCAGTGAGTGTCGCGCACCGGCGCGGCCTCGCCGTTCCCGGCGACATCAGCATCGTCGGCTTCGACGACACGGCCCCCGCCACCACAGTCTGGCCCGAGCTTACCACCGTGCGCCAGCCGGTGTCGGCTATGTCCGAGGCCGCTCTGGATCTGCTGCTCGCCGACCTGCGCAGCCGCCGCTCGGGCGCTGACACCGGCCAGGCAGAGCGCGTGCTCGACCATGAGCTCGTGATCCGCGAATCCTCGGGTCCGGTCGCGAAACTGCGGCCGGCAAAGGCCCGGAAATCGGCTTGATCCCTCGATCAGCTAAATCGGAGCGTGATCATCAGCGAAGTTAACGCTAACATCGTTGCCGAGAGCCGCCGGACGAGTCGGCCCATATCGTTGGGAGGAGGATCGTAAATGACCGAGGCAAGCCCTGCGCGGGCGAATATGGGCTTTATCGGCGCGATCGTCGCCGTGGCGACGATTGGCGGCTTCCTGTTCGGCTACGACAGCGGTGCCGTCAACGGCACCCAGGACGGCCTGAGGGGAGCCTTCTCGCTCAGCGAAGGCGGCCTCGGCTTCACCGTCGGCTCGCTGCTCATCGGCTGCTTCATCGGCGCATTCCTTGCCGGCCGCCTGGCCGACATTTTCGGACGACGCAACGTGATGATGCTCGCGGCGGTGCTTTTCCTCGTCGGCGCGCTCCTGCAGGGCCTTTCCGAATCGCACATCGTCTTCGTCGTCGCCCGAAACCTCGGCGGCATGGCAGTGGGCGCTGCCAGCGTGCTCTCCCCTGCCTACATCTCCGAGGTCGCGCCCGCCGGCATCCGCGGGCGCATGACGACGATCCAGCAGATCATGATCATCACCGGTCTCACAGGCGCCTTCCTCGTCAACTACTTCCTCGCAGCCGCGGCGGGCGAGTCGACCCGGACCTTCTGGGGCGGCCTCGAGGCCTGGCGCTGGATGTATCTGATGCAGGCGGTTCCCGCCGCAATCTTCCTGATCGCACTCTTCTTCATCCCCGAAAGCCCGCGCTACCTGGTCTCCAAGGGACGCGACGAGCAGGCGCGCAACGTGCTGACCTCCCTGTTCGGGGGCGAGGTGGCGCGCGCCAAGCTCGAGGAAATTCGCGCGAGCTTCAGTCAGGACCATCGGCCCAGGCTGAGCGACCTTAAGCGCCCGGACGGCCGCGGCATCCGGCCGATCGTCTGGGCGGGCATCCTGCTGGCGGTGTTCCAGCAGCTCGTCGGAATCAACGTCATCTTCTATTACGGCGCCACCCTGTGGCAGCTCGCCGGCTTCACCGAGGACCAGTCGCTTCAGATCAACATCGTCTCGGGCGCGGTCTCGATCGCAGCCTGCTTCATCACCATCGCCGTCATCGACAAGATCGGCCGCAAGCCATTGCTGCTGATCGGATCGGCAGGCATGGCCGCGACCTTGTTCGCGATGGTCTACGCCTTCGCCAACGGCACGCTCGACGCCGCCGGAAACCTGCAGCTTTCGACCGGTCTCGGCACCCTCGCCCTGATCGCCGCCAATCTCTACGTCATCTTCTTCAACGTCAGCTGGGGCCCGGTGATGTGGGTGATGCTGGGCGAGATGTTCCCGAACCAGATACGGGGATCCGCCCTGGCGGTGGCCGGCTTCGCGCAATGGTTCTCCAACTATCTGATCGCGCAGAGCTTCCCGATCATGGCCGCGACTTTGGGGCTGGCGCTCAGTTACAGCTTCTACGCCGTCTCCGCGGTGATCAGCTTCTTCCTCGTGCAGAAGTTCATCCACGAGACGAAGGGCAAGGAGCTGGAGGAAATGCCGGGTTAGTCCAGGCCGAGGAAGAGCGGTCACCCGACTTGATCCGGGGTCCACCTTCCCTTCTGGTTGAGCCGACGGCAGAAGGTGGATGCCGGATCAAGTCCGGCATGACGGCTCGGAACGCCGATCGACAAAGACTTACAGGATCGCCATGACCCGCACGCCCGTCCGCCCGTTCCGCTCCCGCGACTGGTTCGCGGCGCCGGGACGGAGCGACATGGCGGCGCTCTATCTCGAGCGCTTCATGAATTACGGCCTCACGCCGGAGGAATTGCGCTGCGGCAAGCCGATAATCGGCATTGCCCAGTCCGGCTCCGACCTGACGCCGTGCAATCGAATCCACATCGAGCTTGCCCACCGAGTTCGGGCCGGCATCCGCGACGCGGGCGGCATCCCGATGGAGTTTCCCACCCACCCGATCTTCGAGAATTGCCGGCGGCCGACCGCGGCGCTCGACCGCAACCTCTCCTATCTCGGCCTCGTCGAGATACTGAACGGCTATCCGATCGACGCCGTCGTCATCACCACCGGCTGCGACAAGACCACTCCGGCCGGGATCATGGCCGCCTCGACGGTCGACATTCCGGCCATTACCCTCTCGGGCGGTCCGATGCTCGACGGCTGGCACGAAGGCGAGCTGGTCGGATCGGGCACCGTCATCTGGCGCTCGCGCCGACTGCTCGGTGCCGGCGAGATAGACGAGGAGGAGTTCCTTCGCCGAGCCACCGACTCGGCGCCCTCGGCCGGCCACTGCAACACGATGGGCACGGCCTCGACGATGAACGCAATCTCCGAGGCGCTCGGAATGTCGTTGCCCGGAAACGCCGCCATCCCGGCTCCCTATCGCGAACGCGGCCAGATGGCCTATGAGACGGGAAGGCGGGCCGTCGACCTCGCCTATGAGGATCTGCGGCCGTCCCGGATCCTCGCCCGCAATGCCTTCCTCAACGCGATCCGGGTCAACGCCGCGATCGGCGGCTCGACCAACGCGCAGCCACACATCGTCGCCATGGCGCGCCACGCCGGTATCGAGATCGGACCGGAAGACTGGATGGCGCACGGCTACGACGTACCCCTGCTCGTCAACATGCAGCCGGCGGGGAAATATCTCAGCGAGCGCTTCCATCGCGCCGGCGGCGTCCCCGCCGTCATGTGGGAATTGCTTCAGGCGGGGCGGCTCGCCGGCGACTCGCTCACGGTGACCGGCCGGACCGTGGCGGAAAATCTTCAGGGGCGGCAGACGACCGACCGGGAGGTGATCTATCCCTATGACTCGCCCCTTAAGGAACGGGCCGGATTCTTGGTCCTCCGGGGCAATCTGTTCGACTTCGCGATCATGAAGACAAGCGTCCTCTCGGACGAGTTCCGCCGCCGCTACCTCGCTCGTCCCGACGCCGAGGGGATATTCGAGGCGCGGGCGGTGGTCTTTGACGGATCCGACGATTACCACCATCGGATCAATGACCCGACCCTCGATGTGGACGAAAGTTCGATCCTCGTCATCCGAGGCGCCGGCCCGCTCGGCTGGCCCGGTTCGGCCGAGGTGGTCAACATGCAGCCCCCCGACCGGCTGCTGCAGCGGGGGATAACCAGCCTGCCGACGCTCGGCGACGGGCGCCAGTCGGGCACGTCCGACAGCCCTTCGATCCTCAACGCCTCCCCCGAAAGCGCGGCCGGCGGCGGGCTTTCATGGCTGCGCACCGGCGACGTGATCCGGATCGACCTCAACGCCGGCACCTGCGACGCGCTGGTGGACGAGTCGGAGATAAGGAGGCGGAGGGGACAGGCGCCTCCCGAAGTCCCGGCGAGCCAGACTCCCTGGGAGGAGCTCTACCGCGAGAAGACGGGCCAGCTCTCCGAGGGCGGCGTCCTGGAGTTCGCGGTCAAATATCGGGGCACCTCAGCCAAGACGCCGCGGCACAATCATTAGACGTCGTCCCAGCGAAGGCCGGGACCCCAGCGGGTGAATGCACCCGCGTCTTCACGCGACGGGGCCTCAGCCTTCGCTGGGGCGAGGAGCGCTATTCGATCGGCAGCTCGAACGGCCCCGGCGGCAGCGGGGCTTCGTCGTAGAGGTTGACGACGGGGCTGTCGGCCCAGGCATAGCGGACTCGGGTGGCGGGCTTGCCGTCGTCGGCGACCAGAAGCCTGCCTCCTTGCGCCACGGCGAGCGCATAGCGGCAGCTCTCCTGGGTTGTGCCGCACAGCTCCACACCGACGACGCTCGAGCCGCTCCAGCTGCGCAGCGCGCCGGTGACGCCGGCGAACTCGACGGCGATTTCGCCACCGGTGCGGCGAACACGTACCGCCTCCGGCCCCGCCGGCTCCTGCGCACCGTAGGCAAGGGCACGGGCTGCGCGGGCCAGGCGCCGCCCCACCTCCTGCTTGTTGGCGGGATGGATGTCGAGGCGATCCCCCAGGTCGATCGCGACGACGAGACCGGCATGTTCATCGCCCATCGTCACCTGACGCTGCGCCTCGCGAATCTCGGCCCAGCCGCTGGCGCGCGGCACCAAAGCGGGCGGGCCGAAATTGGCGAGACTGACGATGAGGAAGGGAAGCTCCGGCGCTCCGAACTGACGGCGCCAGCCCGCCATCATCGCTCGCAGCTTCTCGGCATAGCCCGCGGGCATGCCGCCGTCGGTCTCACCCTGGTACCAGGCGACGCCCCTGAAGCCGAACGGCCCCAGCGGCGCGATCATGCCGTTGTGGATCAGCGAAAGGCCGGCGGCGGCGTCCCAAGGGGGACGGGGTGGTTCGCCCAAGCCGGAGGGGGCAACCGCATATTCCCAGCCTTCCCCGAGCGCCCTCGCGCCGCCGCCGGCGAAGCCGAGCTTGAGGACCTCCGCGGGTCCCTGAAAGCCGCCTGCTCCATAGGCGTCGTAAAGATTGACGAGGATGACGTTCTCGCCCTCGCGCAGCAAACCCCTGGGCAATGGATAATCCCGCGCCACGTCCCAGCCGAACGTGTTGCCGACGGGCACGCCGTTAACCCAGGTCTGCTCGATCTCGTCGACGACTCCGAGCGAAAGCGTTGCCAGCCGCGCTGCCTCCTCCCGGCTCAGGGTGAAGGTCTTGCGCGCCCACATCATGCCGTTGAAGGCGGCGAAGGCCGGGTCCCCCCACCCTTCCCAATAGCCGATCCTCGGCATCGGCTTCCAGGCGAGGCCGGCGGGATCCCGCCATGGCTCCAGCGGCGAGCGGGCGCGCCACCAGGCCTGCCAGCGTTCCCCGAAGCGGAGGTTGGCCGCGGCCGGATCGCGGCGGTAGAGGTCGAGCAGGGCCGCGTCCTCGCCGCCGACCGCCCGGCCCGCCGCCTCGTCCATCCAGGAGCGTATCGCCGTGCCGCCCCAGCTGGCGGCGATCGCGCCGATCGGGACCTTTTCCGAAGCCCGGAGCTCGCGGACCATGAAATAGCACGCGGCCGAGAAATCCCTGACCGCGTGGGGCGAAGCCGGCGCCCACGAAATGGGCCCGCCGAAGCCGGCAGCGGGGGCGGCGGCGGTCTTCTTCGGTACTGTGAGGATGCGCAAATGCGCATCGCTTGCCCCGGCCACCTCCGCCTCGCCGTTGAGGGCACGCCCGACGGGAAATTCCATGTTCGACTGACCGGAGCAGAGCCAGACGTCCCCCACGAGTACGTCCTGCGCTCGGGCAGAGGCGCCTTTGGTTCCAACCACGGTGAGATCGTAGGGTCCGCCCGCAGGCATGGCCGGGAGCTCGACTCGCCAGCGGCCGTCCCCGCCCGCGGTCACGGACCGCGACGCACCGCCGAGGCTGACGGTCAGCAATTCGCGAGGGGCCGCTTCACCCCAGACGACAATGGCCCGCTCGCGCTGAAGGACCGCATGGTCGGAAAAAAGCGGATCGAGGACCGGAGCGGCGTGGGCGGCGCCCGCGAACAGCGCTGCGAGAGCGGCGGCCGGAAGCAGCCTGCGCATCCTCACAGTCTCACGAGCGGTGAAGCGATTCCGGGCACATCCACCCGGAAGGCAAAGAGGCTGCCGGCCTCGGGCTGCTCATCCAGCTGGTCAGGCTTCAGCCCTTGCCGAGCCGTGGTGGCATAGGCGGTGCGCCCGTCGGACCCTCCGAAGGCCAGCTTGGTGATGTTCGAGGTCGGGAAGGAGACCCGATTGAGCAACTCCCCTCTCGGAGAGTAACGGCGCGCCTCCCATCCGAAATAGAGGCCGATCCAGAGGCACCCCTCCGCATCGACGGTTGGGCCATCCGGATAACCGTCCTCGGGCGCGATGCGGACGAATGGCCGCGTCTCTCCGAGCGACCCATCGGCGCGGAGATCGCAGGCGTGGATCAAGCCGGCGAGCGTGTCGACGTGATATAGGGTTCGTCCATCGGAAGAGATGGCAGGTCCATTGGTGATCACGACCGGCGGCAGGCCTGCATCGGCCAGTTGCCCGGACTGGAAGCGATAGAAGCGGCCCGTCGGTTCCTTCTCGTCATTGTCCATCGTGCCGAACCAGAGCCGCCCGGCCGCATCGACGACTCCGTCATTGATGCGGTTGCCCGGCCGGTCCGCCTCGACCGCGGCGATCAGAGCGAACTCGCCGCTCTCCTCGTCGAAGCGGTGAAGGCCGCTCTCCAGCCCGGCGATGAACCCGCTTTCCGCAGGGAGCAGGAATCCGATCTGTTCAGGCGAATCCCAACTGCGAGACTCGCCTCCTTCGGGATCGAAGCGATGGATCTTCCGGCGTTTTATGTCCACGAACCAGAGGGCGAGATCCCGCTCGACCCACACCGGCCCCTCGCCCAGCTCGGCCCCAACGGTCCAGACGCTCTGCGGCCGCGTCATCCTATCTCCAGCCCGCGTCGACGAAATATTCGTGACCGGTAACCAGTCGTGCGTCCTCCGAAGCGAGAAAGAGGACCATGGCGGCCACGTCCTCGGGCGCCAGCCGGCCCTTGAGGCATTGCCCGGCCACGATCTCAGCTTCGCCCTCGGGCGTGTACCATTGCAGCTGACGGGGCGTGCGGACGTTGCCGGGAACGACGCAGGTGACTCGGATGCCGTCCTTGCCGAGATCGCGGGCGAGCGAGCGCGTGAGGCCCTCGATGGCGGCCTTGGCGGTCTGATAGAGCGCCAGGTCCGGAAGCGCGAGGTGCCAGGAGATGGAGCCGAGATTGACGATCGCGCCGCCTCCCTTCGCCCGCATCCCCGGCACGACCGCCTGGGCGCAGAAGAAGAAATGCTTGAGGTTCACCTCGATGCGCTCGTCCCAATAAGGCTCGGTAACCTCATCGACCGCGTGCCGGTCGTCGTTCGCGGCATTGTTGACGAGGATATCGAACGGACCCCCCGACTCGACGAGACGCGAGATGGCCGCCTGCAAGCCCGCCACATCGCGAAGGTCGAGCCGCTCGAAGCGGGCGCCGGAGCGATCTGCAAGCTCCTTTGATTCCTCCTCGGCGATGTCGAAGAAGGCGACGTCGGCGCCCTGGCGCACGAACCCTTCGACAATCCCGGCGCCGATGCCTGAACCGCCGCCGGTGACGAGGACACGCTTCCCCCTGAGGCTCGGATAGACGGCGCGGTTGTCGCTTGCTTCACTCACTAGGTCTCAGCCCCCGATGTAGACCGTCTTGGTCTGGGTATAGAATTCGATCGCGGCGAAGCCCTGCTCGCGTGCGCCGTAGCTCGATTTGCGAGTGCCGCCGAACGGCACATGATAGTCCACTCCGGCCGTCGGCAGGTTGATCATCACCATGCCGGCGCGGATGGCGCGGCGGAAATGGCGCGCATGTTTGAGCGAGTTGGTGACGATCCCCGCCGAGAGGCCGAACTGGCCGCGGTTGGCGATCTCCAGCGCCTCCTCATAGTCGCGGACCCTGACGGTGCTCGCGACGGGACCGAACACCTCCTCGCAATTGATCCTCATGTCGGGGGCCGTATCGGCGATGACGGTCGGCGCCATGAAGTAGCCGCGCGTCGCTAGGGTCAAAATCTCGCCGCCGGTGAGGACTCGGCCGCCCTCGTCCCGGGCGATGCCGACGTAGCGCATGTTCTGCTCGAGTTGGCTCTCGCTGACGGCGGGGCCGATCTGGCTCGAAGGATCGAGCGCGTCGCCGACTCTGAGGCTTCTCGCCCGCTCCGCCAGAGCCTCGACGAACCGGTCGTGAATGCCTTCGGTGACGATGATCCGGGACGAGGCCGTGCAACGCTGGCCGGTGCCGAAGAAGGCGCCGTCGATGGCGCAGGCGACGGCGCGCTCCAGATCCGCGTCGTCGAGCACGACGAGCGGGTTCTTGCCGCCCATCTCCAGCTGGATCCGGGCCTGCCGGCGGATCGCGCCTTCGGCGACCTTGCCGCCGACATATTGGGAGCCGGTGAAGGAGATCCCGTCCACGCCCTCATGGTCGACCATGGCGGAGCCGACGTTACCTTCGCCGATGACCATGTTGAAAACGCCGGGCGGCGCTCCGGCCTCCTCGATGATCGTGCCAAGCGCGTGGGCGATGGCGGGGGTGGGAGTCGCCGGCTTCAGCACCACGGTATTGCCGAAGGCGAGCGCCGGCGCCGTCTTCCAGGCCGGAATCGCGATCGGGAAGTTCCACGGCGTGATCAGCCCGAACACGCCGATCGCCTCGCGATGGGTGGTCACGTCGATCCCCGGCCGGGTCGAATCCAGCGCCTGTCCGTGTCGGCGCAGCGCCTCCCCGGCAAAATATTTGAAGATGCGGGCGGCCCGCATCACCTCCCCCGTCCCCTCGGGGAGCGTCTTTCCCTCTTCGCGCGAGAGCAGCCTGCCGAGCTCCTGAGCGCGACTCATGATCAGAGCACCCGCTTTGTCGAGCACGTCCGACCGAACCTCGGGCGATACCTCCGACCAGGACGGAAAGGCTTCGCGGGCCGCCTTCACCGCCCGGTCGACGTCCTGCGCGGACGCCTTGGGATAGCGGGCGACGACGTCGTCGAGGTTCGAGGGATTGAGGCTTTCGCCCGCAGCGTCGCCGTGCCACTTCTCGCCGCCGATCAGATGGGTCAGGGTCTCAGCCACAGGCTTCGGTTCCTTGCAATTCTCTGACGGTTAACAGCCCGCGTCCAGCGAGGTTGCGCATGAGGTCCCGCACCCCGAACGACCAGGGTGGGGCGGCTTTGGACGTGGTCACGCGATTGACGAGCGTTCCGAGGCGCGGTGTCGAGATGCGCACGACATCTCCCTCCTTGTGCGTGAAGCCCCGGCCCGGCTTGTCGCGATCCTGGACCGGCGCGAAGAGGGTACCGAGAAAAAGCGCGAAGCCGTCGGGATAATAATGCTCGCTCAGCGCCTGGCGCACCAGATCCTCGGGATCGCGGCTGATCTCCGCCATCGAGCTTTCGCCCTCCAGCCGAAAGCCGTCCAGCCCCTCGACCACCAGCTCCACTCGGGCGCTTCGAACGTCGTCCATCGTGAAGCGGCCGTCAAACAGCCGGATGAACGGGCCGACCGCGCAGGAGGCGTTATTGTCCTTCGCCTTGCCGAGCAGCAGGGCGCTGCGCCCTTCGAAATCGCGCAAATTGACGTCGTTGCCGAGCGTCGCTCCCACCGCGCGGCCTTTACTGTCCGCCACGAGCACGATCTCGGGCTCGGGATTGTTCCAGCTCGAATCGGAGCGGACTCCGATCTCGGCGCCATGGCCGACCGTCGACAGGACCGGCGCCTTGGTGAAGATTTCCGCGTCCGGACCGATCGCGACCTCGAGATATTGCGACCAGAGACCGTCGTCGATCAGCGCCTGTTTGAGCGCCGCCGCTTCCGCAGTTCCCGGCACCACCGAGCGGATGGCGCCGCCGATCCGGCTCTCCAGCCGTTCCCGGATCGAGGCGGCGGCCAGGGAATCGCCGCGGGCCCGCTCCTCAATCACGCGCTCGATCGCGGAGACGGCGAAAGTGACGCCTGCCGCTTTCACCACCTGCAGGTCGAGCGGGGAGAGGAGTCGATCCACCGGAAGCTCTTCCACCACGCAGATCTTGGCGCCGTCGGCCGCCTCGGGTGATCGGTCGAGCAGGTCCGCCACAGTAGGCGCCCGATTCGAGACGTCGAACACGACGCCGTCGCGGATCAGTACCGGGGTCGGACCCTCGTCCAGCAGAAGCCGCCCGACCAGCGCGGCCTCGGCCGCGTCGGCCGGCAAGTGGGCTGCCGAAATGCTCGTGCTCACGCGTGCAGGTCCCGCCGACTGATCAATGTGGTAGCGCTAACACAGGGGCATCGGCTGTCAAGGCCGAGACTCCGTGAATTGTCGTGACCGATATGGACGCTCGCACCGGGGGCACCCCGCACTTACCTGCCGGTCACGGCAACGGTGTGGCCATCGGATCCAGGTCCCGCAAGTCCGATCCCTATGGAGCTCCGCACTTATTCTGATCGACCACGGCGCTGGCGATGCGGACGCCGGAGACGGTGAGGGTCAGGCGGCCGCTGGTGGTGAGGGCGAACGGCGTGCGGAGCGCTTTCGGATCGAGGCCGGCGCGCACGAAGCAGCGAAGCGGCACGACGAGCGTTCGCCACTCCCCCATTGGCGCCGAGCGGAGGTGGCCCGCGACCGGCACCGTGCCGCGGCAATTGTCGCCGCAGGCCATCCACAGCGACACGGCCTCGGTCGGCGGCGCGTCGACTCGATAGTCGAGGAGCAGGCTGAGCTCGCCCGTGGCTTCGCGCGAGAGATCGATCGGCGCCCCGGGCACGATCGAAACCGTGCCTTCCCCGCCGCCCGGCCAGGCAAAGCGCCGGGCATCCTCCTGAGCGGTCCGGTCTACGGCCGTGATGACGGGGGCGCGAGCTCCGTCTGAAGCCGCCCCCTCCCAGCGCCAGCCCTGCGGAAGCGCGCCGCGGGTGAAAAGCACGCCCTCCGGCAAATCCTCGCCAGCGGGCCGCTCCTCCGACAGAGGCGGCAAATCGCCGGGCTCGCCATAAGCGAGGCCATAGCCGTATGCGAAGAGCGGGTCGTAACCGGCATCGCCGCGGTTCAGCGGCGTCTGATCGGCCCGCTTGGGCCACGAATAAGAGAGCTTTCCGCGAAAGCCATGCCGGACACGCCCGGCGGCATCGCTGAACAGGACGTCGGCGATCCCGCCGCCTTCGCTGCCCGGAAGCCAAGCCGCGACGAAGGCGTCGGAGGCGTTGAGCTCGGGGTTCACCCAGAGCGGGCGTCCGGACAGGAAGACCGAGACGATTGGAATACCGGCCTGCTTCAGGCGCCGAAGCAGCTCGAGGTCCTTCTTGTCGGCCGGGCTATATTCGACGCTTCGCCGGTCGCCGACGAATTCGGCATAGGGCTCCTCGCCGAACACGACGATCGCGACGTCGGGTTTTCGGGAGAAGCTGCCGTCGGGGCTGAGGGTGGCGCGGCCCCCGGCGGCGCTCACCGCGTCCCGGATTCCGGCGAAGATCGAGGTGGCGCCCGGGAAATCGGCGTTGGTCAGGCCCGTTCCCTGCCAGGTGATGGTCCAGCCGCCGGATTGCTTGGCGATGTTGTCGGCGCCGTCCCCGGCGACCAGGATTTCCGCGCGCGGCGACAGCGGCAGAAGCTCGCCGGCATTCTTGAGGAGAACGAGCGATTCGCGCACCGCCTGCCGAGCCACGGATCGGTGCTCGGGCGCGCCGAGCCGGTCGAAACGGCCGGCATAGGGTCGGGACGACGGCCTGCCCTTGTCGAACAGCCCGGCGCGCAGCTTCACCCGCAGGATCCGGCGGACGGCGTCGTCGAGGCGCGCCATCGGGATTTCGCCCGAACTCGCCTGTGCCAGCGTGTTCTCGTAAAGCCCCTTCCAGCTGTCCGGCGCCATGAACATGTCGAGGCCGGCATTGATCGAGGCGGGGCAGGAGATGTTGGTGCATCCCGGCACCTGGCCGTGCGCGTTCCAATCGCCGACCACTAGGCCGTCGAAACCCATGTCGACCTTGAGCGCGTCGGTGAGCAGGTCGCGGTCGCCGTGCACCTTCTCGCCGCGGACCGAGGAGAAGCTGGCCATTACCGCCTGCACCCCCGCCTCGATCGCGGGCGGATAACCGGCGCCGTGAATGTCGCGGAGCTGCCTGGGGGACGCCGGATTGTCGCCCTGGTCCTTGCCCCCCGCAGTGCCGCCGTCGCCGACGAAATGCTTGGCCGTCGCGATGACCCGGCCCGCCGCCATGAATTCGGTCGTCCCCGGCCGCCCCTGCAGGCCCTCGACCATCCTGCCCGCATAGGCGCGAACGATCTCGGGATCCTCCGAGAAGCCTTCGTAGGTGCGGCCCCAGCGATCGTCGCGGACGACGGCCAGCGTCGGGGAAAAATCCCAGTCGATTCCCGTCACCACCATCTCGCGGGCGGTCGCTTCACCGATGCGGCGGATGAGCTCGGCATTTCGAGTCGCGCCCAGGCCGATATTCTGCGGGAAGATGGTTGCTCCGACGATGTTGGCATGGCCGTGGACCGCGTCGATCCCCCACATCAGCGGAATCTTGCTGCCCTTCCAGTCGGCGGAGCGGGACGCCTCCCAATATTGGTCAGCGAGCTTCAGCCATTCGCTCGGCGGCGCCGTCTCCTTGCCCCCCGGCGAGCTGTTGCCGCCGGCGAGGATCGAGCCGAACTTGTAGCGGCGCACGTCCTCGGGCGTGACGCTGGAGATGTCGGGCTGGATGATCTGCGCGACCTTCTCCTCGAGACTCATCCCGCGGAGGACGGCGTCGATCCGCGCCTCGCTCGCCACGTCGCGCGGAACGCGGCTCTGGACTGCGGGCCAACGGTTTCCTTGGGCGGTTCCACCCTTGGTCGTGCCGCACGCCCCCAGCGCAAGCAGAGCTGCGACGGACATGGCCACGGCCACCGGTCTTGATGCAAAGGCCATCGAACCACTCCCGAGGCCTCCGACCGGGCCTTGGCCGGCAGCTAGATGATAACGCTATCATTAGGCAACAATAACCGTCCGAGAAGGCAGCCATGGCCGCGGCGCCGGGCCTGACTGTCGCGGTCTCTCCAAGCCCCTGCAGCGAAAATGGGTCCGCCCCATCCCTTTGAGGATCGACGGCCGGTCCACGCCGTCACGCGCGCTCAAGGGCTTGGCCGGGCAAGTGCCTGACGCGGTGGAAGTTTCGCTTGCAATGACACCGGTTTCCTTGCTAGTTTGACACCGGTATCAAGCAACAGTTCGAGCCGAGCCGGAATACCGGCCGGCCAGGCTTCGGGGAGGATGTGTTGGCTCGCACGGTGAGAAGGCCGCTTTTCGGCAGTGTTTCGGCAGGCGCGATGATCGTCGCGGGGATATTCGCGGCTGTGCCCGCTTCGGCGCAGGAGCCCGTCGCCGGCCCCGCCTCGCGTCCGCCGGCCGAGGCGCCGGACGACGAGGCAGCCGCCCAGGAGACCGTTCCGGACGGCGCCGCCTCGACCACCGCGGCAGAGGAGGAAGCCACCGGCGAGGACATCGTCATCACCGGCTTCCGAGCCTCGCTCCAGAACGCGCTCAACCAGAAACGGCGCTCGAACCAGATCATCGATTCGATCACGGCCGAGGACATTGCCGACTTCCCCGACGCCAACCTCGCCGAGTCGATTCAGCGCCTGCCCGGAGTCTCGATCGTCCGCGACAATGGCGAGGGCCGCTCGATCACCGTCCGCGGCCTCGGCGGCGACTTCCAGACGACGCGCCTCAACGGCGCGGACGCGCTCGCGGTCGCCGGCGGCAACACATCGGACGCGGGCGCCAACCGCTCGCGCGGCTTCGACTTCAACACGTTCGCCTCCGAGCTGTTCAGCAACATCACGGTAACCAAGACGACCTCGGCCGCGAATGACGAAGGCTCGCTTGGAGCGATCATCGACCTGACGACGGGGCGTCCGCTCAGCTTCAAGACCGACCGTTTCGCGGCCGGTGCCGAGGCCGAGTATCGCGAAAATGGCAGCAGCTGGAATCCGCGGCTCACCGGCCTCTTCTCCAAGCGGCTCGGCGACACTTTCGGAATCCTCGGCTCGGTCGCCTACCAGAAGCAGAGCCAGCAGATCGATTCCTACCGCCGCAACATCGGCCAGTTCGAACTTACCTACCGCAACGCGCAGCATCAGGGGAAAACGCCGCCCGTCTTCGGTTTCGCCCAGCCGGCCGGGGCAGGCACCGGCCCCACCTTCGGCTCGGATCCGGCGGCCTATGCGCTAGTCACTCCGACGACGATCATCCCGGCCCTGCCGTCGATCAACCGCCAGGATCTCGACTACGAGCGGCTCGGTGCGACCCTGACCGCGCAGTGGAAGCCGACCGACCGCACCGAGATCGTCCTCGACGGAGTCTATTCGCGCTACGAGCAGGACAGCGTCACCAACTCGCTGACCACGGTCGGGCTCAACCGCAACGGCACCAACGCCCGTGCCCAGCAGGGCACGCTGCGCGCCATCAACACCGCGAACGGCCTCGCCGACCGGCTCGCCCTCTACGCCCGCTGCGTGCCGAGCGCGACGGTCAATTGCGGCGGCACCACGCTCGTGCCGGGAACCCGCGATAGCTTCAATCCGAACAACCTCAATCCGTTCGATTACTACAATTCGGCGGTGTCTCCGGGCTTCATCGCAAGCCCCAACCAGACCGCTTTCTACAACGAGCTGATCGGCCGGCCGGCGACCAAGATCCGCGCCGCCAACGTCAATCAGTTCGGCCAGGCCGACTATCTGGTGCTCGACGACGTCGACTGGCGCACCTCGGCAGACGCCCAGTTCGGAACCACCGAGTTCAAGCAGGGCACGCTCAACTTCAGGCACGACTTCAGCGACCGGTTGAGAATGGACGGAACGCTGGGCTGGTCGCGGTCCGAATTCCGGGCGACCGGCCTCCTCGCCGAGTTCAATGCGATCGACCGCGACGGCTATACGTTCGACGCGCGGGGCGACCAGATCATGCCGGTCTTCAATCCCGGGTTCGACGTCGCCGATCCGACCCAATGGTCGCTGGTCAAGGGCCTCTCGACGATCCGCTATTTCAACACGCTGGTGAACAACGAGTTCAAGGTCGCCCGGCTCAATTTCGGCTTCGACCTCAGCGAGGAGCTGACGCTGCGCTTCGGCGGCACCTTCAAGCAGTTCGACTTCGACAGCGATCAGGGGCGCCGCAACCAGGATATCGAGGCGATCAATCCGACCCTGCTCGAGGCAAAGCTCACCAGCGCCGATCTCGGCCAGGTGCTCGGTTTCGGCAAGGGCCTGAGCGTGTCGCCGGGAACTCCGACAAGCTTTTTCGCGCCGAACCTCGACGCGTTCCGCACCGCCTTCGGGATCGACTGCAACTGCGTCAACCAGTGGGGCGACTTCCGGGCCGTCGTCGACGGGCGCCAGCGCAACTCGGTGACCGAGAAGGACCTGTCGGGCTTCGTCCAGGCCGATTATGCGTTCGACCTCGCGGGACGGCCGCTGCGCGGCGATATCGGAGTCCGGGTCGCCCGCACCCGGGTGACCGGCCAAGGCAATGTCGGCGGCACTGACGGCGTCCTCGGACTGCCCGTCACCGCGCACCACGAATATACCGACATCCTGCCGTCGATGAACGCAGCCTATGAACCGATGCGGAACTTCCTTGTCCGCTTCGCCGCCTCAAAGACGATCGCCCGGCCACAGCTGCAAAGCCTGACGCCCGGAACCACCGCCTTCGCCAGCGGCCTCAGCGCGGCCGGCGCGGCGCCCGCCATCACCGTCGGCAATCCCTATCTGAGTCCGTTCCGGGCGACCAATTTCGACCTGAGCTTCGAGAAATATTTCGGGCGCAACGGCATCATCGCGCTGACCCTGTTCTACAAGGATCTGAAGTCCTTCCCGCAGCAGATCGCCGGCGAGGCGCCGCTCTCGTCGGTGTTCGAGCCGGCGATCTACGAGGCCCTGCTCGCCAACATGACGAGCCCGACGCTTCGCGCCTATACCGAGGCCGGCGGCACCTGGGCGATCCGCCAGTTCCAGGACGCGCCGGGGGGAACGATCAAGGGCTTCGAGATCAACGTCCAGACCGACTTCGGCTTCATCGCCGACGCCTTCCGCGATTTCGGCGTGACCGCGAACTACACCCACATCGAGTCGAAGCTGAACTATCTCACCGGCACGCAGCTCGCGACGACCCAGACCGGCACGGCGCCGACGGCGAACAATATTTTCGCGACCGGTCCTTTCCTCAACACCTCGCCGGACGCGTTCAACGCCACGCTGTACTACGAGACGAAGCGCTTCTCCGCGCGGGTCTCCGGCGCCTGGCGCAAGCGCTACGTCAACCGCTTCCCGCTCGCCTCGGGCACCTGCTCGATCGGCACGACGACCAACAATGGCGGGCCGTGCAACTCCCCGGTCATCGGCGACTTCGGCTTCAACGAGGACCAGCTCAACGTCGACGCCGCCCTCTCCTACAGCCTGACCGACTGGGCCAAGCTGACGCTCGAGGGCCGCAACCTCACCAACGAGCCGCAATACCGGACCATGTACGCCGACAACCCGGTGACTCAGACCTATGCAAGCACTGGCCGTATCGTCACCGCGGGCGTGCGACTGACCTTCTAAGCGAAGCCGTCAGCGAGTTCATCCACTCCTCCAGCTCGGTATGGCCGTCGCCGTCGCGGTCGGCATTGCCGTCGGCCGGATCGGCCGGGTCGAGGCGGTTCCGGCGCTCCCAGTCGTCCGGCATGCCGTCGCCGTCGCCGTCGCGCCACGGCGTTCCGGGGGCGAGCTCGGGCCAGCCGCCGACCTCCTTCTGGCTGTCGATCAGGCGCCCGCTTCCCCGCCGGACTGACTCCACCACCCGCGCGTCGACGGAATCGCGGACGAGCGAGGCGCCGGCTCCGGCGAGCACCCTTTCGAGGGCGCGCGGCGCCGGATCGCGGGCAATGGGCGGCATGGCGAGCGGACCCGGCAGGCGATAGTCGAGATCGGTTCGGCCGGAGACGAGACTCCACGGGTCCTTCGGGACGGCGCCGTTCATGCTGTTCCCGGAGAACCAGGCGCGGGCGATCGGATTGCGCTCGTCGAAGGCGATCGGCTTCTTGGAGTCGGGGCCGGTCCGGTAGGCATTGTCGACGAAATTGTAGAAGGCGTGCGAGGCCTTCTCGCCTGAGTCCGCATTGTAGCCGGCATAGCTGCCGCCCCAATTGTAGAAGACGTTCGACCGGAAGTCGTAGAAGGCGCCGACGCTGTCCTTGGCCGGCGGCAGATAATTGCCCGGCCGGGGCATTCGCGCGGCATGGTGGGCCCAGAGATTGTGGTGGAAGCTCATCCGAGCGCCTCGCCCGCCGCGCAGGAGCGAGCCGTAGCCGTGCTCGCCCTTCGCGTGAACCGACTTGCGGAGCGATTCCGAGATGAGCGACCATTGCACGGTCACGTCGCGAAGGTCGTCCTTGGGCTCCTTGTAGTCGGAGCCGGAGGACAGGGTCTCGTCGACCGACCAGCTGGCCGAGATGTGATCGACGATGATCCGCCGCCCCTTGCTGATCGTGAAGGCGTCGCTCTCGACGCGGCTCTCGTCGCCGAGCCTGGCGCGGATATAGCGGACGACGACGTCGTCGGCTTCGATCTCGAACGCTCGGTCGCGAAGGGCGATGCCTCCCCCTGGGGCGGTCTGGCCGGCGACGGTGACGCGGCCGTTGCGGACGACCAGCGGCTTCTTCAGCCGGATCGTGCCGCCGACGTCGAAGACGATCGTCCGCGGCCCCTCGGCCTCGATCGCGGCGCGAAGCGATCCCGGGCCGCTGTCCTCGAGGTTGGTGACCCGAATGACCTTTCCACCGCGGCCGCCCAACGCGAAGCGGCCGGCGCCTTCCGCGCCGGGAAAGGCGACGACCTGCGGCGCGGCGGCGGCAATGAGGAGCAGGCCGATCATTCGGCGAGCCTCGCTTCTTCCATCCGCGGCACCAGCAGGTGGATGACGAGCAGCGCCAACAGGTAGGAGGAGCCGGCGATGACGAACATCGGCATGTAGCTGCCGGTCGCGTCGAGCACCCAGCCGGTGAACTTCGCCATGAACATGCCGCCGACCGCGCCGAGGGTGCCGCCGATGCCGATGATGGCCCCGACCGCCTTGCGCGGGAAGAGGTCGGACGGAAGCGTGTAGAGATTGGCCGAGAAGCCCTGGTGGGCGGCGGTGGCGAGGCCGATCAGGAGCACCGCGCCCCACACGTTCGCCACGCCCGGCGCGAGCATCACCGGGGGCACGCACAGGGCGCAGGCCAGCATCGCCGTCTTGCGCGCTTTGTTGACGCTCCAGCCGCGGTGGATGAGCTTCGACGACAGCCAGCCGCCGCCGACGCTGCCGACGTCGGAGATGATGTAGATCGCCGCCAGCGGAAGCCCGAAAGTGAGCAGGTTGAGGCCATGTTCCTGGGCGAAGAAGCTGGGCAGCCAGAACAGGAAGAACCACCAGATCGGGTCGATCATGAACTTGCCGATCGCATAGGCCCAGGTCTGGCGATGGCGCAGCAACGGCAGCCATTTGACGTCGCCCGGCGTATCGGCGGGATCGCTCTCGATATAGTCGAGCTCGGCACTGGAGAGGTTCTTCTTCTCGCGCGGCCGGCGGTACACCGTCCACCAGACGGCGAGCCAGATGAAGACGATCGCCCCGGTGAAGAGGAAGGCCACCCGCCAGCCGAACCAGATCACCAGGAACGGTGCGATCAGCGGCGTCAGGATGGCGCCGATATTGGCGCCGGCGTTGAAGATGCCGATGGCGAAGGCGCGTTCCTTCTTGGGGAACCATTCGGCGACCGCCTTGACGCCCGCCGGGAAGTTGCCCGATTCGCCGATGCCGAGCGCGAAGCGCGCGAGCATGAAATGGGCGGCGCTGTTGGCCAGCGCATGCGCCATTGCGGCGAGGCCCCAAATGCCGGCGGCGAGGGAATAGCCGAAGCGGGCGCCGAGCTTGTCGATCAGCCGCCCGAAGACGACGTAGCCGATCGCGTAGGCGAGCTGGAAGGAGAAGACGATGTTGGCGTAAGTCGTCTCGTCCCAGCCATATTCGCCCTGCAGCGTCGGCTTGAGGACGCTGATCATCTGCCGGTCTATGTAGTTGATCGTGGTGGCGAAGAAGAGGAGCGCGCAAATCCCCCAGCGCACCCGCCCGACGCTCAGCTTGGGACGCGAAGGCGCCCCCTCGACGACAGTCCCCGCCATTCCAACACCCTTCCGACGCGCCTTTGGAGGCATCTGGTTCGAGCTTGTAGGGGAAACCGGTGTCATATACAATCCGGCGGCGGCACGAGGAGCCGCCGGAGAGCTTCGAATGACGAGACTAATCCTTGCGATCGGTTGGGTTTGCGCGCTCGCGGCCTGCGGCCAGCCAGCGCCGGCGGGCCAGGGCGATTCGCCGGCGAACAAGGTGGCCACCTCCGGCAAGCGCGACGTTCCGCTCGCCGACGTCCCGGAGGAGGTCCTGGCGGCGGCGGCGGCGGCGCAGCCGGGCTTCACGCCTGCCGAAGCCCAGGCCGAAACCCGGGACGGCCGCGACTATTTCGACCTTGGCGGTAAGCTCGCCGACGGCTCCGAAGTGGAATTCGACATCGTCAGGCAGGACGATCGCTGGCGCGTGGTCGAGACCCAGCGCGACATCGCTTTGGCCTCCGCGCCGCCGGCGGTTCGAAGCGCCGCCGGCGACTTTGCCGCGGCGCGGGTGATCGAGAGCAGGCAGAACGACGGCCTCGTCATCTATGAGTTGTTCGACGCGCAGCAGCGCAAGCTGGAGATCAAGTGGGACGGGCAACGCGCGGAGAAGCTCTCGGCGGAATGGCCGCATTAGCCTCCAAAACCCGTCTCCCGCTTTTCGCGGCAGAGGTCTTGGGCTAAGCTCCCTCAGGCCGCGCCCGACAGAGGGTGCAGGCGACGGTGTAGAGGTCCGCGAACCGGGCCTGGACGCGCTGGCCCGCGCGGGCGTCGTGGACTCCGCCGACCGCGCCGGACGAGATCCACTGGCCGGGCGCCAGGGCAATCCCCCGCTTCGCCATCAGCTCGAACAGGAAGCGCGCCGCGCCGATGGCGCCGTCGGGAAAGGCCGAGGCGCGGCCGGAGCCCGCCTCGACGCCGTCGATCAGCGTCGTCACCAGCCAGTCCTCAAAGCCGCTCGAGCGCCAGTGGGGGATCTCGGGCCCGACGACGAGGCCGTTATTGTTGCCGAAGTCGGAGACGACCGCGATAGGGCCGAGCTGGTTGATGCTGCCCAGCGGCGAGCTGGCGATCTCGATTCCGACATGAACGGACTCGATCAGGGCGGCCGCCTCGTCGAGCGTGAAACGGACCTGACCCGGCGCGGGCGCGCGGCCGATGCGAAGCAGGAACTCGGCCTCGCCGGCCGCGAAACCCTGGGCGAAGACGGGCATGGCTGGCCCCTCCCCGCTCGCGCCGGCCATCTGCACGGCGAAGATCGGGCCGGTCAGCCGGTCGCTCCCGAGCCGTTCCGCCAGGGGGGGGTTGATCCGTCCCACCTTCCAGCCGAGCACCGGCTTCCGCCAGGCGGCGATGGCGGCGTCCTGAACGGCATAGGCCCGGTCCAAAGTCTCCGGCAGGTCTCCCGGATAGCCATCGAGACCGCCCGCCTGCCGACGCGCGGCGAGGAAGCGGCCGGCGATAGCCGCCGGATCGTCCGTCAGAAGATTCACCCCGGGACCTCTCATACTCTCTTTCGGCGAAGCCTAGGGGAAACCGGTGTCATCTGCAACCTCCGGCGCTCGCAGGAGGCTCATGGTCGGAGTGCGGCCGCCCTCCGCGCCCTCTCGCGGATGGCGTCCGGGTCGACGCCTTCGGTCGGCGGAACGAGCCAGCTCCCGCCGACGCAAGCCACCGATTCGACGGCCAGCCACTCCGGCGCCTTGGCCGGCGTGATCCCCCCGGTCGGGCAGAATTTCACCCCGCGGAAGACCGCGCTGAAGGCTTTGAGCGCGGGCAGCCCGCCGGCCGCCTCGGCTGGGAAAAACTTAAGCCGGGTGAAGCCGTGATCGAGCGCGCGCATGATCTCGGCGGCCGAGGCCACCCCGGGGAGCAGCGGTACCGGTCCTCCGCCGACGGCGGCCGCGATCCGATCGGTGAGGCCGGGGCTGACGGCGAATTCCGCTCCCGCCTCGACGGCCGCTTCATATTGCGCGGGGTTCAGCACCGTCCCCGCCCCGACGATCGCGCCTTCGACCGACTTCATCGCCCGGATCGCGTCGAGCGCGGCCGGGGTCCTCAGAGTCACTTCGAGGACCGGCAGTCCGCCCTCGACCAGCGCCCGCGCCACCGGCAGAGCGTCGGCGAGACGCTCGATCACAAGCACCGGGATGACCGGGGCGGCGGTAAGGATCCGGTCGATGTCAGGCATGGGCAAGCTCGTCCTCAAGCAGGGCGCGCGGTCCCTCCTCCCGCATCCGCGCCGCGGCCGATGCGACCGCGCCCCGGAAGACGGGGTCGTCCGCCAGTGCCGGCGGAAAGACCTGCCCGAGCGCCAGGAAGGCTTCGACCTCGCCGCTGAGGCCGATCCTTTGGAGCGTCTCGGCCAGCGGGTCCGCGATCGGGATTCCGGCCCGGGCCTGGCGCGCGACGAACCGCATCCATGCCGCGACCGGAACCGACAGCCGCTCGACCGGCCGAGCCGCCACGCGGGCCTCGGCGATCGTATCGAGCAGCCGGTAGGGGAGCTTCTGGGAGCCGTCCCACGCGATCTGCGACAGCTTGTGATGGATCGCGGGATTGCGGAAGCGACCGAGGATCTCGGCGGCATAGGCGCCGAGGTCGAGCGGCGAGGGCTCCAGGCTCGGAACGATGTCGTCGCGGATCAGCCGCTCAACGAACCGCGCCAAAGCGCCGTCGGCCATCGCCTCGGCGATGGTCTCGTGCCCGATCAGCAGGCCGAGATAAGCCAGTGTCGAGTGGGCGCCGTTGAGGATGCGAAGCTTCGCCTTCTCCCACGCACCGACGTCCGCCGTGATCACCGCGCCGACGGCGCCGAGATCGGGGGACCCGGGCGGAAGCACGTCCTCGATCACCCAGGCGGCATAGGCCTCGCGGCTGACCGGAATCTCGTCGGCCAGGCCTTGCTGTCGCACCAGGGTCTTGAGACGCTCGTCGGTCGCCGGGGTGATCGAATCGACCATCGTGTCCGGGAAGACGGCCTCGCCGGCGATCCAGTCGGCGAGCGCCGGATCCAGCCTGGCCGCATAATCCGTCACCGCCGCCCTCAGCTTGCGGCCGTTCGAGACCATGTTGTCGCAGCAGAGCGGCGTGAAGGGCGGCAGGCCGGCTTCACGCCGGTCGCTGAGCCCGAGCGCCAGCCAGCCGACGAGGCTGACCGGGCGTTCCGCGTCGGCCAGGTCGCGAACGATGTCCGGATGGGCAAGGTCGAGCGTGCCGTCGCCGGCCAGGCAATAGCCTTTCTCGGTGGCCGTGCTGGAGACGATCCTGACCCGCGGGTCGCGGAGCTGGCGCCGCACCGCCTCGCCTTCGCCCGGGCCGAAGAAGAGCTTGTGCGCGCGGATCGTGCGGAAGCGCGTCTCCTCGTCGAGGATGGCGAGCGTGTAACGGCCTGTCTGCCGCTTCAGGGCCTCGACCGTTCCCGCCGAACGGAGCGAAACCGCGGCAATCCCCCAGCGCGGGTCGTGCAGGAGCAGGCGGTCGACGAAGTCCGCCTGGTGGGCACGGTGGAAGGCGCCGGGCCCGAAATGGACGATGCCGGTCATCGTCACAGCGTGACGCCGCGCTTCCAGATCGCGATCTCGCGCTCGCCGTTGCGCTCCGCCGCCGTCTCCTCGCCGGAGGCGATCGCGACGATCTTCTCGGCTAGCCGCTCCGCGACCGGCTCCAGGCCTTCCAGAAGCACCGCCCCCGCATCGAAGTCGATCCAGCCGCCCTTGCGCATCGCAAGCTCGCTGTTCGAGGCGATCTTCACGGTCGGAACCGGGAAGCCGAGGGGCGTGCCGCGGCCGGTGGTGAACAGGATCAGCGTCGCCCCGGCCGCGGCGAGGGCGGTCGATGAGACGGCGTCGTTGCCCGGGGCCTCGAGCAGGCTCAGCCCGCGCCGCCGCACCCTCTCGCCGTAGCGGAGCACGTCCTCGACCCGGCTGCGCCCGCCCTTCTGGACGGCGCCCAGCGATTTCTCCTCCAGCGTGGTGATTCCGCCGGCGAGGTTGCCCGGCGAAGGGTTCTCCGAGACCCGCTCGCCATGGGCGAGGAAGTAGCGCTTGAAGTCGTTGACGACGCCGACGATCGCCTCGAACACCGCCCGGTCGCGGGCCCGCGCCATCAGCACCCGCTCGGCGCCGAACGTCTCGGGTATCTCGCTGAGGACGGCGCTGCCGCCGGCGCCGGTCACCCGGTCCGCCATTCGCCCGACCAGGGGGTTGGCGGTGAGGCCGGAAAAGCCGTCCGACCCCCCGCATTTGAGGCCGAGGACCAGCTCGGAGAGGCCGACCCGCTGGCGCCGCACCAGCGAGGCGGTGGCGACCAGGCCGTCGACCAGCGCCACGCCTTCCTCGATCTCGTCGCCGGCGCTCTGCGCGAGCAAAGTGCGCACGCGCCCGCGCAGGCCCTGCGGTATCTCCTCGATCAGCCGGTCGAGCTGGTTCGATTCGCAGCCGAGGCCGACAAGGAGAACGCCACCGGCATTGGGGTGGCAGGCGAGCGCGGCGAGCAGCGAGCGGGTGCCGGCGAGATCGTCGCCGAGCTGCGAGCAGCCGAACGGGTGGGTGAAGGCATGGACTCCGTCGACCGCGCCGGCGTGCCGGGCATGGGCGATGGCGGCGATCTTGGCCGCCGTTCGGGCGACGCAGCCGACCGTCGGCAGAATCCAGATCTCGTTGCGGGTGCCGACCCGGCCGTCGCCGCGCCGGTAGCCGCTGAAGCTCAGCGGCGTCGCTTCCTCTGCCGGGGCGGCGGCGACAGGCTCGTAAAGGTAACCTTCGACGCCGCCGAGCAGGGTCGAGAGGTTGTGCGAATGGATGTGGTCCCCGGCGCGCACGGCGGCGGTGAGCACTCCGATCGGCCAGCCGAACTTGCGGACCTCGGCCCCGGCAGGCAGGTCGCGCAGGGCAAGCTTGTGCCCGAACCCTATCGCCTCACGGACCTCGAGCCTCGTGTCGCCGACGATCAGGCGCTCGCCCGCGGTAAGCCCGCGCAGCGCGACCGCGACGTCGTCGCCGGGATCCAGCAGCAATAGGTCATGGCCGGCACGC
>Ga0196963_10000368_pt1 | contig 42643 bp, 41 predicted proteins | sample S1_5metaG_FD_148600 | JGI IMG/M metagenome (GOLD analysis project Ga0196963, IMG submission 148600) | Soil microbial communities from Anza Borrego desert, Southern California, United States - S1_5 | ecosystem: Environmental > Terrestrial > Soil > Desert | place: USA: California | collected... | reverse complement strand
CTCGACGGCCGCAGCGGGGGCGTGCGCGCTGACCTCAAGGGCGCCCAGCTCGCCAATCTCGATATCGGCCGAGTTCGCCTGAAGCAGGCTCTGATGGCCGGCGCCGACCTCTCGGCCGCCATGCTCGCCGATTCTGATTTCAGTCACGCGGATCTGTTCGGCGCCAATCTTGAGCGTGCCGATCTGACCGGTGCCAATCTCTTCCGTGCCGATTTGCGCGGCGCACGCCTGCGCAATGCTCGCGCCACCAAGGCCGATCTGCGCGAGGTTGATCTCCGGCCTGGCCAACTCACCCAGCACAGCAAGAGCGGGCCGGTGGCCATACCGACCAAGGCCGATCTCACCGGCATTCGTCTCGATCGCGCGCGGCTCGACGGCGCTAGCATCGTCCAAGCCGACCTGACCCAGGCCACGCTGGTCGATGCAAATATGGGCCGCGCCGATTTCTCGGGCTCGACCCTGCACGGCTCCGATCTCAGCGGTATCGACCTGTCGCAGGCCAATCTCGCCACGGCCCGTCTCAAGGGCGCCAATCTCACCGGGGCCAATCTGCGTGGCGCCAGCCTGCGCGGCGCCGATCTGCGCGACGCCGTGCTGCGCCGCGTCGCGTTTGACGACGCCGACCTCACGGGTGCGCGCCTCGAAGGGGCGATCATGCTCAAAAACGTCGATCGCCTGCCGCGCGAGCTGCGCACGGCGATCAAGGACCACGAGCGCTGGATCGGCACCGGCGGTGTCGCCGGCGCGCGCGCCGATCTGTCGAAGTTCAATCTCAGCGGACTGGATCTCTCGGGGGCCGATCTCAGCGGTGCCAATCTCAACGGGGCTCGCCTTGCGGGTGCCCGCCTCGGCCGCTGCCTGATGATCATGACCAGCCTCGCCGGGGCCGATCTCACGCGGGCCGATTTGTCGATGGCCGATCTGGGCGGTGCTGATCTCCACGATGCCAAGATGCCGAATGCCAGCCTGGCCTGGGCCAATCTCGGCCCGGTCGAGATCAAGCAGCCGGACGGCTCGAGCACCGGACGCTTCTGGTCGGCCAATCTCGAGAATGCGGACCTGCGTTCCGCCGATCTCACCGGTACGAACCTCACGAGAGCGCGCCTCGGCAATGCCTGCCTGACGGGCGCGCTCATGGCCCGCGCGGTCACCATCGACACCATTCTCGACACCGGCGAACGCGCCGAGCGCGGCACGCGCTGGCAGCTCGGCTTCGGCGAGCCTGTTCACGTCTGAGGCGCGGTCATGGAGCCCACTTCCCTCAGGGACCTGACGGCCGACGAGGCGGGCGACTCGGTTGAGGCGCTTCTTGCCCGAGCCAACGGTGTCATCGCCGGGCTGCAGAATGAATTCGCCGAGGGCACCCAGGCCCGTCTCGACCGTTTGGGAGAGCTTCTCCGCGGTGGCTGGGAAGCGAAGGCAACACGGGAGGCCAGTGTTCGCGAGATGCGCCGCATCGCTCACGATCTCAAGGGTGAAGCCGGAACGTTCGGCTTCGATCTCATCACCGAGGTGGCCGATCTCTTCGGCGCTTATCTGCGCGGCACGCCTGTTGCCCGGCAGGACAGGGAGGCCGTGACGGGCTACATAGAAACACTGACTTTCATCTGGGACGAACGGATCGAAGGCACACGCGACGCGGCCAAACCGGCTCTTCTTGACCGCATTCTCCGTCTGCAAACCTGAATCAGGTCACCCCCGACCACACCGCGAACGGCTGGCTCAGCGCCACCGCCACCTGCTCCAGTTGCTGGCGCAATTGCGGCTGGTCCGTGGCCGCGCCGAGCGGCAGACGCACGGCCGCCGGCAGGTCGCGGATTCCTGAAGGGTTTTCGACGGCAAACGCATCGGCCGGAACCGCGGCAAGGCCGCGCGGCCGGAAATGCGTCACGAACTCGGTGACGGTCCACCCCTTGGGCAGCGACAGCCACAGATGGTGCCCATCGGGATCGGCGGCGTAGGTGCTGTTGCCGAGGGCGTGGCGGGCGATCTGCTGGCGCGCGGCCGCCTCGCCCCGGATCGCGCCGAGGATCTTGTGTGCCGTTCCCTCGCCGATCCAGCGTGTGGCGACCGCCGTGGCTATCGGCGACACCATCAGCACCGCGGCACGAATCGCGGCGGCAAGCCGGGCGGCTCGGGCGCCGTCGGGGGCTACCAGATAGGCAATACGCAACCCCGGCAGCAGGCATTTCGACAGAGTCGCCACGTGGTAGGTGATGTCCGGCGCGAGCGTCGCGAGCGGTGCGGGACCGCCTCGCGCCAAGAGGCCGTAGGCGTCGTCCTCGATGATGACGACGCCAAAGCGCCGAGCGATGGCCACGATCGCTTCGCGTCGTGCCGCCGGCAGCGTCGCCGTCGTCGGGTTGTGCATGGTTGGCGTGCAGTAGAGCGCCTTGGGCGCGTGGCCGCGGCAGACCGCCTCAAAGGCCTCCGGCTCCAATCCGTCGCGATCTATCGCCACGCCAACCAGGCGAACGCCGAGATGCGCGGCGAGCGCCCGGAAGCCGGGGTAGGTGAGAGCTTCGGTGGCCACGACATCACCTGGCTGTACCATCGTGGTGAGCAACGCCAGGAAGGCGCCTTGGGCGCCCGAGCACACCAGCACGCGTTCGCCTGTCAGCGCGCCGAGCCGCGGCTTGAGCCACGCGGCACCGGCCGCCCGGTCGGCGTCGCTCACCGCGCTATCGCGGTAGTTCAGCAGGGTCCCGGAATCCGAGCCTTGCAGAATGGACGTGACGGTTTCAGTGATCCGTTGCGCCAGACGCGCGGCCGGCGGCTGCGGCGGCAGGTTCATGGTGGCGTCTGCGGCGAGGCGCGGCCGCGAAGCGCCGACCGAGAGGTCTCCGATGGCAGCGGAGCGGACGAAGGTGCCGCGACCGGTCGTAGCCACAATCAGGCCGCGCCGCCGGGCTTCTTTGTAGGCCCGGGTTACCGTGGTGAGGTCCACGCCCAGAGCCTCTGCGAGGGGCCGGTGAGCGGGCAGGGGCTGGCCCTGACGCAGCCGGCCAGACCCGATATCGGCCTCCAGGGCATCGGCCAGAGCCAGATAAATCGGGCCGTCGCCGCGATTCAGCATGGGCCGCCAGACCAGTGGACTTGATTTGCGCGCCATCTTGACTCAGCCCATGCGAGCGCTAACATTACACATACAGTTTATATACTGTATGTATATAGATCCGTACAGTATTTAAGCCCGGAGAGCTGCATGCATCCGTCACACGTCGATCCCCCTACCCCTCGGGCTTCTCGCGGCCTGTGGCGCGGCTTCGTCCGGCGCTGCCCGGAATGCGGCCACGGCGCCCTGTTTGCCGGCTACCTGAAGGTCAACTCGCGCTGCAGGGCCTGCGGTCTGGCGCTCGGGGACTTCCGTGCCGACGACGCGCCGCCATATTTCACGATGCTGATTGTCGGTCACATCATCGTGCCCGCGATGCTGCTGCTCGAGCAGCTCCATCATCCGCCGGAATGGCTGCATGCCGCGCTATGGCTGCCGCTGACACTTGGGATGACCCTGACTCTGCTGCCGCGTATCAAAGGGGCCGTCATCGGCTTCCAGTGGGCGAACCGCATTCGCGGCTAGCAATCCGAACGACCCGGTCTCAGAGCCCCGCGCGCCGGCGCGCGGGGTTTTCCATGTGCGGAATGATTGATTCATGGCGCGTATTCTGGTTGTCGATGATCATCCCTTGGTGCGCAAGGCTATGCGCGATGTTCTGCTCCTTGCAGAGCATGATGTGTTGGAGGCTCAGAACGGGCACGAGGCCGAGGCGGCCGTCGCAACGGAAGCTCCGGATCTCGTTCTCCTCGATATCATGATGCCCGAACAGGACGGCATCGAGACCATCCTCGCGCTCCGCCGCACCTATCCGGCGCTGCGTATCCTGGCGATGTCGGCAGGCGGCCATGGCCGCCCGGATTTCCTCACGGCGGCGAAGACATTCGGCGCGGATGCAGTGCTGCAGAAGCCCTTCGATGGACCCCAGCTGATCGAGATGATCGACGGCATGCTGGCCCCGAAACCCTAGGGCTTCTGCGCCTCCGCGGAATGCCGGTCGGCCCCGACCCACCACACGCGGTTGCCGACATCATCGGCGACGAGGAGATTGCCTTGCCGGTCGAGGGCCACGCCGACGGGTCGGCCGCGCGCCTTGCCGTCGCTGTCGAGGAAGCCGGTCAGCACGTCCACAGGCTCGCCCGCCGGGCGTCCGTCACGGAACGGAACGAAGACCACCTTGTAACCGCTCGGCGGCTTGCGATTCCACGAGCCGTGCTCGCCGATGAATGCGCCGCTGGCGAAGGTGCGCGGCAGCGCGCCCTCGCGCGAGAAGGCAAGGCCCAAGGGCGCCACGTGCGAGCCGAGGGCGTAATCCGGCACAATCGCACGGGCGACGCGCGCCGGATCCGGGTCCTTCACCCTTGGATCGGGATTTGCGCCGTAGTAGCTGTACGGCCATCCGTAGAAGCCGCCCTCGCGCACGCTGGTCAGGTAATCGGGCACGAGGTCGCTCCCGAGCTCGTCGCGCTCGTTGACCACCGCCCAAAGACGGCTGGTCGTGGGCTCGATGGCCAGGCCGACCGGATTCCGCAGCCCGTCGGCATAGATGCGGTGACGTCCGGTCGCCCGCTCGATCTCCCAGATGGCGGCGCGACCTTCCTCTTCGGCCATGCCATGTTCGGCATGGTCGCTGTTCGAGCCGACGCCGACATAGAGAAAACGCCCGTCGTGACTGGCGGTGAGGCTCTTGGTCCAATGATGGTTGCGTGTCCCTGCCGGCAGGTCGACAAGTTTCTGGCCGGCGCTATCGGTCAGCCGCGTCTCGCCGGGCCGATAGGCGAAGCGCCGCACGGCGTCGGTATCGGCCACGTAGAGATCGTTGTCGACCAGAACCATGCCGAAAGGTGAGTTGAGGCCCTCCAGGAAGACCCGGCGCAGCTCGGCTCTGCCGTCGCCGTCGCTGTCACGCAGCAGGGTGATCCGGTTGGCGCTCGGCGTGCCGGCCCCGGCTTTCTTCATCATCATCTTCATGAAGAAGCCTTTGACGCCTTTCGTATCGTCCGGCTTGGGTGGCGAATTCGTTTCCGCAACCAGCACGTCGCCGTTGGGCAGGACGTAGAGCCAGCGCGGGTGCGCGAGATCCTCGGCAAAGCTCACGGCCCGCAGGCCGGCCGCAGCAGCCGGCAGGGCGCCCTCCGTCCAGCGCTCGACGGAAGCGACCTGGACCGTTGGCAGCATCGTCTGGCGCGGTGCCGGAAGTTGAGGGCTGGGGCCTATCCCGGCCTCCACCGGAAGCTTCGCTTCCTCGCCGCAGCCGGCGAGAATGGCCACGCTTAGAGACAGGGCGGCCAAGGCCGCGGGCGAACGAAAAGGCATGAGCGGGCGTCTCCCTCCTTGAGAGCCCCCCGTCAGGAAACGCGCGCTTCAGGCCTGGTGTTCCGTGCCCCGCGGCTTGTCGCCGGCGAGCGTCACGCGGTGCATGACCCGGCGATAGCCGTGATAGTCGTTGATCGGATTGTGCTGGGCGCAGCGATTGTCCCAGAAAGCGATCGAGCCCGGCCGCCAGGCGAAGCGGCAGGTGAACTCCGGCCGGATCTGGTGCTGAAACAGGTAGTCGAGGATCGGCGCGCTCTCGGTGTCCGTCATGCCGGAAAATCGCGTCGTGTGACCGACATTGACGTAGAGCGCGCGGCGTCCAGTCTCGGGGTGCACGCGGACCGCCGGATGCTCGGCCACGAAGCGGCGCTTCGCTTCGCCGCCGCCGCGGTCCTCCCGGGTGCGTGTCGCATCGGCTTTCGCCGATTCATTCACCGCGACCAGAGGATCGAGCAGGCGGCGCATGCCGTCCGACAGCGATTCGTAGGCGAGATACTGATTGGCGAACATCGTGTCGCCGCCGACCGGCGGCACTTCGCGTGCGATCAGCATGGTCCCCATGGGCGGGGTCTCGAGATAGGCGGTGTCGGTATGCCAGACGCCGCCGAAATTCTGCGTCTCGTGCTCCAGCTTCACCACCGGGGTGACTTCTGGAAAGCCCTCGATGCCTTTGACGAAGGGATACTCGATCGGCTTCCCGAAGCGGGCCGCCACGTCGCGGAAGGCCGCCGGCGAGAGGTTCTGGTCGCGGAAAAAGACCACGAGATGCTTGAGCCAGATCTGGCGGATCGCCGCGACGGTCGCGTCGCTGAGGGCGTCCGCCAGGTCGATGCCGAGAATCTCCGCGCCGATGGCGCTGGAGAGCGGCCGAATCTCCAGGGCAGGGACTCCGGGGACGCTCAAAGCCTGACTCATGATGAAAGCATATCAGCGAAGCGGGCGGGCGCACAAAGGCCCGGCCTTGTGCGATGATACACCCGGTCCAGGCCGAGGATCTGATGAGCGACGACGGTTTCCACATCAGCGACGACAAGACGAGGCTCGATCTCGACGTCATACATGGCTTTCTAAGCACGGCTTACTGGAGTGCGGGCATCAGCCGAAAACGCGTGGCGCGGGCCATCGAGCACTCGCTGTGCTTCGGCGTCTATGAGTCGAAGACCGGAGGTCAGGTCGGCTTCGCGCGGGTGATCACCGATCGTGCCGTCATGGCGCACCTCTGCGACGTGTTCATTGTCGAAGGCTGTCGCGGGCGTGGTCTTGGCCGGCGGTTGGTGGCGGCGGTTCTGTCTCACCCGGACCTGCAGCACTTGCGCCGCTGGACGCTGGCGACAAGTGACGCCCACGAGCTCTACCGGCAGTTCGGCTTCGGACCGCTAACCGCGGCGCAGGTCGAGATGACGATGCAGAAACTCGACCCCGACGTGTACCGACGTTCCGATCGCTGACGGGACCAAGCGGCGCGTAGCCGCGGACGAAGGGTCGCCGGCGGTTGCGGCGTTAGTAGTGGATTGGGCCCGGCCAGCCGCCCCCCGCGGCGATCGAATCACCGTTGACCGAGATGGCCTTGGGGGAGGCGAGGAAGGTCACGAGAGCGGCGATGTCTTCGCTGGTGATCAGCCTGCCGACCAGGCTTTTGCTCGCCATCTTCTTCTCGACGTCCTGCGCGCTGATCCCCTGCGCCTTGGCCTGACGTTCGACCACGCCGGCGGTCTTCTCGGTGCGTGTTAGGCTCGGATGGACGCAGACGACCTGGATGTTCTGCGGTGCGAGTTCGTCGGCGAGGTTCTTGGTCAGCGCCGCGACGCTGACATTGCGCATCGAGCCGATGGTCGAGCCAGTGTTGCGCGCGGCAAGCCCGCTGATGTTGATGATCCGGCCGCCACCCTGTTTGGCCATGATCGGGGCCACCTCGCGCGCCGCGCGCAGATAACCCAGCACCTTCACGTTCATATCGGCGAAGAACGCCTCGTTGGTGATTTCGGCGAGCGTGGGCGGCTTTGCCTGGCCGCCGGGCTGGGCCGCGCAGTTGACCAGGATGTCGATGCGGCCAAACTCCTTCATCACCGAAGCGATCAGCGCCTTGACCGCGACGTCGTCGCCGGTGTCGGTCGTGTACCCCTTGGCCTTGGCGCCCGTTTCCTTCGCGATCTCGGCCGCTGCGTCGTCGAGAACCGCCTTGTCGCGCGCCGCGATGGCGACACTCACGCCCTCGCGCGCCAGCTGCTTGGCAACCGCCTTGCCGATGCCCCGGCTGCCACCGGTGATCAGTGCCACTTTGCCTTTGAGTTCGAGATCCACGGATTCGTCCCCTTGTTATCCTGTTACTCGTGTTTCGTAACGTGTCACGGCTATCGCATAGACGATTTGCAAGGCGATCGCAGGCACGAATATGGCGAGGCGCAAGGCGGGCGGCGACTGCACCAGCCAGAGTGCGCCCAGCCCCTGCGCGACGCCGACGGCACAGAGCGCCAGGCTGGCGCGGCCGTGCCCGAGCCCGGCGTGAGTCAGGCGCTGATAGAGATGCGTGCGGTGCGCGATGGTCACGTTCTCGCCGTTGCGCCAGCGGCGGATCGCGGTGAACACGGTGTCGAAGATGAAATGAAAGAGCAGCAGGGGCACGACATAGATCAGCGTGCCGGTCGGGTCTTCGCGGGCGATGAGTACGGCGATGGCCGCGAAGGCGAAGCCGACGAACTGGCTGCCGACGTCGCCCATGAACACGCGCGCCGGCGGCAGGTTGAGCAGCAGGAAGCCGAAACTGGCGGCGGCCAGCGTGGTGGCGAGCGTGCTCGGATCGATCTGGCGCAGCAGCATGAGGATGGCGGCGAGGAAGCCGGCGGCAACGACCGCCGTGCCAGCGGCGAGGCCGTCGATACCGTCCATGAAGTTGTAGGCGTTGGTCAGGCCGACCAGCCACAAGAACGTCACCGCCGGGGCGAGCCAACCCAGCGCCACGGGGCCGAAGCCGGGGATGTAGATCCGCTCGATCATCAGGCCGAAGGCCATGGCGATGGCCGCGGCGGCCACTTGGAAGCCCAGCTTGAACGAATAGGAGCGGGCGCGGATGTCGTCGGCCAGCCCGCCGGCCGCGGCGATCACGGCGCCGAGCAGCACGCCGACGAAGACGGGCTCCTGGATCAGCGCGGGGTGGCCGTGAAAGCCGATCGCGACGAGGCCGAGCAGCGACGCGACGACGATGCCGATCCCACCGCCACGGGCCGTCGGCACGGCGTGCGTGGAGCGTTCGTTCGGCTTGTCCATCAAGAGGCGACTGCGCGCCATCAGCCAGGCGCCCGCCGCGGCAAGGCCGGCGACGGCCAGGGAATAGAGCGCGATCACGATGGCGACGATCATGCCGGCGTTATAGCCGGTCTCGTGCCCTCTGTCGTCGCCATCGTCCGGCTCTCATCGCGCCGGCGCAGGAGCTCGGCGGCCACGGCGATGGCCACGGTGCGGGGCTCCTTGCCCACGACGCCCTCGATGCCGATGGGACAGCGCAGGCTGGCCATCTGCTCCGGGGTGAAGCCCTTGCGTGCCAGCCGGCCCTCGAAAGTCCTGCGCTTGGTGTCGGAGCCGATCAGCCCGACATAGCGACAATCGCCGCGCTTGAGCAGCTTCTCCAGGATCTGCAGGTCGAGGTCGTGGCTGTGGGTCATGATCAGCGCGTAGGCGCCCGGCGGCAGATCCTTGACCTCGTCGGCGGGAGCGTCGGTCAGAACGGCCGTCACCTCCTGGGGTTTCTCCGGCGGGAATTGCTCGGGCCGGGAGTCGATCCAGCGGATCGTCGCGCCGGTACCGGCGAGAACCTGCACGACCTCCTTGCCGACATGGCCGGCGCCGAACAGGGCAACGAAGAAATCCGTCGGCGCGAAGGGTTCGAAGAGGATCGTCACCTTGCCGCCGCAGCACTGGCCGAGCGCCGGTCCGAGGGCGAAGGTTTCGAGCCGCGCCTCGCCCGCACCGTCGGTGATCATGGCGCGTGCGATCTCGGTCGCCTTGAGCTCGAGATGCCCGCCGCCGATGGAGCCGACGAGATCCTTTGACGTCACCACGAATTTGGTGCCGGCCGCGCGCGGTGCCGAGCCCTTGAGCTCGGCGACGGTGACGAGAACGCAGCGCTCGCCCTGCGCCTGCAGCGAGGCGAGCGCCTGGAGCCAGGGGAGCGACGGGGTCATTCCGCGCTCTCCGCCAGCGGGCGGCTGGCCGCACGCGCGTCCTCGATGGCGAGCAAGACCCGCTCGGGCGTGGCGGGCGCGTCGAGCTTCGGCATGGCGCCGGCCGCCGCGTGCACGGCGTCCTTGAGTGCCAGGAACACGGCATTGGCCAGCATCAGCGGCGGCTCGCCGACGGCCTTGGAGCGATGGATGCTGTCGGCCGCGTTCTCGCCGCGCTCCCAGATGCGCACGCGGAAATCGGCCGGCAGGTCGCGCGCCACCGGGATCTTGTAGGTCGAGGGCGCGTGGGTCTTGAGCGCGCCGCTCTTGTCCCACCACAGTTCCTCGGAGGTCAGCCAGCCCATGCCCTGGATAAAGCCCCCTTCGATCTGCCCCAGGTCGATCGCCGGGTTGATCGAGCGGCCGACATCGTGCAGCAGGTCGGCACGCAGGACCTTGTACTCGCCGGTCAGCGTGTCGACCACAACCTCGGCGACGGCGCAGCCGTAGGCGAAATAGAAGAACGGCCGGCCAGAGGCTGTGTTGCGGTCGTAGTTGATCAGCGGTGTCCGGTAGAAGCCGGTCGAGGACAGCGACACCCGCGCCTTGTAGGCCAGCCCGACCAGCTCGGCGAACGTCACCGAAGTCCCGCCGGTCTCGACGCGATTGCCGATGAAGCGCACCGCGGCCGTCGGCACCTGGAAGTGACGCGCGGCAAAGGCGATCAGCCGGTTCTTGATCTCGCGCGCTGCGGCCTGCGCCGCCATGCCGTTGAGGTCGGTCCCCGCCGAAGCGGCGGTCGCCGACGTGTTCGGCACCTTCGCCGTGGTGGTTGCCGTGATCCGCACGCGCCCGACATCGATCTGGAATTCCTCGGCGACAATCTGGGCGATCTTAGTGTGCAGGCCCTGGCCCATCTCGGTGCCGCCATGGTTCATCTGCACCGAGCCATCGCTGTAGACGTGGACGAGCGCACCGGCCTGGTTGAGGAAGAGGGTGGTGAAGGAGATGCCGAATTTCAGCGGCGCGAAACTCAACCCCTTCTTCAGCACCGGCTCGATGCGGTTCCAGGAATCGATCTCGCGTCGCCGCGCCGCATAGGCCGACGACGCCTCGAGCTCCGCCGTCAGCTCGTGGATGATGTTGTCCTCGATCGCCTGGTGGTAGGGCGTGACGTTACGCGTCTCGGTGCCGTAGTAGTTGAGCTTGCGCACCTCGAGCGGGTCCTTGCCCACGCGGCGTGCGATCTCGTCGATCAGGTTCTCGATCGCCAGCATGCCCTGCGGCCCACCGAATCCGCGGAAGGCGGTGTTCGACTGGGTGTTGGTCTTGCAGGCGTAGCCGATCAGCCGCACGTCCGGGATGAAGTAGCAATTGTCGGCGTGGAACAGGGCGCGGTCGACGATCGACGGCGACAGGTCGGCCACGTGTCCGGCACGCGCCGCCAGGACCATGTCGAGCGCCAGCAGGCGACCCTGGTCGTCGTAGCCGACGTCGTAGCGCACGAGAAAATCGTGCCGCTTGCCGGTCATCAGCATGTCGTCGTCGCGGTCGAGCCGCAGCTTCACCGGCCGTCCGGCCTTGCGCGCCAGCACCGCGGCGATGCCGGCGATGATCGCCGGCTGGGTCTCCTTGCCACCGAAGCCGCCGCCCATGCGCCGAACCTCGCAGGTCACGGCATGGATCGGCACGTCCAGCAGGCGTGCCGTCATCTTTTGCACCTCGCTCGGGTGCTGGGTCGAGGAGAAGACGAGCATGTCGCCGTCCTCCTGCGGCACGGCCACGGCCGCCTGACCCTCGAGATAGAAATGGTCCTGGCCGCCGATGCGGAACTCGCCCTTGAGCCGCAGCGGCGCCCGTCCCAGACCGCGCGCCACATCGCCGCGTTTCATCTCATGGGGCGGTGCCACCAGCGACTTGGCATCGAGCGCCGCTTCGATCGACAGCACCGCCGGCAGGTCTTCGTATTCGATGCGCGCCCGCTGGGCCGCGTCGCGCGCGATCTTGATCGACGTCGCGGCGACGGCAAGCACCGGCTGACCGATATACTCGACGATCCCGGCCGCGAGGATCGGCTCGTTGGGGAAGATCGGCCCGACATCGTTTTTGCCCGGGATATCCGCGGCGGCCACAACCGCGGCAACGCCAGGGACGCCGACCACGGCCGACACGTCGATGGATGCGATGCGCGCGTGCGCACGCGGGCTCATCAGCACATAGGCGTGCAGAGTGCCGGGCGGCTCGGCAATGTCGTCGGTGTAGATCGCCTCGCCCGAGACGTGCTTGCGAGCACTGTCGTGCGGGATGGCCTCGCGGACGCCGCCCTGGATGCGTGTCTCAGCCATAGGCAATCCGCGTGTTGGCGGTCCCGGTCGTTTCGAGATGGAAGCGGCGCAGAAGATTCTTCGCCGTCAGCGTGCGGTAGCGCGCCGAGGCCCGCATGTCGTCGAGCGGGGAGAAGTCTCGCGCTATCGCCGCGGCAGCCGCCTCGATCGTGGGCAGCGTCCAGGGCCGGCCGGCCAGCGCGCTCTCAGCGAGCCGGGCGCGCTTGGGTGTCGCGGCCATGCCGCCGAAGGCAAGGCGCGCCTCAGTAACCAGACCGTTCTGCAGGCGCACCGCGAAAGCCGCGCAGACCGCCGATATATCCTGGTCGAGCCGCTTGGACACTTTGTAGACCGCGAACTCGGTGCCGGTGGCGGGTAGGGGGATGCGGATGCGCGCGACGATCTCGCCGGGCTTGCGCTCGGTCTGGCGATAGTCCCGGAAGAACGCCTCAAGCGGCAGCTCCCGGGACCCGTCGGGGCCGAGCAGCACGAGGCTGGCGCCCAGCGCGATCAGCGGCGGGGGGCCGTCGCCGATGGGCGAGGCGTTGGCGATATTGCCCCCAATCGTCGCCGAGCTACGGATCGGCGGCGAGGCAAAGCGGCGGACGAGCTCGCCGAAGCTCGGCCAGTGCTGGTCGATGGCGGGCAAGATCGCCGTCCATGTCGCGCCGCTGCCGAATTCGACATGCGTCTCGGTTCTCGTCACGGCGCGCAGGTCCGGGATTTCACCGAGATAGACGATGCGCTCGAAGGCGCGGTGCTGCTTGGTGACGAAGAGCCCGAAATCGGTGCCGCCGGCGAGGATATGGGCCTGCGGGTGCTGCTTTAGCACTTCGGCCAGCTCGTCCAGGGTCCGGGGGGCGATAAATTCCTGACCGCCGGCCTCGTAGCGCAGGCCGACGAGCCGGTTGATCTCGCCCAGCTGCGCGGCGATCTCACCGGCAGTCGCGTCGAATGCATCGGTCTTGTCGCCCTGGTACATCTGTTGGGCGGCGTCGAGGATCGGTCGATAACCGGTGCAGCGGCAGAGATTGCCGGCGAGTGCCTGCAGCGTATCCTCGCGCGATGGATTCTTGTCGGTGTGCCACAGCGCGAACAGCGACATGACGAAGCCTGGCGTGCAGTAGCCGCACTGCGAGGCGTGCGCGTCGACCAGGGCCTGTTGCACGGGATGCAACGCGCCGTCTGGCCTCTTCAGGCCCTCGACCGTGATGAGCTGCTTGCCGTCCAGGGTGGGCAGGAAGCGGATGCAGGCATTGACCGCCTTATGGGCAAGACCGCCCCGTCCGTCCGGTTCGGCCACGACCACCGTGCAGGCCCCGCAATCGCCCTCGGCACAGCCTTCCTTGGTGCCGCACAGCCGCTCGCGGGTGCGCAGATACTCCAGCACCGTGGTCGTCGGTGTGACGCCCTCGACCGCGCGGGCTTCGCCATTGAGAAGAAACCGGACTGCATCCGCCATATAAGCCCCATACCGAGCAAAGCCCGGGCCATCGCTGCCTAAACTATGAGGATCGGTCGCCTTCCCGGCAAGCTGGGCTGTAGCCGGCCGGCCTTCCGCAAAATTTTTGTGCGCTGCGGGAGATTGGTACCACTGGGTAGAACACCTTACCCCGTAAGATATGGGGAACCGGAGTCTCTCGGAGGGGTTCATGCACTTCCGCAGATGGTGGTGCGCAGCGGTGATGGCCGCTGCGGCGGTCTTTGCTGTGCCTGGCGCAGCATCCGCCACCGACGAAAAACGCGTCGAGCACTACCTGCAAGCTTTCTACGAATCGGCCCTGTGGCACGATGGAAAGAGCGCCGTTTGGGTCCGCAAATGGGCGCAGCCGCTGCGCGTCCGTCTTACCGGCCTTATGGCCGAGCTCTACAGCCAGCAGGTGCTGGACCGGCTGCAAGCGATCACCGAGATTGCCGGGCTTGAGTATTCGGTCCTGCAGACCGGCGACAAGAATACGAATTTCCTGATCGAGTTCGTCGACAGTGGCAGCCTCGTCGCCAATGGCCGCGCTGCCGGCTGCGTGACCCACACGTATAGCGGGCCGGGCAACACCTACGCGTACGTCCATATCCTGATCAACCTGCGCATGGGCTCCGAGCTCGGCCATTGCATCAGCCACGAGCTGATGCACGCCCTCGGCTTCCCCGGCCACCCGCACGGCATCGACAGCGTCCTGAGCTATGTCCATCGGCGCGACGATCTGACGGATGCGGACAAGATGTCGCTGCGCATCCTCTACGACCGGCGTATCGAGGCCGGTGCGTTTCAGCTTCCGGCTCTCGCCGTCGCCCGCGAGGTGCTGGTCGACAAGTTGATCGCGGCGGGAGCACCGGAGCCCACTCGTCAATACGGCCGCCGTTTCGTCCAGAATATGGTCCCGCTCACCGTCGGCCTCGCCGAGAAGGGGAATGTCGGGCTGCAGTACCAGCTCGGCATCGCCTACACGTTCGGACAGGTCGTCGAGCGTGATCCGGTCAAGGGGTTCGCGTGGCTGCGCCGGGCGGCGACGGCGAGCGCGCCGGAAGCCAAGGTCATGGCCGTGCAGGGCCAGGCGATGGTCGGCCATGCCTACATGATCGGCCGTGGCATCGAGAAGGACCCCACGGCAGCGATCCCCTGGTATCGCCAAGCCGCCAATCACGGCCACCTCGCGGCCCAGCAGGTCCTCGGTATTGCCTACCGGGACGGCATTGGCGTCACGCCCGACCCGGTCGAAGCCTATAAATGGCTGACCTTGGCCGCCGGGCAGAAGGATGCCGAAGCGCAGGTCCACCTGTCGAAGCTGACGCCCACGCTGTCGCCGTCGGAGATCGAAGAAGGGCGGCGGCGCGCCAGCGGCTGGAACCCCGCGCCGTAGCTCGAAGCCGCTCGGCTTGAGCGGCCCGCCCCCGGGTGATAAAGCTCCGCCATCACGGCCGTTTCATCGACGGCCCGGAACTGGGGAGCCCATGACCTGGTCGATCGTTGCTCGCGACCCCAGCGGGGCGTTCGGCGTCGCTGTTGCCACACGCTTCTTTGCCGTCGGGGCGCTTTGCCCGTACGCCCGTAGCGGGGTGGGGGCCTTGGCGACCCAGGCGCTGATCAATCCGCTTTACGCGCGCGGCCTCGATCTCGTGGCCGACGACGTGCCGCCGGACGAGGTGGTCAAGGCGCTGACCACGCGGGATGACGGCCGCGACCAGCGCCAGCTCCACATGATCGACGCGCGCGGCCGTATCGCCGCCTACACCGGATCAAAATGCGTCGACTGGTGCGGACACCTGATGCGCGACGGCTTTTCCGTCGCCGGTAACATGCTGGCGGGGCCGCGGGTCATCGAGGATACGGCCGCGGCCTTCGAGAAAACCGCGTCTCGGCCTCTGGCCGAGCGCTTCATGGCAGCACTTGAGGCCGGCGAGGCGGCCGGCGGCGACAAGCGGGGTAAGCAATCGGCGGCCCTGCTCATCTATACGACCGAGGACTATCCGGCCCTGGATTTGCGTGTAGATGACCATGACGATCCCCTTAAAGAGCTGCGGCGGCTCTACGACAAGAGCTTGGAGCGTTATCAGCCCTTCGTGTCCTGCCTGCCCAGCCGCGACCGGCCGTCCGGCATTTTCGACCGCACGGTGATCGAAGCCACGATCACGCGGTTCACGGAAACCCGCGACCGGCGATGAGCCTGCTCGAGATCCGGGACCTCAAGACCTATTTCGCCGTGGACGGCGGGGAATTCCGCGCCGTCGATGGCGTCAGCCTGACGCTGGAGCCGGGACGCACGCTCGGCATTGTCGGTGAATCGGGTTGCGGCAAGAGCGTCACCGCGCTCTCGATCATGGGGCTGGTCCCCCAGCCGCCGGGACGGCATGCCGGGGGCGAAATACGCTTCGAAGGCACCGATCTGTTGAAGCTGCCGGCGGCGGAGATGCGCGAGATCCGCGGCAACCGCATCTCGATGATCTTCCAGGAGCCGATGACCTCGCTCAATCCGGTGTTCACCGTGGGCGACCAGATCGTCGAAGGCATTCTGCGCCACCGGAAGATCTCGCCGCAGGAGGCGAAGGATCGCGCCATCGCCATGCTGCGCCGGGTGCGCATCCCGTCACCGGAGCAGCGTTTCCACGACTACCCGCACCGCCTGTCCGGCGGCATGCGGCAACGCGCGATGATCGCCATGGCGCTGGCGTGCGAGCCGAAGCTGCTGATCGCCGATGAGCCGACGACCGCTCTCGACGTCACCATCCAGGCCCAGATCCTCGAGCTGATGCGCGTGCTGCGCGACGAGACCGGCACGGCGATCATTCTCATCACCCATGATCTTGGCGTGATCGCCGAGCTCGCCCACGATGTCGTGGTGATGTACTCCGGACGCATCGTTGAGCGGACGACGGTCGGCCGGCTCTTCGCCGAACCCCAGCACCCCTACACCGTGGGCCTTCTCGGTTCGATCCCGAAGCTCCATCTCGACCAGGATCGTCTGGCCGCGATCGAAGGCCAGGTGCCGAGCCCTCTCTCGCCGGTCGTGGGCTGCGCCTTTCACCCGCGTTGCCCGTTTGCCATCGATCGCTGCCGCAAGGAGCCGCCGCCACTCGCCACCGTAAGCCCGGGGCATGAGTCGGCATGCTGGCGCGCTCCGCTCGAGGCCAGCGTGCTGGTGCCGGCATGAGCACCGCCCCGCTGTTGCAGGTCGACGGCCTCGTCAAGCATTTCGCGGTGCGCAAAGGCATGTTCAGCCGCGCCCGCGGCGCCGTCCATGCTGTCGACGGCATCAGCTTCGATCTGGCGACAGGCGAGACGCTCGCCCTGGTCGGCGAATCCGGCTGCGGCAAGTCGACCGCGGGCCGGCTGGTGCTCCGCCTGCTGGAGCCGACTTCCGGACGCGTGCGCTTCGAGGGCCGCGACATCTTCGAGCTCGACGAGCGGGCGCTGCGCCACCTGCGTCGCGAGATCCAGATCATCTTTCAGGACCCGTACGCCTCGCTCAATCCGCGCATGACCGTGGGCGAGATGCTCGCAGAACCGCTGGCGTTGCATGGCCTGGCCGCCGGGCGGCACAAAGAACGCGTCGCGGAGCTGCTCAAGCTGGTCGGCCTCGCGCCGGAGTATTCGCAGCGCTACCCGCACGAATTCTCCGGCGGCCAACGGCAGCGTATCGGCATTGCCCGGGCGCTGGCCGTCGAGCCCCGGCTGATCGTCTGTGACGAGCCGGTCTCGGCGCTCGATGTCTCGATTCAGGCGCAGGTCATCAACCTCCTGCAGGACCTGCAGCGGCGCTTCGGCCTGTCCTATATCTTCATCGCCCACGACTTGGCGGTGGTGAAGCATATCGCGACGCGTGTCGCGGTCATGTACCTCGGCAAGATCGTCGAATACGCGGCGACCGACGATCTCTTCGCGCGGCCGCGCCACCCCTATACGCAGGCCCTGCTCTCGGCGATCCCGGTGCCCGAGCCCGCCCTGAAGCGCCAGCGCACCCTGCTGCAGGGCGATGTGCCAAGCCCGATCAATCCGCCCTCGGGTTGCCGCTTCCGCACGCGCTGCCCCTATGCCCAGCCTTTATGCGCGAGCGACGAACCGGTTCTTGCCGCGGAGGGCGGCCACGGCACGGCGTGCCATTTCTGGCAGCAGATCACGCCCCCGGCGGCGGCCCTTCCGGGCGCGGCGGCCATTCCGCCCAACCCTCGGCTCGAGGCCCTGCAGGCCGCGTTCCGTACCGCCAAACCGGCGCTTTCCGTGCGGTAAGCTCTCGTCGTCGGCCGGGGTTGGCGCTATAGTGCGGACAACAGTAAGGCGCTTATCATTGCCGCACCGGCCAGTGGCCACAGCGGCTCCGTCGCTGCCAACGCATAGTAATGCCAGGCGGCCGGTCAAAAGCGGCATTCTAGGGAGTCTCGTCACGGAGCGTTTCGCATGGGGCGAAGCGCGACAGAGGGAGGCCAGCATGAAGCTCAAGTCCGTCACCCGCAGCCTCGGTCTGGCCTTCGCCATGGCCGCGGGCCTTGCGTCCGCCTCACAGGCCCAGACTCTGCGTATCGGCCTTGCCGAAGACCCGGATGTTCTCGATCCCACGCTGGCCCGCACATTCGTCGGCCGCATCGTCTTCGCGGGTCTGTGCGACAAGTTGTTCGATATCGACGAGAAGCTGAACATCGTGCCGCAGCTCGCCACGGGCCACGAATGGGGCAGCGACAACAAGTCGCTCACCCTCAAGCTTCGTCAGGGCGTGACCTTCCATGACGGGGAGACGTTCGACGCCGAGGCGGTGAAATTCAATATTGAGCGCCATAAGACCATGGCCGGCTCCAACCGCCGCACCGAGCTCACGCAGGTGACCAGCATCGACGTTGTCGACCCCTATACGGTGAAATTGAACCTGTCGGCACCGTTCTCGCCCCTGCTCTCGTTCCTCACCGATCGCTCGGGCATGATGGTCTCGCCCAAGGCGGCGAAGGAAGCCGGCGAGAGGTTCGGCTCCAAGCCGGTGTGCTCCGGACCGTTCAAGTTCGTCGAGCGCATCGCCCAGGACCGCATCGTGCTGGAGAAGCACCCCGGCTATTGGAACGCCAAGGATATCCACTTCGAGCGCATCGTCTATTTGCCGATCGTCGACGCGACCGTTCGCCTGGCCAATCTGAAATCGGGTCAGCTCGACTTCATCGAGCGCATGGCGGCCTCCGACGTGCCGGGCCTGCGCAGCGACAACCGCTTCAAGCTCGCCAAGATTACCGAGATCGGCTACCAGGGAATCACCATCAACATCGGCAAGAGCGACCTCGCCAAGGGCAACCCGCTCGGCAAGGACGTCAAGGTGCGCGAAGCGTTCGAGCTGTCGCTCGACCGCCAGGGCATCGTCCAGGTCGTGATGGAGGGCGAAGCCCAGCCCGGCAACCAATGGGTCGCCCCGGACAACTCGTTCTACGCGAAGAACGTGCCGATCCCGAAACGGGACGTGAACAAGGCCAAGCAGCTTCTGAAGGAAGCGGGCGTCACGAATCCGAGCTTCACGCTGATGACGCCGACGACGTCGGATGCACAGAAGATTGCCCAGGTCGTCCAGGCCATGGCCAAGGAGGCCGGCTTTGACGTGAAGATCCAGTCGACGGAGTTTGCCAGCTCGCTGGCCTTGGCCGACAAGGGCCAGTTCGAGGCGTATGTGCTGGCGTGGAGCGGCCGCCCCGATCCCGACGGCAACGTGCAGCAGTTCTACACCTGCAAGGCCCCGAACAACTACGCGGGCTACTGCACCGAAGAGATGGACAAGCTCATCACAGAATCGCGGACGGAGCTCGACCCCAAGAAGCGGGTCGCGATCTACGAGAAGATCGCCGCCCTTGCCGCGAAGGAGAAGCCGGTCGTCTATCTCTACCACCGCCACTGGCTGTGGGCGCACACGACGAAGCTCAGCGGCCTGCGGGCGGTACCGGACGGCATGGTGAGAGTTCAGGGCCTCAAGTTCAATTGAGGTCCCGGCGGGCGGGCTCTGGGAGGAGGCCGCCCGCCATCCGCTTCCGGGCATAGCATCGTGTTCAACTATCTCGTCCAGCGCATCGGCACCATCGTGCCGACGCTGTTCTTCGTCTCGATCCTGATCTTCGGCCTGCAGCAGCTGCTGCCGGGCGACCCGGCGCTCATCATGGCCGGCGAGGACCGCGACGAGAACGTCATCCGCTATCTGCGCGAGAAGTTCCATCTCGATGAGCCGCTGCCGATGCGCTACCTCTACTGGCTCGGCGGCGTGCTGCAGGGTGATCTGGGCGAGTCGCTGCGCATTCAGCAGCCGGTCACCGATCTGATCCTGCAGAAACTGCCGGTGACCCTGCAGCTCGCCGCCATGGCCATGGTCATAGCGCTGATCATCGGCATTACCGCCGGCATCGTCTCGGCTGTCCTCAAGGACACGGCGTGGGACTATGCCGCCAACATCATCGCCCTGTGGGGATTGTCGACACCGAATTTCTGGCTCGGCATCATGCTCATCCTGTTCTTCTCGGTGTGGCTCGGCTGGCTGCCCGCCTCGGGCTATGTCAGCCCGTTCGAGGACCTGAAGGCCAATCTTGCCTCGATGATCATGCCGGCCTTCGTCCTCGGCAACGCCATCGCCGCCGTGCTGATGCGCCACACGCGCAGCGCCATGCTTCAGGTGCTCAACGCCGACTACGTGCGCACGGCCCGGGCCAAGGGTTTGGTCGAACGGGTCGTCATCCTGAAACACGCGCTGCGCAACGCGCTGATCCCGATCATCACGCTGGGCGCGCTCGAGTTCGGCACGCTGCTCTCGGGGGCGGTGCTGACCGAGCAGGTCTTCACCATTCCCGGGTTCGGCAAGCTGATCGTCGATGCGGTCTTCAACCGCGACTACGCGGTGGTGCAGGGCGTCGTGCTGTTCACGGCGACCGCCTATATCACGCTCAACCTGCTCGCCGATCTCGCCTACTTCCTCGTCAATCCGCGGCTGCGGGGCTGACATGACGGCGATCCCCGCCGCGCCCGCCGCCGTTCCCGAGGAGCTGAGCCCCGGCCAGCGCGCGCTGCGCCGGCTGATCCGGCGGAAGGGCGCGATGGTCGGGTTGGTGCTGGTCATCGCCTTTGTCGCGATGGCGATCCTGGCACCCTGGATCGCGCCCTACGATCCGCTGGCCACGAGCTGGACGGCGATACGCAAGGCGCCGTCCGACATGTACCTGCTGGGCACCGACGAGCTCGGCCGCGACGTGCTGTCGCGGGTGATCTGGGGCGCGCGGGCCTCGCTGCTCGCCGGCGTCGTGTCGGTGTGCATCTCGCTCGCCATCGGCGTGCCCATCGGCATGGCGGCGGGTTATCTCGGCCGCTGGCCGGATGCGCTGATCTCGCGCATCACCGACGCCATGCTGGCCTGCCCGTTCCTCATCCTGGCCATTGCCTTCGCAGCCTTCCTCGGTCCCAGCCTGACCAACGCGATGATCGCCATCGGCGTGACGGCAACACCGATCTTCATCCGCCTGACCCGGGCGCAGGTGCTGTCGGTGAAGGTCGAGGATTATGTGGAAGCGGCGCGTGCCGTCGGCAATTCGCATCTGCGCATCGCCTTTCGCCACATCCTGCCCAACATCGTGGCGCCGCTGCTGGTGCAGGCGACCTTGGCCATCGCGGCGGCCGTGATTGCCGAGGCGAGCTTGTCCTTCCTGGGTCTGGGCCAGCAGCCGCCAGCTCCCAGCTGGGGCAGCATGCTCAACACGGCAAAGAACTACATCGACCACGCGCCGTGGATGGCGATCTGGCCGGGCCTGTCGATCTTCCTGCTGGTGCTGTCGTTCAACCTGCTGGGGGACGGGTTGCGCGACGCCCTGGATCCCCGGCACCGCTAGTCGAGCAGGCGCTGGCTTTCCGCCGCATCCGGGAAACGCTGCTTCTCGATGGCGTAGTAGGCGCGCAGCAGATCCTCGTCGATACGCAGATCGCCGCGGATCGTGTCCAGCCGCCGGTCCATCAGCGGCGTGTAGTCGATCTGATTGAGCGCCAGCGGCTCCGTCACGTAGGCCAGGCGCACGCCGTTCCGAAAGACCTTCACGTCCTCGTCGGTGAAGCGGTAGATGCCCGGGTAGAGATGCTGGGCGACCAGGGTGAACAGGCTCTCCTCGGTGGCGCTCAGGCGGTTGGTCGAGCCCATGGTGAAGCCGATGACGAAAGCCTCGTCCTTGGCGCACAGGCCGTGCCCGAGGATCAGATGGATATAGTCATGCGTCTTGAGGTCGACGGCGCCGTTGAACAGATTGTATCGCGGGTTCTCGGCCAGGCGCACCATGAAGGGAATGTCCTCCGGCGCCGCGCCGACCCGGGCGAGGTCGGCAGCGGCCTGGCGCAGCGTGATATCCCCATGGGATAGCGGGATATGCCAATCGGTATAGGCAAGGGCAGTATCCATGACTGGGATATAGTCACGCCGGATATGACAACAACCCGTGAACGCATTCGCGAACAGGCGTTAACCCTGGGCTTCGACGCCGTGGGCTTCGCGCGTGCCGAGGCGGCAGGCGAGGTACGGGACAATCTCGCCGCGTTCGTCGGTCAGGGGCTGCACGGCGATATGGGCTGGATGGCCGATACCGCCGAGCGCCGCGCCGACCCGCGCACCCTGTGGCCCGAGGCGCGCAGCGCGGTCGTCGTGGCGGTCAATTACGGGCCCGACAGCGACCCGCTGGCGAGGCTGGGGCAGCGCGAGCGCGGGCTGGTCAGCGTCTACGCCCAGGGACGCGACTATCACGACGTCATGAAGAAGCGCTTGCGGGTGTTGGCGCGCTGGATGCACGAGACGTTCAAGCACGAGGTGAAGCTGTTCGTCGACACCGCCCCGGTGATGGAGAAGCCGCTGGCCCAGGCGGCCGGTCTCGGCTGGCAGGGCAAGCACACCAACCTCGTGTCGCGCGGCTTCGGCTCGTGGCTGTTCCTGGGGGAGGTTCTGACCACGCTCCCTCTCGAGCCCGACGCCGCCGAGAGCGATCATTGCGGCGAATGCCGCCGCTGTCTCGACGCCTGCCCGACTCAGGCCTTCACGGCGCCGTACCGCATCGACGCCCGGCGCTGCATTTCCTATCTCACGATCGAGCACAAGGGCCACATCGCCGCCGAGTTCCGCGCCGCGATCGGCAATCGCATCTACGGCTGCGATGACTGCCTCGCCGTCTGCCCGTGGAACAAATTCGCCACGCCGACGCCGCATGACGAGTTCGCGGCCCGGGCCGGCACGCCGCTGCTCGCCGAGCTGGCCGCTCTCGATGACGCGGCCTTCCGCCTGCGCTTCGCCGGCTCCCCGGTCAAGCGCATCGGCCGGGACCGCTTCGTGCGCAACGTGCTCATCGCCATGGGCAATAGCGGCGATGCGCGGCTGGCCGAGACGGCGCGCAGCCTGCTGGCTGATCCGTCCCCGCTGGTCCGCGCCATGGCGGTGTGGGCGCTCCGGCGCCTGCTGCCGCCGGCGGCGTTCGCCACCTTGGCGGCGGGCCGCCGCGACCCGGATCCCGACGTCGCCGCCGAGTGGGCGGCATGAAGGTCGCGGAGTTCGATTTCGATCTGCCGCCGGAGCGTATCGCCCAGCATCCGGCCACGCCGCGCGATTCGGCGCGGCTGCTCGAGGTCGGCACCACGCTGACCGATCGCGTCATGACGGATCTGCCGCGCCTGCTCAAGGCCGGCGATCTCCTGGTCTACAACGACACGCGTGTGATCAAGGCGCGGCTTCATGGCAAGCGCGGGACGGCCTCCGTCAGTGTCACGCTGCACAAGGCGAACGTAGACGGCGTCTGGCAGGCTTTCGCCCGTCCCGCCAAGAAGCTGCGCCCGGCGGACGTCATCGATTTCGCGCCCGGCTTCTCTGCCGAGGTGCGGGACAAGGGAGAGGGTGGGGAGGTCACCTTGCGTTTCGACCTGGGCCCCGGTGAGCTGATGGCGGCGCTCGACCGCCACGGCCATATGCCGCTGCCGCCCTACATCAAGCGCGCAGCCGCCGACGATGCCGCCGACGTAGCGGACTATCAGACGGTCTGGGGTATCCGTCCCGGGGCCGTTGCCGCCTCGACCGCCGGTTTCCATTTCACCCCGCGCCTGCTGGAGGCGCTGGAACAAGCCGGCATTCAGCGGAGTGCGGTCACCCTGCATGTGGGGGCCGGCACCTTCCTGCCGGTCAAGGTCGAGGACACCGACGAGCACCGCATGCATGTCGAGTGGGGCGAGATCGGCGCCGAGACGGTGGCGGCGATCTCCGCCACGCGCGCCCGCGGCGGGCGCGTGATTGCGGTCGGCACGACGGCGCTGCGGGTGCTAGAAGCGGTGGCCCGCGCGGACGGCACCCTGCGGCCGTGGTCGGGCGAGACCGATATCTTCATCACGCCCGGGTTCACCTTCCGTGTCGCCGATATGCTGCTGACCAATTTCCACCTGCCGCGCTCGACCCTGTTCATGCTCGTCGCGGCGTTCGCCGGGCTCGAGCGCATGAAGCAGGCCTATGCGCACGCCATCGCCCGGGGATACCGGTTCTACTCCTACGGCGATGGCTGCCTGCTGCGCCGGGCCGAGGGATCATGACTCTCGGCTTCGAGCTCAAGACCCGCGATGGCCGCGCCCGGCGCGGCCGCGTGACCACGGCGCACGGCACGATCGAGACGCCGGCCTTCATGCCGGTGGGCACCGCCGCCACGGTCAAGGCGATGATGCCGGAAGACGTGCGCGCCACCGGCGCCGAGATCCTGCTGTGCAACACCTATCACCTGATGCTGCGACCGGGCGCCGAGCGCGTGGCGAAGCTCGGCGGCCTGCACAGATTCATGAACTGGCCGGGACCGATCCTCACCGATTCAGGCGGCTACCAGGTCATGTCGCTGGCCGAGCTGCGCAAGATGAACGAGGAGGGCGTCACCTTCCAGTCGCATCTCGACGGCTCGAAGCATCTGCTGACACCGGAGCGCTCGATCGAGATCCAGCATCTCCTCGATGCCACCATCACCATGGCCTTCGACGAGTGCACGCCGTTCCCGGCGACCGAGGAGCAGGCGGCCGCGTCGATGCGCCTGTCGATGCGCTGGGCGAAGCGCTCCAAAGAGGCGTTCAAGCAGCGTCCCGGCTACGGCCTCTTCGGGATCGTGCAGGGTGGAGTCCATCCGGCACTGCGCGAGGAATCGGCGAAGGCGCTGATCGACATCGGCTTCGACGGGTATGCCATCGGCGGCCTGGCGGTGGGCGAGGGGACCGAGCTCATGCTGACCACGCTGGCGGCGAGCGAGCCGTTCCTGCCGGTCGACCGGCCGCGCTATCTGATGGGCGTGGGCAAGCCGTCCGATCTCGTCGCGGCCGTGGCGCGCGGCGTGGACATGTTCGATTGCGTGCTTCCAACCCGCTCGGGCCGCACGGCGCAGGCCTTCACCCGCTCCGGCACGCTCAACCTGCGCAACGCGCGTCATGCGGAGGATCCGGGGCCGCTCGATCCCGGCTGCGCCTGTCCCGCCTGCCGCTCCTACAGCCGCGCCTATCTTCATCACCTGACCAAGGCGAACGAGATCCTCGGCGCCATGCTGCTCACCCGCCACAACCTGACCTACTACCAGGACCTGATGGCCCAGATGCGCGCGGCCATCGAGGAGCGGCGGTTTGCGGTCTTCGTGGAGCATTTCGAAAAGTCGACTGCCATGGATGTGGCGGCACCGCCTTAGAGCGGTGTCACCCCGGCGAAAGCCGGGGCATGGTTCAGCGGCGCGATGGATCCCGGCTTTCGCCGGGATGACGGCCAGGCAAATGGCGCGCAGGCCGCGAACTTGACCTATACTCCGCGCTCCTAAGCGCTCTCTGCGGTTAATCCTGATGGCAAAGAAATCCAAAACGAACTACGCCGGCCTCGTCCAGCTCGGCGAGCACTCGCCCCTGCCGGCCAATCCGGACAAGGCCGTCCTCGAGCGCGTGCCCAACCCGCACCCGCGCAAGACCTATCTCGTGCGCTTCACGGCCCCGGAATTCACCACGCTCTGCCCGGTCACCGGCCAACCGGATTTCGCGCATCTGGTGATCGACTACGCGCCTGGACGCTGGCTGATCGAGAGCAAGTCGCTCAAGCTCTATCTCGGCTCGTTCCGCAACGAGCGCGGCTTCCACGAGGCCTGCACGCTCGACATCGGCGACCGCCTCGGTACCCTGCTGGCCCCGCGCTGGCTGCGTATCGGCGGTTACTGGTACCCCCGCGGCGGTATGCCGATCGACGTGTTCTGGCAGACCGGCCGCCCGCCAGCCGGGCTGTGGCTCCCCGACCCCGGTGTAGCCCCCTATCGCGGGCGGGGCTAGACTCCTACCCTGTGCCTTTGGTTACATCGGTTCATCAAGAATAAAACCTGGGGAGGCAGAACGATGGACAAGCGGAATTTCCTGCACGCTGCGGCGGCTCTGGTCGCGCTGGGAGCTCTCGGAGCCCCTTGCGCCTTTGCCCAGGCCCCGATCAAGATCGGCTCGTTCCTCGCCGTGACCGGCGGTGCCTCGTTCCTCGGCGATCCCGAGGCCAAGACGCTGCGGCTCTATGTCGACCAGGTCAACAAGGCCGGCGGCGTCAACGGCCGCCAGCTTCAGGCGGTGATCTATGATTCGGCCGGCGACGCGCGCCAGGCCGTCACCTTCGCCCGCCGGCTCATCGAAGAGGACAAGGTCGACATCATCGTCGGCGGCTCGACGACGGGCGAGACCATGGCCGTGGTGCCGCTCGCCGAAGAGGCGCAGATTCCCTTCATCTCGCTCGCCGGCGCCAATGTCATCGTCGAGCCCGTGAAAAAATGGGTCTTCAAGATGCCCCATTCCGACCGCATGGCGGTCGAGAAGATCTACGAGGACATGAAGAAGAACGGCAAGACCAAGGCGGCGATCCTCGGCGGATCGGGTGGCTTCGATCAATCGTGCCGCAAGGAGGCGAAGGACCTGGCGTCCCGATACGGCATCACCGTCGTCGCCGATGAGACATATGCCGCAACCGACACCGACATGACCGTGCAGCTCACCAAGATCAAGAACACGCCCGGCGTCGAGGGCATCGTCGGCTGCGGCTTCGGCGCGCCAACCGCGATCACGGCTCGCAACTACCGGCAGCTCGGCATGCAGAACATCCAGTTCTATTTCAACCATGGCGTCGGTTCGCAGCAGTTCATCGACGGCGCCGGCGGCGGCGCCGAGGGCATCCGCGTTCCTGTAGCCGCACTTCTGGTCGCCGATCAGCTGCCTGCGAGCGATCCGCAGAAGAAGGTGGCGGCTGACTACACGGCGGCCTACCGCGCGGCCCACAACAACGAAGCGGTCTCGACCTTCGGCGGCCATATGTATGACGGCTTCATGATCGCCATCGAGGCGATGAAGCGCGCCGGCGGCACGGACAAGGCGAAGGTGCGCGACGAGATCGAGAAGACCAAGGGCTTCGTCGGTGCCGACGGCATCTACAACATGTCGCCGACCGACCACATGGGCCTGACACTCGACTCCTTCAAAATGGTCGAGGTGCGCAACAACACCTGGAAGCTGCTGTACTAGTCTGTGGACGCCTCATCCTTCGAGACGCCGCGAAGACGCGGCTCCTCAGGATGAGGCGACTATACGAGGGCCTCACCCTGAGGAGCCCCGAAGGGGCGTCTCGAAGGGTGGGGCCCGTTTTGTGAAAGCGATCCGTTGGCCGAATTCCTGCAATTCGCCTTCTCCGGCCTGACCGTCGGCGCGATCTACGCGCTGGTCGCGCTGGGCTTCGCGCTGATCTACAACGCCAGCCACGTCATCAACTTCGCGCAGGGCGAGTTCGTCACCATCGGCGGCATGGCGACGGTCGCGCTGATGACCGGCGGCGGCCTGCCGATACTGCTCGCCATTCCCGCCGCCGTGATGATCGCGGCGCTGATCGGGCTGGCGCTTGACCGGTTTGCGGTGGCGCCCGCGATCAACCGGCCAGGCGGCGCTTCGGTCGTCACCATCATCATCATCACGATCGGCGCGTCGATCTTCATACGCGGAGTGATCCAGCTCGCCCTCGGCAAGGATTTTCACCGGTTGCCCGCATTCTCGGGCGAAACACCCATCGAGTTTCTCGGTGCTCGTCTGCAGCCGCAGAGCTTGTGGGTTCTCGGGGTCACGATGCTCGTCGTGGCCGCGCTCTGGTGGTTCTTTGGCCGCACGCGCTTCGGCAAGGCGATGCTGGCGACGTCGCACAACCGGCTGGCGGCGCAGCTTGTCGGCATCGATACGCGCCTCGTCCTGCTGACGAGCTTCGGCCTGTCGGCGGCGCTGGGGGGACTCGCCGGCATCCTGACCGCGCCCATCACGCTGACCAAATACGATATCGGTGTGATGCTCGGTCTCAAGGGCTTCGCCGCGGCGATCCTGGGCGGGCTGGGCAGCGGGCCTGGGGCCATCGTCGGCGGCATCGCCCTTGGCCTCGCCGAGGCGCTCGCGGCCGGCTACATCTCGTCCGCCTACAAGGACGCTGTCGCGTTCATCATCATCTTGGCCGTGCTGTTCGTGCGGCCGAGCGGCTTGCTCGGCGGCCGGACCACGGAGCGCGTGTGATGACTGCTCCGCGGCGCATGAATTCACCTCTCCCGAGGGGAGAGGTCGCGAGCGGCAGCGAGCGGGTGAGGGGCAGCGCCAGCCGTAGGGGCGGCTTTCTAGCGGCAAGCGCTTCCCCTCACCCGGCGCTTCGCGCCACCCTCTCCCTATGGGAGAGGGGAATTTGGCGAGGGCATCTCTGATGCGCCGGCTGTTCGAGGCCCGCACCGGCGGTCTGCTGGCCCTGGCGCTGATCATCGCGCTGCTGCCGCTGATCCTGCCCAACAAATTCTACTACGACGTGGCAATCAAGACGGCGCTCAACGCGCTGGTTTGTGTCGGCCTCAACCTGCTGATCGGTTATGCCGGCCAGATCAGCCTCGGCCATGCCGGGTTCTTCGCGCTCGGCGGCTACGCCTCGGCGATCCTCACCGCCCGCTATCAATGGAACGGCTTCGCGGCGATGGCCGTCGGCATGATCGGCGTGGGATTGCTGGCCTTCGTCGTCGCGCGGCCGGTGCTCAAGCTCCGGGGCCACTACCTCGCCATGGCGACATTGGGTCTCGGCATTATCGTCTCGATCGTGCTCAACCGCGAGATTCCGTTGACCGGCGGCCCCGATGGCATGCCCGTGCCGGCACTGCGCCTGGGCGAGTGGCGGCTGATCGGCACGACGACCTGGTATTGGATCAGCGGCGGCGCGCTGCTGATCGGCGTGTGGCTGGCGCTCAACCTGATCGATTCCGGTGTCGGTCGCGCGTTGCGCGCGCTGCACGGGTCGGAAGTTGCGGCGGCGACCGCCGGTATCGACACCACCCGCTACAAGGTCCTGGTCTTCGTTGTCTCGGCGATGTTCGCCAGCCTGGCCGGCTCGCTGTTCGCTCATGCCGAGCGCTTCATCACGCCGACCGAAGCCGGGTTCCTGCGGTCGATCGAGTTCGTCACCATGGTCGTGCTCGGCGGGATGGCCTCGACATACGGGGCGGTCGTCGGCGCTACGATCCTCACGGTGCTGCCGCAGCTTTTGACCCGGCTGCACGACTACGAGCATCTGGCCTTTGGGGCGGTGCTGATCGGCGTCATGATCTTCATGCCCAAGGGTCTGGTGCCGACCTTGCAGAATCGTTTTCGCCATCTGGTCGGGGGGAGGCCCCGATGAACGCGATCCTTCGGGTCGAGAACGTGACCAAGGAGTTCGGCGGCGTGCAGGCCGTCGCCGACCTGTCCTTTGCCATCGACGCAGGCCGCATCCATTCCATTATCGGCCCGAACGGGGCCGGCAAGACGACACTCTTCAATCTGATTACCGGCGTCTACACGCCGACGAGCGGACGTATTCGCCTTGGCGATGACGACATCACCGCACTGCCGACCGCCGCGCGCGCGGCGCGCGGCATCCAGCGCACCTTCCAGAACCTGCAGATATTCCTCAATATGACGGCGCTGGAGAACGTCATGGTCGGGCGGCACCTGGCGCTCAAGCCGAGATTCCTGTCCTCGCTGTTTCGGTTGCCGGCGATGGCGCGCGCCGACCGGGAGACCGAGGAGCAGGCGGTCGACCTGATGCACTATGTCGGTCTGGGCGCCTGGATCGACGCCGACGCCGACGCCATGCCCTACGGGGCCCTCAAGAGGCTGGAGATCGCGCGCGCCCTCGCGGCCCATCCGAAGCTGTTGCTGCTCGACGAGCCGGCGGCCGGACTCAACCCGGTGGAGACGGCCTCGATTGATGAGCTGATCAAGAAGATCGCCCGTGGCGGCACCACCGTTGTACTGGTCGAGCACGACATGAAACTGGTTATGGGCGTTTCCGACCACATCCTGGTCCTCGATTACGGGAAGAAGCTGGCGGAGGGGAGCGCGGCCGAGGTACGGGTCAATCCTGACGTGATCCGCGCCTACCTGGGAGCGGGCGCCGCATGACTGCGCTCCTCGAGCTCAGCGGCTTGGCGAGTCACTACGGGCGCATCCAGGCGCTTTCCGGCATCGACTTGTCGATTGCCGAGGGCGAGTTGCTGGCGCTGGTCGGCGGCAACGGGGCGGGCAAGACGACGCTGCTGCGGGTGATCTCGGGCGTGCAGCCGGCAAGCGCCGGCACGCTCCGGTTTGCCGGGGAGGATATCCGTGCGGCGTCGGCCAGCCAGCGCGTGCGCCTCGGCATTTCCCAGGTCCCGGAAGGCCGGCAGGTGTTCGGTCCGCTGAGCGTCGAGGACAACCTGATGCTCGGCGGCTACACGCAGCCCCGGAGCGGCACCGGCGCGGCGATGGACCGCATCTACGCCATGTTTCCGGCCCTGGCGGCCAAGCGGCGGGAGCCGGCCGGGACCCTGTCCGGCGGTCAGCAGCAGATGCTGGCCATCGGCCGGGCCTTGATGGCCAAGCCGCGTCTGCTTCTGCTCGACGAGCCGAGCATGGGCTTGGCACCGCTGCTGGTCGAAGAAATCTTCCGCGCCATCGTGGCGCTCAAGCAGGCCGGGACGACCATCTTCCTGGTCGAGCAGAACGCGCAGGCTGCACTGGCCATCGCGGATCGGGGCTATGTGCTGGAGACCGGGCGCATCGCGCTCGAGGATAGCGGCCGCGCCCTGCTGGCGAACGAGAAGGTCCGGCAGGCCTATCTCGGGATCTGACCCCCGCCGGCGCCTCAGGCCCGCGACGGCCGGAGCGCGCCGCGGCGTTGCGGTCGGGGACGGCTCTTGAAACAGACATATCGTCTACCCATGTCTTTGAGTTGGCTCTTTGACATGGTGAAGTTCTGTAGCGGGCGGAAGCATCGCGGCCTTCGGGCGCCTCGGGCTCGGGCGATTGCGGCAGAATGTGGCTTTGTGTCATCCGTGCGGCGGCGCTACAGCCCGTCCACAGGGCCCTGGAATCGTTGGGCTTCATACGGTACAGCCGGAGGCTACCGCAGATTCTGTATCGTATCTGTACCGTATGGGACGGCGGCCAGCGCTCGACGACCGCTTGCGCCGTCATTTCGGCCTCGGCTCCTTGAGCCTGCGATCCGGCGTCTTGAGGTCGCCGCGCCGGATCATCGCTACCGCTTCGACCAGCGCTCGTGCGGCGTTGCGCACCTCCTCCTGCAGCCCGAAATCGATGTCGAGCGCCTCGTGGCTGGTGGCGTAGGGCTCGTAATAGCCGATGTAGGCGCCGACCGCGGCCTGATGCCCGGCCTGGATCAGGCCCATCGAGGACAGCCAATCGGTCAGGCTGCGGCGCAGCGTCTCGACGCCGTCGGCATCGCCGTGCACCACGACGGAGAAGGCACGGCCGGCGAGGTGGCGGGGATAGTCCCAGCCCTTCATCTCGATCTCCTTTGCCAGGCCCGGGTATTTCATCTTGGTGGTCGTCGGGTCGGGGTTGCCGCCGTCGGCGCAGACCAGCCGGTCGATCATCAGCTTGAGCGAGCTCGGCGCCTGGTACCAGTTGACCGGGCAGAGGACCATCACGCCGTGCGCCGCGACCCAGCGCGGATAGAGCTCGGCCATCCAGTCGTTCACCTGGCCGAGCGCATGGTTGGGATAGCAGGAGCACGGCCAGTGACACAGCGGCATGGCCGTCGACACGCAGGCTTTGCACGGGTGGATGTGCTTGGCGTATTCGGACGTCAGCAGGCTGAGGTCGAGGACATCGACCTCGACGCCGCTGCCGGCGACGATCTCCTGCGCCAGCAGCGCCAGCCGGTAAGTCTTCGACATCTCGCCGGGGCAGCTCTGGTTGGTGCGTGACGAGCCGTTGACGATCAGGATGCGGGACGGGGAGGCCGGATCCTTCTGACGCTGTTCGGCTCGCTGAACCGCCTCGCGGGCGGCGAGCCATTCGATCGGAAGCTCGTAAGACGGATCCGCGAAGCCGGGTCCGGCGGGCCTGCGACGCGGGCTCTTGCGATACTCATCGTAAGCCTCCCAGGCGGTGTCGAGGATGGATTGGAGTTCGTCTTCGCGGGCCTCGAACGCCGGATCGTTGAACCTCTCGCGAAAGCGGGCGGCAAACTGCTCCTTGGACAGATGGACGTCCGGCATGCCCTTGCGCACCGTGATGGCCATGGGGTCTCCGCTATCCATTCAAAATTGATCGACTTTTTGCCCCGTCCCCTCTAAACGCAACAAACAACGATATGACCGTGAAACTCGACCGCCGCCGGCTCGTTAAGGTGCTGGGCATGCTGGGCAGCCGCCATGACGGCGAGGCGCTGAATGCCGCGCGCACGGCGCATGCCATGCTGGCGCAGTCCAAAACGCGCTGGGAAGAGCTGCTGGGCGTGAAGCCGGGCGAGGAGCCCGAGCCGCTGCCCCAGGACGACGCGCCGCCGCCCAAGAAGGGCAAGTTCACCGACCCGGACTACCCGGACATGCTGAAGGCGGTCCTCAAGGCCAAGGGCCTCGACGCCAAGAGCCGCAAGCGTTTCGAGGAGATGGAGGACCGCCTGCGCCGCGGCCTGTCGCTCAGCCTCGACGACAAGCTGCTGGTGCGCTGGCTCTATCACACGGGCAGCGGGAAGAGTTGAGGGGAGACGACATGGCCAAAGCCTTCGCCAGTCAGGCGGACCTGCAGGACAAGAAGACCGAGTTCGTGAAGCTCGCCGACGGCGCCTATTGCCTGACCGCCGAGGGCGATCCGAACTCCGGCGTGGTGGTCGGCGACGATGGCGTGATGGTGATCGACGCGCGCGCGACACCGGTGATGGCCAGGGATTTGATCCGCCACATCCGCACCGTGACCGACAAGCCGATCAAGTATGTGGTGCTCACCCACTATCATGCGGTGCGGGTGATGGGCGCTTCGGGTTACGGGGCCCCCTACATCGTGGCCAGCCAGGGCACCTACGAGCTGATCAAGGAACGCGGCGCGCAGGATTTCAAATCCGAGGTCCAGCGCTTTCCGCGCCTGTTCGACGCGGTGGAAACCGTGCCCGGCCTGACCTGGCCGAACCTGATCTTCGACGGCAGCATGACCATCATGATGGGCAAGCGCGAGGTCCGGCTGATGTCGATCGGCGCCGGCCACACCAAGGGCGACAGCATCGTCTGGCTGCCCAAGGAAAAGGTGTTGTTCTCAGGCGACCTGGTGGAAGAGGGTGCGACCCCGTATTGCGGTGACGCGCATCTCACCGAATGGCCAGCCACGCTGGCCAAGCTGCGGGCGCTCAAGCCGGCGCGGCTGGTGCCGGGCCGCGGCGCCGCGATGATGACGCCGGGGCAATGCGAGAGGGCGATTCGCGGGACCCAGGATTTCGTCACCGAGCTCCTTGCCCAGGCAAAGAAAGGGGTGAAGGCGAACAAGTCTCTCAAGCAGGTCTACGACCAGACCTACAAGGCGATGGCGCCAAAATACGGCCATTGGGTGATTTTCGAGCACTGCATGCCCTTCTGCGTCAGCCGCGCCTATGACGAGGCCAAGGGCATCAGCCACCCGCGCATCTGGACGGCCAGGCGCGACATAGAGATGTGGAAGGAGTTGCAGGGCTGAGCGGCGGATTTCGCACGGCCTTCGAGCGACCGCGAAACTCTGGTAAAAGGCGTTGCCATCCGCGATAGCGCGGGATTGCGTAAAATACGCGCAATAGTTGATAGTCTGTATACCGTTTATTGGCAGTTAAGGATGCTAAATACCGCATCCCTTTGTTCCGGTTGGTGCGAATAGCTCGCAGCCATGACCATTCTCGGCCATCTCCGTCTTCTTTTCGGCGTCACGATTGCACTCCTCGCGATCGCGGCCGGCTACATCTCCTACCTGGTGGTGGAGCGCGAGGAGGGGCTGCGCGAGGCGGCGCGCTATAACGCGGCCTGGGCGACGAGCCAGGCGCTCGCCGAGTTCATCAGCTTCGAACAACGCGTCGCGGCGCACGGCCTGCCCGGCAGCGGGGTCGATACCGACCACGTGCAGCTGCGCCTCGACATCCTGTTCAACCGGGCGACCATCCTGCGCGGCGGCGACGTCGCCATGATGATTGCGTCCGAGCCCGAGCAGGCGGCGACATTGCAGGCCTTTGAAGCCCTGCTGGCCGAGATCGAGCCGCTGGTCGCGGAACTCGATCGTCCGGGCGTTGCCGTCGATCTCCTCCAGCGCCTTGCGCCGATGGAGAACCGTCTCAAATACCTCGCGGCCTCCGCCAACCAGTTCGGCGGCGCGCAGGTGGCCGACGACCAGCGCACGCTGCTGGAGCTGCACTGGGTCTTCTCCGCCCTGGCTGGAGGTCTTGTGCTGTGCGGCTTGATGCTGATCGGCCTGCTGCTGGCGCAGAACCGGGCTATCGGCCGCGCTCATGACCGCCTGCGCCTGATGACAGACGATCTGCGCGTTGCGAAGGAATCCGCAGAGTTCGCCAGCGAGGCCAAATCGCGCTTCCTCGCGAATATGAGCCACGAGCTGCGCACGCCGCTCAACGCCATCGTCGGCTTCAGCGACATGATCGCCCAGGAAGCGCTCGGGCCGGTCGGCGAGCCGCGCTACAAGGAATATGCCCGCGATATCTTCCACAGCGGGACGCATATGACCGAGCTGATCAACGACATCCTGACGATGGCCAAGCTCGAGGCCGGACATTTCGAGATCGAGGCGTGGCCCTTCGACCTCTACGAGCATGTCGAGGCGACGGTCAGCATGTTCCGCGGCACCGAGATGGCGCGCGGCAGCGATCTGGCGATCGAGACCACGGGTCCCTGGCCGCATATCCGCGCCGACGAACGCGCGGTGCGCCAGATGGTGCTGAATCTGCTGTCGAACGCGGTCAAGTTCAGCCCGCCGGGAATGCCGATCCGCATCGCCAGCCGCCGGCTGGAAAGCGGCGAGCTCAGCCTCACCGTCGCCGACCACGGCGTCGGCATGACGGCCGAGCAGGCGGAGCTCGCGGTCAAGCCCTTCCGCCAGGTCGACGACCGGCTCGCCCGCAGATACGAAGGCACGGGCCTCGGTCTCAGCATCGTCAAGGGCCTGATCGAGCGCCATGGTGGCCGCCTCGTGATCGTCAGCGAGCCGGGCGCCGGTTCGCGCATCTCGCTCGTCTTCCCCCGGGATGCGGTGCTGCCGCTCTCGGTCGTCCGCGTCGCCTAGCCGGGCGGTCTGCCGTCGCCGGGGCCGAGCGCGCGCTGCATCAGCACGCTGTCGATCCAGCGCCCGAATTTGTAGCCGACCGCGTGCAGCGTGCCGACGCGCGCGAAGCCGAGGCTGTCGTGGAGGGCGATCGATGCCGCGTTGGCGCTGTCGCCGATCACCGCGATCATCTGCCGCCATCCGCCCGCGGCGCCGCTGGCCAGCACCTCCGACAGCAGCATGCGGCCCAGACCGCGACCCGCGAAGCCGTCCCGGACATAGACGGAATTCTCGAGCGAGTAGCGATAGGCCGACCGTGCCCGATAGGGCGAGGCGTAGGCGTAGCCGGCGATCGCGCCGTCGAGTTCGGCCACGATATACGGCAGGCCGCGCCGGCGGATGTCGTCGCGGCGCCGGCCGAGCTCCTCGACATCCGGTGGGACCTCCTCGAAGGAGGCGGTGCTGTGCAGCACATGATGCGCGTAGATCTGCTGTATGGCCGGCAGGTCGCCGGCCTCGGAATCGCGGACGAGAATCGGCGGGGGCTTGAGGCGGGTCTTCATGGGGATGGCGACTCCTTCGCCCAGAGACTGCCGCAGGCCCTGTCATAAATAAAATTTAATGATATTATCATTCCCATAAGGAAATTATTGATTATGCGCGCGCTCAATCCGGACCACCTGCAGGCCTTTTCCGACGTCGTCGAGCTGGGCAGCTTCTCGGCGGCGGCCCAGCGTCGCGGCCTCTCCCAGCCGGCCGTCAGTCTGCAGATCCGGCAGCTCGAGCAGCGCTTCGGTCTTCAGCTGGTCGAGCGGGTTGGCAAGCGGGCCCGGGCGACGGCGGCCGGCGAGGATCTCCTGCAGCACATCCGCGCCATCGACGAGGCGGTGGCGCGCGCCAGCGAGGCGATGGCCTGGCACCGCAAGGAGGTCGTCGGCCGCGTGCGGCTCGGCACGGGGGCCACGGCCTGCATCTACCTGCTGCCGCGCATCCTGGGCGCACTGCGTCGCCGTTTCCCCGCTCTCGACATCGTCGTGGCGACAGGCAACACGCCGCAGATCCTGAAGCAGGTCGAAGACAACATGCTGGACGTGGCGCTGGTCACCCTGCCGGCGCGCGGCCCCATGATCGACGTCACACCGGTGATGAACGACGAGCAGGTGGCGGTCTTCGCCGCCGGCTCACGACCGCCGACGATCGTCACGCCCGAGGTGCTCAGCCGCCTGCCGCTCGTCCTCTACGAGCCGGGCGGCAACGCGCGGCAGGTGTTCAACGACTGGTTCGCGCGCTCCGGCCAGCCGCTCAAGCCGATTATGGAGCTGGGCAGCGTCGAGGCGATCAAGGAGCTGGTGGCGGCCGGTCTGGGCTGTGCCGTGCTACCCCGGCTGGCCGTCACCGGGCGCGGCGCGAGCGACCGGCTGGTCGTCCGTCCCTTGGCACCGCGCCTGCATCGCACGCTCGGCGTGGTCCTGCGGCGCGACAAGCCGCGCCACCGGGGCTTGCGCGAAGTGGTGCAGGCGTTGACCTTCGCCGGCGGTGTCAGGGCTCGCCGCGCGCTAGAACGAGCGCTTCGCGGATAATTTCGAGATCCCCGATATGGTTAGCGAGCAGCAGGATGAGCTTGGCGTTGAGAGCGGCGCTCTGCTCCTCGCTGAGGCCGCGATGGGCGTCGATCAGCGCATCATAGAAATCGTCCGGATTGGCGAACGCCGTCTCGGTGTTGAGCTTGCCGGTCATCCAGAGGCCTTTCCAGTTGCGCGGGCCAGGGCCGCGGCGATCGCGTTGCGGTCGAGCGTGCGCCAGCGGCCGGCGACATGCTGGTCCGGGCGCAGCAGATAGAACGTGCCCGGGCGCGCATCGTAGCGCTTCGCGGCCAGACCGTCGCGGTCCTCGAGCGCGTTTCGGCCCAAGCGGACAACAGGCACGGGCAGGGAGCCTGCGTCGTCGTCGCTGAAATAGAGCCCGGTGAAGCCGCTGCGCAAATGCTCCAGCAACCAGCTCTCGCGGCCCTGGGCGCCGACCGGTGCGTCGGCTGCGGCCGATCCCGGCCGCATCGTCGGCGCGAACGGATCGCGATCGGGCGTATTGAGGGGGGACCGGTCGAGCACCGTGGCCGTCGACAGCCGGCCGCTGTTGATCATCCGCCGAGCGAAGGGGTGACGCTCAGCCAGCGCCAGCACGGCATCGCGGAAGCGCCGCGCCGCAGCTGTGCGCGGTGTCATGAAATCGGTGCTGCGCGTCGAGTTGAGGATGTTGTCGTCGGCGGCGAAACCGCGCTCCTCGTCGTAGCTGTCGAGCAGGGTTTCGGGCGCAGTGCCCTGAAGCACCAGCGCCAGCTTCCAGGCGAGATTGTCGGCGTCCTGCACGCCGGAATTGCCGCCACGGGCCCCGAAGGGCGAGACCTGGTGCGCCGCGTCGCCGGCGAAGATCACCCGGCCGTGGCGGAACTTTTCCAACCGCCGGCACTGGAAGGTGTAGACGCTGAGCCACTCGTAGTCGAAGCGCGCGTTCTCTCCCAGCATGGTTCTGAGGCGCGGGGCCACCCGTTCGGGCTGGCGCTCGGCCTCCGGATCGGCATCCGGCCCGAGCTGGAAGTCGATCCGCCAGACGTCGTCCGCCTGGCGATGGAGCAGCGCTGAATCGCCCTTGTGGAACGGCGGCTCGAACCAGAACCAGCGTTCGGGCACGCCCGTCCGGCCGAAAGGCGGCTCGGGCATGCGCACGTCGGCAATCAGGAAGCGCTCCTCGAACACGCGGCCCTTGAAGTCGAGGCCCATCAGGCGGCGCGCCGTCGAACGCGCGCCGTCGGCGGCGATGACCCAGCCAGCCTCGAGCGTGTAGCCCCCGTCGGGCGTCTCGATGCTCAGCCTCACACCGTCCGCGTGGGGCGTGAGCCCGGCCAGCCGGTTCTTCCAGCGCAGTTCGATCGCCGGGCAGTCCGCCACGCGCTCCAGCAGATAATGCTCGACGAAGTATTGCTGCAGGTTGATGAAGGCCGGGAAGCGGTGACCGCCCTCGGGCAGCAGGTCGAAATTGTAAACCTCCTGGCCGCGGAAGAAGACGCGGCCGATCTGCCAGGTGACACCCTTCTCCAACATGGGCGCCGCTGCTCCCAGCCGGTCCCAGATCTCGAGCGTGCGCTTGGCTTGGCAGATCGAGCGGCTGCCGACGCTCACCGTGTTGTCGTCGTCGAGCAGCAGCACGGCGACGCCGCGTTGCGCAAGATCGAGGGCCGCGGTCAGGCCGACCATGCCCGCCCCGATGATCACCACCTCGTGCCGGGCCGGGCGCGGCGAATCCTGATCGGCGCAGCGGCGGTAGTCGAAGACCGGGGGTGTGAACCGGGCCATCACCCTTTGGGACGCAGGTCGATGACGCGCTTGGCCTTGCCAAGCGAGCGCGCCACGCCGCCGGCCGGCACCGGACGCACGCGCGCCGTGATGCCGATATAGGACTTGACCAGGCCGGCGAGCGTCTCGGCGGCCCGGGCTTCGGCGTCCGCCTGGCCGAGAAAAGGCGGCTTGGCCTCGACGACGATGTCGAGCGCGTCGAGCCGGTTCTCGGTCCGCACCTCGAGCACGTAATGCGGCGAGAGCGCCGGCACCTTGAGGATGAGCTCCTCGATCTGGGTCGGGAAGACGTTGACGCCACGGATGATCAGCATGTCGTCGGTGCGGCCGGTGATGCGGGCCATGCGGCGCATCGAACGCGCCGTGCCCGGCAGCAGGGCGGTCAGATCGCGCGTCCGATAGCGGATGACTGGCAGCGCCTCCTTGGTCAGCGAGGTGAAGACAAGTTCGCCGGTCGTGCCGTCGGCCACCGGCTCGCCGGTCGCCGGGTCGATGATCTCGGGATAGAAATGATCCTCCCAGATTGTCGGGCCGTCCTTGGTCTCGACGCATTCGTTCGCCACGCCGGGGCCCATCACCTCCGACAGGCCATAGATGTCGATCGCGTCGATGGCGAAGCGTGCCTCGATCTCCTTCCGCATGGCATCGGTCCAGGGCTCGGCCCCGTGGATGCCGAGCGTCAGCGACGAGGCGCGCGCGTCGAGTCCCTGCTTATCGAATTCGTCGGCGATCGCGAGCATGTAGCTCGGCGTCACCATGATGATGTCCGGCTTGAAGTCGGTGATCAGCTGGACCTGGCGCTCGGTCATGCCACCCGACATCGGGATAACGGTGCAGCCGAGACGCTCGGCGCCGTAATGGGCGCCCAACCCGCCGGTGAACAGGCCATAGCCGTAGGCGACGTGCACGATGTCGCCGGGTCGCCCGCCCGATGCCCGGATCGAACGGGCACCCAGCTCCGCCCAGTTATCGAGATCAGTCTGGGTGTAGCCGACGACCGTTGGCTTCCCCGTCGTGCCCGAGGAGGCATGGATACGCAGCACCTTCTCCCGCGGCACGGCAAACATGCCGAACGGGTAGGTGACGCGCAGATCCTCCTTGGCGGTGAAAGGGAACTTTCGCAGGTCCTCAAGCCGCCGGAAATCGTCAGGATGGATCCCGGCCGCCTCGAACTTCTTGCGATAGTGCGGGACATTCCTGTAGGCGTGGTTGAGCGTCCATCGCAGGCGCTTGGTCTGCAGCGCCACCAGCTCGTCACGGCTGGCGATCTCGATCGGGTCGAGCTCCTTGCGCGCCGGTCCCGCCCGCAACGTCTTGCCGTTGACTGTCACAGGCTGCCGGGGGGTCAGCCGGAAGGCGGCCGGGCGCGGCTTCGTTGACGGTTTCGCAGTGCGCTTGGCGCGCGTCTTTTTACGGGCGGCCATGGCCAGCGGTCCTCACCTGACGTCTTATGGGGTTTAGCACAGCCTGGCCGCCGAGTTCAGCCGCGCAGCTGGATCAGTCCCCTTGAACGATTCGCGGCGGCGTGTCGCTCACACCCGGCACCGTGGCGAGCGGCGGGTGCTCGGGCAGCGGCTCGAAATACTGGGGGCAGAGAAGCAGCATATTGATCGTCTCGCCGTCCGCCGCCAGCGGCAGCCGCAAGACCTCGAAACGCCGCGACTTGCCCTCGATGGTGCGTTCATAGAGGACCGTACTCGGCTCGTGGGTCTCGACGATCCGCCGATACGCCTCGATCAGACTGTCGCGATAGGCCGCGTCCGGCGTCTCGTCGATCATCTTGCCGGTGAGGTCCCAGCCCATGCGCTGCGCCATGAGCGTGCCGACCAGCCGGAAGCGGAAGCGCAAGGGATCGTAAAGGACGTCGATCAGGGTGACATTGCCCAGCGCGAATTTGAACTCGACCGGGTCTATGTCCTGGCGCGAGGGAAAGCGGCGGCCGCGCCGGCGCTCCGCCCAGTAATCGTAAAGGCGCAGGAGATTCGGATGGCGGATCCGCTCCCGGAAACGATCCTGGCCTTGCGCTTTCTCAACCACGGCCTCGTTCCTCCTTCGGGCGTTGGCTCTGCCGGCGGAAACCAAAGACCCTAGGCGCCGTCCGCCGTCAAGCCCGGCACGAGCTCACCCTTGATCTGGGTCGAGTGACCACGGAATACGGCGATCAGCCGCCCGGTCTGGTCGGTTACGGTCACGTCGCACACGCCGGAGCGGCCGCCGCGATGGCGCTCGATGGCTTCCGCGGTCAGCACGTCACCCTCGCGCGCCGAGGATACGAAGGTGATGTTGCAGTTGTTGGCGACGGTCACCTTGTTGTGCGAGTTGCAGGCGAAGGCAAAGGTCGAATCCGACAGGGTGAAGATCATGCCGCCGTGGCAGAGATGATGGCCGTTGCACATGTCCGGCCGCACGGTCATCTGCAGCCGGGCGCGGCCGGGGCCGACGTCCAGCACCTTGATGCCGAGCGCCTGGCTGGCGCGATCCTGTGCCCACATCGCGTCCCGCGACGCCTCGGCGACTTGTTGAGGTGTCGGCATGTCAGCGCCCCGTGAATTTAGGCGGGCGCTTTTCGAGGAAGGCTTTCACGCCCTCGCGATAATCCGCACTGTGGCCGAGGGTGCGCTGCAGGTCCCGTTCAAGGTCGAGCTGCTGATCGAGTGTGTTGGCCGATGACTGGTCGAGCGCATGCTTGATCATCGCCAGCCCCTTGGTTGGCTGCGTGGCGAGATGGCGGGCGAGGGCCACGGCCTCGGCGGTCAGTTTGTCATCATCGACGACTTTCCAGATCAGCCCCCACTGCGCCGCCTGCTCGGCGCTGATCTTCTCGGCCAGCATGGCGAGGCCGCGGGCGCGCGCCTCGCCGGCGAGCCGTGGCAGGAAAAACGTCGAGCCGGAATCGGGCACCAGGCCCAGCCTGGCGAACGCCTGGAGAAAGCTTGCCGAGCGCGCGGCCAGCGTGATGTCGCAGGCCAAGGCCAGGCTCATGCCCGCACCGGCCGCGACGCCGTTGATCGCGCCGACGACCGGCAGGGCGAGGCTGCGCAGGGAGCGGATTAGCGGGTTGAACTGCTTGTCGATCGTCTCGCCCAAGTCGATGGACGCGTTCTCGGTCATCTGGCGCTGCGTCAGGTCCTGACCGGCGCAGAAGCCGCGCCCCGCCCCGGTAATCAGCAGCGCGCGGCAGCCGGTTGCCGGATCGGCGACCTTGCCGAGCGCGTCGCGCAGTTCGGCGTGCATTTCCGCGGTAAAGGCGTTGAGCTTGTCGGGCCGATTGAGGGTGAGGGTCGCGACGCCGTCCGCGACGTCGAACAGGATGGTGCTGTAGCTCATGACCGGCGCTCCGTGACGACGCCCGACTATGCCGGTCCGTACCCGTAGGGGCAATGGCCCCGTCCGGGTAATGGTCAAGCGCCCGCCCTTGCGCTACACCAAATGCCTGAACCGAGGGACGCTCATGGCTCATCCGCTTTTCGACAAGCATCGCACCACGCTCGATGGGGCGCTCCAGGCCATCGCGACGCGGGGCTACTGGACGCCGTATCCGGAAGTGGCGAGCGGCAAGATCTACGGCGAGACGGCGAATGCCGATGCGAAGGCGGCGTTCGAGGCGAGCCTCAACAAGCCGTTCGCGCTCGAACAGCCGGGGACGGCGGGCCAAGTCGGCAAGGAGACGTCGCCGTACGGCTTCGCCCTGGGCATCACCTATCCCAAGCCGGATATCGGCGTGCTGGTCGCGGCGTCCAAGGCGGCGATGCCGGGCTGGCGCAGGGCCGGCGTGGAGACGCGTGTCGGTGTGTGCCTGGAGATCCTGGCGCGGCTGAACCGGAAATCCTTCGATATCGCCTACGCCGCAATGCACACCACCGGTCAGGGTTTCATGATGGCGTTCCAGGCGGCAGGCCCGCACGCCCAGGACCGCGGCCTCGAAGCCGTGGCTTATGCCTATGCGGAAATGAGCCGCACGCCCGCCTCGGCGCGCTGGGAGAAGCCGGCGGGGAAAGGCGACCCGATCCGCCTCGACAAGACTTACACGATCGTGCCGCGCGGCATCGGCCTGGTGATCGGCGTCTCGACCTTCCCGACCTGGAACGGCTATCCGGCGATCTTCGCCGATCTGGCGACCGGCAACCCGGTCATCGTGAAGCCACACCCGGCTGCGATCCTGCCGTTGGCCATCACCGTCCAGGTGGCGCGCGAAACGCTGAAGGAGGCGGGCTTCGATCCCAATCTCGTGCTGCTGGCCGCCGACGATGCCGCCGCGCCGATCACCCAGGAACTGGCCAAGCGGCCCGAGGTGGCGTTGATCGACTATACCGGTGGCCCGGGCTTCGCCGACTGGCTGGAAAAGAATGCGAGCCACGCGACGCTTTTCGCCGAGAAGGCGGGCGTGAACACGGTCGTCATCA
>Ga0196963_10000367_pt1 | contig 42645 bp, 74 predicted proteins | sample S1_5metaG_FD_148600 | JGI IMG/M metagenome (GOLD analysis project Ga0196963, IMG submission 148600) | Soil microbial communities from Anza Borrego desert, Southern California, United States - S1_5 | ecosystem: Environmental > Terrestrial > Soil > Desert | place: USA: California | collected... | reverse complement strand
CCTTTCTACACGGTCAAACCTAACAACAAGCCCATTTTCCGGATTTCCGTTTCCGGTTAATATTTTGTGCATATCATCAATTTTCTTAATAGCTTCTTTAACTTGACTCATGCCGCTCTCCACTTTGCAGATAAATAACTTTCGACTGTGTTTTGTTCTGCGTCCGTAAGCGCACGATTGTAAAGAATGATTTCAAGGACATATCCATGCCATCTTGCAAATCCTGAAGCAATCCCTAAATCAATGTCTGAGGCTGACGCTGTAGTTCCTGTTTGGGGGTCGGTGTCATTAGTTCCCTGAAAATACCAGCGTATATTCGCACCGTCATAAGTACATTTTCTGACGTAGAAAAGGTCGATGGTTCCAAAGCTTCTTGCTCCTGAAACAAATGCCGATGTTGTGACACCGCAAGTATAGTTACCGTTACCTGGGACAGAAATTACCCTGATTGAAGCAGAGCCTATCTCATATAAGCCTCTGTTGCTTGAGCTAAAAGCCCTATTAGCAACGATATAAAGCGTAAACCCTGACAGTCCATCCACACCAGAAGCGGAAGAATCAACCATTGAATCAGCAATACCGTCAAAGAAAAGACCTGGCTTATCGTTTATGACACTGTCTGTATAAACAGGTCTGTTACTCGCTGTCGCTTGAGTGAAATGATTTGCGTTAGAGGACTTGTCTTTAAAGAACCCGATTGTATCGCCTAACTCGGCAGGGTCAGTATCATCTGTGCTTTCAAATAAAGTAGACGGGTCATTTAAGTCATACCAGGCAATAAGTCCTGAAAACTCATCCGGTGAGAAGCTTGAGGTTTCACTGGAAGCCTGAATAGACGCGCCTTGTATGTTGGAGCCTTGAATTTCAGGAAAGCTTTGAGGGCTAAAGAGCAAAGACGCTGTTAAAAGGAACGATAGGAACTTTTTCATTATTCCTGTCCGAAACAGTTATACATAATCACATCACTTGAAAAGTCAGTTGCGGCAGGGGCCGTAACAATAAGTGTTGTGGTTGTTGTCGTTGCCGCTAACGTAATTGCTGAATCCTCGCCTGTCACATTACAAGAAGGGGCATTTGTCCAACCTGAATTAAACGTCAAAGTACAAGTATCTGAAGCAGACGTTCCTATTGTAATTTTCCCGCCCATATCGGTTGCTGTCGTGGAAATTGAAGGAGAAGTGCCGCAAGATGAAAGAGTTGGAGCCGTTCCGGTTGTTTCAACGTGACCGCCCATTTCAATATCATCTTCAGAAACGTCTACAGTCAGAAGCCCTGCTACTGTGTCACCGTTCACAACCAAATCATCATCAGCATCACCGCCTGAAAGATTATTCACAATCAAACCTTCATCTACAGTTGATTGAGAAGTGCCGCCAGTAGCTATCGGGTCAGAGAAAGTCAGAAGGTCTGCTGAATGGGTTGCTGTTAAATTTCCATTGTTGAAATTTAAGACAGCACCAGAGGCTAGAAATATGTCTGACCACATGAGGGTTCCTGTTCCAAGCGCAGAACCATCACTTGTTTTAGGAACAAGAGTATGAGGAAATTGAAATTGTGAGGTTGAGGAATCGAAAATGCTTCCCCCTGTAAAGACAGTGTCAGAATCAGGGGGCTTGTTATATTTCAATGCTCCCGCAATCGTAATCGTATTTGAAGTAGACGTAATTGAATTGGTTTGTCCTGAATCAGTAATAATATTTACGTCTTTTAAGGTTAGACCGGAACCAGAAACCACAATCGGAACTTGCGCCATTCCAGTGTTATCAATTGTTGAATCAGAGATTCTGACCGTACCGCCTTCGTGTAGAACTTTTCCTTTAATTGTTTGGCAATTGATATTCGCAACAACCGTTCCTTCGGTTTCGATGGCAAGATTATTACCTTTGATTTCTGTACAATTATTCACATAGGTATAAGTCTTATCACCACTCCAAACATAAATTGCGGCTTGTGTGCTTGTGGTTTCTGCTTTAGTTACATTCAAATAGGTAATGGAATCGCCGCCAAGGGGGTTTCCAGATTGGTGCTCAAGGCATTGACCACCGCCCTTGCAAAGGGGGGTTGTGAGAGTAACAGTTCCTTCTGCTCCATTATTCCAGAGACAGTCATAACCAGTTGACCAACAATAGTCATAGAATGTAAAGACGTGATTGACTGTGCCACCAGTGCCAACAGGGTTAATACAAGGCGTGCTTTCATTATTTGAGGTGGTTTTACATGAAAGACCAGTAACGTGCCAAGATGAATTGGCGCCCTCTGGTTTAAATACAGAAGCTCCGTTTGTTCCAGTTGAAATAAATCTTCCGAATCCGGTAATCTGTGTCGTAACGTCAGACCCGCCATCACTGAAGCAAGCCCCTGCGTGCGTACAGGTAAAAGAAGTTCCTGCTGAAAAATGATACGTTACGCCGCTTTTAAGCGTAATCGTAGAGCCAGAGGATATATTTCCATTTAGGACGTAAAGCGTATCACCTGATACTGCGGCTGTGTTCGCTGAATTAAATGCGGTCAGTCTTGCGGCATCTGTATCCGCTGTGGCGTTATATGGAGTGCAATCGTTAGCGTCATTACAGAGAAGGATTAATTCATCACGTTTTAGGCCAATGTCTGTAAAGTCTATTCGATTAACACCTGTTGACGATGTGACTTCTATAGTATTTGCGCCGCCGGAACCATCATCAAAATTCAATTTTAAGTTTTCATCATTACCATTACCAAGGCCCTGCCAAGTCCAAGCACCGTCTCTATCTTCTGTAACCAACACTCCGTTATGGCCGAAATAAATTTCCCCGCCTGCTGTAGCTTGAGAAATTAATTTAATATAACTGAGTATGCCTCCAGAATTAAGTTCAATATTTCCAGTAGTGTTAGAAACAACCAATCTATCGTCTGTAAAAAAATGGAAGATTTCTGAAGTCTGGTCACCGCCTGAAGCACTGAAAATTAGGCTCGGAGAATCTCCATTTCCACTTATGGTTAAATCACCTGTCATTGTGTCGCCAGTCACATTGACATAGCGCGTATCATTTGATGATTGAGTTGGAAGGTCAACAGTAACAGTGTTACCAGATGAAGTTAATGACCCGTTTGGAAAAGCAAGTTGTTTGAGACAAGCTTTCGGGTCTCCGTCTGATTCTTTGTAACAATATGGCGGGTCTCCAGCAAAAACTGAAGGAATAAAAAGCAAACAGAAAAGTATGACTAACTTAACTTGCATAAACATAAGTCACTCCTTCTCCGTTCACTTGTGAATCAAGCCATATATTTGACAAATCATTTGTTTCAATACGGATGCTTTGTAATCCAACAAGCGGTCTTCCGGTTCCATTAGCGACATTAGAACCTCCAACCCATATATTTGATGTATTTGCTTCTTTGGCGACTATCTCAACCCACTTAATCGCAACTGAAGATGTTGATAATTGAACTCTTGTACCAGCCGTGGTAACTGTTCTATTTCCACTTCCGATAGTTGAGGAAAGCCCTAAACCAATTCCACGAATCTCATCAATCGTAATTCCAGACTGACCTGCGTAAACAACTCCAAGGTTGTCTGTAGACTCTTTAAGTTTTTCAATAGCCTTTACGAATTTATTTCCATCAGACATTCTGACTGAAAGAGGTTTGTTTGGGCGGTCTGATAGGAATTTGAGGTTTTCTAAAGCATCAATAATTCCCTGTACATTAATATGTACGTCAGATGGGTTTACCGTAACCCTTGGTTCAGGGACATAAACTGAAGGAACCTTAATTTCTGGGACAATGACATCAGGAACTTTAATTTCGGGGATATTAACGTCATGTGTAATATGTGGTCTAAACTCAATAGAACCAATGACTTCCATCAATTTAATAATGACTTGAATAAGCTCTTTTAGATGGTCTACATTTACATTAAGCTTTGAAGAGCTTTTTAGTGTTTCACCGAGTTTCTTAGAAAGAATTGATAATTCCTTCTTCAAACCCAGCCTCATTTCGTCAAAATTGCCTACTTCTACTTGACTTGACATTAGTTAAGTCCTTATATATACTCTAGTTATGCGAGTTTTGGTTATCCTACTACTCAGTACAGAGCTTGCTTACGCCGCCCCAAAGTGCGGAGCTATTGTTGTTAATCAAAATCCAAGAGTCTTTAATTCCGAAGCTTCCTACGATTACATCCTTCATGCTATGGTCAGAAATTCTTGTGTTGACCTTCCTATATATAATGTTGAAGGGAACCTGATGTTTATTGATATGGATGGAAAGGTTATTGGCACAGAAAAGAAACCGATTGCCGAAAAACTTATGCCAGGAGAATTTAAAGAAATTCTTCTTCACGGCACAAAGTACAAGATGTACCCAGGCCCAGTTGAAATTGGCGGTCTTGAGACCACTTTTAATAAATAGGAGAATAAAGTGAGTAAGAAACGAGAAACAAGCCTTAAGGGTCGTGATGCAAGAACTGGTCAATTTATTCCAGTTAAAGACGCTAAAAAACGTCCCAACACCACCACAGTTGAAAGAGTTCCGCTTCCTGGTAAAGGAAGAAAATAATTTCATTTCTTTAACACCGTTGTTTTTATAATAGCTCTTTTGGGGATAGTTAAATCACCACATCCCTGTAACTTTTGATTTCCGTTTCTCTCTCCAGCTATATGTGGAACAAGAGAAACAACATCTTTGTTTTCAGCGGCGAGCCAACCGACTGATTGGCAATACAAGGCTTCGGCAGAGTTTTCGATAGTCTCGAAATCCTGCCAGCCTCGGCTTGAGTGTGAATCTACCCATTCAATCATTAAAAGTTTCATATAAGGAGATTGCTAATGAGAACAATAGTATTACTCATTGCGTTAGTTTTAGTTTGTGGAACAGCGTTTGCTGAATACGGTTACAATGAAAATAGTTACGGTACAGGCTATTTCCGAGATAACTCAAATGACGGAAACCCTTATAACAACGTAAACCAAGGCTATACGAATCACGGATATATTTCTGGAAACGGCGAAACAATCTGTAACACCATTTATGGAGGTTGCTGATGGAACGCATAACAAAAAAAGCGTATGACTTTTTGGTTGCGGCACTATTTTTTATTGCGTATGTTGGGATTCCTATTGTCATTGCGATTGGATTGAGGATTTGATGCTCACATACCTATTTGAATGTTTTATTATTGGATTATTGATTAACATTGTTTGGAAATTATTTACTGGCCGTTATATTTGGGATTTCAAATCCTAATCTAGCCAATGCTCCAACCCCTACTGTTGACGCGGCCCCAATAGCAAGTTTCTTATAAATAGACCTTCTTGCCTCTCTTGCTTTTGCTGTATTAATCATAGAAGTTAATAAATCTTCTTCCTGTTTTAATTTTGAAATAAGTTGTGCTTTTCTTGTGTTTACCGCATCCATCATTGCTTCAAAATTGGATTGCTCATTTATTTTTACAAGCTTTGATTTGTTTTCAATTTCAACAAGCAAATTTGCTTTCTTATCTAATTCCGATAGTAAATTACCACCAAGCTTTTTATTTAGCTGAGTTAAAAATCTTTCCTCGTCTGGTTTTAGTGCTTTGGGATTAACTTTGCTTTCTACATAACGTCTAAAAATTGATTGCCCCTTTGTTGTGTCGTAATTTCCAGAACGGTCAAATGGTTGAACTGCGTCATAAAATTCATGCTTCATCTGAAGCTGATTTTTCCACTTTGCGTTTACAAGCTTCATTTCTTCTGGAAGTATGTCGCCTATGTTTTTTCTTATTCTGGTTTTTATATGTTCTCCGTAACCATGTTCTTTTCCGTAAGACTTTGAAACAAATCCTTTTAATTCCAAATCAACTTCTGAAAGTGGTTTAAAAATAGGTTCTGGGTTATTTTCTTTTCTTACAGTTCCAAGCAAATCATCAATAACAGTTGTACTTTCTTGTTTTGGTACTTGATTTCCCATTTCTTCAACGTAAGAAAGAAACTTAATTTCATCCGGAGAAAGCCTTGCTTTTGTGAACAATCCCTCTTCTTGTGCCGTTCTTTTTAGAACCTCGTAGTAATCATTTATATTTATTTTTTTACCAGAAAGTGCTTTTTCCCAGTCAGCCCCATACCCAGCACTTATTTCTTTTGCAAATGGAACATAAGCTTCTCTGGCTTTCAAAACTGCTCTATCGGCGGAAGAATCTATATCTGCTTTTAATATATTTTTAGCTTCTTTTAATCTTGTCAAATCTTCTCTTCTAACAGATGCAAGTCTAACTTTTTCCATTTGCAAACTTTCATCTGCAAGTTTTATTTTAAAATTAGCGTCTGCTTTTGAGGCATTTAGCATTTCATCAAGCATGGAAGAAGTTTGTATTTGTTTTTGTGGCATATTCAAAGATTTTACAGACCCAACTTCAGCACCACTTATTACTGGTATTGCCGTTTCTATACCAAGTTGACCAAGCTTTCCTGCGGCAGTTGAGGCTTCTGGAAAAGCTCCAGTGCCTCTATACGGATTTTCAATGTGAGGCAGAAGTGCTGTTTGTGGAATAACCTTTGAATTAAGCAAATCAATTCCAGCTTCAGCACCAGTAAACGTAGAACCTCCGCCCATAACAGAAGCTACTGGATGTTCTAAAAATTCTCTAAGCTTACCCTGTGTTGCTCCGCTTAACAGAGAAGCAATTAAAGCCCCTCTATCTTCTTCATTGGAACCCATAGCTACTGGGCCAGAGGCCATAACCGAAATTAAACTATTGTCTTTTTTTTGAATTTCTTGTTCAGATGGTTGACCAAGCTGAGCCGCCGCCTCATCTATGTCAGATTCAGTTGGTTCTTTTTCAAACTCAACTAATTGCCCATTAATCTCGTATCTAAACGCCATTAGCTAATCCTTTTAAATGTGTTACCTGATTTAGTTGCATTTACAGCTTTAAGAGCTTCTCTTTGTTGAACGCCTTTTCTCAAATCACCAACTCTGTACCCACGTTGTGAATAAAGGTCTAAAAGAAGCGTCTTAGCTTCAGCCATTTTTTGTAAAGCCACATTAGCCTTTTTTGCATACAGTTCTGGCGGGTCAGATGCTTCTGGAAGGTCTGGTGCAATCCAACCAAGTTCTTTTAATGCGGCTTGTGCTCCAGTGGTTTCTTTTCTAAATTTCTGAAAAGCTTTATCTGTTTCAGCTTTAAATGCCGCAAACTCATTTGTATCTGGGTCTTTGGCAAGTTTCATAAGCATATTTCCAGCCCAGCCAGTAACCGAATCTCCTCTGTGAGACCTAATATCTGTGGGGGTCATGTACTTTTTAAAAGAATCCTTATTCTCTGTTAGCTGTGCAAGATTTTGTTCAAGTTCAAGACCAATAGTTTCTAATCCCTTGAAATCTTGAAAATCTTTTTGTGGTACAGGTGGTTTTAATTCAGGTGTATTTACTAAAGTTGGTATACCTCTTAAACTTCTGAGTTCTGGTTTAACTAAATAGTCATCTGGATTCATTGCTGTTTGGTCTAATCCTCCAAGAACTCCACCACCAATTCCACCACCACCCTTAACAGCATCCACAATATTCCCGTAATATTTTGCTTGATGTTGTTTTAAATTCACATCCGCCATTGTTGAAAGCTGTTCCAGTTGAAGCTTTGCTCTATTTTGTTGAGCTTGCTGAAATAGAAGCGCGGCTTGTGGTATGGCCTGAAGGTCTGCCGCCTGCTGTGCTTCTTTTTGTTGTTTGTAATTTAAAACGTCTTGAAGAACTCCCATGTCATCTCCTAGTATGGATAGTAATTGCTGATTGGCCCAAGAAGTCTGCTACCGCTACTCTGAGGCTGATAGATTGGGTTATAAATTGATTCACCGCTTGAGCTGGAAATTAATGAATTGGTTGCTCCAAATCTCGAACCAGCTAAACCTGCTCCTGCGTTTAAGAATTGACCGCCAGTACCAGACGGGCCGAATCCTCCAGCGAGTCCACCACCAACAACTCCAAGAGCTGATACGTATGGATTTCCACCGCCCAATGCAAATGCCCCAAGACCACCACCAATTGCTCCAGTTAACCCACCCATCAATCCTCCACGTTGTTGAGGCTGTGAAAGTAAAGCCGCCGCAACTTGATTCTCATAGTTCTGAAGAGCAAATTGATTCATTTGGTTTTGGTTATTCAGTCCAGTATTTCCGATTGCTTGTGCTGTGTTAAGTCCAGAACCGTAAAGACTAATTCTGTTAGATAAGGCTCTGTTAATATCTGCAATTCCGGCTTCTGCTCCTGCGGCAGTTAAAGCGGCGAGATAATCAGAATTGTAATTTCCTAACGCTGAAGCTGTGGTTGAACCTGTTAACTGGTTATTCGCTTCAAGCGTGTTTGTAATGTTCTGCATACCCAAACGATACGAAGGCTCTAAAGATGCCTGAAGTCTTTGTAAAGTCAGGTTTGTAATCTCAGGATTTGTTTCAATCGTTTCCTGAAGAAGTGGCGGAAGACCCTCCAAACTTAATAATTTAGGAACTTGTCCTTTTAGTGTTTCCTGTGACCAACCAACATTTGGGTCAGCTTGGAAACTAGGTGCGGCTGGAATTGATGGTGCTTTTGACTTGCTCACGTTTTCTCCTCAAATTGTATCTAGCCAGGTCAAAGTTATTCCCCCGCCTGTGAAAGATAAGTTCTTCAACATTTTCTAATTTCATGTAATCTCTTAGCATCTTGAGTAATACCAACATATTGTCCGATTCACTGACTGCCATAGAAACGTATAGAATCTTGCCGCCTTCTTGCGCTGGCATTTCATCGCCGTATTCTTCTTTCCATTCAGGAATCCTATAAGCAATAACGAAAGCTGAAGCATCATGGTTTGTGTATAAATATCCTCTTGCGTGTGCGAATAATAGAATCTTAGGCCACTGGTAAAGCGGTGTTTCGGGATTAATATTTTTTTCCCGAATCATTCTCATACACTTCGTTAGAAGTGTTAGCTGGTTCACTTTATTTTGCGCTCCAACCGCTTCCATCTGTTCCTGATTCCTTTACATATAAAGTTGTATTCGCACCGCCGTCTAAGCGAAGATAAAGACTTCCTACCTTCGCCTGAACCACGTTAAGCGGTGAGCCGTAACCTTTAAAAATTCTCACTTGTTCACCATCACCAGCGGCAACTTCAAAAAGAATCTGAAGCATCCGGTTAAGTTCTTCTACCCCGTTTGCTGATTTGAAGTGTTCTGTGGTAAGTTGAACCCAACCGTCCATTATGCGTCTTTCTTTAATTCAAGTAGTTTTCTGTTGATTTCGTTGCGTCTTAATTTCTGAATTTCTATTTTGGCTTGGAGTGTGTCTATTTTCTTATTCACATCCACTTTTAATTGTTCAAGCCTTTCAATCTCAGCGAGTAAGGCAAGCTTTGAATCGTCAGTAACCATTAGACTTTTATCTCCGTAATGGTAATGCTTGAAGCCATAACACCGCCAAGTAACCTAGCTCCAGAATCCCCATTAAGATTTGTTTGTGAACCGCTAAGACCACCAGCACGAACTGTGAAAGTCATTTCAGATGTTGTTGGTGCTGTCATGTAATGGGTAAACTTCATTGAAATCATACCTCCAGCAGTTACATAGCTTTTTTGAGCAGCAACCGCTGTACTTGGGTCGGGGTCACCAGAATAACTCTTGAACAATCCTGCAATTATCGTAGTGCCTGAACTTCCTATACATAAAACAACATCAATTTTTAGTTTGTTACTTGCGCTTGTTGGGGTTATGGTACGAGATAAATATTGGTCGCCTTCTGTTACAAGGGGTGGTGAATCATCATTTACCATGTTAGTCGTTCCGCTTGCAAATGCTCCAGTTTGTGTGTTAACGGTTTGAACAACTGAACCCGCCAAAGCATTTGAGGCTGATGGTGTAAATGTAAAATCAGACGCTAAGGCTTTCTTGGTTGTATTTGAATCAGAAACATCGGCTGCGATTAAAAGATAATCGGTTGATGCTCCGGTAACTGTGGTAAAGCCGTTGCCAAACGTAGTTGTAACTCCAGTTGAGGCGAGTCTTGGGCCGTTATTCCCAGAACCAGAATGTGAATGACCTGTGCTTGAATTTAAAGATGCCATCAACCAATTAATAATTAAATCAAACTGACCCTCTAAATCAGAATCAGTCAGGACTTCTGTTCCCCAATTTTTCGTTCTTACCAAATCACTAGGCCACGCCATTAATTTCTCCTTTAAGATTCATCAACAGCCAAAGCATGAATTTTTACTTTCTTCACTTTAGGCCGTGTGCTTGTTCCTGAATTTGTTAATTGAAAATTAAATCTTTTTCCTACTGCATCATTTGGAAATGATGTGGTTACGGTTTTATCTGCCGGAACCGATGTAATGGAAGATGTGTTTACTGTGAATGTCGTATTTAACTGGTCTCCAGTTGCGGTAAGTGAAATCGTTTTTGTCCCAGAATGGAGACCTCTGTCCGCTGTCCATTGAATCCCCAACGCTCCTGTGGTTCCGTAATAAGTGACCGTTGCTTTAATAAGTTTTAGCTTCACATCATCTATTGGGAACGGGCCTCCCGAAGCTATGGCAAAGTCTCTTGATGAAAAATCTTTTGTCTTGTAGTTAGCTTCGGTGTTATTTGCCTCATCAGAATCATCATCTGTTTCAAGTTCGTAAATCTTGTCTTTCTGTGAAGAGAAAACATAGAGTTCATTGTTTGAATACTTGAGTAAAGCTGGGTATCCAAAATTATCTGAAAGGCTTGAGTTAACGGGTCTATTCATCCAACGTCCAAGCCGAGCGTCATAAACTCTCATTTTGTTCGGATAGCTCAAACCGCTTCCGGTCTCGTTGTAAATGAGATAATATTTTCTGTTCCTGTACACTCCGAAAATCCTTTTAGAAAAATCAATCATCTCAACAAATACGTCTTTGTTAAATTCGGTAAGTTCCTTAAAAGAAACCCCGTCAAAAAGAAAAACGCCTAAAGTTGGATATTCGGAAAGGAAGTAAACCCCCTCATCGCCAAGAGCAATCGAATAAGGTGCTGAACAGCCTCTGCCTGGTGTAGAAACAGCTCTAAAAGCAGTATTAGGAAAATTAGAAAGCGCGTAACAATTTCTTTTTGTAAAAGTTAGAATCTCATTTCCCGAGGGAAAGTTAGGAACACAACCTTGAGTATTTTCGGGTAGTGTTATTGACCAAGCATCATTAGCTAGACTCCACGCATCAGCGGCAGTCCAGTTTCCTTTTCCTGTTCTAGAACCTTCAACTGTGGCGTTTCCGCCCTCTGCTACGAGTCTGTTTTTGTGAATGTAGATTCTGTCTTTTGCGGCAGATGGACTTGATGCCGGAGTCGCAATAGCAACACCAACAGCTTTTCTTCTAAGGTTATCTGTTGAATTTGTAATCCAAAGATAATTTCCTTCGTCGCTTACAGCGTGAGAAAGAACACCTGAAGTAAAAGCATTGTTATCATCATTGGTAAAACCAGAACCGTTTTTGAGAATCAAGTCTCCTTCACAAATTCCGTAAATCTGAGTTCCTCCTGAATCTTTGTGCTGAATTAGGAGGTCTCCTTTAGCTGAGTAAGAGGCTCCACCATCTGCAACTTCGTTAAATCCTCTTGCCCGTTCCATTCCACCAAGCGAAGTAGCTTCCCAATTCTCAACAATTCTTGCTTCGTTGGTCTTCATGGCCTGGTCTTCAGAAATCGTATTCTCTCCACCTGCGAAAGAAAGAATCTCTAAGACCAGCTCTACGCCGTCATAGTTATCTAAAACCCTCGTATTAGTCTGCTGACTACCCATTACTGGTAGCCTCCTCCAACAACATCGTTTTCGCCTGTGTCAACTAAATTGGTATCTGGATTTGCATACTGTTTTGATATGTACACGCTTTCGGCGTAATCCTGACCATCTCTGACTAGCTTGTTGTATTTAGCCGCATACTTGTCAGCGATTTGATTCTTTCCCACCTGCTGAAGAAGCTCTGAAGCGGCCCAATAAACGGAAGCTTCTCTAAATTCGTCAGGGAAAAGGCTTTCATCTGAATCACCGCTTAAAGATGTGGTTGGTTTTTTGATGTAGTAAAGAATGTACGTTTGACCACTTGATGCTCCGAAAAATCCATACTTTCTCACGCCAGATTCTTCAGTCATGTAATAAGCTGGGTATGAACTACCAGATGAATACCACCTGTCATAATCCTGAATACTAACTTCGTGATTCCTGTCTAAATTTCTGTTATTGACTATAAGCGTTACTGTCTCAAGCCAATCGGACGGAAGAGTTAATGTAGTTCCAGAAATTGTCCCTGTTGCTTTTTCGCGCAACATCTTTGTATCTTTTGCGAACTGAAGCTCTCCCCTGTTAAGGAAAAGCTTTCTAGTTGCTAAAGGGAAAGCGTCATCTGTACTTGTATTTGAGTCTCCAACCAGGACGCTTAAAAGCGTCTGCTGGTTTGCGAAAGTCATCGCCATAATTAGCCCTTCTTAAAGAAAGCCTTTACGCTGAAAGTGAATGTTGCGTTAGCACCTGCCGCATCTGTTACAGTTGAAGCAACTCTGATTCTGTCACCAAAAGCACCGAATGAAATTGCGCCAGAGTTAGGGTCTGAACTATCTGCATTTGCAACCGGAGTAACATTTGAGTCTTGACGTAAAACTAGAACTTGGTCTCCAACTGCGGTAACCGTTGTAAACCTCGCCATTCTGAGCCAAGTCGTTCCGCCATCATGAGAAGTCTCAACTACGACATCTAACGATTCGTTAGTATCTGGGCGAGTGGCAACAGTTACGTCTAGATGAATGACCGCAATCGTGTAGGTTTCAAGGTCAGTTACAGCGGTTGAATTTGAACGGCCCGTTGCCGCGACAAGAGCCGCAGAAGACCTTAAAGTTGCTTCCTCGTAATACTCAACTGCCTGAGAATCGTTTGAGGAACGCTGATAGTATTGAAGAGAAACCGATTTTCCGTTTGCGTCACTAGGCATATCGGAAGGTGTGTCAGATGCCAACAAAACTGGGTTGAACAAAACTAAAAACAAAAATAACCATTTAAGCATTTATTAATTCTCCTTTTTTCGCTATGGCTTCATAAGCTTCAACCCACAGCTTTGCTTTCTTATTGATATTGTGATTTTCTAAAACGTCTACAAATGCACGCTTCGCCATTAAACGTCTTTTCTTTCCGTCAGTAATCAGCTCATCTAAAGCTGACTCCCATTCTTTGTTTTCTGTGCAAAGCATCGCTGTATCGTTGTGCCGTAAAACTGATGAATATGGTTCGATGTTTGAAGCTACTGTTGCGGCTCCCAGCATCGAATACTCCATCCACTTAATCGCCGATTTAGTCCAGTTGAACTTGTTATCAGCCAAAGGACAGATGCCTATATCCAAATTTAAAAGAGTCATTTTGTACGGGTAAGTTTCATGACTTACCCAGTCTTGCCATTCGACTTTGTTTTGGTCACAGTCTTTAAAAAGGCTCCTGAATCTCTGGTCTCCGAAATAAACAAACTTTACGTTCTCATGTTTTGTGAGAATGTTTTTAATAACAGGAGCTATGTTGTAGAGGTCTTCATAATGCGAAAATCCGCCCTGCCAGCCAATCCTTACATCTTTTTTATTGAAGTCTGGAATCTGGGGCCAAAATGACGGGTCAATACAATTCGGAAGAACAGCGACATTCGGAGTTATTTTAAGAAACTCATTTTTTAGAATTTGAGTCGTACAGGTAACGAGGTCAGACTTTTTAAAATTAAGCCTGAACATATCTCTATAAGCGATATTTTTCTCAATATTAAAAGCTTTCTCGCCCCTTGAATTAATCATGTCTTCAGACCAAAGCATTTCTTTTGTTCCATCGGCCCAGTGATACTCAACTGGTTCTGTCCCGATGTATTGATAGAATGGGTTTAAGGGTGATGTGTTAAACGGGTCATCGTCATAATCTGAAACAACAATTTTTCCCCACTTACGGCAGGACTTAATAAATTGAAGCCAGTTTTCATCGGCTGGTCTTTGGAACACAATCACATCTGCATTTGAAGCAATGCTAATGGCCCTGTCAGTTCCAAGGTCTCTTTGATGAATAAGCGCAACATCAGCCAAGTTAAGGTCTAACATTTTCTTTAAAGGAGAAAAAATCCTGTAATAATTGCAAGCTGAATCATCACGCTCAATACCCATTATCCTCATGCAACCACCTGTTTTTCTTCGAGTTCAAACTCGATTTGTTTAATAACCCTGTTCATTGAATAGATGTCGTCATAACCCCATGACGGTTTGTTTGGAAAACCTAAACAGCTAGGGGGTTGCTGATGTTCAATTTCGTTTTTGTATTTGGCCCATCCAAAATCAATGAGCTTAATAACTCCATCTTTGACCATGAGGTTATCAAGTTTGATGTCTCTATGAATAAGTTCGTATTCGTCTAGTGCCGCAATAATTTCTGCAAGTTGAGCTTTCCAATCTGGCGGAACCGCCTCTAGTAAAGGAACTCCACAATCTTCAATTTCAAGTTTTCCGTCTGATAATCCGTAAACCTTTGGAAAGTGTTCTGACTCTGCGGCAAACAAAATTTCGTATTCGTTTTTGAGGAGGTCGTATGAAAGGTATGAAACCTGGCTTTTAAAAACTTTTCCGTCCCTTCGTTCAACAATGGCAGTTGCGCCCTTCCAATATCCGTTAAAGGAGCCAACTGTTAAGTCTTTGGGTTTAATCCAGCCGACAGTTGAAACCTTTAAAACTTCAAACAAATCTTGTATGGTGACGTTTCCGATGTATTTCCGGTAGTTATCGCTAATCATTCCCTTGTGATGAACACAGTGATAAGCAAGCGCGATTCTGTGATGAAGCGCATTGGGAGTGTAGAATCCTCTTCCGTTAAATTCTCTGGTTTCTAAAATTGCCTTCTCAAATTCAATCGGGTAGTAATCATCCCCAACGTGGCGAACATCAACGTAGATATGACTGTCATCAATCGGGACTTTGAATCTAACCCTCGGATATGGGTATTCAGGCTTTGCTTGCGGGAAAATCTCTTTCCAGTGGTCGAAGTCATAAACCAATAAATCAAGGTCTGAGTGTTCGCCAAGAACCACATCATAAGGAAGTCTTTCCCAGTTCCTCAGAACGACATAAGGAAATGAAATTTCATTCATGTATGAGAAAAACTGTCTTAGGTTTTGCAAACAAAATCCTTTTTTAAAATTGCTGTCGTGCCGTCAATTCCGTAAGTGTCAAACATTTCAAATAAAGACTTTTTGTATTCTTTTGGTACGTCACACGGAGTAATCATAATTCCGTTTTTCTTCATCACTTTTTCATCCAGGTATTTTTCTGTTGCTTCAGGATTTGTGATATATTCATAACAGTCATACTTTTTGCAAATCTCAACAATCCTGTCAGTTCCCTTTTTGTCTGTTGGAAAATCGGAATGAATCTTGTCTGTGTTTATGCTTAGGACTTTTGCAAAAGCAAAAATCAACTGTGTGTTAATGTCTGAAACCTTGTACCCATTCACATATTTCTTGTCTTTAATAAGGCAAGTACCTGATTCAACAGGAAGCGTCCACCACTGGTCATTGACATTAGCTCTATTCTGGAATCCGTTCTTTTCAAATTGGCAATGAGACATAAGTACAAAAACGTCAGACTTTTCCATCTTGTAAAAAAACGGGAACCAAGGAAGAAAATTTATTTGATGAATACCTATTTTCATTTTACGTCCCAACATTTGTAAGTAATCCTTCCGCTAAACCCGTTGTAAATCGGAACCACGTTTTTATAGATTTCGCAAAGCTCTGAATGAAGTTTTTTAGTGGTAAAATTACCGTCTCCGCTTGGGGATGCGAACATAATGTCAACATTTTCCTTTAACCAATCTAGGTAATTAATGCCTTCGTGAAAATGAAGGTCTAAATAAAGGCCAACTGCATATCTGCCTTTTACTTCCTTAATATTTGAAAAGCACTTAACATTCAGATTCTTTTCTTTAGAAATCTCATTAACGAAAGACTTTTGAGCCTCATTCGGCTCTACTCCATGCGCTCTATATCCTCCGTCCTGCATAAACCTAAAAAGGAAATAACCATTAGCACAACCAATGTCGATAAGGCTCTTGTAAGGAAGCGGGCCGATTTCTTTTCTAATGGCCTGCCATCTTGCTTCGCAATCATTCCTTGAAGCTTCAGGCCATTCGCCTTCAAACGGAACCGGATGATAAAATTTCACATCGCTCATTGGTGTCAAACGGCAACCTTCTTTTTAAAGAAAATAATTTTTTCTGTTTCGGGTTCATTACAAATGAATTTTGAAAGACAGGATTTAATTTTTTCGTATGTTTCTTCATTGTTTGTAAGAGTCACGGTATTGCCTTCATCCGTCCAGACCTGATACTTAAACTTCTTTATGTCTTTTCTGTAGTCTTCTCTTGCGGCATCGTGAAGAATGACAACATTTGAATTAAAGGCTTTCTGGAGACATCTTGCTCTATCGCGTCCGTCAACAAATACAAAATCACAACCATTAAATGCGCTGACATAGCGTTCCATGTCTGGAATAAATTTAAGGTCAAGGTTTCCGAATCTAAGCCTTTCAACCATGTCATAAAAAATGATTTCATGTTCAACCGAAACCAGTTTTTCCACTGATGGATAAAGGCAGATAATCTGCGTGGAAGTTCCTGGCCCCCACTCAAAGACAGTGGTTGGCTTAAACTCATCAAGAAGGGCGTATAAAGTCTCTGAATAGCTATACATTGACTTTGCAGACATTTAACCAATCCTCAACTTGTTTTGAATTCATTCTCCAGTGATGGAAATACCAATTTTTTATTTCTGGCTCGTATGGATAAAGCTCCATTGACTTCCAGCCAATTCCATCAATCAGTTTAATGTTGTTTTCTTTGCAAATCTTTTCAGTCGTTTCATTGAAAGAAATAAAAGGCGGAACAAACACATCTGTTTCCAGATACTTACAAGACAGCATGATTGACATAAGCTGGGCTTCTTCCTGTAGAAGTGCGTGTTCGGCGTGAATGAGACCGTGAGAAACTATTTTTACAAAACTAGGTATGCTAAACTCTCCGCTCTCAGCATTGTCAATATCAACAAAATACTTTAGTCCTCTGCCTTTCATCGGAAGGTCTGGGTAAACCGTTCCTTTTGCTTTCTTAGAAAAAATGTTTATGCAATACCAAATCTCGGCCCCAAGCTTCTCATGTAAAATCTGACAGGCTTTGTTTAAATCTACAAAGTCTGTATTCTTTGAAACGTCATCTACTCTGATGATTAACTTGCTGTCCAAGAAACGGGTCTCCCAACTTCGATTGAATATTCTTCATGTTCTTTGCTCTTAATGTGCAAGGCGTGTGTTCCTGACCAATGGCCTACGTCCTGAACTTCTACTTTTGGAACCCAACCACATTTGGCTTCGTTTTCTAAGATAATTTGTTTTAGAATATTAAATGCTCCAGAAATGCCGTTTGGTTGATATTTCTCAAAATAAAGGTCATTAATTAAACTGGCTTTCATACACCAAAGACCGCCGACGTAATCAGACGGTCTAAACTCAATTCCGTCTTTTCCATATTGGTATGCCGCATTGCTCGGCATGACGTTTGGGGAAACAATGTCCCTGTCTGTGGTTTTTAAAATATGTATGAGGTCATTTAACCAGTTCTCAGGAACGAGACAGTCGTTATCCATCTTTGCCAGATAAGTAAATTCGTTCTCTTCAGCCCATCTGAAAAATTCAATGATTGTGTTTCTTAATCCTTGAGGGTTTTTGTGAATTGAAATAACATCATTCTTTCTTGCGTATTCTTCAATAATTTCCCTATTGCCGCCTTCATCAACAAAATAAAAAACAACATCATTGTATTTTTGAGCCTTAAACATATAGTGAAGGCAAAGCTTTGTGTACTCAGGCCTTTTTAGGCAAGGGATTAAGATTGCGGTTCTAGGCATAATTGTTCTTTCGCTTCAATGATGGCATCGGCTAATTGCATAAACTCAGAGGGCTTCAGCTCTAGACGTTGGTCTCTAATTTTTAAATGGACATACGTTTTCCCGTCTAACCCAGCCCCCTCTGAATAAATCTTTCCTTCATTAACCTCATATAAATTTTTGTTAAGATTAATCGCAATCTCATTATCGAAAAGCGGCTGTTTAGCAACTTCCTTACGGCAAAGCTCAATGTGAACTCCTTCTTTTGGTTCTGGACTTCCAAGTTTAGTCCATCTTTCAAGCGAGTCCTTGCAACCCTTGGCAAGTTCAATCCAGTCTTCTTTTGAAAGTATGAGTCTTAAATTCCTGTAATGAAAATGAACCTTTTCACAAATCTCAATAACGAATCTGTTATTAAAAATTGCTTTTTCGGTCAGTTCTTTTTTAGATAACTTCTGTAGAGTTTGTCCCATTAGAATTTCAGCTTTGCCAGGTAAAGTGCTTGCATCGGGTCTTCCCCGTCACAGATACGTTTCATGAATTTCCGCCAAACGTGCTCATTTTCTTCAGACCAGAAATTCGTATAAACAACATTAATCATGAATAAATACAGTTCTTGCGGAATCTCGTAATCAAACTTAAACGTGCCGTCTTCTGACCATCCATAACTATCTGTGAAGCGTCCTTTCTTGCCGTACTTCCTGTGGTTTTCCCATGCAAGTTTGTTTTGCACTCTTGCCACTTCGCAAATGTAAGGAAAGTTCTGAAGCTGTTTTTCAAGGAATCTGCGCCCAACGGCTTTAATAAATTCCATAGGGTTCTGCTGGATTCCTGGTTTTTCCTTAACAACTTCGTTGACGGAATCTGTTCTTAACTTTTCGTTTATTATTGAACTTGGTTCTTCATTCATAAAAGGTGCAGGGTTTTTGTGGAACCCTGCGAAACCATAAAACTTTGCTTAGGCGATTGCGCCAGTGGATTTCAACCAGCGAATTTGACCGTGAGCTTTTTCGTTACCGTAGTTAAGGCACATTTCAGCTTCAACCCAACCTTTAATGGATGACGCTGTTGCCGCACCTTTGTACTGCTGAATGTCACGAAGAATGGCGATTTTTGCCATTTCAGGCGTAACAATAGCAACACGCGAAGTCATCATGTTTCTGTCAGCGATAATGTCGCAAGTACCAAAAGAACCTTCGTACTTGTTAACATTTTGAATCGCTGTGCGTGTTGACGCTTCAATGTTCCAAGTAAAGCCAGTCTTGGCACTGAACTTTTGCGAGATGACACGCTTTTGATGACCGCCGCCAAAAAGAGCGCGTGGATTTCCGCCTTGATTCCAGATTTTCTGAAGAACTAAATTGACGTTAGCTTCAGTTAATTGGATGCGGGCAGAATTACCTGTTCCTGTTCCTTTTGCGGTGTTGGTGACAACTACGCTGAAAAGACCAGCCGAACGACGGGCCAAGTTGGTTGCGCCAGCCGTTGCAACCGTTGACCATAGGAAAAGTGAATCATAATCACGAAGCAATGATTTCATTGCTTTCATGGCTTGATGAGCCACTTCATCACGGACTCCCGCAGAATCTACAGCCGCTTGCGTAAACGTAACATCAAAGTTACGAAGACGAATTTGGCAATAGTTGGTCTTACGGGTTCTGTCAGTAGGCTGTACATAAGTGAGGTCTGCACCTTCTTTTACGCCAGTTCTGCTGATAGAAGCTAAACCGTCAGTAACCCATTCATGCGTTCTGTTGGTTGCTCTGATTTTTCCAGCCATAGCAAAAAAAGGGACTTCATCTGGAAACAGTGCCGCCAGCTCTGATGCCAAATCCTCCCTATTTCCTGCTTGGTCGTATGTATTAACTTGTAAACTTGCCATTTAATTTATCTCCTAGATGATTCAATGGCCCTCAACTCATCATCAGAAACAAGACTATCTGTGTTCATTCTTTTTCTAATAAAATTCGCCTTGTCAGCATCGCTCCCGTCGATTGCTCTTTTGTGGAGCTTTGCTAGGGAATCTGGCTGAGTCGTTGTTTTCTTAGAAGGTGAATCAACACTGATTTTTTTCTTCAAGGTATTTACCTGCCTTTTTAGTTCATTCGTATCAGACTTGCCTTCAGATACTTTTTTAATTGCTAAGTAGTGGTCAACAGCGAATTTCCATGCGCGTTCTTGACCAGCCACAGAACCTTGAAGTTCTGGAGAAGATTCAAAAATTGTTTTCGCGTAATTGAAAATATCTGTTTTGACCTTATCGAAGTCTTCAATCTCATGAGCTGTTCGGCTCATCGCCTCGTTAAATCTTTCGGTCTGATTTTTAACAAAACGTGCCGGAGCTGTCTGAATGGCATTGTCGATTTTTTCTTCTAGGTCAAGAAGCGTTGCAAGCCTAGCCTCATCAGTTCCAACTTTAATCTGCTCAACCCTGACTTGACGTTTTAAAGTCTTCAATTCATCCGCAGACATTTTTTCAAGCTGTTCCTGTTGGTTGTCTTTCTTTGGAGCTTGCGTTTGTTCCTTCAACTTCTGGATTTCTTCTTGAAGCTGACGATTTGATTTTGTTAATTCATCAAAACGCTTCTGAACCTTTGACTTAGGTATTAGGTCTTCTTCTTCCTCAACAATCTCTTCTTCTGCTTCAGCCTGCTCTTCGACTTCTTCCTCTACTTGTTCTTCAACCTCTTCAACTTCTTCTTCTTTTTCAGGTGATTTCTGATTTTCTTTCGCCTGTTCATTTACTGCATGTGAAAGAGTTGAAGGCAAGTCCATAGACTGAGCTAATTTTGCGGCAAATTCTTTCTCGCCTTTTTCTTGAAGTGCTTGTTCTTGTGCTTTTTGTTCTGGGCCTAATTCTGTTTGTCTAACTGTCATTGTTATTTCCTTGTCATGAGATTCTGGCTCTCAAGGGGCCGTGAGTGCAATTCACAGTTTAACGAGTCGAGCCTCGCACCTTTTTTCGACATGAGGGTCGTCGCACTCATAAATCATGAAAAACTTGTATAAGAGAAGACTTCTTTTTCTTCTCTAGCAATCGGTTGTTGTAACTTGTCTTTATCTAAAACAAACTGCTCCAAATCATTCCAAAGATTTTCCGCCATCTCTAACCTTCCAAGAACCCTATCACTTGAAATTCCTGAGACTTTTGCGGCTTGAAGTTCTTGAGAAACCCGTCCAGCCGTAAGGGCTTTAAGAACTGCGCCAAATTCGCCTTTAAGAGTTCTCTCAACGAGTTCTCCGACATAAATAATGTGCTGGGCTTCATGACGCGCACACGCAGACAGCCTTTCTTCAATGGCTTTGTCTTGCTTGGTCTTCTTCGCCTTTGTGATGGCGATTTCGATTTCATTCTTTTTTGCCACTGGTTTCCTTGGTCTCTGGGGCATATTTCCTTCCGATAATCGGAGCTAAGATAGCTTCTTTGCGAATCTCTAAATTGTCTTTTCCTTCCTGCATCCTTAGAGCTGTCATCAACTGGTCATTTTGTGACTGTAACTGCTGAATCATGTCCTGTTGCATTTCTTGAGGGGTCTTCAGAAGTTGCTGTGTAAGTCTGATGTCGTAGTCATCAAAGTAGAGTTTTCTTAACGCATCCTGACGTACATACGGGTCGTTAATAAACATCTGCAAAGTAGCAAGCATCTTTTGCGCCCTTAGTGCAGGATTGGCATTGTCTAATCTTCCGTTAGGAACGAGATTAAACTTGCCTTGAATTTCTTTTCTTGAAATTTTCACAGAACGCTCATTCGTAATCATGAGTTCTTCTTCTTCATCGCCGAATTGGTTGTAAAGAGAATCAATCTGGTAATAAAGGTCTGCCATTTGATTTTGAAAAACCATCAAATCCATGCTTTGTAGCTGGCCTGAATTGCTTTCTATGGCTGAAACTTCTCTTGCGGTTTTTTGTCCTTGCTGTCCGTTGCCTGGAGCGTTATTGGTCTGGCTGATAGCCGCTGTAATATTTCCGATTCTGTCGTTGGCCCACGCTTTGAGGTATTGCATGGAGTTGAATCTTGCGGTTTGGCCCAAGTTCGGGTTTTGCGTGACCTGGTAATCAGTCGCTCCATTCTCCGTTTCGACAACTTGCCCAGGGACGTAACGTAAGTTCCTAAGATTCTTAACTGAATTTCTGCGAGCCACGACTGTAGGAGTGGTAGCAATTGTTCCCGCATCAATGTCTTGGTTGAAGAGGGTTGAGATTCCAGTTTGGAAATCATCGTCAAGAGCTGGGATTCCACGGCTTGATAAAATTTCAGAATCATTGAATTCCCTCCTTACAACCACAAACGGAAACTGTCCGTGGTCATACGGGTTTTCGATAAACCGAAGAATGGTTGACGGGCTTCCTTCTGGATAAGTGATGCAGACTCTTTCTTCGATTCCGTCGTCGTTTACGTCATACCAAGTCCAAACTTCATGAAGAAGAACTTCGTTATTTCTTGTGTTGTATGAGTAGGCTGATTTTCCATCTCTGATATTTTTGACGTATTGAGATTGAACGCTTGAAGTATTTTTTGTCCAAGAGTCAATTTCGTAGTCATCGTATTCAGTGAACTTTCCCGATTTCATTGATTTCTTTAAAGCGTTCTTAGAAATTGAGTATCTAAAGTCGATGAACTCAGCTTCTTGTATGTCGCAGGTATCAATCGGGAAAACGATTTCATCTCTGACGTTACAGGCTCTTGCATCAGCTCTGTTCACAGATTTTTCAACAAACTCAAACTCAAATTTTGTCTTTCCTTTTCTGAACTTTGCAATCATTTCAAAAATTTCATCTACGTTTTCCTGCAAGGTCAAGTCAGGAAGCATTTCTTCTGCGATGATGTGGAAAAGAGTATTGTCATCAACCTCCGGCATATAAATCGCTTCTAAAACTTCTTGGTCGAGGTCGTTAAGATTCAGATATTTGCAATAAGTTCTTGTTTCAAACTTCCAGCCTGTGCGGAAAATCGTAAATCCGTTCTGAAGCATGAAATCCACGCCAAGGCAGTAGTCTTTGAAAAACTTCATCTGGGTTCTCATGCGCCAGTCAAAAAGGAGTTCTCTTTTACGGGCAGGAACCACATCTTCTGGGCCGAAAGGCTCGAAGGTCACAACCGGAGATACGCCAAAACCCAGATTGATATAGGCAGGTTTTAAGCGGTTAATGTCTGAATCAATTTGAGGAAGAACAAAATTGGCAGAGCCTACCCACGGAAAAGATTTCTTAGCCCTGATGCCGTATCTTTTTCGGGTATAGGTATCCTGCCTTTGTTCCCACTCATTCCTATAGCCTTTTTCTGCTGTGATTAAATGGTCGATTTCGTTAACGAAACCAATTACTTCATCAGTCAGTTCTATAGTCTTTAGATTTTCCTGACTTTCTGGGTCTCTATATTCCATTATTTGCTCTATTTCGTTGTGTGGTATCCGCCAGCGTTTTTATGTTCAGTTGTATTTTTTGAAACACTTGAAGCGTTCTTAACATTTTTAGATTGTCTTAAAGATTCTTCGTTGCAATCTTCAGCTTGATAGCCTGATGCCTTTTTCATTTCTTCCTCTAAAGGTTGTAGCCGGAGTAGTCATCTCCTGCTCCGACATAAAGTTCTTGTTGTGGTTCAACTAAAATCCCGTAACCAACTTTATCTGATGTTTTGTTTTCATATTCCGTATGGTCTAGGGGCTGGACGTAATCGAGAGCATAAAGCCCCATCACAAAGGCATCTGCCCTATCAGGTGAGTTTCCGAGTTCTTTTTTTATCTCGGCTTTGTCCTGCACCAAAAGTTTTCCTGTGCCCGTTGGTTCAAATCTCACCACCCCTAGCTGTTTGGCTAGTTCCCAGTCATCCGGCGGAAGGCAGACTTTTGAATCTGCGAATTTTTCTGCGGCTTCCCACCACATCTGGGCGCGTAAATTTTGATATTTAACTTGGTTGTGCTGGCTGGTTGGCTTAGAAGATGAGTTAATAGCAAGTACCTGTTCTTCTAATTGGAGTAGTCCGTCATAGACACCCTGGCCTATACCGATAACGTCGAGTGCGATTAATTGAGCGTTTTTTCTTTTCCTGTAAGAAGAAAGAAGTGCCGCTGTCTCAAGCGGTCTTTTGTGTTCAATGATTAATTCGTCTGCTTTGTAAAAGATTTCTCCGGCTTGCTCCATTAGGAAACAAATATTCTGGTCTCCGGTAATCGCGGGGTCGTTGACAACAATTCTTTTAGTGACTGTTCCTCTGGCTTTTTTCTTTTTGGCTTCTTCAATCCATGTGCCTCTAATACAGGTATCGTTTCCAGACAAATCATCCCAAGACCCGTGAAGATAGGCTTCTAAAAGAGCTGGCCTGTGTTTAAAAGCGCGTCTTAGGCCGTCTACATAATCTTCTGGGAGTTCTGGGTTATCTGTTGGTAAAGCTTGTATGTATCTAGTGCCTGGTTCTGGATTGAGTAAAAAATAATCCTTTAACCAGCATTGAGCAGGGTTGGCTGTTAATCTAATTTGTCTGGTAACGGGTTGATTGTCTGGGAGTTTGTGACGAAGCGTACCGAGTAACATGGCGTACTGGTCACGGCCAACCTCTTCTGCCTGGTCTACACCTATATGGGCGTATTCAGCGGAGTTCATCGACTGAACCAGTTGCGGGTCATCAAGACCGCCGAAATCAATGACTGATTTAGAAAAGGGTATGTAAATTTTTTTCTTTTGTTCGTTAATCCTGTAAAGATTGGCTGGGATGGCTTTTTTCCATGTCTCAAGAGTCGTGTTGGTGAAATCGACACTTCTTTTACGGCAGAAAAAAAGCTTATTTCCTCTATGGGTAGCGGCCTTAACAAACATCCAAACACATAGAAACCAAGACTTACCGCCGCCCTTGGCTCCCCCGTAAAGAACTTCTTTTTCTTCGGCTTCAAAAGCTTCCTGTTGCTTTTCTGAGAGAGCTAAAGAGACTACTTTTTTTGGTTTTTCTTTATTGGGCTTTACCTCCTGGCGAGGTTTTTCCTCTTGAGGTACTTGTTCTTGAACCACCCCCCGTACTGAATCCCGATAAGCCTTTGTTCTTTTGTCTAATTTAGGAGTCATAGACCTTCTCTATCTTGTAATCATCAAAGGTCTCTTGAGCTTCTTTTGGCATTTCAGTATTAGAAAGAATCTCGTTTGTTCTTCTCTTTAGTTCTTCAATGACTGATAACTTGGGGGCTGTTACGGGACTGTTACTAGGACTGTTACTGGGTCTGTTACGAAACCTTCTTACACGGTCAGCGGTTTGTTCTTTATGAGCAGAGTGATACACCTTATTGTGATTTCGTTTATCCTCTGGATTTTTATATGGCAATGTAACAGTCCTTAGTTATTTGGGATTTGTGATGTGTGAATGAGTGTAATAATAATTACCAGTACTTCTATTGGCGGGGCATACGTCAACCCTACCCCCAGCCTTCCCTTTGCTATGTCCTATAATTGAAATCATGTTAAATAAAATAAGGTGTTAGTGTTGTACGCTCATATTCATATGATGATTCATCATAAAATATAAGGTGTTAATTAATCCTTCTTAGTCAGATTCACTATCTGAATTTCTACTGATTCAGCGTTGATGTTGTTTCTTTCTTCACCTAATAATCCGTGAAGTTTGTAGCCTGTTTCGATAGCTTTCATGCTGACATTTGGCTCTAAATCATCGTTTACCCATTTGTTGAGTCGTGTGTTCAAATGATTAATATCCAATCCCTGCTGATTCAAAAGCTCAATACATCTTTCCCTTACGTTAGGGTTTGTTAGCAACTTAGAAGCGTTTACTTTGGCTGAATCATAATTAGTTAATTGATAAGCTTCTTTATAAGCATTGGTAGGATTGTCTTTTCTTATTACTTCTTGGGCGAATTTTTCATGTTTCAGATTCTTTAGAGGGGGCATTTAATCTATTGTCCTTTTGAGCCAAGATTCGTACAGTTTGATAAATTCATCTAAGGGGGCGATTTTGATGTCAAATAAAATACGATTGGTATAACGCTGTTTATTGCTTAATTTTTTCAAAGTACAGATTATTTCGCCGTGTGCGGACATAAAAAAAGAGAGCTAAGATGATTAGTCCTAGCTCTCTGTTTAATCGAAACGCTTAATTTTCGCCGGAAAATAAAGCCCAATAGACACCACAATTTGTTATAGCTCTATATTCCGGCAAGGATAGAATACCACAATATATAGTGCTTGTCAAGTTATACACCACAATTTTTTCATCTAATAGACTACATTTTGGGGCGAGATACTAGATATTGTGTGTTTAATAGTGCTTATTAAATGGCTGAATTTCGCTATTAGAAGCTATTAGAGCGAGTTTGATAATTGTATTGAGGGATTGGCCTTATTTATGGCTGATTACATATTATAGTATGTATTTGTAGGGGTTTCCCTGATTCTTTAGTTATGGGCGAAAATAATACTAAATACTACTTGACGGCATGCCGTAATATATGGTAAGATTCAATCAACAGGAGGAAACGAATGACACCGAAGTACATGATTAACGGAAAAAACCTTTTGGCCGAGTTAAAAGACTTAAGAAAAAATTTAAGGGAAGCTAACAAGGAGGTGAGGTCAGAAGCTGAAATTACATTCATTAAAGGACTGTCAACAGCGATAGAAATCGTTGAATCACACATAAAGGGCTAATGATGAAAAACAAATTGACCGTGTACATCGAAGAAGAAATCATTAACAAGTTTAAGCACTACGCAATAGATAAAGGTAAATCAATGTCAGTGTTAATCGAGGAATGGATGAGAAAGATTACCAATAAACCTACTAAGGAGAATAAATAAATGAAAATCAATCTCAACCTAACAAAGTCTGAAGCGGAATCTTTAGCCTCTATTTGCCGAAGTTATCAGCCTTCAGATATTGCCTCAAAGACTGAACAGGCTAGAGAGTTTAAAGTCTGCAAGATGGTTGTTGAGGCGATTAATAAAGCACAGAAAAGCACAATCGACAAAAGGCTGAATAGAGTTTTCGGCATAACTACTAATAAGAAAGAAGGTTAAATAAATGACTTTTAAAATTAAATTAACGTGTAATTGCGAAGGTTACGATTGCAACTGTTACGGGCCGGCAATCATAACCATTACTAAGAAAGAAGGAGTTAAATAAAATGACAGCAAACACTAGAGATTTAGCAAGTTTTGGTTATAGAGAATTAGCTTTAGCGGGCGAACTGTTAAAAACATTAAAAACAAAAAATGATAAGACAAAATTCTTATCTCACCCACTATCAATTGAATTTAATCCAAATAGCGGTAATGTTTTTCTCGTAGATGATGATTGCAATGTGGCCATGATGAACGGTGAATATTTAGAGGACTTCTTTTCTTGCCCGATTTGCGGACACGAAGGCTTTTTAGAAGATATGGAACACGATAAGGATAATGAAGAATGTCAGGACTATTTAAAGCAGATTAAAGACTAACACTATGCTGTGTAAACATTGCGGACGGGAAGTTAAAAATCTTTCAAAGCAAAAATTTTGTGAGCTATGCGAAGAAGCTTACTGGGATGAATGGCACACTTGGCACTAACACTATATCTTAAACTCTGGGGGGCAAATGTTTCATAAACATGAATATACAAATGGTTTTCCTGTCAGTGGTTACGGATATACAGAATATTATATTAAGTTCTGTAAAGATTGTGGCAAATTGTTTTGGAAGCTTACAAAAGACATTGATAACTTATATCCTGATCTAATGGCAAAGGATACACAATGAATGATATTAAACTGGGGGAAATATGACAATCTATCCTAGGTCGGAACATGGAATTATGACAGTCTATGAACGTGACAGAAAAGGTGATGCTTGCCCTAAGTATTTTGTTTTAAATAAACTCACTGGACGAATGTTAGAAGAATTTAGACGGTTTAAAAGTGCCGAGAAATTCGCAAGAGAAAATAAGAAAGGGTAATACTATGAAGACAATTAACTGGAAAGAAGCTGTTAAGGAAATGCGGAAAGGAAAAAAGATTAAGAAAAAGTCTTGGCATAACGGAGACTATTTGTATTTAGCAGACGGTACTTTGTATTGTGATGGCGGTTTTGATTATTTAGATATGCTACACACGCAAGGCAAATGGGAGGTTGTGAAATGAACTCAATTAAAAAGGTTACGGAATTTGATTGGTGTTTGTTTTGCGAAAAGAAAACATTTCAGCTTACATTTAAGGACAAAACTCATTCGGAAAGTCTTTGCTATGGTTGCGGGAAAATAAAATCACTTCCAAATAAAAGGAGAAGAGTCAATGTCAACAATTAAAAAGGTTACTTGTGATTGTGGAGAAAGTGTTTCGGAAGATTGGATAAGAGAAAAGGGCTGTTGCCCTAATTGTCAGGAGGATTTAAAAATGCCAGCAATTAAAAAGGTTAAGCATACGGAAGAAGAATTAGAAAATCCAAAAGAAAAATCTATTCAACAAGTAATTAGCCTTATGATTGAAAATAAAATTAGCATTGAAGATATTTTATATGGTTTGCGCGACCGCGTTATGTCATCAGACTGTGAAAAGGAATAATGAAATTCTTTAAGCTTGTTGAAGTGTTTTTGTATACCGTGACTTTGATTGCTATTATTCTTTTTGTGGTACTCGTACTATACATTATGGCGATAAAATGATTACTGAATTTATTAACTACTTATCTGTAGAGCGCGGATTGTCTGATAATAGTTTAAGTGCCTATGAGTCAGACCTTAAGAAATATATGTCCTATCTGGATAAATTAAATATTTCTTTGGGCGCGGTTACGAGAAAAGACATTACAGACTTTCTCCTATATGAAAAAGAAAGGAATCAGGAATCTAGCTCTATCGCTCGGGCCTTGGTATCAATCAAGCTATTTCACCGTTTTTTAGTCAAGGAAGGCTTTATCAAAGAGGACGTGACCAATGTTTTGGAGTCTCCTAAGCTGTGGAAAAGGCTCCCCTCATTTCTCACGGTAAAAGAAGTCAATACCCTGCTTAATGTAAACACCAGAAAAAGGCTTGGTGTAAGAGACAAGTTAATTTTAGAACTTTTATATTCCTGCGGAGTCAGAGTCTCGGAACTGGTCAACATTAAAATGTCTGACATCAATTTAGACGGTCAGATTAAATGTTTCGGCAAAGGCAGTAAAGAAAGAATTGTTTTATTTGGGAAGCCTGCTAGAGAAGTATTAAAAAAATATCTATCAAGCCATAATCCTAAGGAGTATTTATTCAGTAGCGCAAGAGGCAAACTGACCCGCCAAAGTGTTTGGCATATTATTAAAAAATACGGAAAGCTTGCAGGTATCAGAAAAAAAATAAGTCCTCACACCATGAGGCATACTTTTGCGACCCATTTATTAGAACGTGGCGCAGACCTAAGAATCGTACAGGAACTTTTAGGCCATGCCGATATTGCCACGACCCAAATTTATACCCATGTATCAAAAGAGCATTTAAAATCCGTACATAAGGAGTTTCACCCAAGGAATTAAGGCGTATATTGTAATCGCTGTAAGTGCTTTAACTATATACCCTTACGGAGAAAATAATGATTGTAATATTTTACATTACACCTAGAATATTCGGGCGAAAGGAGAATCAACGCGCCCTATGTATTACACCCTAAAAGCAAAAAAAGCATTTTGGGAAGCTTTAATTGCTTTTAAAAACGAATGGAACGGTAAATATACAATGGCTGACCTAAGCCGAGATATTGGTTATAATCAAGGCTATGTTACAAACGTCATTAACAATGAACACAGGGGCGAAATCTCAATCCGATTTGTTTGTACTGCCATGATGAATTTAAAAATCGGATTCCATGAAGCCTTTGAAATTGTGTCGGTAGACACAAGCACAGAAAAATATACACCCTCAAAGACTATCGGACAGTTAGAACACGCTGACCCGATAGCTGGGAAATCGGTGCAAAGAATACGTCTAAAGGTTCATTCACCGGACGTTTGGAGAAAAAAATTTAATGAACAAGTGAAAAAAAATTTGACAAATAAATATTAATAGTGTATCTTACGCACAAATGACACTAACCTGCGAGAAAACCAATGATAAAACAAGCCGATAAAAATTCAAAGCCCTGTCCCTCTTTGTGTCAATCCACAATGAGCGCAAGCTCAATTTCTCGCAGAAATCTGGGGGACGGGCTTTTTTCTTTGTCTGAAAGAGTGGTAAGCTTTTCTTTACGTCCCATAGACCAGATTATAGGGCGTAGCGCAGGAACGGCCTTTTTAGGCCGTTTTTGTGCGATTCTAGCCCTTTTTATAGCCTTACCGTCCGTATTTGCCTCCGAACCCCTACAAGTCGATTTAAACGCAATTAAACAAATAGAATCTTCGGGCAATCCTTTTGCCTTTAATCCAAGGTCAAAAGCGACAGGCTTATATCAAATAACGCCAATTTGCCTTAAAGACTATAACCAATTCAATAAAACCTCTTTTTCCGCACTAGACCTATTCAATCCTGAAGTAAACCAGTTAATCGCAACCTGGTATCTCACTAAAAGAATACCGCAATTATTAAAGCACTTCGGTCATAAAGACACCACCCAAAATAGACTGATTGCCTATAACTGCGGAATCTCTTGTCTTAAACGCAATTCCCTTCCAACAGAAACCAAACAGTACCTAAAAAAATACGAAAGAGAGGCAAACCATGTTTAAAAAGTACAGCAAAGAACACATGAGATGGCTTGATGAAGCACATTCTTTACTGGGAAACAGGGTTTTTTCTAAGGACTTTAAAACGATGGCGCAAATTGAACGTGAAAGAGAGCAAAAGTTTTCTCAACTTAATTACATGGTAAATCTGCCTTTAAATAAACCTGAAATTTTCGGCGGGTCGAATGATGGATTTGACTCAAGCCTTTAATTATCACAAGGAACATTGTGAGCATTGTTATTCGGGCATAGACAAAGAATTCTGCTACGCATGGCATCACTTACAGGAAATCCTAAAAAATCTGAATGTTAAATGAGCTACTACTACTGTAACTGCGGAAACGAGGCTTCACTTACCGACCTACATGATTACGGAATGTGCCGTGACTGTTACGAGGATGAAAAATCAAGACAGTGTGCCGAGTGTTATGAAGTCATGGAGTATGAATTAGAGGATGGCATGTGCAAGGTCTGTTATCAAAGTTACTGGAAAGGGGAGAAATTAGATGAGTCAGCCTAAAGACGGCGGTTCAGCGTTTCCAAGTTTAGACAAGATTGGACACTTAGCAAAAGGAATGACTCTCCGTGATTATTTTGCGGCGAAGGCTATGCAAGGAATGCTGATTAACGAGTTCGACAGTCAAAGTGTAATCAGCTTGTCTGAAGCTTCTTATCAAATCGCAGACGCCATGCTAAAGGAGCGTGAAAAATGAACCACACGCCTACGCCTTGGACTATTAAAAGACATGACCTTGGAGATGAAGAATATTGTTTAGTTCCACAGGAAATTATCGGAGCTGACAAATTTAAAGTAGTGTCTTCCGAGGGTGGATTGGCACCAGATTCAGAATGGACAAAAGAATTACTTGAAGCAAACGCCGATTTCATCGTCACGGCTTGTAACGCGCATGACCGGTTTGTTGAACTTTTACAGGAATCTAGTTCAAAGATTCATGCTGAGTTTTGCGGTTTGAACCATGACAGCCTCTGCCAAGAGATAGACGAAGCCCTCGCCAAAGCCGGAATCAAGGAACGTGAGAAATGAACCAATTAGAGCTTAAATTCAGAGGAATGTCTTTAAGTGCTGAAAAGAATAAGGAACTCTTAGAACGAGCTAGAGACATAGCAAGAATGATTGGTTTGGGCGGTCGAGAGATAAGTATTAACGACATAAGGGACGCATGGCCTTCAATGCCGTCTGGTAATTGGATTGGCTCTATTTTTAAAGATGAATTTGAACCATGCGGATTTGAAGAAGCAAGGCACGAAAAGAGCCACGGAAGAATCGTTAGAAAGTGGAAGCTTAAGTAAATTTTTTTTGTTCTTTAACGTAATGTTTTGACTTATTGGGGCGTAAGTGAATGGCGAAAATTAAGGGGATGTTCGCACCTTTAACACAGGAACTAGGAAACGATGAACGCTTCATTCTCCAATGTACAGACTTTGAAAAACTTATGTATATGTTGGTAATTTACACAACCCACATGACCCGACATCAAGCACCAATCAATCCAGATTACTACAAAAGACGATACGGTTTGCGTACACGTAGAGTACACATAGCGAACGCTTTGAAGACACTTACAACACGATTTCCGAAGTTAACCTGTACTGACGGAAAATTAAGTCTTTTAAATTCAGCCACTTACAAACTTCAGAGTTTTGAGACCTTACACAGAGAAGAAGAAGTAGAAATAGAAGTAGAACCAAATATAGAACCAAAGCAAAAAACTTCTGGGTTTGAGAGATTTTGGATTTCTTACCCGAGAAAACGCAGTAAAGGCCAAGCCGAGAAAGCTTGGAAAGCCTTGAAACCGAACGAGCATCTCCAAGACCGCCTTTTAGTGGCGTTAGAGAAGGCCAAGACTTCGGCAGACTGGCTAAAAGATGGCGGGCGTTTCATTCCCTACCCCGCCACTTGGTTAAACGCTAGGGGATGGGAGGATGATTATGAGTCAGGACACGGAGAGTCTACAAGCGAGCGCATTAAGCGTATTGCCCAAAGCGCAAAACAAGTTTCTTAGTCTCTTGCATGAGGGTTTGAAGGGTGACGAATTGCAAATCGCAATTTTTACTCTCACGGTAAAAGACGATGAAACTTGGAGTGACTTTAAACCAGCGCGGATACCGATTGCGCCAACAGGATTTTCAGACGCTTGGCAAGCTTACGCAAAAGAAAAAGACGAAGGAGAGCGTTCAAAGTCTTGGAAAGAAATTCAGGTCATATTTGGCGGTTATCTAAAAGCAAAACAAGAAGCTGAAGCAAAAAACATTTCCGACACTCACTTTTTGAAGCAGATGAAAGAAATGTTTGATAAACACAAACTCGAAACTTATTCAAAGCTCGTTCAAGAGAGGATTTACAAGTACAGGGGCTTATGATTTCACAAACTCAAATGCTCATCCTTTTGGGGGCGTATATCATTGTCTCTATTACTTCCCTGTTTGAGCAGAATTGGCCCAGAGCTTTATACTTTTTTTCAGCGGGACTAATCACAATCAGCGTTTTACTCATGGGGGCAAAATGACACAAACTGCTTTAGAAATGCTTGAAAATTCAATTAAAGATTGTGAATGGTTTATTAATTATCACAAACAAAAATTAGCAGAATACGAAGTTTTATTAGACGCTCTTAAACTACGCGAGGCGGTCAACAATGCAAACTGAAAATAAAGACGAGGCTGTGCAACATTTAGCAAGTATTAATGCAAATTATTTAAGAGCTGTTGAACCACAAAAACCAAAAGTAGAAATCAAATACTGGAAATCCGCAAAAGTACCAACCGTTCAATATGGCTCAAAAGACATTTGCCTTACTTTGTCATCTTTAGTTGACAGCGATAAGGTCGCCGAAGAATACGAAAAGTTAAGAGCCTTTGTAGATGAAAAAGTAGATAGTCAGGCCAATTCTATTGCGAATGATTTATCCAATGTCAGGATTAGAGAAAAGAACGGAAAGAAATATCCATCTGTAACGTCTATCCTCTCCCCTGACCCGATAAATATTCCGAATATTGAGAAGTATGCAACGAGAGGAACAGAAATTCACAGACTAATCAACAAGTACCTTGCAGATGGAGTTTGGGAAACTCCAACGGCTGACTGTTCTCCTCTCAAATATGAGGATATTAGATACAAAGAGTTTTTTGATAAGCACGATGTAAAGTTTAGACCCAAAATGGATTTTCTTAACCTAGAAGTCTTTAACGAAAAGCATTTATACAGTGGCGAGATTGATATTTATTGCAAGTATGAGGGAAAATTAACCGTTGGAGATTTTAAAACTGGCTCATGGAAACTAGAACAACTTGTGGCTTATGCTAAATGTGCTTCTATTTGCAAAATTGAACAAATCGCCATATTCGATTTAAAAAAATGCGTGGTAGAAACATGGACAATGGATGAGCCAGAAGTCGAAGAAGCTTGGGAGAATTTTCTTAAACTTCGCGGTAGGTTTTATGAGCGTTTCAAACTGTGAAAATTGTAAAAGGTGTGGCGTAGAAATAAATCAACATAACGAAACGTGGCTCTGTTTCAGATGTTTCGATAACTTAACTCAACTTAAAGGAGAAAAAGAAATGGGCGGATTAAAAGATTTTCAACGTAAAAACAGCAAATTTATAAAATTAGAAGATGGAGAAAGTTTCACTGGAAAATATAACGGCTATAGTTTTTCCATGAACACAATGACTGGAAAAGAAGTGCCTGTATATAAGTTCATCATAGACGGACAGGAAAAACTTTTTCAAACACAATCAGGAAAAATGTGCGCTTTCTTTGACGAGGATTCGGGTTCCGCAAAAAAAGGACAAATGGTCAAGATTACACGCAAAGGTTTAGCCATGCAAACTTCTTATGAGCCTGAATTAATTATTAACGACAATGATTTAGGGCCAAGTCAAGAAGTTCCATTCTAAATGAATAGTAAAAAATTAGACCAGTTAGACTCTATGTTTAAAAATGGTTACTTAATTTGGTATGCAGACTCTAAGGGCAAAGTATTTGTTGAATGTTTTAATCCGAAAGAGAATGAAGGAATTAGTAACTTGTTTGAAGAAGCAACAAAGCATTTAGTCTAACCCAAAGAACAAGAGGTAGAGATTAATATGACAGAGATACAAATTGTGATAAATGAAATGCGGGCAATTCACAGAGAACTATCTGAACAAATTAAAATCTGTCAGGCACGACTTAAATCATTAGAAGATAAATTATTTAACCCACTCACTCACTAAAGAGTAAGTATGGATAAATACGAGCATTTAGGAATTGATGACTATGAATTAAAGGAATGGATTGGCACTTTAGGGTCTATGCCGATTAAAAGGCATTACCACGAAGACCATTCACAGCCTTATGGAATGGAAATGGCGCATGTTTTTGAATTAGAGAACGGAAAGTTTGCTTTGGTCGTTGAAAGTGGTTGTAGCTGTTATGAGCCGTCTAAAGCAGGAATTGAGCTATTCCCTACCCTTTTAAAAGCCAAAGAGCAATTTGATAAATGGGATAAAGAAAACCGCCACAACAATAACTAAGGAGGAGATATGGGTGATGAAGAAATAGACAGACTTAAAGAAACAAATGAAGTGCTTTTTAATTTACTAAAGTGGTCTTATGAGCAATTTACAAATATTCAAGACTGTCACATGGATTGTGATGTTCCTGATTCAGAACATAAAATGTTTAAATTAGCTCAAGAAGGAATAGAAAGATTACATCATTTTGTAAAACCCGCCCCAAATAACAAAGAGAGTGTATGAGTTACCAAGAAATGCTTAATTTTATTATTTTCGTTTTTGTAATGGCTTTCTTGATAAGTGTTGCTTGGCACATTGGAAAGAAATTTGTTAGATGACCCTTTGGCAAAAGATACACCTACTCGCCCGCTACAATGACTTACTAAGCAGGTCTAAACCTTTTAATAAGCAATCTGATTATGAATTTGTAGTCGAATGTGTAGACGGACTTCAAGGACTCGGAAAGCTAAACGACCTAGAAATTGAAGAATATTTAGAAAGCTGGAAGATAAAGAAGATTAATAAAATTTACGAGAAAACTGAAGTGAAAATAACGGATGCAATTTACAACGCAAAAGATACACAAAATTCATAAAATGAAAAACACGTGTCAAGAATTATTTTCAACTTTTTTTCCAAGTGTTAATTTTCTGAAAATGGATTTTCCGATTGTTTTTGGTGTCAAAACCGCATTTTTGAAAAAGTGCGTTTTGTATAATACACAAAAACAAGGAGCAGAAAATGAAAACAATAAATATGAAGTTGAAACGAACAGTGACATGCAAAGTGGTTGGTGTGAACGGCGAAGTGAAAATCAAATTCCCGAAACAGACCTTGGGGCCGATAGCAATTCAATTCCACAAAGCAGACGGAACGAGTGTCATCACAAGACAGTGGGAATTAATCTTAGACGGCGATACGCTCAAAGCAGAAAGGCTGGTGTAACATGGCCTGGCTCAAAGTCTACGAATGGGAACGCGACACTTGGCCTGAGTTTCAAACCGTTCACGTTGAAAGAGAACGGCAGAAGATTCTCATTAAGAAGCTTTCTAAACATTTCAAGGTTGATGAGCCTTACCTTGCCTACTCTAAACAGCGTGGAGCAAATGCCATGTCTGGAAACGGAGGCGCGGCGGGTCGGTATGTTCCGAGTAAATACTTCCCAAAAATTAAACTTGGTAAAGTTACGACTCTTGGAACGCTCTGCCATGAGTTCGCTCACCATCTTAATTACCGAAGGTGTGAAGGCTTTGGACATGACAAGAAGTTCAAACGAGAACTTAAACGAGTTTACACATGGTCAAGGAGATACTTGCCTTGCCAAGTGACTTTAAATTCTGTCAGTGCGCCAAAGTATGTAAGCTAAAAAGACCACTATCATTATCAGAGCTAACTATAAAACTAGAACATCGTCAGAGAGATTATTACTTTTTACTTTTAGGAAAGATTTGTCAGTTGTGCGGTGAAGTTGCAAATTGCATAGACCACTGTTTTTCGAGAATGACTAGAGAATTATTTTGTGATGAAGACAATTTAACAATTCTTTGCAACGGTTGCCATCAACAAAAAACAAAACAGTGGAATTCCGTACACTTAAAAGTATTCGACCTTGTAAAACAAAAGTGCGGAGAAAAAAAGTTTAATAAAATGTGGAAAATCGCCAAAGCTAGACTTCCCTGGCCTAAGTGGAACCGCCAATATGTACAAGAAATGTTAGACAAATATACCAGAAAGATAGAAAAACACTTGGAGAAACAATGACCGAATATCACGAGTTAACTGAAAAGATTTGGGGCAGATTTAATTTAGACGTAGTAAATCAAATTGTAAAAGAGTACCTATCTGAGAAATCAGAAGAAATAAAAACTGGAATCAACATGATTGCGCCGAATCAAACTGTTGTGCCTGATGTTGAATCAATCCTCGGTCTACATAAAGGCACAGAAAGTAAGGAAGAAATACAACCGCATGAATGTATGTTTTCTAATGTAACTGGATTATGCGGAACGTGCAACAGACCGCACCCGTCTAGTCAACCTCAACCAGAACAGGGTAAGTGGTGTGAACATATTAAATGGCAACAATACGGTAAAAGTTCAAGTGGTTATCCTGGCGGATATTGGGGCTACATTGTCGGTTACCCGCAGAATATTTGTGACAATAAATCTGTTGGCTCTTGGAAACAATGCCCAATCTGCGGTACTCCACGTCCACAACAACAGAGCTTTCGGGATAGATTGGAAATCGCAATCGGTGATAACAATACTGTAAATGCGTGTAACGAAGTTCTTCAATTATTCAAAGAAGAAATCGAGAAAATTAAGTGTGCTTACGAAGAATCAGACAAAGATTGCGAATGTTCATATTGCTCAATAAAAAGACAACTTCTAATAAGTTTGAAAGACTAACCCATGAAGAAACCCAAACATAAGACTAAGGCTAGGAAGTGGAAAGGTAAAATGATTCTAAATACCGAAACTGGCGATCTTCTTCGATTACCAGCAAACGTATTAGCAATTTTTCACATAAAAGGAATATACAAACATAATCACAAAGTAATAGACGTAATCATCCAAGAACTAAAGTAGATATGGGCGTGGTGTCTTACCTTGATTTGTGTCGGGAAAACTATCGGGACACTAAGCGAAAATTACCGAGCCTCGCCCAAAATAACAAAGCGGATGTGTCAAATTGAACCATTTTGTTAGAACCAACAAAATGGTCGGATGGCGCGAGAATGAATCAAAGGAAACTAGATTCTGAAAATGGGTTGCATAATGCAGGAGTTTCCACAGCTTATGTCCATCATAATTATCTATTCCCTGCCCATCCGCTTTAATTTAACCAAAGGATACATAGGAGGAAGTTATGGGAAAGTATCGTAAGAAGCCAGTAGTGATTGACGCGATGGAATGGCGCGGTTGGAACATCGCAGAGCTCAACGAGTTTTTTAAAGAATCACATCTTTTACCAACCGTTTTTGCAGATGGAAAGGCTAAAATTCCTGCGCTTGGAGGCATGGTGACGGCCGAAAAAGGTGATTGGATTATCAAAGGCGTTCGAGGTGAATTTTATCCCTGCAAACCAGATATTTTTGAACAAACTTACGAGGCTGTATGAAATATTTACTATTTCTCCTCCTTTCCCTACCGCTCTCAGGTGAGGTGTTTGGGGAGGAATTTCCCGAGGAAAGCACACTTTTTATTGGTGCAAGTGATGAGGGTGGGTGGGTAGACATTGTGGAACCTGAAGACGTAACATATTCATTTTTAAAAGAAAACTATCCCGCATTTTCAATCGAAGAAACTGAAACAGAATATTTGATTACACTTCACCCGAAGATGGAGTCTAAATGAGTAAAGGTCAATTAATGGCACTTCTAACTTTGGAGTGTGTCAGACCAAAATATATTTATACAGATACAGTTTGCGCCGCACCATTACCACTTATTTGGAATATGACTTATGATTTTTATCCAATTATTCAAGGACAAAAAATATTTGAGTTTAACTTATCAACATTAAATTACAGACCAATATTTCATGACCAAAATTGAAAGGAATAAGTGATGGAGCTTTGTCTGAAAATTTTATTAAGTTTATTTTTAATTTTAGGAGTGGCGTTAGCAATTTTTATTTCCATATTTGTTATGCGCCAAATTTGGGAAATAACCTTATGACCCAACCTGCCCCAAAGTCACTTAGTGAGGAAATAGAAGACATAATGATATTTTTTAAAATCAATTGGCGTTCTGACGGCCAATCTTATTTAAAAGAATCAACCCAAGCCATCCTTCAAGCAATAGAGAAAAGGATTCCGAAGGAAAAGAATTATATCGAAGAACCATCTTTTAGCATTAAACCGTTTGATAATTCAGAAAACAGAAGATTATATGCCATGTATAACCTCGCCATCCAAGACCTAAAACAATCCTTCGGGATAAAGGAATAGTATGAGTCAGCAAAAAGCTGAAAGAACTTATCAATGTCCTAATTGCGGAGAATGGTATTCAAGTCCATGCCACCATAGTTCAACAAGAAAAGCCCCTTTTGGTAGCGTGACTCTTTACTGTGTTTGTGAAAATTGCGCTAGGAATAATAGACAGAGGGACTCCCAATGACAGACCTAAAAAAAGAAGCTGAGTTACTCCATGCCTGGCTTGACCAATGGGATGTTGAAAACTATCCAGAAAAGAAAAAAGAGTGTGTTAAGCGTATCCACCAAGCACTTATAAAGGTGCGTAATGAGGCGATTCTTGAATGTGCTGAGATTGCTGAGGATGTTTATAACTTGCCAACAGGGAAAATAATTAAAACAACCGAATGTCCAACAAATATTGGGTTTTTTATCTCAGAAGCCATCAAATCCACCACCCAACCAGAAGCGGAGTGAAGAAGATGAAGCATGAAATTTTATGGACAAATGATTGTGGCGGTAAAAAGAACTATGATGGCCCGCTTGTTTCAGTATCGAGTCGTTTCTGGCCTCAAGGCGGCGGGTTTTTAATTTTTAATAATGGCCAGTTTGAAGATAATGAAACACGTCCACACATAAAGCCATCCGCTAACTCAACAATTTATATTGGTGAAAAAGAAGTTGTTTCGATGGATTTTGAGGCAGAAACAGAGAAAGAAGTTATGGATTCTGTTGAATCATGGGTTCAAGAGCAATTTGAAAAAATCGTTTCTACTCTGTCTAAAGTATTTGAAATTTCAAACCAGGAGAACTAACTCATGGAAGGAGTGGGTAAATGAAGCTTGAATTTTTGAATTTTGTTTTTAATCAAGGTGACAATGTAACCGTAAGACTTGGCTTGAAATGGTTCAGAAATGTAAAGCCTGATGATTACATAATGGCTGGCCCAAGTGACGAAGACCATGATTTTGAAGTTAGAATTTTGGCTGTTATGGCCTGCCCCTTAGAGTTAATTCCCGAATCATGGCTTGCGTTAGAGCATGACCCAAAGTGTAGAAATTTAGACGGACTTATTGAGTGCTTGAAAGAAACTTACAGTGACCCGTCTATCAACAGACAAACAGTTATAACGGCTTTAATGTTTCGTTGAACCAAAGGAATAGTCATGGAAGATAAGATAGCGGAGATTAGGCACTTACTAAAAGTCGCAGATGATGAAAACAAAAGGCTTGAATCAGAACTCACCCGCCAAAATGAATTGATTGAGTCAATGGCAGAGGCGTTAAGTAATTTAATATTTACAGCAAGTAAACTTTGGGATGATACAGAAAAACCAATTATGTCAGGCGGCGCAATAACTGTAACTCATCCAATAATTGAACAAGCTCGGGAAGCACTCAAGAAGTATCAAGAGTATAAAAGGCCGACATAAACAAACTCTGTCTGGGTTGGGCGGGTAGGTAGGCTACCTGCCCTATGTCGGTTTAAATTATGAAAATATTAGATAGATTAAGTTGGTGGTTCTATAAAACATTTATTCTTCCAAAGGAAGTAAAACTATGTCAATCAAAGGAAGCAGAAACAGAGTAAGCGATTTTAAATCTTTTGAGAAGAACTATGATGAGATTTTTCGGAAATCTTCTCGCCGCGAAACCAAGCCCCGCAAGCCTGACACTGAAGAGACTGATACCGAGAATACCTTAAAACCCGAAAACCCCTCTTCTGAACATTCCTAGAATTGCAGTTAGGACACTCTCCGCTTTCACTAAAGTTTGGGTGATTCTTAATCCACCCCCTAAGTCTAAGATAGACCCTATATAATAAATCCACATCTTTTTTATTATACTTCTTCATTTCTTCCCAGTCTTTTTTCTTCCCCGCCATACAGCCTTCCCACATAGCAAAGCCTCGGTGTTTAATCTTCTCACCTTCTCCTAGGTCTATACCTAGATTTTCAAGTGAATTAGAATCAAATGCGGCGATTCTCTTAGCTTCTTTTTTAGTGTCTATTGTTTTATACGGACTTGGCGGATGGAATTTATAGACAATGAAACGGGCATTTATTTTTTTAATATCAAAAGAATCTCCGTTATGAGCAATAACAATATCTGCTTCATCTAGGAGTTTGTGGAGTTTTTTAAGAAGGTCATATTCGGATTGATTATCACAGGCAATGACTTGAGTTTTACCGCCAAGCCATTGATAGGCTACTGAAAGAATGGTGAATGGTCTAATCTTTTTAATAACATCGGTTTCCCACATATTCCAGGTATAGCCGATGATAGGACTTGTCTCTAAGTCCGCTAACAGTATTTTTGCCGTATAAGGCTCCTGCTGTTAGAAAAATGCCAAGTGAACTCCAAGGGCTACAAAAGCTGAAATCATCAATAAAAGGGCTGTATAAGCCCAGAAAGGTTCAGCCTTAGCCCATCTCTTCCACATATTTGATATGGTTGTCTTTTCTTTGGAATAAAGAACGCCCCATATTTCATAACCTATTACTAATGTTGTTACAGCCGAAAGAAATGTAAACCAAACCATCTGCCCTCTAAACCAAAGAATAGTCATAGATAAAGCGTCACAGATGATGAGTACCCAGAGAGAAATCTGTCTGATTTGTTTTCCGAGTTCGTTGTTTAACATTATTTACCGAGCCTTACTTTCATGATTTCTTCCATATATTTTTCTGTAACACAAGTCCACTCACCTTCTTGGCGAATGTCTTTTTCTGTTTGCGGATAAAGATAAACTTTTTTGGCACAACCATTAAAGGCGGTTAATGCGGCTAAACATAAGGTTAATATCACTAATCGACTTAGCATTTGGAACCTCCTTTAATAATTCATTTGTTTTTTCTTTTTGTTCATCGGTAAAATTGAAATACCTTGTTGCGAAAAGCAGTATGAGCTGTAGAACCAATCCAATGATTGCGATAACGCTCATGTTTATAACCAAAAAAAGAATTTAGGGAATTTGTGTTTGAGAAGATTTGTGAGTCCGGAAATCACACCAAAAGCTCCGGCAACCAAAGCTCCCTGCTGTTCCGGTGAAAGCTCAAATCCGGCTATGTGCTTTGCTATAAATGCAGAAGCAACAGAAACCCCACCAGCAATCACACCCCTTAAAACTTTGTCTAGCGTCTTTTTAATATCAAACATCTTCTTCTCCTTGGTTAATATCGTTTTCTAATAAAAGTCCAGGACAAGCTTTTGTATGCTCATCCAGCTCATCAAATACTATGAATCTACCGCCACAAATGGCGCAGGTAATCATTCGTTTCACTCTCTAAACAAATCATCAACAGCCTTAATAAATGCTCGTTTTCTTTCAGCTTTTTGAACCCTTGGAATGTTGATTGATTTTTGGTTTAGAAGTTGGGCCGCTTCTTCAAGAAGTTCCAGTATGTCAAAGTACATTTTTTTGTAGTCTTTTTTCATTGCTTAACAAATAAAACGATTAACCAAATTAAAAAAGCACCAGAACCGCCAATGATTGGAACTAATGCAACCTTTAGACCCCAAATAAAATTATTAATAAACCTTTCTACACGGTCAAACCTAACAACAAGCCCATTTTCCGGATTTCCGTTTCCGGTTAATATTTTGTGCATATCATCAATTTTCTTAATAGCTTCTTTAACTTGACTCATGCCGCTCTCCACTTTG
>Ga0196963_10000366_pt1 | contig 42735 bp, 88 predicted proteins | sample S1_5metaG_FD_148600 | JGI IMG/M metagenome (GOLD analysis project Ga0196963, IMG submission 148600) | Soil microbial communities from Anza Borrego desert, Southern California, United States - S1_5 | ecosystem: Environmental > Terrestrial > Soil > Desert | place: USA: California | collected... | reverse complement strand
GAGGCAAGTATACAAACGGGCGGAAACGGGGCAAGGGGCCAAGAGTCCCTCGGAGTGAAACTACATGGAACTCGAAGTGCAGCTTGATAAAAAGACGATGCAGGCATTGAAGAAAATAGCGAAAAAAGAAGGAAAGTCGGTGGAAGAAATCGCCGCCGACTTGCTAAGCAAGGGGATGAAAAATTTTTTGGGTTACAGAGGGCCTCTAAGGTCACATTGAGGACAGGCAAATGAAGGACTCAGCCAAACTAGCAATCATCAGCACCGCCCTCGGCATCGACATGGACGCTCTGATTGACGAGCAGGTCAGAAAGTCGATGAACGGGCACAGCAAGTACCGCCCGCACCAAGGAAAGAAAGAGCAGGAACGCAGACTGAAAGCACTCAACACCCGGGGCTGATGTATGAGCGAGAAGACTTGCGCCAAGAGATACGAAAAGCTGGAGGCGATTAAATGAGCGATTTTGGTTTCTATCTATCGATCACCATGCTTGTAATTTTCTGTGCTGGCGATCCTGATTTGATAGACGCGCTGGTTAAGTACTTTATGGGAGCGTGCGCATTATGAACCCCACGATCCAAAAGCTCGGGATCTTGTTATCGGCCATCGGCCTTATCTCCTGCCTGTCCCTCTGGTACATCGAGAGCAACAAGCCGGAGCCGATGGCCACAGAGCACCACTGCAAGGATTGGAATAAATTCAACATGAACGGCGAGACCGGCGAGTGTCCGAATCAGAAACAGTTGAGGGTTTATCCATGATTATTTACGTGACGAAATACGCGTTTAAAAAAGGAATTGTCGCCGTAGAGGGTGAGATTCTTGAGCGCGGCATGGTCCGTATTACATGGGATGGGCATTTTTATGATTACTTACATCATGAAGGGAAAGATTGGGCCAGAACCGAGAGTGAGGCGAGAGACATAGTTAAGACCATGCAGGCCAAACGAATTATCTCCCTGAGTAAACAACTTGAGAAATTGCGCAACCTGGAAGTAAAGGTGCGTCATCTATGAACATCGAGCTCAAAACCCACCAATGCCTAGCGTTCTGCTTCTGCGTCGTGATCGTCGGCTTTTCGCTTGCGGCTGCCTTTACGTATGTAGGTGTTCAGGTTCGAGCGGGGATTGAGTACTTCGCAGACCGCAGGGTAGACGAAGCCAAGTACAACGAATTAGCCGCCCGCCACAAAGCGATAGAAGCTATCTACGTCTCCACTGATTGGACCCACGTAGTAGAAGCGGCTAACCGTCGAGCGATGAAGGCGGAGAGTCGGTTGATGGCGGTTTGTTCGAAATTGAAGGGGAGATGCTGATGGACCGTCTTTATTACAAATATTCGCCTTGCTCCAAGTGTGGCGAAACGCATGCCAATACGGTTTTAAGAAACGGTGTCATGGTTAGAGGGTGCAACAACTGCGGCAACGTTTGGAATGAACGCCCACTTGATGAGGCGACTCCGGCGGAACTACTAAAGATGGCTGAGAGCCAGAAAAAGGACCTGCCCGAGAAAGCGCCCGGTTAATTCCACACCCGCGAGACGGTAGGAGGGATGAAGATGGCGAAGTTCAACATCGGCGATACCGTGATTTACATAAGCGGTCCCGGACAATGTCAGTGGACGCAGAAATATATTGGCGCTGAAGGCACGATCATAAAGCCCTTTGGATTTCAACTCAGCGCAAAGTCCAAACAGCCTGAATACGGAGTTCGTTTTGCTGATGGTTTTAAGATGGGTTGTCAAGAACCTCATCTCAGAAAGAAACCAGCGCCCGGCCAGTCATCCACCGAGTCACGGGAGAGGTATCTGAACAGCTTGAAGCCTTGCGACCCTGAGTTCCGTGAGGACATGGATAAATATCTGAATCCGGTAACGGAAGAAACCATGCGCCGCGTTGTTGACGGTATGCGCGAATTCTACACGAGGGATTTTTAACTATGCGCCGAGTCGCGCAGAACATGTCCGATTTCACCACCCCCACGAGCGGAAGGGGGCGGGGGTGAGGAATCCGGATTGTATGTGGGTAGCTCAATATCGGCTGAAAGGCAAATGGAGATATTGCTTCCACACTGTTGGCATGACCAAAAAGGAAGCGTCAGTAGTAATGAAAAAGTTACGCGAGTTATTCGGCATTGAGTACGAGTACCGCCTCCGGAAATACATAGCGAGTGAGTGATATGAGCGACAACGTTGTAATCCCTGGTTCTGAATATGAATCACTCAAAAGTGATCTTGACGGCGCTTACCAAGAAATTGATGAGCAGGCTGAGCGTATTGCCGACCTCGAAGAAGAAAACAAACTGCTCAAGGCGAGGGTGGTGGAGTTAGAAGACCAGATTAAAGACGCCGGCCTGGAGCGTCGGTTTAACGACCGGTAGAGCTTATGAATTGGATACCAATTAACAGTCCATACGGGTTGCAGAAGTACGCGTTGATTGATGACGAGGACTATGAATTGGTTCATCGCTATCGGTGGGGCGTGAGGACGCATCGCCGGAAAGAGGGCTGTTGGGCGTATCCGTTTGCATATGACCCAAAAACCCTGGATGGGCATTATCTGCATCGCCTTGTGATGAGAGCTACCAAGGGCCAGGTGGTTGACCATATTAACGGCAATCCCTTCGACAGCAGAAAGCAGAACCTAAGGCTTTGCACAACCGCCGAGAACTCAAGGAATCGGCCCAAATACAAGGCTGAGACCACCAACAACTACAAAGGCGTTTTCAAGACGAAGTCCGGTAAGAAATATATGGCCTTGCTCCGGATCAATCGTGAGCATTTCAAGTTCGGACCATTTGAGAACGAGGTATTTGCCGCTCTTGTGTACGACATGGCAGCACTCCATTACCACGGAAGATTTGCCAACACTAATTTCACGGACGAACAGCGAAGATTCTTGTTGTGCCTCGTTAATTTTTATGACTCTCCGGAATTTGAATCATTGTCCGGAAATTTTGTTGTACCCAAAAAAAATTTCGCAACTCAATGTAATTCTTACACTTTGAATGAAAGAGTTACCGGGTAAAAAATGCACTACTACAAACGCAACATCGGCGACTACTCCAAGAAGGCTGGAAGACTGTCCATCCTTCAGCACGGCGTGTACACGCTGTTAATCGATGCCTGCTACGACCGCGAGAGATTCCCGACCAGGGCTGAGGCTTTGGATTGGGTATGGGCTGGAACCCCAGAAGAAATTCAGGCGGTTGATTTTGTGTTGAGCAAGTTCTTCACCCTGAAGGACGGCGTTTATGTTCAGAAAAGAATCGCTGAGGAGATCGAGGAGTATCACGTCTTCTGCGAGCAGCAGGCGGCCAAGGGAAAAGCCGGTGGCCGCCCAAAAAAACCCGCCGGGTTACCAATGGGTTCCCAAGAAAACCCGGAGGAAAGCCACAGCCAAGCAGATGAAAGCCTAACCACTAACCATGAACCACTAACCAAAATCCCTTCGGGGGCTGACGCCCCGACGCTCTGGGATGTCTGGCTTTCAATTCCTGGGGTCGGTGACGAAAAGCACGCACGTTCGCACCTTGGCAAACTGATCAAGCAATACGGGGAATTCGCTGTAGCGCAGGCCGTGGCAGTTACCGCGCTGAAAAAACCCGCAGAGCCAAATGCATTCATCGAAGGCCAGCTAAAAGCCAACCCAAAAACCGGCAAGAAGCCCGATTGGGCTGTGATCCCGCAAGACGACAACAAGCTCTGGGATTGGGCTAAGAAGCACAACTACTCGAACCCTGGGGGGCTGGATTTTTACCAGTACCGGCGAAAGCTACAGGTCGAGGTCGAGGTTAGGTTGAACCAGTGAGGAATCCAAATGAGATCAAATAAAGCGTTTTCGGAAAATCTAGAGTTTCTCATGCGATTTCACAAGTTGTCTCAAATGCAGCTTGCGGAGGCAACCGGTCTTTCTCAGCAGTCAATAAGCAACATGGTAAGAGGAAGGGCGACTCCATCGGCAGAGTCTGTCTGCAAAATCGCTGAATTTTTGGGAGTGTCCCCAGAAGGATTGTTGTTCGGTCTTGACGTCCCAAAAAATGCACAAGTATCAAAGTATCGTCGTACGAACATGTCGCCAAAAAAGGAAAAATATTTACGTCGAATTTTTGGCTGGATTTTACGTGTTCTTGGAGTTAGCGCTGGGTACGTGGTTAGCAAACAGATTGGTGATTTTCAATGACCCCCCAACACCGCCTAGCCATCGAAATCATGTACCAGGAACTCGGAATGAGTCCGCATGAGATTGTGGCCAATGGAGATTGGTTGGAGCCCCCGACGCTGGAGAGCGTTGAGAAGGTTATTGAGCCATTCAGGAAGAACACGCGGTTTAATCCGGAGGCACAGGTGTCTCTGCGCCGGAATGCGGTTAGCCGGTTCCTCGTGTTTGAGGGCCAGCGAAAGACACTCGCTGAATGGGCGGTTGTTGCTCGAATCTCAAGACAAACCCTCCATTCCAGATTGCGCAGAGGGTGGAGCGTTGAAAGAGCTTTATCGGAAATTCCGAAGGAGCGCGCATGAACTGCGAACACTGCGGAGCCAAGAGCATTGTTATTGATGTTCGGATTTATTCATCCAAGCGGCTGCGTGATTCCTACAACATCCGCCGCAGACAATGTGCCAATGGGCACAGATTTACAACGTACGAGACATTGAAGAAGCCGGAGGAGACGAAATGAACCACGACCGCATTATGGCAGTAGCCAAGAAACGCAGAGCTATTATCCCGAAGCAAGGGACTGATACTCACCGGATGTTAGAGGCCATGTTCGACGGGCACAAGATAACGGTGTTGTCCGGCCCGAAGGTTTGCGGGCTGTGTTCAGTATCTCAGCGTGCTGGAGACCTGATCCGCTACGGCTGGCCGGTGAAGAAGAAGTGGAAGGATCTGCCGAACGGAAAGCGCGTTAAAGAGTATTCACTATGAATCTATACAACTGCAAAGTAACAAGCGGTTCGCAAGATGCAGTTTATGTTTGGGTGGTCGCCAAAGACGTGGCTAGGGCCGAGGAAGTTGCTTTGAAAAGAATTTCTGATGCAGGTCTATTTTTCGAGGTTGTCGAGGAAATAAAGCTAATAGCAACCACGGGGAATAGAGGCGGGATTCTGGCGATCGATGAATGACCTGGCACGAACGAACAGACTCACACGGGAAATATTTAATCAGTGAAGACGGAAAATTCAAAATCACGAACGAGGGGCCGAAGGGTGGTAGGCGCTACTGCCTTTGGGGAGAGCATGTATGGATGGGACCTGAGGGGCGGTATTCTGCACATGTACGTCTTGTCAGGATCGGCACGCTCGAAGAATGCAAAGGTTAAGGAGAGGAGGAAGTGATGAAAGTCAATTTTCATGCTGGCAGGCATCCAGGGGACGGCGAGAAAGCGGTTCTTCCGGCCCTTGTTTACGTCTCGGGGGAGGATGCTGCTTTCAAGGGATTCCTTATTGCCCTTGGTTGGTGGGATTGGTCAGTTTCGGTTTCGGTTTGCTGGGCAGATAAATGACAGTCCACTTCGTCACCAACCACCGCCAGAAATCCGAACTCGTGGAGCGAATCCTTGAGACTGATAAGCCGCTGAGGATCGAGATAGAGGAAGGAGACCAGCGGACCATAACCCAGAACGCTCGCCATTGGGCGCTGATACAGGGAGCATGCCAGTACTTGCGGAACGCCGGGATATACGAATCTACGCCCGAGGCTTTGCACGTGTACTGCAAGCGGAAGATTCTGGGGACTAGAGCGGTAACGATTGGAGAGGAGGTTTTTTACTTGGACGCCGCGAGCCGGAAGATGACCAAGAAACAATTCAAGTTATTTGATGAAAAGCTTGAGCCGTTTCTGTTGGATGAATTGGGCGTCCCTGTTGAATATTTGTTACCGGGAGGGGTTGGGGGATGAATTATAAGCAACGACTTTGGATTGGCTGGCTTGTTGGCTCTGCCGTGTTTCTTTCGCTCACGGCATGGTGGGCGCATACGGGCTGGCTGGTGCTTGGCGAATTGGTTCTGGCGATATGGTGGATGCGGGCCTGCCCGAAGCCGAGTGTATGAGCATGCTAACCAAACCCCCTAAGCGGAAGCAGAAGACCATATGCTGATGAAATCGAAACCAATCCGGAGCCAGAAGTTGCGGGATAGCGCACGCGGGGAAGAATGTACTTTCCAGATACCCGGTGTGTGCAATGGCAACCCGGAGACTACCGTGCTTTGCCATTTGCCGGATGAATCGCACGGGATGGGGAGGAAGTCTGATGACTTCTGTTCGGCCTATGGTTGTTCTGCATGCCATGACTTTTTGGATGGCAGAAATAGACCGAAAGGAATTCTTTTGGCAAATGTTGAGGCGTTTACGCTGCGTGCAATGGTCCGCACCTGGCGCCGCATGATTGAAAAGGGGTTGATCAAAATTGGATGAGAATCGAGATACCAATACCGCTCCCGACCTGGAACCAGCTTCTTCGGATGCATTACCACAGGCGGAGCTTTGTGAATTCGGTGATCAAGCAGTACGTATCCATATCCATTCAGTACGCAAGAGGCCAACTGACCCAGACGGGGTATCGGCTAAAGCTGCAATTGATGGAATCGTTGAGGCAGGAGTACTTGACGACGATAACTGCGAAATCGTCAAAAGCGTTACGTTCTCGCAAGAGCAAGGCGAGGAGGAGCGCACGGTGATAACGATACAACGCCTGAGAGAGCTGGAGGGTAAATGTTAGTTTACGACAAAGATTCTGCAATGCGTACCTGCAAAAATAGGTTCCAAGGTGACTACAAAAAAGTTCTTTGTATTTGCTCTGCTGGGTTACTGCGCTCACCCACGGCGGCGCTGGTTCTTTCGCAAGACCCCTATTACTACAACACAAGGTCGGCAGGAATTGAACATTATGCCCTGATCCCTGTTAGCGATGTGCTTTTGGAGTGGGCTGATGAAATCGTTTGCATGACCGACGATCAGCAGCAAAGGCTCCGCGAGCTGACAAAGAAGCCTGTTCTTTGCTTGATGATACCGGATGATTTCAGCTATCGGGACCATGAATTGGTGGCGATGATCCATGCGAACTATAACAAGGCGACGCAAAGCCCGTGACCTCCGCCTACACCCGCATATTTCTATACCAGTTAGGTGATTATGAGCACTAAGGAGGTTTATGAAAGGTTCCACGATTGACCATAAGTTCCACATCGGCAGAAAACGGATGCCAAAAGGAATGGGGTTGTGCTCAGGCTGTCACGCCCGCAGGGATCGCGGAATCCAAAGATACTGTAAAAAATGCCACGCCGAATATATGCGCGAGAATCGGCCGAAGCATTCTGAGTTAACAGATAAGCAGCGTAAAAAGGCCAACGCAAGATCGTATGCAAATGTTTATCTGAATAGGGGAAAGATTGATCGAAAGCCATGCGAAAAGTGCGGCTCCCCTGAATCTCAAATGCATCACGAGGATTACAACAGGCCAACAGATGTTACGTGGCTTTGCCGGGAATGCCATCTGGATCACCATAAAGCGGCTGCAAACGATCAACCACCAATAAGCGAGGCTGTATGAAGAACTGGTATTGCGTACAGACTAAGATTAAGTCGGAAATTCCGGTATCGGTAAGCTTAAGGGTCCAGGGCTTCGAAACTTATTGCCCTTTGGTTTGGGTTGATAGGAGGAGATCGGTTGCCAAGGAAACAGAATGCATGTTTCCGCGATATGCCTTTGTGCGCCTTGCTCCAGGTGAGGACAACTTTCGACCGGTCCTGAAAGCTCCCGGGGTGGTTGCAATGGTTCGGGCCGGGCTTTGGCCTGCTGTCGTCCATGATTCAGTGATCGAAATGCTAAGGAAGCAAGAAGACAGTCTTGGCATCCATACTATCCCGAAGCGGGATTATTCTCCCGGCGATCCCGTGAGAATTAAGTCAGGCCCCTTCGAAGGGTACGAGGCAATTGTACAAGCAAAGAAGTTTGATCGAATTATTGTTCTGTTCAACATCATGGGGAACGCGGTTCCTACAGAGGTTCCACGAAAACAACTGGAGCCGCTAAGTGCTTGATTTATTCTCAAACTCAATCATAATTACTGAATTGTTACCCGCTCAGCCGCTCGGTAACGGCGGCGCTTCCAAAAAATTTCCCAATTCACCAACCGCGACCCCTCTTAACAATGGGCAACATTCGCGGTTTTTGTCTTTGCGGCCCGTTACCGGTGAAACCCATGAGATGTATTTCAAGTGGGCGTAGGGCCGCTCCAATTGCGTTTCGATTGTCAACCTTAAGCCGAAACATTGGCAACCTTAAGCGGGGTTATTGTCAACCTTATGCGCCCAATAACCAAGATCGTTGTCCATTGCTCCGCCACGAAAGCCGACCGGAATATCGGAGAGGCCGAGATTACCCAGTGGCACAAAGAAAAGGGCTGGCGGGATATTGGGTATCACTACGTTATCCGGCGTAATGGATTGCGTGAGAATGGCCGCCCTATTGAGATAGCAGGCGCCCATGTAGCTGGCCACAACACCGGTAGTATCGGGATTTGCATGGTTGGCGGGGTTGGTCAGGATGGCAAAGCTGAATGCAATTTCACCTTCCGCCAATTCCAGGCCCTTGAGATTCTTCTGCGCGAACTGTTAACGCAGTTCCCTAAAGCCGAAGTTCTTGGACATCGTGACTTATCACCCGACATAGACGGTGACGGCACAGTCGAGCAAAGCGAATGGCTGAAGGACTGTCCGACATTCGACGCAAAGGCCTTTCTAGCCTGACCTAACCGGCCCATCGCTGTTGACGCAGCGGGAGGTAGCCATGAATGTGTTTCACAAGACCTGGATTTACGGTTTGTTGCTTCTGGCCCTTGCGGGTTGTGTTAGCTGTTCGATGGGCGGGAAGAAGGGCGAAGCTGAGGATCTTATTGAAACCGCTGGCGATGCTGGCTGCAATATCGAGTCGATAAAGTTCGAGGACGGGCAGGTTAAGCAGATCGATTGCCATGAGACGGTGAGGTTTGTTCGTTGAGCTTTCTGTTATCTCACCCCTCCATGTTGATCCTCGGGCTGTTGACTCACTTCCTGATGATCCTGAGCGAGATGTCTTCCGCCCGGAAGACACTTGTTACCCCTTGGGAGTACGTGAAGGAAAAGCCCTACAAGGCTGCGTTATCGGTAATCGGGTCGATTGTGGCCTATTCGCTCCTGCCGGCTGAAGCCGAGGCTTATGTGGTATTCGGGGCTGGGTACATGGCCAATGATGCCCTTGACCGCCTCGGGACCATAACCAACAAGTCCATGACCCGGACCATAGTTGTAAACGAGAAAGGGCAGATTCAGAAAATCCGCGAGATGGATCAGACGATCATGACATCCGTGGATGAGAACGAAGCCCTGGACAGGCCGAGCGAGGTGCCGCGTGATTGATTATTCGAACGGCGTAAATGTTCCGTTTGGTATCCCCGGTTTTAATGCCACTGGTTTTGAGGGTGATGTTCAGCGAATCGAGTATTACCCTGATGGCCGGGTGAAGACCGTGGAGCGTGTTGTGCGCGGCTTCGGTGGTGGCCTCATGAAGTTTATTGATAACTATCCGCCTAAATGACAGTCGTAGCATGGGATGGCAAGACCTTAGCCACTGACAAACAGGCTACCAATTCAGGGCTGGCCTACACGGTTACCAAGTCAATGAAGCTTGAGACTGGAGAGGTTTTGGCTTGGACCGATAACGCTGACTCCGGTCTTATGCTTGTGGATTGGTACAAGAGTGGAGCCGATCCAGCCAAATGGCCTGAATGCCAGAAGAACGAAGATCGTTGGGCAAAGCTGATCGTTATCAAAGATAAACGAATTCATGTTTACGAGCGCCAGCCAATACCAATCATTATCGAAGATAAGATCATGGCTTGGGGTTCTGGCCGGGATTTTGCATTGGCAGCTATGGCGATGGGCGCTGATGCCCGGAAAGCCGTAGAGATTGCATCCATTTTTGAGACTGGATGTGGTCGCGGAGTTGATGTTTACGAGGCTGTATGAGTAGAACGAAGAAAGGCGCAAAGTCTCCAGGGTATGAGCTTCAATCGAAAAGGCCGTGCGCTTATATCGATCACCATAAGTGGGCAAAACGCTCCACTCATCGAGCAGAGCGCCGCGAAGGGAACAAAGAACTGATTAGGGAAATCAGCGAAAAGTATGCTGATGTATTCAAGGCTTTGGCTGATGCCTAACCCAATTCTGCTGCCTAGCATCTGGTACTCCTCCAACACTAACGTAATGGGCAGCGCAGAGCTGGGCAGCGGAAACTAATATGATTGAACAGGTTGGAATTATCCTCACTGGCGTAACGGCTGTTTGGCTAACTCAGGATAAGCGCCAGTCATGGCGTAGATGGGCGTGCATCTTCGGTCTTATTGGTCAACCGTTCTGGTTCTATGCTGCATGGACTGCCGAGCAGTGGGGGATATTCTTTGTTTGCGTCCTATACACACTTTCATGGCTTCGCGGGATAAAAAACAATTGGCTCAGCAATGTATAAAGCTCTGGCAATTCTGCTTATTGTTGCGGCTTTCTTCTTTGGCCGCAGTGTAGGGGTTGATTCGGTAAAAGCTGGCCAGACAGACAAAGCTGTTGAGGTTATTGAGAACCGAACTGAGGCCGAGAAGGTAATTGTTCAGGAGCGAGTTGTATACCGTGACCGAATCCAGAAAATCCGCGAAGTGGTACATCAGTGCGATATGCCTTCTGACCTTGTCGGCTTGCTCAGGGAATCCGGTGTATTCAGCCGTTAAGTGTGATGTGCCGGCAACCTCAGATGAAACGGTTACAGGTCTGGCCGTGGTCGCAGTCGAGATGCGCCAAGCCCTGGAAGAATGTAACAAAAGAAATGGGTATAATTGAGCCCATGATTAGTTTACCGCCGCTTTTAAATCCAATCTCCTATAAGGCAGATCCATTGCTTGAGGAATTATGCCGCAAAGCTGTTGAACAGGCTTTTAATGTAGAGGAAGTCTTTCTTGATTCCGAGAAAAAACACAAAGCTTTACTTGTAACCCTGAAGGCCGAACTTAATCCCGCTCCACCAAAATCCCAATAGTCTCCCCCTCTTTAACTGGGGCGGATGACTGATGAACACAGAAGGCTTTGATCGTGTATTTCTTGCGGTCGATTTGTATCTCTGGCCCGAAGCAATGCATAAGGGATTCATGGTCCCGATGGACTTTGAAGGGGCTTTTAACGGCAAATTCAATACCGTTGGGCCTTTCGTATTTGCCGATTGAGTGGAGTTTGAGCATACCAATATGACAGCACTAACAAGCAACAGTCACCTGAAGAGACTTGATGAGCTTGCCATGTGGCATAGAGGCAAGGCAGCAACTACCAGACTCCTTAGGGAACGTGCCAAACATCGGCGGATTGCTGCTGACCTAGAGAAAGCCCATAAGATACTGCGCGGATACGAATAATGAGTGGAAAACCCATGATGGTGATTAAAGATAACGTGCTTTACAAGGTTGTTAAGGGCCGTTATGTGCGCGTAAAGGCCAGCAAGAAGAGTCGTGAATCTATGGAAGAGACACGCAAGAAATATGGGGATGTGATGAAGGCTCTAGCAAAATGCTGAATGTTGTAAAGCTCGACAATACCAATTTGATGGACATTCCGGCCATGCTTCGGAAGCTGGCTGATGAGATAGAGCAAAAGCCAGAAACCGCCGAGCACGCCATTGTAGTCCTTGCGAGAGAGGACGGCAGCGTAGAAGCAAGAGGATACGGCAAAGTAGGCGACCGAGCCCATGAGGTTGGAGTGCTTGAGTTCGCCAAGTTGCAGCTAATGATTTAAGCGCGGACTGAGGCCAGTGTTGACGCACCGGCCCCAGTCCTCCCAAACCCCTTATCCGTAAATAAGGAGCAGGTCAGTGATAGTACCCCTGAAACACAACCGGACCCCCATACTTTTGACTGAGGGGTAAGCACGTATGACTCAGAATGAGAGGTTAACGGCTTTGGAAGCAAAGTTCGACGCACACGCGCAGCACTGCGTAACGGACAAGCAGGAAAACAAGAGCCGGTTTGATTCCATCGATAACAAGTTATGGGTAATCATGGGCGGGATCATTCTCAACCTGATAGCCGCTTTTGGGTTCGCTGCCTACCACGGCTTTCCCTGGGAAAACGGCAGGGTTGAGATCGCGCAGACGGAGGGAAGGGAGTGATTGATTCATTCGTTATGGCGTACAGGATTTATATGGCACGACTGTATCGAAAGGATGGTCAAGATTTAGTTGATTACACGCCTATTGGGATGTTTGGCTATTTTGATTTCAGGCTAAAGGCGGCGAACTCATGAAGAAGAAACCCGGTAAAGGCAAAGGCAAACGTGGCTGCTGAAAACCGCATCACCTACCACGAGCCGGACAAGATCTGGATTAAAGATCCGGACGATGTAGAGAAGTATACGATTGACTGGACCAACTGGCTGGAAGGCGACACGATCAGCTCTACTGATTGGTACATGAACGACTCCGCCACCATTACCGGTCTGACCCTCACCGAATCCAACACCTCGACGAGCGCAAGCGCCACTATCTCGGGTGGTTATCATGGGGCTAAGTATGTCCTGAGTAACAGGATAGTCACAGCTGCCGGGCTCACCAAAGAGAAGAAGTTGATTATTCAGGTAGTTGATACCGAGTATCGGAGGATGTGTAACTGATGCCCGCCCCGGTAGGCAATCGCTTCTGGGAAGCCAGAACAACCCACGGCAGGGGCAAGATATTCGAAACCCCCGATATTCTGTGGGCGGCTTGTTGTGAATATTTCGAGTGGGTTGAGGGCAACCCCTTGAAAGAGGAAAAGGTGTTCTGCTCGCAAGGGCAGGTAACTAAGGCAGAAGTAACCAAAATGCGAGCCATGACCATTTTTGGTCTGTGCCATTTCCTTGGCATATCGAGACCGACTTGGGACGAATATTGCGGGCGGGAAGATTTTGCTTACATCTGTAGCGAAGCTGAGAACGTCATCAGGGATCAGAAGTTTACTGGGGCCGCCGCCGACCTCCTGAACGCTAACATCATAGCCCGAGACCTCGGCTTGGCTGACAAGCAAGAAAACAAACACGACGTGTCCGATACTCTGGCCCAACTCTTATCCAACATGGACGGAGCCGACACAGGCTTACCGAATGCCAACAGCGAGTGATTTGGCCAACCCATACTGGCGGCTGAATAACCTCTACTACATCAAAAATAAGCAGGGCGAAAAGGTAAAGTTTCGCTTTAACTGGGCTCAAGAGCTACTTTACAAAGGGATGTGGTATATGTGCCTCATCCTCAAAGTTCGCCAGTTAGGCATAACGACGCTGATTCAGATATTCATGCTGGATCGGTGTTTGTTCAATTCGAACATTAATGCCGGCGTCATCGCGCACAACAGGGAAGACGCACAGAAGTTCTTCAAGGACAAGATCAAGTTTGCCTATGACAACCTGCCTGCTGAGTTAAAGCAGCGCATACCGGCAAACAATGACTCGGCCGGCGAGCTTTCATTCGCTAATGGCTCAAGTATTCGTGTCGGGACGTCCCTCCGGTCAGGCACATACCAATACTTGCATGTCTCGGAGTTCGGAAAGATATGCGCCAAGTATCCAGACAAAGCCAGTGAAATCATTACTGGATCGCTTAACACGGTAGCGGCTGGGCAGTTCGTATTTATCGAGTCCACGGCCGAGGGTGATTGGGGTCATTTCTATGACCTTTGTATGCAATACAAGAATTACCCTGAGAGTGAGCTCACAGAACTTGATTACAAGTTCTTTTTCTTCAATTGGATCAATCATCCAGAGTATCGGCTAAAAGCTGACGTAAAGATTCCAGCCGACCTTGAGGCGTATTTCATTGACTTAGAGCATCAGCTTGGAATTGAGCTGACATCAGAGCAGAAAGCCTGGTACACCAAAAAGAAGGGCACTCAGAAATCCAAGATGAAGCAAGAGTACCCCTCCACTGTTGATGAAGCTTTTGAGCAGATTTCTGAGTTCGCTGTGTATGGGGAGCAGATCGGGAAGGTCTTGGAAGAGGATCGATTTTGCAAGCTTCCAGTTACCGCCAATCGCCCGGTAGATGTGTTTCTTGATATTGGTAAGAGCACAAAGGCAGAGACGACCTGTGCCTGGTTCATGCAGCACAACGAGCCGTGGTATGACTTTGTGGATTATTACCAGAACCAATTAAAGCCGGTTGGCGTTTACGTTAAAGAAATACGGGACAAGGGTTATAACCTCGGAAGGTGGTTCATCCCGCACGACGCTGACAATCAGCGGGATTACGACATGAAGACCTTCAAGGACCGCCTCATTAGCGCAGGTGTGAAGGAAGACCGGATTGTAGTTGTTCCGAGAGTTGACCAGATCAAGACCGGTATCGACATGATGAAGGAAAAGTTTCCGGCGTGTCGGTTCGATGAAACCAAGACTAAAGATGGGTGGAAAGCTTTGAAAGCATATCGGTACGAATGGGATGAAAAGAAGGCTGTGCTTGGCGAGCCTGTACACGATTGGGCATCACACCCTTCGGACGCCATCCGCCAAATGGCGCAGGGCTATAAGCCAGAAGACGCGGAAGATGAGGAGTTCGATATTCCCGCCGGAGTTGGCCTGTAATGGCAAGAACTAAGGCAGAGCCCAAGAAGAAGGACAAGCAGATCGAGGCCGTCGTTGAGCGGTGCAAAAAGGCTCGCACAGAGTCGTATGAAGCCGACAGCGCAAACCGGAAGGAGATGGTTGACGACCTCAAGTTTGCCGCACTGGATCAGTGGCCGGAGGAGATCAAGAAGGAGCGCAACGGCCGGTTGATGCTCACCCTGGACAAAGTAGGGCAGGGCATCAAGGCTGTTATCGGAGACATGCGCGACAATCGTCCGTCTATCCGTGTAATGCCGGTGGACGACAACGCAGACGTTGAGACTGCTAAGGTCATGGGTGGGTTGATCAACACGATTGAACAAACCAGCAACGCCACGGCGGTATATCTCCACGGCGCTGAGTTTCAGGTTAAGTGCGGCTTTGGTGTGTGGAGGATCGAGAACGAATTCGCCTCACACGATGCGTTTGAGCAAGACCTGTATGTGCGTAGGGTTAAGAATCCACTGAACTGGTGGTTTGATCCGCGAGCCAACGAAATCACCAAGCACGATGGACGTTATGTCCTTGGCCTCGTACAGATGCACAAGGACGACTTCAAGGCTGAATTCCCTGAAGTGGAGGCGTCTGATTTAGACGAGCTGTTTACCGGTGAGGGCTTTGGAGATTGGGTGTCCGATGAGGACGTAATCTTTTGCGAGTACTACGAGAAGGTACCCAAGAAGCGCGCCATATGCCTTCTGTCCAACGGGCACACGATAGCCAAGGATGAATTAGCCGACGACGATAAGGCGATTATGGAGGCGTACGGCCTCATGATCGTTAAAGAGCGGGAAGTCGAGTCTTACGAGATCCACTACTGGAAGGTCACCGGGAACACTGCGTTCGACCATCACGTTCTGCCATACCAGTATTTCCCGGTTATCCCGGTTTACGGTGAGGTGGATAACATCGAGGGCGAAGAGACTATTCGCGGCCTCGTGCGGCCGGCCAAAGACCCTCAGCGTTTGTACAACTATGTCAGTTCCGCTGATGTGGAACAGATGGCGCTCCAGCCTAAAGCCCCGTTTATTGGTACGGGGAAGATGTTCGCCAAGTGGAAGAGCCTTTGGTACAGAGCGAACAAAGACAATACCCCTTTCCTGCCATACACGCCTGACCCCAATGCTCCAGGGATGAAGCCCGAACGCTCACAGCCCCCTGTGGCTTCGAGCGGTTATCTCCAGCGCGCACAGATTGCCGGAGATGATATTCGGAGCGCAATGGGTGTTCATGAGGCTTCATTTGGCCAAGAATCCAACGCGATCAGCGGTAAGGCAAAGCTGATAGAGCAGCAGTCTGGAATAGTCACCAACAGCGTTTACATGTTCAACCTTGCCACGGCTATCGAGCATACCGGCCGTGTGTTGGTGGACATGATTCCGTTTTTCTACGACACGATGAGAGTGATCAGAATCACGGGGGAAGACGGTCAAGAAGACTCAGTAACGATCAACAAGCCCTATGTATCGGCTGATGGCAAGCGCATTGAGCACGACCTGACGCGGGGCAAATATGATGTTCGTATCTCTGTCGGCCCTTCCTACAAGACCAAGCGCGCTCAGGCGGTGGATGCCCTTTACCAGCTTGCCCAAGCTGACCCGAGAGTCCTTCAAATTGCAGGCGACCTGATCGCCAAGAACCTGGATATCCCGCACGCTGATGAGCTTGAGGCGCGTTTCAGGAAGACGCTTCCTCCTGGCCTTGTGGAAGAAAAAGACCCCGAGAAGAAAGCCCAAATGGATCAGGCAGCACAACAGGCTCAGCAGCAGCAGCAGCAGGCCATGATGATCCAGATTCAACAGATCCTCTCAGAGATAGAGGAACGCAAATCCAAGACCCAGCTAAATCAGGCCAAGACCGCCGAAACACTGGAAGGTATTGATTCTGACAAGGTCCGGCTTCTTAAAGATTTTCTCGCCCAAGTGGCGTCTCCTTCGCAACCCGCGCAACAACAGAGGTAATCAATGAGTACTGAAACAACGGTCGTTGAGACCGCGAGCGCTCCTGCACCTGTCGAAAACGCAGCCCCGACAACTGCTGACGAGGGGAAAGCCCCTGATACCGGTACTGAGTCTACCGACACTCCGGCCAGCGCCGCCGAAAACCCCGAGAAGGGCGAGGAAAAAGCCAAGCCATCTCCGGGAGTCCAGAAGCGCATAAATGAGCTGACGCGCGATAAGCACCAGCTTCGGGAAGAAAAGAGACAACTGGAGGAGGAGCTTAACAGGCTTCGCCAACAGGCCAGCCCGCAGGAACCCAAAGAGCCAAAGCTTGCTGATTTTGATAACGACGCTGACTTTGTGGCGGCCGTTCACAAGTATCACCAGGACAAAGCTGCTTACGATTCCTCGCAGGGTAAGCAACGTGAGACGCAAGAACAGGAAGCCCAGCGCAAGCAGGAAGCTCGGTTCAAAACGGCTCAGAAATTCGTTAACGACCTGAACAAAGAAAAGGCCAATTACGAAGGCATTGATGAGGTTATCGCAGACCCTACGTTTGCGTTAATAACCAAGGAGATGTCACCTGATTTGGTAACTCTTATTCAGGAATCGCCGAAAAACGTTGCTCTGTTCTATCACCTCGGCACCCATCTTGAGGAAGCCGAGCGGATAGCCTCCCTTTCTCCCGTTCAAGCCGCGCGTGAACTAGCTCTCCTGGAGTCTCGGTTGGAAATACCCAAACCGAAGACAGTTAGCAACGCGCCCCCTCCTGTAAAGCAAGTCAAGGGATCGTCAGTAACCGAAAAGGATATTTACGACCCGAAGCTTCCTTATTCTGAGTACGACGCTCTGCGCAAGAAGCAAAGAGCCGCTCGCAAGTGGAGGTAGGGCCATGTTTGGAGTAATTCAAAATGGCAAATTCCAATTTAACGATGGACATGATCACGAAGGAGGCTCTGAGTGTTGCTCATGAATCCCTTCAGTTCATAGCAACGACTGACCTTCAGTACGACGACTCGTACGGCAAAGTAGGGGCCAAAATCGGCTCCGCTTTGCGCGTACGCAAGCCCAACCAGTACAAACGTACCACGGGTTCCCGTGTTATGGATGTACAGGACCAGAACGAGCAGAGCGGCACTATCACGCTGGCCACCCAAGACCATGTAGATATGCGATTCAACTCTGCTGAACTGGCTCTTTCGATTGACGAGTTCAGCAAGCGTTATATCGAACCTGCGGTGAAGGTTTTGGTGTCTGGTATTGAGGCGGATTATATCGCCGCTTCGACGAAGGCCACCTATAACCTGGCTGGCACGGCTGGCACTGCCTTGACTGACCTTGTAGCGGTAGGCGCGGCTCGTGCGAAGCTGAACCAGCAGTTAGCCCCGAAAGACGGTAATCGTTACATTCAGTGCGACTCAGTTGCGATGGGTGGGATGGTTAACGGCTTGAAGGGTCTGTTTCAGGATTCCGAGCAGATTCGCAAGCAGTACCGTGAAGGCCTGATCGGTCGCACCGCGATGGCTGACTGGTATGAAAATGACCGCATGTGGACGCTGACCAACAGCGCCGACGTTGCGGGCGAAATTAACCAGACCAGCTTTACCAGTGGTTTGAGCACTCTAACTGTGGACGGCTTCACCGCCGCTCCGGCTGTCGGTTCCGTGTTCACTATTGGCGCTGGCTCTGGTGAAACCAAAGTCTATGATGTTCATCCTGAAACGAAGGTTGCTTACTCCCATCTGAAGCAATTCACCGTTGTTTCAGCGACGACCACAAGCATCACCTTTAGCCCAGCGATCATCTGGGACACGACCAACCCCCTGCAAAACGTATCCGGCGCGCCGACCGACAACGCGGACATTACTTTTGTCGGATCAGCTTCGACCAGCTACGTCCAGCAGTTGATGTACCACAAGGAAGCGTTCCAGTTCGTAACGGCCGACCTGCCGTTGATGGACGACGCCCACAAGTGTTCTCGCATCGCTCAAGACGGGTTGTCGCTGCGTGTTTGGCAAGCCTCGGACATTCGTAACGATGAGCTGCTGATGCGTATCGATATTTTGTACGGAATGGCTGCCCTTCGTCCTGAGTGGGCGTGCCGAATCATTGGCGCGGCTAACTAAGGAGGAATGAACAATGGCACTTTCTGCAAATCTTGAACGCTTGAACTACGGCTCGCCTGACGGCTGTGTTGCTACCGGCCAGCATCGAGAAATCGTCTCTGTCACGTCAAACACTACGCTGACCAAAGAGCAATCTGGAGCTTTGGTTCTGCTGGGTGTTGCCTCTGGCGCGACCTTGACCCTTCCGGCCCCGCAGGAAGGCATGTACTTCGATGTGGGTGTAACAGTCACTCGTACCTCCAACTCATACAAAATTATCACCGACGCGGCCACAACCTTCCTGGTTGGCGCTGTGATGGCGGGCGATGCAACTATCGCCACCTCCGGTGACGTGTTTGAGGCGGATGGCACGACCATTGTGGCGGTAACGATGGATGGTGATACCAAGGGCGGCTTTATCGGCACGACCCTTCGTTTCGTCTGCATCAGTTCTACCAAGTGGTACGTAAATGGTTTGGTCATCGGCACTGGCACGATGGTTACCCCGTTTGCTACTTCGTAACCAACCCTCTGGGCCAAGGATGGCCCTCCTTCTAAGGAGTTCTTATGACAAGAACCGCCTCTATTGCTGAACAAATTGTTGTTAAACCTTCTGTTTCGCAGAGCCAGCAGGCCGACGCGAGCAGGTTGACGCATACTGAATGTAAGTACGCTGTTGTTAACGTCGCGGATAACACCACGACGGTTTATGACGGTCCGGCTCTATTGTTTGGCGTGTACGTTAATACAGCTCTTTCAGCCAATGCTCTACCCATTCAGGACGATGCAACGACAGTTGTCACTATCGCGGCCTCTGCTGCTGTTGGGACAAACATTACTTTCCCCGGTATTCGTTTTGAAACCAAGCTGATCGTAAACCCTGACGACGCGGCAACCGGGAGTATCACAGTTGCCTACAGGCCGATATGACGACTGCTTTACAGGTTGTTACATCGGGTCTTGAGCGTGCCGGAGTTATTCCAACCGGTCAGACTGTCCCCAATGACAAACTGGTCAAGGGGCTGGAGCTGTTAAATGACTGGATTGCTGACCGAAAGAACGATGGTCTAGATTTCCAGCTCACTACTTTGGCCTCGTCTGATACGGTCTATTTGGACGCCTCGGAGATGTCTTGTTTAAAGACCAATCTGGCTGTTGCGATTGCTGATCATTGGAAGCTTCCGATACCCCAGACGGTAAGACAAGAAGCCGTAACGCTCCTGGATAACGTCAGAGATAAGTATTTACAGGCTGAGATTGAAGAAATGGAACTGCCTGACGTCCTCGTTTCTCAAGGCCGCTCGGATATTCGATCCGGATGTTAGTCCCGATCAACTTAACCGGGCCAACATCGGAATCCCGGTCTAAATTTCTTTCAAACCAGAAAACGCTAAATCTCTACCCTGAGAGGGTTGGGAGCGACTTCGTTTTAAATTCATTTCCTGGCCTTGCTTCTTTCTCGACTGGCACGGGACCGGATAGGGGAGGTTTCGAGCACCTGAACGTGTTCTATCAGGTATGCGGCGAAACGCTTTATACCATAGACAGTTCTGGGGCGAGGACGAGCCGAGGAACGATAGCAGGTTCCGCGAAGTGCATCTTTGCAGGGATTGGCAGCAGTGTCGTAATTGTAACGGAAGGTACTGCGTATGAATGGGACGGAGCAACCTTAACCGAGATAACGGACGCAGACCTTGAATCCCCGAACTCCTGCGACCACATCAACAATCAAATTCTGTTCGACGGGGACGGCGGGCGGTTCGCCTCTTCTGATGTTGGGGACGCCTCCAGCATATCTGGACTTAATTACGGAACTGCTGAGTCAAACGCCGACGACCTGATCCGGGTTTTTGTATACGACAAAATCGTATGGATGATGGGCGATAAGACATTGGAGCCGTGGGAGAACCCGGGGACCGGAAATCCTCCTTTTTCACCCATTTTGGGCGCGATTATTCAAGTCGGTCTAGCGGCTCTCCATTCTCCTGCGAAGAACGACAACGGGTTTTATTTCCTGGGAGACGATAGAAGGATCTATTTTGTACAGGGTGTACAGGAAACCAACGTCACCCCGATACATTTAGCAAATATCATTGAGGGGTTTTCAGTCATCGATGACGCGGAAGGGAACTGTTTTCAGTTTCAAGGGCAGAATTTCTACGTTATCACCTTCCCAAACGCACAGAGAACGTTCTGCTTTAACGAAAGTGTAGGTATAGAGAACGGATGGTTTGAGCTTTCCTCTGGGACCTCAGAGACAGAGCGTTATATCGGCTCCTCTTTCGTCTATTTCAACCACAAAAACTACGTCACCGACTACACAAACGGGAATATTTACGAACTCGACAAAGATACTTTCGATGAGTTCGGAGAAGAAGTCTTAAGAATTCGAGATTCGGGCAATTTCCACGGCGGTTTGATTGGTCAACCGGGGAAATTAATCACCATGAGCCGGTTTGAACTCATCATGGAAACAGGCGTTGGCTCCACATCTCAGGATGAAGACGATGAGGGGCCGTTCGTAATGCTGCAATTCTCGGATGACGGCGGGAGAACGTGGTCAACGGAGCAATGGGCCTCCGCTGGGCGCGCCGGGGAGTTCATTTGGAAAGTCGAATGGTTCGGGCTTGGATCATTTTACAACCGAATTTTCAGAATAAAGATGTCGGACGCGGTTTACTGGTGCATTCACTTCGCCGCCGCTGACATTGAAGTTGGTCTTTAACCCTCCTTTTCAATTTTTTTCAATCTGTAGGTGAATTATGGGTTTCCTGGACGTCATAACGGGTTCTGATGCTGCGGACGCGTCTAAAGATGCTGCTAATTTGCAGAATGAAGCCGCGTTTGCAGGTATTCGCGAGCAGAGAAGGGCGAGAAACCAGCTTCGTGGAGATTTGTCTCCGTATCGCCGGTTTGGGGAGAGGCAATTATCCGGCCTTAATCGGCTAATCAATAACCCTCAAGCACAACTTGAGTATATTCAGAATAATCCCTTCTTCTCCGCTCTTGCAGATGATGCAACCAATCGACTAATGAACATTCAGGCGGCCTCAGGTCGTCTTGGCACGGGTGATACGCCCGCCGCACTTCAGAATCAGCTCCTTTTGTTGGGGCAGGGACTTTTGCAGCAAGGAATTGATAATCGTTTTAACGCGGCTGGCATGGGTCAGAATTCCGCCGCTCAGTCCGGTATCGGCAGCATGAATGCAGCAAATTCCATCAGTGATTTACTTACCCAAGGCGGAAACGCGCAAGCGGCCGGTCTGGTTGGAGCTGCGAACGCACGCGCCGCAGGTTTCAACAATCTATTAAATCTCGGCATGAACTACGCCACGGGCGGCAGTGGGGTCATGCTTTCAGACCGTCGCTTCAAAACTGATGTTGAAGTCTTGGGTGAGTTACCGTGTGGAATTCCGATCTGTCGCTTCCGGTACGCCTGGCATCCCCAAGTCATGGTTGGCGTCATGGCTCAAGATGTTGAAAAAGTTTTCCCGAGTGCTGTCGTTGATGTCTTTGGTGTTAAGTACGTCGATTACCCCGAGCTTGAGAGGAAGCTGCACTAATGCCGATAAACGAACTTATCGCACTACAGTCACGTGTTCCGGATGTTGGGCAGACTATTGGGAATGCTCTAACTAATGTGGGGACTCTGCAACAGATCCGCGAGAACCAACAAACCTCCAGTGCCAGGAAACAGCTCGCTTTGACCGAGGCGGATTTAGCGCGAGTTAAATCCAATGCCATCATCTCGTCTCAAATCATCCCCATGTTGGAACAAAACGATATTGAGGGGACAAGAGCTACGCTGACGGCCCGTCGCGATCAGATGAAAAAGCTTGGTCTTGATCCTTCGGACATGGACGACGCCCTTATTGAACTAGACCGCGATCCACAAAGACTCCTTGCTGGAGCAAACGGCTGGATTCAGCGGGCGAGTATGTTTGATAAGTCTGGCAAGCCTGCTGGGTTGGTTGAGTTTGAGGAAATGACAAAGGGACTTAAACCAGACGAGAAGGAAAAAGCTCGAAAAATAGCACTTGGACTTGATGCGAGGGCAGTGGGCTCGGCTGCGTCTACAATCGCCGAAACTGGGAAGACGGATCTAGTTGCCGGTTCCGAGGCCAAAATATCAGGCGCTAAGGCGGGCGCAAGCGAAAGCGCAGAACTTGATGCCCAGCTTGAGAAGCTTCCCGGTGTTAAGGCTGCCGTCACCGCTGCTGAAGAGCGGATAAAACTTGAAGTAGAGGCCGAAGGCGTAAAGAAGAAAAACGCCATCGCTCTCGAAACCTACGACACCGCCATGAAGGGGCTTTTGGAGGCTTTAGCCGGCACCGAAACAGGACCTGGAGTTGGCAGGCTGCCAGCAGTCACGGCAGAGCAGCAAATTGCCGAAGGAGCAATAGCAGCAATTGCGCCGACCCTGAAATCTATTTTCAGAATAGCTGGTGAAGGGAATTTCACTGATTCAGATCAGAAGCTTTTGCTGGACATGATACCGACCCGTAAAGACCACCCCGCCGCCGTGAAGTCGAAAGTGCGCAATATTGACGCAATTATCCGGGCCAAGCTTGGAACGGGGGCTGTGGCCTCCGCTGCTCCACAACAAAACAACGACATAGACGCTCTGGTCAACAAATATGCCCCTTGATGTTCAAAGACTTGAAACCGCATTAAGAAATGCGGACGCGGCTGGAGATGTAGAGGCCGCCAAGAAACTGGCAGGCGCTATCAGAGCTGCCAGATCCTCAAGCTCTGGTATGGTTCAAGGCTCCGGTGGAGCTGTTTCAGGGGCTCCACAAGCTCCAGACATTTCTACGAGAGCAACCCGTGATCTCCCTGAGCTTTTCACGTCCGGAATATTGAAAGGAAAAGATCCAGCAAAGATCGCGCAATTCTCTGCGCTTGCCGCGATAACCCCAAACGAACAGGAGTTAGGTCAAATCATGACCTCGATTTTTCCTGAAATCGGAATGCAAACCGATGAACGTGGGAACGTCCTGTTAGCTGACAACCAAACCGGAGTAAGAGCCGTCCTGAACCGCCCCGGAATTTCTTCGACAGACCTTGCGCAATTGTTTGGAATCGGCACTGTGTTTACTCCTGCCGCCAAAGTTGGGACCGGAATTGTAACCGGTGGGTTCAAGTCCGGATTAAAGCAGGCCGGGAAAGGCGCGGTCGCCTCTGGCGGAACTCAGGCAACTATTGAAGGGGCGCAGGCAGTCTCCGGTGGTGAGTTTAATCCTTCAGACGTTGCCCTTGCTGCAACATTACAACCTGGCGTGCAGGCTGCTGGCGAGTCCGCGCTTGTGCCTCTTGTCAGAACCAAAATAGGCCAGCCATCACCAAAAGCTCAGCAGATTATAAAAGCGGGCGAACTCGCTGGAGTTCCTGTTAAAACAACTGACGTAGTTCCGCCTGAAACTATTGTAGGAGGACTTACAAGACAGTTTGCAGAGCGTGTTCCATTCATTGGGACCGGGGGCGTACGTGGAAGTCAGCAGGTGGCGAGAAAGGACGCCATTCAGGAATGGGCCTCAAAAATACCCCCTGTCGATGACAAAGCGGTAATGGATAGCATCAAGCGCAAGAAGGACCGGATCAAAGCTGCTGCTTCGGAACGGTACGAACGAATAAACGGAATTATGAATTCTGCCGGAGATGTGCCGCTAAACAACACGCTCAAGCAGATTGACGACACAATTGCTGAGCTTTCGGCGCCCGGGAAGGTGGTGGATCAGGCAACTATTAAAGACCTTCAAGAACTGAAGACTGCCCTACAGAATCCGCAAACCTTCTCTTTGCTTCGCGAGAATAGAACCTACCTTTCAGACATTATGGAGCGCACTGACCCTGCCGGACGGTCCCAGCTTCCGACTAATAGCAAACGCCTGCTTGCCAAAATCCGTGGTGCCATGTCTCAGGATATGGATGAATTCGTTAAGACGAACGCTCCGAATGAGTATTTCAAATACAAGCAGGCCGACGCGATTTATGCGGAGGAAGCCAGAACCTTAAGTAAGTCGCGCTTAAAGGGTGTTCTGGATCGCGGGGAGGTCACGCCGGAGCAATACAGAACTCTACTGTTTAGCTCCAAGCCTTCGGAAATCTCATTGCTTTATAGATCCCTTGATAACAGCGGAAGGGCGAATGCTAGAAACTCGATCTTGAATCATGTTGTAGAGAAGGCGGGCGGCCTGGACAACATGACACCCGAGACAATCAACCGTGAATTGAAAAAAGCCGGGCCTCAAATAGAGGCGTTTTTCCGTGGTGAGCAGAAAGAGCAATTGATTGGATTTCAAAGATTGCTTGAGGCCACAAAAAGAGCCGGTGAGGCGAAAGCGGTTACTCCTACCGGCCAAGCCGTACAGACGTCTATCGGCGTTGCCGCTGGTGCCGGAGCTGCTGTGCAGAATCCTGCCGCCATTGTTGCCCTGATGATTACTGGCAGTGTTGGACTTGGTGCTCGGGTTTACGAATCACGTCCTGTTCGCGCCTTGATGATTAGGCTTGCCAATGCTGAAAAAGGATCGAAGGCCGAAAAGATCATCGTTGACAAATTGTTAACCGAAATCTCAGCGGCCTCACAAGTCACCGAAACCCCGGCCGCAACATCGTCTGTAGCCAACAACCTTTAACCCCCTGTAACCCTAGCCGCGCGAGCGGCCGTTCTTGGAGAACTGAATGTCTTATTACCCTTTATCACAGACTCCTGTGCAATATCATGTGAACGGGTCCCCTGCATCCGGCTATGTCATGAAGGCGTACCAAGCTGGAACCTCCACGTTGTTACAGATGGCAACCGACAGTACTGGCGGAACGCTTGTAAATACGATCACTCTGAATTCTGAAGGGTATCCGGCAGTCTCAGGGAATATCGTTATCCCACATATTAACGCTGCATATAAGATTGCACTTTATGCATCGCAAGCGGCAGCGGATGCGAATTCAGGGGCAATCTGGAATCCCGATAACTTAACGACTCAGGCGATCACCGGAAATATTTCAAGCCCTTCAACCCAGAATGCCGATTATACGTTCGTACTGGCTGACGCCGGTAAAACCATTGTTAAGACTGCTGCCGACACAACCACAAGAACATGGACTATTCCACTTGAGGCGAGCGTTGCATTTTCGAATGGGACAATTATTCAGCTTATAAACCTGGACGATAACAGCTTGACCATCGTTGCCAGTGGTGCCGCAACTCTGAAATGGCTAAACGCATCAGCTCCGGCTGATGGGAATAGAACTCTTGCGCAAGGTGGGGTGGCGACCATTTATAAAGACTCTACGGATTCATGGTTAATCTGGGGTAATGCGGCGCTGACATGAGCAGAGTTCACATTATAGGCACTCCGTCGGCCGAGAGAGTGATTCAAAAGTCGTGTACCTTTAATGGGACAGATGAATATATGTCCCTAACCTCAAGCATAACTGGGGATGTGACTAATCAATCTCTGAGTTTTTGGGTGAAACCAACAAACACGTCGTCAGGTGTTATATTTGAGTGTTACGGTACAGCCGCCCCAGCAGATAACTTTTTCAGAGTGACCCATAGCAATCAAGATATTACGATTGCCCTTGAGTCTAATAACGTTGCCTTATATACCGCGTCAACAACAGGCGATGTGGTCCCATCTGGCAGTTGGACACATGTTGTCTTAGCGCAGTCGGGCGCGCTTGGTTCCGCTGACAGCAAAGTTTTTATAAATGGCGTTAAACAAACACTTTCCGCCGCAACAACAAGAGACGGTTGGACAATTGGCGCTATTACGGGAGTTGCCAAATTTAGATTTGGTGCAAATCAAAGCGCGGCTTCGTTTTTTGCGGGTTCTCTTGCTGAAATTATTTTAGGGTCTGTCACCGGCTCTAATCCTGATGTAACTGTAAATCAATATGGAATCAGTGGAAGCGGAACGTGGAAGCCAAAGCCCTTCCCGAAGGGTTCAGTCTTAAGCGGGGCAGGAACTGCTTATACAGTGAATTATGACAACCACGGTTTCCATCTAAGATTTCTTGATTCCGCTTCAATGGGGAAAGATTTCAGCGGGATAGGGCATAATTTCACCCTGACAAACATGGACGCAAGCAATCAGTCAACGTCTGTTCCCTAAATATTAAGCCTGAGAATAGCCCCCGCTGACTCGTTAGAAATGTAATCTTTTGCCCCGTTATTCATGGGGTCGCTTTCGTGCTTAAGCTGCGCGTTGATCTCCCAATACTCGGAGATTATGTATTCATAGCCCGCTGAAACGTGGGCGAGAGTATTGCTGGTTACACCCCAGGCGTCAGGGTTATAGAACAATCCGCCACCGATATAAAAGCCGTCTGTTTTTGCTCTTATAAGAAACCCATAGGCCCGGAAAGCGATGTAGTCGTCTTCATTTTTATTCTTCGGGTCCTCCTCTATGCGGGCTTGTAACTCGATATCTAAATTTTCATTTAGATCGAATTTGTACCCGAAAGCCCCCTGGATTACCGAATTGCTCGTTACGCCGTAGGCGTCTTGATTATAAAAAATTGCGCCTTGGACATAGGGACCTGCATAGGCGTTTGAGCAGACAAAAAAACAAATCAATAGCTTTTTCATATTGCGCTTTCCTCCCTGATCAATTGTATTTTACAACACACCTGAAGATTTCCAATGGATTTCATACGATTTTTTAAGATGGTGCGCGGCCAATCTGTTGAAGGCTGGGCTGAAAAACTTATCACCTCTTTAAACGCGTTCGCCACCATCCAATACAGGTTTAGCCTTCGCGTGGTTACAGCCAGCGAAACATATTCTCCGGATGTTAAAACCCGGATGATTTTGTTTGTCGCTATCGGTGGCGGGGCTTCTGGTGGAAGTGTTGACGGGCAGGGCGCTGGAACCGCTGCCGCAAGTTCTGCCGGGTCTGGCGCTGGGACGGTTATTAAGCTCATCACTGAACCTGAAAAAAATTACACCATTACCATCGGCACTGCCGGTGCTGCTCCAGCAGCCGGCGCTAACGATGGTAATAATGGAGTTGCCACCACAATAACCTCCAGCGGCGGATTAAACATAAGCGCCGGGGGTGGGCTGGCCGGAATGAGCATGACCGGGACATCGGGTAGCGGTGGGCAGGCCGGGTCCGCTGGCGGTACAGCCTCCGGAGGCGACATCAATATTCCGGGCAGCTCGTCATCTGCTTCTCGTGTTGTGACCGGATTGATTGCACAGGTCTCTACGGCTGGTACTTCAATTTTAGGCGGCGCTGTTAATGCGTCTTTAACAGACGCTAATGGGAATACCGCAACGACACATGGAGGCGGTGGCTCTGGTTGCAGAACTTCGGGCACGACTTCAAACTTTGCTGGCGGTGCTGGGAGCGCTGGTGTTGTGTACATTTTGGAAATCTACTGATGCTCTACGAAGATTTAGAAACCGAACGCTACACCGACATCCCTGTTTTTGGGAACGATACGGCAGTTGGTTTTAATGATCCGACTTTCCCGTATGATCGGTGTATACGATTTATCGAAATGCCGCGCCCATCCCTTGGAGATATTTGGGACGTCTCCTGCGAAGTCCACGCGACAAACGATGACCTGAGAGCAAGGGGTAACGGGCTTTATTTGACTACCGAGGTTTTGATAGGACCCGGAAACGGGAACAGCCGGTTCTATACAATCAACAACGTTCCCCAGCCTCTTCCCATCGTCATCCGCGCAAACGGAAGCTACAACATCGGACCAGAAGCCCACCACGGCCTGATCGCTCGGAGAAGTTTGTACAAGTGGACCCAGGAAAGGCTGGACTACATCGCCGCTTATCCGGCTATTTATCTCAAGTTCATGATCTGGTCCGGATCGACTCAGGCCCAGTCCGGGGACCGTTGTGTCATTACTCCGGGGCGTGGGTTGTTGGAGTGTTTGGTGCATAAAGCGCCTATATAAGGTATCCGCCTAAATTCACTACGCCACTATAACGCCAAACATCGTGTAAATATCTGAAATATCACACATTTCACTTGCTCGCCCTGGGCACCAAGACAAACCCCACAGAAATACACAAGACTCCTCAAGAGTACACAAAACAACACGTTAACCAGGATCGCCAATCACAAAAGTCCACAGGAATACACGGAAGTACACTAGAATCCGCATTGTCACTACGCCATAATTACGCCACTTATGGCGAGCATACGGAAGCGCGGGAAGAAATGGCGGGTAGAGGTTAGGACCAAATCATTCTACGCGTCTGAGTCATTCATCCACAAGGAGACGGCTGTAAAATGGGCCAGGGACATCGAAGTCGCCCTTGAAAGGGATGAGTCCCCGGGCGGCTTAAAGCTCGTCTCAGACGCAATTAAGAAGTACCTGAATGAGATTGTCCCCACGAAAAAGGGTGCCAGGTGGGAGAGGGTACGGCTCAATAAATTCCTGACCTATCCCATCGCAAACAAACGCCTCTCCAGCGTTAAACCTTCCGACTTTGGCGACTGGCGAGATGAGCGGTTAAGAGAGGTTGCCCCCGCGTCCGTCCGGCGAGAACTGGCTTTATGGTCTGGACTCTTTTCGGTCTGCGTGACGGAGTGGCAATGGATACCCGAAAGCCCGCTAAAAAAGGTCCGAAAACCGCAGAATAGTAAGCCTAGGGATAGGGTTATCTCCCCCAAAGAAGAGGCGTTAATGATTGAGGTTTTGGGCCAGAACGGGCCTCACGGGGAGACGTTAAGGCTGATGCAACTGGCGATAGAGACCGGGATGCGATTAAGCGAGATGATCGGGCTGGACGTTGAGCGGGATGTCTTTTCGGACTATGCGATTATTCAGGACAGCAAAAACAACGAATCCAGGAAGGTCCCGTTAACCAAAAGGGCAAGGGAGTTGATAGGGAACGGCTTCACGATTACCACAGACTACGCCTCCAGGCTGTTCAGGGAAGCAACGAGAAAGGCCAAGATCCCCAATCTCACCTTCCACGACACAAGGCACACGGCCGCTACTCGTTTAGCTCGGAAACTGGATGTTCTGGACCTGTGCCGGATGTTTGGCTGGCGCGACCCGAGGCACGCGATGATCTATTACAACGCTCACGCGAGCGAGATTGCAAAACGTTTAGAAACTGCTTGATGTCCGATTCTTTGAATCTTCCCCGCACAACCGGGTGCGGCGCTTGCTCATCCTTCATTACACGTTCCCGGACATGCCTCATTGATCGCTTCATTATCTTTGCAATATCGTTGTAATCCAGTAAATTTTCCATATTTATTCCTCACTCACTCCCCCGTCCCGCCTTCCCCGCGTCTAACTCTCTCAGGGCGTTATCGGCGAGCATTTCAATAACCCCCAAATCCGGCGGGATTTCTGTCGCTTCCTCGCAAATGGTCCTAATCTTTTTCAGGTAATCGATAACTCGCTGAATCTTTTCATCTGGTGTATTCATGAAGCCTCCGAATTAAGATTCCCGCTTATAATCTCTGCCTTCAAATCCTTCAAAGCTATGATGGCATGACTGGGTGTTTCTTCGAGCCAGTATAAAATTTCCTGCTCAATCCAGTTCAGTAATTTTTGTTTATCAATTGTCTCGCTCATTCCCCCTCCATCTTCATAATCCTGACGCAATCAACCAGTGCCTCGGGGAGGGTGTTGTATTTGTGTTCCTCGGTTCCTGAGTTTTTTGCGTTTTGAAATCTACGGTACGCATAGCAATATTTTGAACCTGCTTTAAAGTTCCACCCTTTGGCCTCCAGCGCCGCACGCGTAGCGAGTTGGTCTTTGGTATTTTCAAGACTGAAATCCAGCATTCCGTGCTTCGATACAATGCGGCCGTCTGGCTCTGCGATCCACTCAATGTGCGGGTTCACAAACTTCGCCACCTCAAGCGTCATCTTCACCCACTCGGTTTTTGTGCGCGGGGGTTTCATTTGAACAATCTCCGCAGCAATTCTCTTAATCTGGCTCCAAACTTGAACGGCCGCTTAACTTCGGTGTAATCAAATTCTGGCATAGGAGCAATAATACTCATTGGTGACTTCATAAGAAGTATTTGAGTTATAAAAACCGACTTCTGCACGTAAGGCAAATCAGGCATGCCAAGCCGTCTCCACAGGAAGTCAGGCACAATCATCACATCACCTTTGTTCGGATCGAATCCGCGCTCGCGCATGTAGGCCGCGATTGGTTCGTTTCTCTCCATATCCTTGAGACGGCTAATCACTTCATCCAAGACATTTTTATCAAGTCCTGTGGGCTTGTCTGACGCTGTGCAAGTGCTTTCGTACATCCCCATCACCCTCTCTCTCCTGTGTGCTCAAGGAGGGCGCAGATAGCAGCGGTGAGGATGTCTGGCTCATCGTTGCAACAAGCAAAGCAATATTTTTGCTCGGCGCATATTTTCTCGGCCGCCACAATACAGTCCAGCGCCTGCGCCCGTTCGCGCTCGGTGCCGGTGAGGGATGGGGCGAATAATTCCGCATCTTCGCCTTTCAGCGGCTTCAAGTATACCCATGTCTTGCCATTGGCTTCATGGCCAACAGCATGCCTGCCCGGATAAACCTTCTCCGCCACTGCTTTCATTTGCTCTGCTGTAAATTCCATCATTCCTCCAAATACACCGGCAGGCCGGTATCGAATGCGACACAGCGCATAGCCAGTAAGGCGGCTGATTCGTCACACATGTAAGTTGTTACCGGGCCGTCAATTTTACGAGCATGAAACTGCCCGCGTGCTTTGCCGAATTCCCAGTTGCCATTCTTCTCATCCATCAACGCCAGCATGAGGGAATGGACAAAAGCCTGACCCTGAATGCTGTCCGATAATGGGCGGAACGAAACACCGCAGCCGTGAGTAATCTTATAAACATCGCCAGCTGCATTTATTTTCCATCCACTGTTAGGCTCCGCCTTATTGGCTGCCTCTAGCAGGCACTCCGGATTAACCCTCCTTATTTCGAGTGGTTGGGGGTTATTCATTTGATAAGTGCTCCGCGTTTTCATAGTGACTCGTGGCCGGCCGCCTTGGTGTACACGTCTCGGCTGTGTATGTCGTCCTGCCATCCGGCTGCTGGTATCGTCGATTGTAAACATCGCCGGTGCTGTAGCGGCACCCACAATCTACGCAATGGCACCAACCGTTACCCCGTGACCATTTATGCCGTTTAGCCATCACTCTTCTCCAGTAGTTCGCTCAAAAGGACCTCAATCGCGTTCGTGTCTCCGGTGGCTTGGGCTGCGTTTAACCGTTCCATATGCTGTTGCCAATCGTTATTCACAATTCCAAAATCCGGATTTGGCATTGCGATAGTTTCGCGGTACGCTTTTTTCCGTTCCTCAATCATCCTAGCGGTCGTCTGGGTGAGATTCTCGCGTTGATAGATGTTTTTACCGGGCTCCCAGTACACAATCCCTGCATCGCTATCAAGAAGTACGCTCCCATACAAATACTTGAAAGGCTGCTGCATTACATGTCTTGCTACGTCCGCGCTCCGCTCCGGGCTCAGGGGTTCGGTCATAAAGCCTCCCCGCCGGTTGGCGATGGGGGGTAGGTGTTGCCAGCCAACTGGGGCCGGAATATCCGTCACCATTACTTGCTTTGAGTTTTCAGATAGTGGTGCGCATAAAGCCCAACATTGCTTTCCGAAACTCCACCTTCCTTTCCACGGAGATTCTGCCCATGCTCCGAATTCGGGGACGAGCAGTAGGATTAAAATGTTTTTAGGTGCCGTCTCCATCGACAGCCACACCCCCTCTGTGGCTCGGGTGTTCAGCTTCCGCTCGGCCTCGGCGAGTTGGGCGCGGAGTGTGCTTAGCTCCTGATTGAGCAATATCACCGTTGCCTCAGATGCCTGATGCTCAATTTCAAGTTGATGAGCATGTCGCGCCAACTCAAAGTGGTTCATCAGGTTAAGTTCTCTATATCGTGCACTCATCACATCTCCTCGCATTCGCCAGGGGGTTAGGCTGCCGGCCCAAAGTCGGGAATGTCATCGTCTTTAAAGCCGGTATCTTCTGGCGCTGAATTCCCCTCAGGCTTCTTGCCAATCATCTGCATTTCGTTGCCGATAATTTCAGTGGTGTAACGGTCCTGCCCGTTCTTGTCTTGCCACTTACGGGTTTGAAGCCTTCCTTCGACATAAATCTGCGATCCTTTTTTGAGATACTGGCCGCAAATCTCCCCGAGCTTTCCGAAGAACACCACGCGGTGCCATTCAGTGCGCTCTTGCTTCTGTCCGGTGGTTTTATCCTTCCAAGACTCGGTTGTTGCGATACTCAGGTTTGCCACTGCCGAGCCTGATGTAGTGTATTTAACATCTGGATCTTGACCGAGGTGGCCAAGGATGATCGTTTTATTAACGCCCTTACTCATTGAAATTTGCTCCTTAATGCTTCGCGTTCTTTATCTAACTTGTCACAAAATCTGTTTACCGCATCCCTTACCGCTGTTATCTCCTTCAATACGTCCTTCCGCTCCGTCCTAATGTAGAAGGGCTTTATGTCTCCGTGGTATGCAAAAAAATCCCAGTACTCTAAATCTGTTACTGCAAGACTCCCGATAACCTGCATTTTGTATTCCAGTGGGAGCACGGCTTTCCGGTGGTACTTGATAATGGTTCCAGAAAGCACGACCTTTAATTCACACCCGCCGCCATCAAGCAGCATGTCCGGGCTACACCCATACCGCTCATCATCAGTTACGCAGAACCCAACCGTCCGAGGCTCGCAATTGAAATTAAAGGCGTAGTAATCGCGGGCCTCTTGTTCATTCTCTTTGCCGTTCTTCATGTACTCCGACTGAAAAGTCTCATCCGGCTTGCCTCTAAAATACTCGCCCAAAAGCTTGTCCATGTACGCATCGGCTGACGTGGACGGCTCCAGCTTGGCCGGGGTGATAATCCGGTCAAACTCTGAACTCGTAGGCTTCCCCAGCCTAGCGGCCCACCACTCAGGGCTATATTGAGGGCAGTCAATGACTTTCATTTTTTCCTCTGGTTCTCCAGAGCCTTAACCGCTGACTGATAATGAGCCGCCGGGATGTCCTTAAACGCCTTGATTTCCTTTTTGCATTTCGTGGTCAGGTATTTAAAGAAGCCATCCTTGTTTGCCTTTACTTCCTCAAGAAGCGCTTGAAGGTTGGCCGCCTGTTCCTCAGTAACGTTCTGCGCCTGCTCCCCACCGTTCCCGTCATTGTCGAATTCGGCATCGGAGACAAGGCCAAGCAGGGACGCTAGGGTCATACGTTTTAAGTACATCGCAACAATACCAACCGATTGCAGTTTGTTAACCGCGTTATTGGTCATGGAGTAGGAGGGCGCCTCCATCGTTGCTTCTTCTGAATGCCCGCTCTTGTGGGCCAGAATGCAGGTGATGGACGTGATTTCTCCGGGTAGCGATTTTGGGACATGCCGCCAGGACAAACCATGCTGCCCCAGCGCCTCCCGCGTTGCTTCGTCGTAATCAAGCAGGGTGCTGTAATGACTGGTCAGGTGTTTGTTATAGCCTGTTTTCTTTGCGGGCTTAAACTTCGCCTTGGCCTCGGAAAATGCCTTGTTAAATTCCGCCTTGGCGCGGCGGGCTTCGTCCCATTCCACCAAGCCTTTCATCTGCTCCATAACTTCAAGACTCGCGCCACCGGCAGCCAGCTTCGCCAATGCCTGAATGTGCGAATCCGATTCATTGACCGGCGCCATCTGTTGATTTTCAGGTTTCACAATCGCATTCATATATTTATCCTCAGTAATTAACTCGTAATTTTTCCTGCTCTTCCCGTTCCTTTTCCACGCTGTAATCCACTAGCGCCCATGCGGCCCCTTGGAACCAGGGATGCCAAAAGTGGTGCCTATCCAGGTTGAGTTCATGTATCAACGCTTTCGCCAGTATCTCGGCCATCTGTTCTTCAAGCGGACTCATCCCGCCCTTCCTCTTGTTTGTTGCGTAATTGGTCCCTGAACCTTACTTTCTCAGCAATAGACAGGTGTCCGGCTTCTCTGTTGTGCGGTTTGCAGGCCAGCACAAGATTACTGATATGGCTGCTCCCGCCGTGCGCCCTTGCAAGCAAGTGCTCAACACTGTCTGTTTCCGGAGTAAGGCCAATGCCACAGTAAAAGCACACGTACCCATCGCGCTCGATAATGGCCTTAAACTTTGGCGACTTCTTTTTAACCTGATTTCCGGAGCTGATCTTATCCAGCCATGTTTCCATTGGGAGTTTGTCGCGCCACGCATGGAAGGCTCTGATTAAATGGTCGCAGCCTTGCCAGTTCAATTTGCCTTTGGCGTTCTTATAAACAACCTGTACAGCATCATTGATGATTACGCGCATCACCTCCCATTCGTTCGTCGGTGTCAAAACCTCGACCCCGTGAGCGTCAAGAAACGCTTTGAACTTGGGCACAGGCAGGCGCCCGATATGCTCAGGAAGGGTCGCCATGTAACACCTTCCTCACCCAATCCGATTCCCGCTTTTCCAGAAAGGACGATTCAAGGAGCTGTGCGTGTACGTCCCGGAAGTGGGCGATTGCCATATCCTTGTCGCCACCGCTCAACGCATCTGCCGCATTAACCAAACCATCCTTAGCTTGCGCCAGGGCTGCAACGAGGTTCGTCCGTTCCTCAAGCAGCGCCTTGAGATGCCACTTTGTGGCGAGCTTCATCGTGTCACCGCTGACGATCCTCATAGCTTCGTAGATCAGCTCTTTCATCTGGTCGTCGGGCAGGGGTTCGCTTTGTTTCAATACGGCGTTCATCTGTTCGGGTCTCCAAAGGATTTCATCCAATAAGATAAAATGCTGCTTGCCTTATCGACGCTGAGCCCAAATTTCTGGATAAGGTAACGACCTCCACTAGACATGTTCGTAACCCCGCTTTCCCGCAGATCATCCAAATACTTAAGATGCTCGTCGGTTACGTATCCCGGTCTCACACCCTCTCGTTTCTCGGTCATTTGACCTCCTCAATCCGGATACGGACTCGCTTGCATTCGCCGGGCTTGAGCTTGAAGCCCGTTACCGCTTCAACTTGTTCAGCGCAAAATTGCGCATTCGCTGATTCATAAAAACCATTTTCGTAAAGCCGCGGTTTTTTGTGATACATTCGGTAATCCGGGTTTCGGGTGTACAAGGAGATAACATTCCTTGCAAACCAAACCTTTTTGGCCTTTCGTTTCTGTTCACTCATCCTCATTCCCCATCAGTAAGGGTGGTGTTGGGTTTCGCACAGTTCCGGGTTGGCGATTTGTGCCGCCAGCTTGCGGACCTGATGCCGCACATAACCAAGGGCTTTGTATGACTCGAACTCATGGCGGCGGAACTCGCGCCCATATCGCGAATGAGCAGGGCAGTAGTCGCCAGAGTGGGCGCAATCAAACCCTAGCCACCATACTTTCTTTTCTTCGCCTTCGTCCGGCAGGTGGCAGATACCGTGATTGTCAGCATTCTCGTGACAGAAACCCGAGAAGGTCAGGCCGCCATGCACGTCTATGTATTCATCATCATCGTTCTTGAGGCGGCAGCCGTCATACTCCTGCTCATAGAAAGGATGGCCAGGATTCACTCCAACGTAACCGCACAGCGCGCCAGAAGGGCCGCGAACGATCAGGCAGGGCATGCCGGTCTTTTCATCCTGAAACTGAATTTTGTCCGGTTCGCCGTCCCACTCGCCGCGCTCCCAATCCGCTTTATCAACATATTTGTATTCAATGGTTTTCATTTGCCATTCCTCGAATCATTAACCAACTGCTTCCTAATCCACTCCCGCGTCCTTTCGTCTCCGGCCTTTTCGGCTCGCTTCAATCCACGTATCAACAGCAATCTGTGGTACTGAATTGGGTCGTACTCCAGGAGTAAACCCTGTCTCGAGAGTTCGGTGTAAAGTGCACTCATGCGGGCCTCCTTGAATTCACCCATCTCTGTGCTTCTTCAAGTGCGTGCCATTCTTGGCAGTGGTAGCTGCAAAATGGCTTGTAACGCTCGTAATTCGCTTGTGCTTCGGCGCCTTTGCGGATTAATTTTCCGCACCTGTAGCGAGCACACCTTTGTCTAAGATCGAGCTTCATTCACTTCGCCTCGATTTGGGGTTGGGAGAGGAAAGCTTTGGCTTTGCAGAGAACAGACTCAGCGTGCGGAAAGCTTTCGTGAGGATGCTTTTCCTTGAGCACCTGAAGCAGGTAATCTAATGCGCGCTCCGAGTTCTCCACGAATTCCAGCAGTGCTTTGTTCTGCTCTACCAAGGCCACCGCTTGTTCTTGGCTCCCATAAAGCCCCGGCAATGTAGCCATTGCTTCCAGGGTTTCGGTTGGCACATCAATGCACGCATTCCAGGCAGCAACGAGGCGGCGACCATTCGCCTTACCTTCGGCAGTGTTGTAGGAGTTCACGGTCGCGACCGGATAGAATTCACTAACGATCTTCGGCCCGTCGAATCTCAACAATCCCTGCGTATGTTTCTGCTCATTACTCATGAATACATCTCTCCGCATACGGGGGTTAAACTTGCCAACCATGCGCCCGGGCGGCGGCAAGGTGGATATTCCTTGTGCTGACTTCGCCAGTGCTTTGCCACGAACACAGGGCATTAGTAATGCCGACGCTCGGCAATCTGCGCCCGCTCAGCAGGTCGCTCACATGTTGCGGACTACATCCCAAGTGTTCAGCCGTCTCTGTCTGGTTGATGCCGCAGCGTTTTATAATTCCCTTCAGAAGTACCCGAAACTCTGCCTGCTTTTCTTCATCCCTCAAGAGCTGCTGCCCGCGCTCCAATACTTTCTCCGGGTCACGCAGGCTCATTGGTAAACGCTTATTGATCGTGTCGCTCATGAAATAATCATCCTGACCGGCTGCAATTTGCTGGCATCAATCTTGTCGCAGATCGCCTGACGCTCCGCCAGCGATACGCCAGTGATTCGTTTTCCAGTCATGTCAAACAACCGCGTGCATTCAGCGGATACACCCTTGCAAACGAAATACACCGGTTGTCCTTTGTACTCGACCTTATATTTCACGCCGTGAATTCGGTTCATACATCCATCTCCTCTCTGTTTCGTTGGGGGGGGTTAGGCCAACCGTTTAACCGCTTTAATTAAATGGTTTGCCATGTCGCCAAGCGGCGTGTTTGCCCCCTCAAAATGTTTTGCCACGCGTTCGGCAAAATCAACGAATTGGGGAACCATGCTAATCACGTATGCGTCCTCCAGGCGGTTCACAACGCAAACCTGCGGAGAAGCTTTCTTTTGAATCTCGCCAGGAAATTGATGCATGCCGCTGGCATGAATCTCGAACTTGCTTGAGCCTATCGGTAACGGGTCGCTCCATGGGCCACCTGTAAAGCTGAATTTTTGTTTGCTGCTCATCTCAATCCCCGCCTCGCTGGTGTGTATGGGGTAAGTGTAAGCAAGCTTACAAGTATTATCAAGTATCCTTGGAAATATTTTTTTACAACGTGGTCGTGGTATGTTTACCGGTGCCTGAAAAGGCCGGGCTTATAGCTGGAGGGAATAATGAAAAGGGAGACCTTGGAGTCTGTTGGCGCTGCGATAGGGAGCTTTATTGGGGTTGTGTTCGTTTGGCTGTGCTTAGGTGCTGCCATAATATTTGGTTATCAAGTCATTGTGTTTCTAATGGATGGGGTGTGGCCGGAACTCTCATTCTTGGTGGCCATTGAATACGTAAACCCAGAATGGGTGGAAAACCCTCAATCCTGGAAAGGGCTGCATAAGTTATTTATGGCTCTTCCCCTGACTCTGGGGATGGCCATGGGCGGGCTTTTGTTTGTTGCTCTATGCTTGGTCGTGGTGCCGACTATTGTTGTCGAATTCCTGCGCCCACGAAAATAGCACCATTTCAGGTCAGAAACTTTCCATTAATGCTGGACTCCTATGCATCATAGGACGAAGCCGACACGTTTTCCCTTATAGCGTAAATACGCTACGCATTGTAAATTTTACAAAGTGGGCGGGGGAGACGGGCTTTAGCAACTTAGGAGAGGGGAATGGTCACGGAAACGTTTAGGGAGGATGTGCGCCGCATCCTATCTGAGGAACTCGACAAGAACGCCATGGTAAACATGGCAAACGGCATTATTGATGATTTGGCATGCCTCAAGACCGCCATGATCCGTGAGGACAAGCGGTCTGTTGGAGATATGCTGGATAGTCTAGATAAGCGGACCCGAATTCTGCGAAACAAGTTGCACCAAGCGGACAACGTTTGACGGTTTTTCATCAGAAATATACATCTCGTAAAGGGTAGCAATTAGCTCGCATTTCTTTTCAAGCGTGGGCTTCCCTGTAACCTTCTGAGCGGCCTTTTCGAAGTCCAGGATAGCCTTCTTTAGGGTTTCCGGATTGATCGCCCTGTTCATTTCTGGGGCCTTAGGGCCATTCCCAGTTCCCAGCCACCTGGCGTTTACTTCCAAGGCATCTGCTGCCTTGAATAGGTTCTCCGGGGTCATGCTTTTTGTATCCCCTGATTGGACCAAGTAAATGGATTGGGGACTAATCCCCATCGCCTTAGCCAGCTCTGCCGGCTTCCAGCCTTTGCCCTCTAGGGCCTCATTAAGTCTATCTGCGAACCTGCTCATGTAAGGCAGGTTACAAATATTTTTTGTTTGCATGCTTGATTCCGCCTGTAAGTATGCTTAAACTCGTTGGTATGAATACTTTCGAACGAGTAAAGCAACACTTTGGCGGATACGACGGCCTTCGCAGGGCTTTAGGTATCACGTCAGTTCAGGCCATCTACATGTGGGATGGGAAGATCCCAGAGAAGAGGGCCTACCAAATTGAAATAATCACTAAGGGCGAGATAACCGCCCAGTCGATTATTGACGCTTGGCCAAAGAAAAAGAAAAAGGCCAAGAGATCACATTAACCATGTTTTGTTTCTCCCATTTACTCCCCCTTGGCCGCGTTAATCGCGGCCCTTCTTATTCAACAACCACAAAGGACGTTATTTAAATGCGTGACAAGTTGCATACAGAGCCTGTGAAGATCCGCCTTTCGGAGGACGACAAGGCGTACTTCGAAAACATCGCTCTTGCGCGAGGCATTCCACCTGCTGTTCTTGCGCGCACTCTCATTAAGCAATTCCTCGTACTGGCTAAGTTCGAGGCAAGTATACAAACGGGCGGAAACGGGGCAAGGGGCCAAGAGTCCCTCGGAGTGAAACTACATGGAACTCGAAGTGCAGCTTGATAAAAAGACGATGCAGGCATTGAAGAAAATAGCGAAAAAGGAAGGAAAGTCGGTGGAAGAAATCGCCGCCGACTTGCTTAGCAAGGGGATGAAAAATTTTTTGGGTTACAGAGGGCCTCTTAGGCCTAACTGAGGGACTGAGCATGATACCACTGACTGAAATTCAGATAGGCGAGCGTGTGCGCAAAGACATGGGCGACCTGAACAGCCTGGCCGAATCAATCAAGCGCCATGGGCTACTTCACCCGGTAGTTATCACCAGTGAAAAAATTCTTGTTGCTGGCCACCGTCGCTTAGAAGCCGCAAAGCTTCTGGGGTGGGAGCGCATACCTGCAACTGTTATCGATGTTGCTGACCTGCTTTCCGCTGAGCGGGATGAAAACGAAGTTCGAAAGAACTTCACACCTACCGAGGCCGTGGCCATTGGGAGAATGATTGAGGAGAAAGAAAGGCCAAAAGCCGAGGCGAATAGAAAGGCTTCTCAATTTGGCAGCGGTGTTGACCAAATATCAACACCGGAGAAGATAAATCTTAGAGAGATAGCCGGCAATGCTGTGGGGATGGGCGGGACGACTTACGCCAAGGCTAGGCAGGTTATTGAGGCTGCTGAATCAGACCCAGAAAAATTCGGCGACCTGCCAGAGCAAATGGATGAAACAAATAATATCCACGGCGCACATTTAGAAATGAAGCGTCGTATGGCCGGAGTCGAGCCAACCAAAGTTACAGGCAGACTGGGGCGCAAGGGCATAAGGGCAAACAAAGAAGCGCCCTATGAGCCAAAAACCGAAGGCCAAAGAATTAAGGCCGAGTCTCAAAAAAGCAAAATGGTTAATTCTCTTTCAATTGTTACAGGCCACTGCCGGGGATTAGAAGAACTGGATGTTCAAATGGCTTTGTCGGTTTGCAGCGACGAAGAAATCAAGGTTTGGAGGACGCGGGCCAGCGATATAGCCAAGACCTTCCGTGAACTATCTAGAAAACTACAGAGAGGATCAACAAATGGCAATGCAGAACAACTCGAAGCTGGTGAAGATGCGGGCCGACACACTGGCGATTCATCCGCACGCGCAGCGTGATTTAGTCCCCTCGAAGCTGAAGAAGCTTCTTTCTAACTTTGATTTGGATGCAATCGGTGTTTTGCATGCCGTTGAGTATCCAATTAACGGGGTAAGCAAAGTCTGGGTAATTGATGGCCAGCACCGGCTGCGGGCATTGCTGGATCATGGGTTTGGAGAGTGGCAGGTTGAGGTCAAAATCCATACCGAGGCAACCGATGACGTCCGGGCGGCTCAGCTTTTCCTGAAACTCAATGATCGCGCATCGGTGATGCCTTATGACAAGTTTGTCAACGAGGCCAAGGCGAATAATCCTGACGCATTGGGTGTTCTGGCAATCACCAACCGGCATGGGCTTGAGATTGCCAAAGCGAATGCTGACGGAAAACTTACCTGTGTTAGCACCCTCAAGAGCCTCTATAAAGTAGACCAAGGCAAAACCCTGAATTTCGTACTCGGGCTTATCAAAGAAGCCTGGGGGACCAAAAGCACGGCCTTGGAAGGAAAATTGATTGAAGGCATTGGCGCTGTAGTTGCTCGCTATCGTGAGTCCATTGACCGCGATTCTCTGGTTAACAAGCTTTCTAAGTACCCTGGTGGAGCATCTGGCCTTGTTGGTGACGCCAAAGGCATGAATCAATACCGCCGCACCACGTTGAGCAAATGTGTTGCCGAGCGTGTCATCGAAACCTACAACACTGGGCGCCGCAGCGGAAAACTTGACCCGATGCAGTTCATTGAGGCTGCATGAACCCCACAATCCAAAAGCTCGGAATCCTGTTATCCGTCATTGGCATTATCTCCTGCCTATCCCTCTGGTACATCGAGAGCAACAAGCCGGAGCCGATGACGAAAGAAACCCAATGCATGGTCTGGAATAAATTTTCCATGAACGGCGAGACTGGGGAGTGTCCTGATGACAAGCAAATGGCGGTGTACCCATGAAAGCTGTTCTTGGATTGCTCCACCACTTTATCAGGGTTGTGAGATTCGTTACACCACACCTGATTTATGCCAGTGCGTTTTTCTGTGTCGGAGTTTACGCAAGTTTCTGTCACACCCAAATGGTGAAGTATGAGCAGATGGCGGTAGCCACAAAAGCGAAATATGAGGCTCAGCGCACGGCTGACATGGTTGGATTATTGAAAAGCACAAAGCCTGATCTTGGATGCCCGGTAGAAGAGGTCAGGATGCCGCTGAAGAAAGGCAGATCCAAGAAGGTCTGCGGTTGATGGCGGTTTGTTCGAAGGCGAAGAAGATTTGTTGATATGCGCGGTGAAGACTGTTCCTTGCTCCAGACTCGGGGCAGTCGCCATAAAGCTACGGCGCTCAGGCTGGATAGCGTATCCGTAGAGTCGGTGGAAATCCGGCCACCGCCCACCAATTCCACACCCGTGAGACGGTAGGAGGGGATATGAAATTTTCTAAAGGCGAGATAGTAATCATGCTGCCAGCAAAGAACCCTGCGGCTATAGCGAAATACGGCAGCGGCCATATTGAATGCGAAATATTTGAAGTCGGGCCATTTAAGGCTGGTTATTTCTGTTCGGCTATGGGTGACTCTGCGGCAATTGATACTGATTACGTCGTAAAGATGAGCGATGGCGACTTATGGTTTTGCGGAGAACCAAATCTTCGCAAACGCCCACAACCCGGCCAATCAGACACCGAGTCACGGGAGAGGTATCTGAACAGCTTGAAGCCCTGCGACCCTGAGTTCCGTGAGGACATGGATAAATATCTGAATCCGGTAACGGAAGAAACCATGCGCCGCGTTGTTGACGGTATGCGCGAATTCTACACGAGGGATTTTTAACTATGCGCCGAGTCGC
>Ga0196963_10000365_pt1 | contig 42925 bp, 29 predicted proteins | sample S1_5metaG_FD_148600 | JGI IMG/M metagenome (GOLD analysis project Ga0196963, IMG submission 148600) | Soil microbial communities from Anza Borrego desert, Southern California, United States - S1_5 | ecosystem: Environmental > Terrestrial > Soil > Desert | place: USA: California | collected... | reverse complement strand
GGCGGCGGTAGAGAGTGAGGATTCCCACGTGTAGAGGTCGCCCGTGCTAACGACGAAATCCTGCGACAGGTCGAGCATCGCGGGCGTGGGGCCGAAGTGCACGAGACCGGCGGTGCCGACTGAGATTAGAGCGGCGCCGGGGGCGGCGGGGCTGCCGCCGGCGCCGGTGGTGTGGGCCTGCACGAAAGCCGGGCTGAAGGGCGGCGCGTCGAGGTCGAGCACGAACAGCTCGTGCGAGGGGGAGGAGAACGTGCCGCTGGGGGGGATCAGCCCCACCGCCAGCGTGGTGCGTCCGCCGAACGTGCTGGCGACCGGCTGCTGCGTCCAGCCGCCCACGGCGAGGTGCTCGCCGGGGTCAATGAAGCCGTTGAGATTGAGGTCGTTCCATGTCGCGACCGCGGAGTTCCACAGCAGCACGCCGCTGCTGCCGAGGTCCTGGAAGAGCTCGACGGCGGGGAGCGAGCCGAAGCCCTGGATGCCGGTGGAGAGTGCGATGCGCCCGCCGGGCAGCGGCACGGGGATGGACATCGTGCGGTTGCAGGGCGTGGACCAGATAAGCGAGCCGTCGCGGGCACTCACCTTGACGAGGTTTCCGGCGTCGAGGCCGCCGCTGAAGGCGTAGGTGGCCGCGAGGAGGCTGGGGGGCTCGCGGCTACGCGCCGGCGGCAGGACGCAGAGGCCGCCGAAGAAGCCCTCGGGGTGAGGGTTCTCGAAGGTGAAGATCGAAGATGGAACATCGGCGAAGGCGTCGAACGCCTCGATCTTCCCCGCGTTGCCGCCCCCGCCGCCCGCGCCCAGCGTCGCCACGTACACGTGCCCCAGGCCGCCCATTGCAGAGGGCAAGTACGCGGGGCTGTTGCCAGAGCTGCCGCCGATGGGTGCGGACCACACGATTGCCCCGGGCTGGCGCGGGTTGGTCGGCGAAAGCGGGGCCGTGTTGATGCAGTAGAGCTTGGCCGCGGTGCTGAAGCCGTCATAGTCGGTGATGAAGAGCCGTCCGGGGCGGCCCGGCTCGTTGACCACCAGCGGCGAGGCGTTGACGACGCTGCGGGTGAGCTGCGCCTGCCAGCGCTGGGCACCGGTGGCCTGGTCGAAGGCGGTGACAAAGCGCTGCGAGGCGAAGATGACGGTGCCCGCGCGATCGTCGAGCACGGGGCCGGTGTCGGAGTCGAGCACGGTGCTGGCGACGGGCATCCACCAGCGGACGGCGCCGGTGCTGCGGTCGAAGGCGAAGAGGCGGGTCTGGTTCGCGGGCTGGCCGGGCGGGCTGACGCGCCCCACGGCGAACACGGCGTCGCGCGAGACGGCGGTGGGGGCCTGGCCGATGAAGCTGATGGTGTTGCCGTCGGCGTCGGTGGAGCGGGTCCACGTCGCGGCCAGCGGACGGTCGATCGCAGCCAGCGGGTGCGGTGTCGTCGCGAGGCGGGACGGCCCCTGCCCGAGCGTGCTCCACGCCCCCGGCGGCGCGAGGTGCTGCAGCCCGACGGGTCCGCCGGGGTAGGCCGTCTGCGCGCGGAGCGAACATGGAAGATGGAACATCGACGCGAGGATGATCGCGATCTTCGATCTTCGATGTTGCCCGAAGCGCTGCGGCATCAAAGACCGCCCGCGCACCTCTCGGCACGCAGGCGGCTCTCCTCGATCAGTGGGCGTGGCTCATGCGCCGGCGGCGGGTCGCCAGCAGCCCGGCGGCGCCAAGCACCACCACTCCCGCGGGCGCGGGCACCGGCGACACATCGGACATCGCGTCGATCTGGAGGTCACCGCTCGTGCCGAGGTAGGTGATCCGCACGTAGCTGATGGAGCTCAGGCCGGTGCCTGCGAGGTCAACGCCGGTGCCGCCGCCCGAGCCGTCGTAGGCCGCGACGATCTGCGCGAGGTTCAGGCCCGCGGCGTCGAACGCCGGGTTCACCGGCTTGGTGAAGTCGGTGGGGATGAGGCCGTGCGGGCTGGTGAAGGGGTGCGTGACGTCGACGTATCCGAGCGTCGGGAACAGGTGGTCGGGGCGGGCGCCGGTGATGGGGAACCACGTGGTGCCGTTCTGGCTCACCTCGATCACGCCCTGGTCACTGGCGCTGTACATCGAGCCGCTGGTGGTGTCCTCCGCGAGGTCACTGACGTAGAACGCGTTGCCGAAGATCAGCAGGTCGATGCCGAAGGGATTCAGCGGGTCGTCGGTCACGGGCTCATCGAAGCGCATGACCAGCGAGCCGCCCACGCCGATACCCACGAGCTCATTGGGCAGCCAGGGGGAGCTGAAGGGCGTGACCGCGCCGGGCCACTGGCCCTCGCCGGTGTAGCGCTCGGGCGACCCCACTGCATTCGCGGGGTCGTTGTACGCGGGGCTCGCGAGCACGCCGCTGGTGTAGGACACGACTTGGTCGGCCCACGGGTTCTGAGCGCGGGCGGTTCCGCACAGCCCGGCGACCAGCGCAACCGACGACAGCACGAGGCACGAACGAGAAGAACGAAGACGCACACCAACTCCAGACGCCGTGAGACACGGCCTTTCCCTCCGTTTCGCGCGGAGGAAGCCCCAGCCAGAAGACCTCCGGCCGCTCACGGGGGATGGAGTTGAGAGGGCCGCGCTGGGACGGTGCGCGGGTCATCAACGCCGGGTCCCTTGGCACGCGTCCTCATCCGAGGAGCACGATCATGAGGACATGATCGTGGCACGCGGCCCGCGAGGGCCAACCAGCAACACGTTGTCGGCAGGTCTTCCGGCTCCGGGCTCCGCGGGTCCAACCTTCCCAGCCTCTCGGCGATCGCCTTGAGGCCAGTGGCCGGGATAGCTCCTGTTGGAACCATCCCCAGTGGGACCCGCATCAGCACCCGATACGGCGGCGCGTCCGCGGTGGGTTTACACCACACTTCCCTTTCGCACCCGCGGGCGGCGTCAATGCCGACAGCGGGACCAACAACGCGGGCAGCGTATCAGGGCGGGGGCGGGTGTCAACCCGCAGCGACGCGGGTGGCACGACCCGCCCTGGGGTCGTGCTCGGCTCGTCCCAGCAGGTCAGGATGATCAACATCGAACATCACGCCCTCCCTTCAGAAGGAGAGGAATCTTCAATGTTCCGCTCTGGGGAAGGCTGCTGCGCCCACGGCTGAGCAGGAGTCTCAGGAACAAGGAAGATGGATTCTCTCCCTTAAGAGGGAGAGGAATCTTCCATCTTCAATGTTCCGCCCTGGCGGAAGGCTGCTGCGCCCACGGCTGAGCAGGAGTCTCAGGAACAAGGAAGATGGATTCTCTCCTTTAAGAGGGAGAGGAATCTTCCATCTTCAATGTTCCGCTCGGGCGGAAGGCTGCTGCGCCCACGGCTGAGCAGGGAGCCTCAGGAACAAGGAAGATGGATTCTCTCCCTTAAGAGGGAGAGGAATCTTCCATCTTCAATGTTCCGCTTGGAGGAGGGTCATGCGATCCTCTGCGTTCCTCGCCTCCTCTCCGCGCTCCTCAGCTCTTCTGCGTACCCTCCGCGTTCCTGCCTTCCTCTTCGCCTCTGTTGCTCCGCCCGAGACTGGGAGAGAAGAAGGAAGATGGAAGTTCCAGAGGGGAAGGAATCTTCCATCTTCAATCTCTACCGGGTGCCACCCTTCTCAAGCCGGTTTTCATCGCTCCCCGACCCCCGCCATCTACCTTCCACGCGGAGGAACACCCCTGGAGGACCAGAGATGGTGCAGGATCAGAATGACGCTGTGAACACGGCCGCGGGGCGGCTGCGGGGCGATGTGGACCGGTTCCGTGAGGACCTCAAGCAGCTGGGGCAGGACTTCGCCAACCTGGTGAAGCATGGCCTGAGCTCGGGCAAGTCTGCCGGGTCCCGCTTCGGAGGGCGCATGAAGGGCGCCCCGGGCGAGATTGGCGACAAGTTGGGCGGCAAGGTGGGCGACGCCATTGAGAACCGGCCGCTGGCGGTGATCGGGACGGCGTTCGCGGCGGGCATCCTGGCGGGGATGCTGCTCAAGCGGCGGGGGTAAGGTCAGCCTGAAAGCCAACGAGCCCTTTGCGCAAGCAAAGGAGAGTGCTGTTCGCCTGTTCCGGGTGAGCCTATTCCGGTGCTCGCGCACAGGGCTCGTTCGCCTATTGGGTCGCCGTTGCCGACCCTCCCGCCTATCCTTCCAACCCCCCAGCACGTGCCGGGGGAACAACTTGTCGTGGTCGGCCTGCCCTCTCAGGCCAGAAGGAAGGATCCCATGGTTCGTCTCCGCATGCAGCGGCTCGGCCGCCGCAACCGTCCGTTCTACCGCATCGCCGCCGTCGAGAAGCAGACCCGCCGCAATGGCCCGGTCATCGAGGCACTCGGCTGGTACAACCCGCTCGAGAAGGACCCGGCGAAGGCCCTGCAGATCAACGATGAGCGCGTCAAGCACTGGCTGAGCAAGGGCGCCCAGCCCAGCGACACCGTCCGCGACATGCTCGCCAAGCGCGGCATCGGCGACGTGAAGCAGTGGGAGGCCGACCGCGCCGCCGACCGCAAGCTGGTTGAGGAGAAGAAGGCCAAGGCCGCCGCGGCGGCCGCCGCGGGCGAGGGCGAGAAGAAGGCCTGAGCCTGAGTATCTTCCTGGGTACCCCGCCGCTCCGCGGCGGCTCTCACGCAATCTGCTGACTCAAGGCCCGGGCTCAACTCCCGGGCCTTATTCTTTGCCTTCCACTTCGTTACTCGGTCACTTCCACACTTCGTCACTTTCCCAATGCCCCTCCGCATCGACATCCTCACCACCTTCCCCGAGATGTTCGCCACCGAGCCCCCCGCGGCCCTTGGCGTGAGCATCCCCGGGCGGGCGGCGCGCACCGGGCACATCGAGGTTCACGCGACCAACATCCGCGACTTCACGACCGACAAGCACCAGAAGACCGACGACCGACCCTTCGGCGGCGGGCCGGGGATGGTCATGATGTGCCAGCCGCTGTGGGACGCGGTGCAGGCGGTGGAGGCCCGGGACCCCCGCCCGGCGACGCGGATCCTGCTGACGCCTCAGGGTGTGCCGCTGCGGCAGCCCTTGGTGGAGGAGCTGGCCCAGAAGTCCCGGCTGCTGCTGATCGCCGGGCATTACGAGGGGATTGACGAGCGGGTGATCGAGCGGCTGGCACCGCTGGAGGTGTCGATCGGCGACTACGTGCTCTCCGGCGGCGAGCTGGGGGCGATGGTGCTGATCGACGCCGTGACCCGCCTCATCCCGGGGGTCCTTGGCGACGAGTGCTCGAACCTGGAGGACAGCTTCGCCCGCGGCAAGGACGGCCGGCGGCTGCTGGACTGCCCGCACTACACCAAGCCCCGGGAATGGATGGGGGTCCCCATCCCCGACGTCCTGCTCAGCGGCAACCATGCCAGAATCGATCAGTGGCGGCACGAACAACGCCTGGCCCGCACGAAATCCCGCCGACCCGACCTCCTCGCACCCCCCGAACAGGCTCCGCAACCACCTGTCGTATAGCGTACTACGAGGACTATGGGTCGTCTCAGTCCGCTCGCCTCCCTAGAAGTTGCCCGGCGGCACGCCTAACCTTCCCGCCCTACTCCGAGGTATAGCCATGTCCCAGCAGCTCATCGAAGAGATCAATAAGGCCACGCTCAAGACGAACGTCCCCAAGTTCGAGCCGGGCGACACCATCAACGTGCACTTCCGGATCGTCGAAGGCGACAAGGAGCGCACGCAGGTGTTCCAGGGCGTGGTGATCTCCCGCAAGGGGCGCGGCATCGGCGAGATGGCCGTGGTACGCAAGGTCGTCGACGAGGTCGGCGTGGAGCGCATCTTCCCGGTGCACAGCCCGCTGATCGCCAAGTACGAGGTCGTGCGTCGCGCCGATGCGCGTCGCGCCAAGCTCTACTACCTCCGCGACCGCGCCGGCAAGAGCCGCCGCCTCCGCGACCGCCGGCGTGGCCTCAAGCACGACCCGATGGCCGGCATCACCGTCGAGACGCCGGCGAAGAAGGAGAAGGCCGAGAAGGCCTGAGCCCTTTCTCCGCTTTCGATCACCGATCTTCGAACTTGATCTTCCTCCGGACCCCTGCCACGCGGGGGTCCGGTTCGCTTTTGGCCCGGTGGTGAGGCCGCGGCCTAGGCTTGTCTCGTGCGCTCGTAGCTCAGTTGGATAGAGCGGCGGTTTCCTAAACCGCAGGTCGGCAGTTCGAATCTGCCCGGGCGCGTTTCCCACTCGGGGCTGGAACCAGCAAAGAACGAGCCCGGCGCAGCAGCGCACCGGGCCCGTTTCGTTTGATCGCAGGTGATGGTTGCGGACTCAGCAGCTGCCGCCGCCGAGCACGCGGAAGAACGACTCGATGTCCTGGTCGGTGCCGAAGTCACCGTCGCCGTTGTAGTCGCTGGTGCCGCACATCAGGCAGCAGTTGCCGCCCAGGCACGCGAAGAAGGCCTCGATGTCCTGGTCGGTGCCGGAATCGCCGTCGCCGTTGAAGTCCTGCGCGCAGTGGTCGAGCTGGCCTTCGACGAGGTCCTCGGGCTCGCTCTGCGGCGCGCTGGGCGTCGTGTCAGCGGCGGGGCGGGTGAGCGCGAGGGTGAAAGGCTGGCCGGGGGCGACAAGCGTGCCCGCGTAGAGCGAGTTGGACTTCGCAACCCACGAACCCGCGGCGTCCTGCTCGTACTCCTGCACGACGCCGTTGTTGACGAGCATGACCGAGCCGGTGTCGGTCCACGTGAGGCTGCGCGGCTCACTGCCGGCCGGGAGCGCGATGGTCTCCGCGAGCTGGTAGCCGTTCACGCGGTCATACGAGATGCGGTGCACGGCGGGGACCCCGCTGGAGCACAGCAGCACCTCACCGGTCGTGGGGCTCACGCTCATGGCGATGTCGCCGATGAGCGACACCGCGGGCGGGCAGGGCTGCACGGAGTCCTCGGGCTGCGCGAGTTCGAGGGGACGGCGGCACATCACGTAGCTGCCGGTGCTGTCCTGCTGCAGCAGCACAAGACGCCCGGCGGTGTCGTCTTCGCCGATGGCGAGCGTCTGGCGGGCGAGGAGGATGTGCTCTCGCGTCTGTGCGGTCGGGCCGGGGTTGGCGAGGCGGCGGAGATAGATCGCACCGGTAGTGGGCGCGGTCTCCACCACGTAGAGCTCGCCCGTGTGTGCGATGTAGCTGGTGACAAGCGAGTTCTCGAGCTCGTACTGCAGGTGCGACTCGCCACTGCCCATGCCGACGCGGATGAGGCGCGTGGTGTTGCCGGGGCCGGAGGCGAACACCCAGGAGTAGGCAAGACCAGGGTCCACGTGCACCGCCTTGATCTGGCCGGTCCCGGTGGGCAGCTGGCTGTGCGTGTGCGTCGGGTTGAGCTCGTCGGTCAGATTCAGCGGGCGGACGAAGTTGATGCCGCTGGGCTCTTCCCCGACAACCGGCTGGCCGGTGAGCGCGACGGTGGGGATGAGGGTGGCAAAGCCCTCAAGGTAGCGGCGGGTCTGCCAGGTCTCGCCGTTGACCTGCGAGGTGCCGATGGAGTTCGCGTACCGCCAGACCTCGCGGTTCTCCAGTGAGCCGTCAATATAAAACGTGACCGTCTCCTTGTGCAGCGGCTCATAATGCGTGCGGAACGCGGACTGCTCGGTCTGCGATTCGATGTTGCGGTCAGTGTTGGGGTCGCGCATGCTGACGATGGGGTCGACGGCGCAGGGCTCGTGCAGGCCGCGGAGGGCGACGATGTGGCCGCCGTAGCGGATCCACTGGAAGGTGTTGGGCTGGAGGCGGTAGAAGCCGCGGGTGAGGGCGGCGAATCCGCCGGCGAGCAGCACCTCGCGCATTTCGGCGGGGCCGGCAGTCCAGCCGTACGCGCCGCCGACGAGGGCTCCGGGAGCGCGCTCGTCCATCAGCTGCTTGATGCCACTGACGGAGTTGCTGGTGCCGTCGGCGTCGGTTCCCATGAGGAAACCCATGTAGCCGATGAGGGCGCCGGCGACGTTGTAGCTGCTCTCGTCCGTCCAGTCGTAGCTCTGGTTGAGCAGCAGGCCGGGCAGGCCGTGGTCAGAGATGTAGGCGATGTTGTCGGCCCAGCTGGCCGGGACACAGTGGGAGGCGCCGTTCCACGGCAGGCCGAGCTTGTTGGGGGCGTCGATGCGGCGCTGGTCGAGGTCGGGCAGCCCGGTGCGGTAGACGTCCTCGCACTGGGCGTGCGCGTTCTGGCACAGGCCGGCGAGGAGGACGAGAGGAAGAGCGCGGGCGATGGTCATGACAAGTCTCCGAGTACTGAGGTGTTCGCTTGGGGAGCAGGGCAACGGGGCCTGTATCAACCCTCCGACAGCCAGAGCGGAGACTGGGCGCGGGTGTGACACGCTGCGAGCAATTAATTGTGCTGGGGGCTTGTTCGGGCGATGGCAGCCTCGAGGTCCTGCGCCTGCTTCGCCAGCTTTTCGCCCGCGTTGCCCATCGCGCGGGCGTCGGCGCGGACCTGCTTGAGAATGGCCAGGGCCTCGTCGTGCTTCTGGAGGGCCGCGAGTGCGCGTGCTTCGACGACCAGCAGCGGGCCGCGGACCGCGGGCAAGCTGCTCGGGCGGAGGTTCTCGGGGATCGCGGCGCGGGTGAGCTCGGAGGCCGCCGCCGGGTCGCGGCGGACCTTTATTAGAAAGTCGGCCAGGTTCCAGTGAGCGAAGACGGTGCCCGCGTGGTAGCGGCCGTTCACGGCGATGGAGTCGTCCACCAGGGTGCGAAGTGCCTGCTCGGCCTCGTCCATGCGGCCCTCGTCCCAGAGGGCGCGTGCGACGTTGTGGCGGGCATTGAGGGTGCGGACGTCGTCGCGACCGAGCTTCTTGGCCGCGGCGTCTGCGATGGCCTGCCGAAGCTCCGTGCGTTCGCGGAGGCGGTCCTGCTTGTAGTAGAGCTCCGCGAGCCGGCCGCCGACCTCCTGCCACTCCAGCAGACCGATGCCGGGACCGTCGCGCAGCGATCGTTCGGCGCGGGCGAGCAGCGGCTCGGCCTTGCCGAGCTGCCCGTCGGTGAGGGCCCACTGGCCCAGGGCCGCGTAGGCGAGCCCGGTGTCGACATCGCTCTCGCCGAGGGTGGTCGCGCAGAGCGGGGCCACGGTGTTCATCTCTGCGCGAGCACGCTCAAGATCGCCCGCGTGCGAGCGCGCCCACGCCAGCAAGCGGCGGGCGCGGAGCGTGTCCGGCGCATCGATTCCCAGTTGTTCGGCACGCACTCGCACGGCCTCGACGAGGTGCTTGACCGCGCGGTCGTGCTCCTTGTTGGCGATCAATCCTGACGCCAGCACCACGCGCACGCCGGCTTCGATGAGCGGGCGCTCGGAGACGCTGTAGTGCATGCGGCGCTCGGCGAGGTCCAGGGCTTCCTGGATGGTGGGCTTGTCAGTGGGGGAGCTGCGCAGCGCGGCCACGATGGAGTCGGCCGCGTACTGGTTGATGGCCAGGGCCGTGTCGCGCTGGCGGATCGCTTCCTCGAGCTGGCTCAGGGCGTCACCTTCCGCGGCCACCGCGCGCCTCATCTCACGGTCGGCGGCGTGCTCGGCGGTCAGAGCCCGGTCGCGCTCCTCTCCAAGCCGAAGCACGTAGACAGTTGTCGAAACCCCGATCGCCGCGGCGGCGACTGCGCTGACGAGCACGGCGGCGCGGTGGCGGCGGGCGAAGAGCCGGGCCCTGTGCAGCGGCGGGGTGACGCGCGCCGCCACAGGACGCCAGTGCCGGAAGGCGTGGAGGTCCGCGGCAAGCTGGTCGGCGGAGGTGTACCTCGCTGCTGGGTCCGAAGCCGTGGCCCGCTCGATGATGGCGCGGAGGTCGGTCGGGATGGTGGCGGCGAGCGGGCGCAGCTCGGCGCGGCGTGCCTGTTCCAGCACGTCCTCGCGAGCGGAGCTGCTGTGTTGGCCACTGGGTGCATAGGGCGGCGTGCCCGTGAGCAGGAAGCGGAGCGTTGCGCCGAGGGCGAAGACATCGCTCTGCGGGGTCGCGGTCTCGCCCCGGGCCTGCTCTGGGGGCATGTACGCCGGTGTGCCCACAATGCGGGCATCGGCCTCAGCACGCGCCTCGAGGGCCAGGCCGAAGTCGGCGACCATCACGCGTCCCGAAAGGGTGAGCAGGATGTTGCCGGGCTTGATGTCCCGGTGCAGCACGGCGCGGGCGTGGGCGGCGCCGACGCCGCGGCAGGCGGCCTCGATGACACGCGCGGCCTCGCGCGGCGGCATCGGTGCACATTCTTCCAGCGACCGCGCGACACGCACGTGCAGTGGATCATTCCCGGTGGGCTCTGGATCGCCCGCGAGTTGCGAGTCCAGGTATGCAAGGCCGTGGTCCTCGAAGAGGCCTGCCGCGTGCACGCGGACGATGTTCTCGTGGTCCAGGGCCGCGGCGGCGCGGGCCTCGGCGACCAGGCGGGAGTGCCCTGTGCTGCCTCCCGGTCGCACGGGGGCGGCGAAGAGCTTGAGGGCAACGTAGCGGCCCAGCTCGGAGTCGAGTGCCCGCCACACGTGCCCGAAGCCGCCCGAGCCGATGTGCTCGCGGAGCTCGTACTTGCCCAGGCGCGTGCCGGGCGTCAACGCGGGCCCAGCCTCCTCCGCCTCGCGCATGAGCGAGAGCAGCTCCAGCACCTCATCGAGCTCGCCCGCAAGCGAGGGGAAGCGCGCCAGCAGGTCGGTGCGGATGGCGACCATCGGCTCACTGGTGCGGCGGGCGGCCTCGCACATGATGAGGGCGCGGCAGAGATCGCGCTGCTCGGTGAGCCCGGGATCGGCCGCGAGGTACTCCTCCAGGCGGGCGGGCAGGCCGCGGTTCCAGCGCTCCTCGGCGTCCGCAACGACCGGGTCGACCAGCATGACCCCGTTGTCAGAGGCCCTCGCCAGCACCTCGGAGATCGCGGGCGGCCCCGCCGTCCACGAGGCGCGGACCCGCGCCGAGGCCGAAACAGAAGCTGAACGCGTGAACGGGTCCATGCGGGCTCAAGTCTAACGAAGTGGCGGGTCCTCCCGTATGCTGAGAGCGTCGCGGCGGGGCCGGTGTGACACGCCGCCGCATGTTTTTCCCGGAGACGCCCGCGTGCCCGAGCCAACGGACAGCCCGGTGCAGAAGCCGCAGCAGGCGGCGCGGTTGTCGGGGCTGCTGGCGCGGGCGTGCGCGGGGAGCGACCCCCGCGCGCGAGAGGCCGCGTTCGACGAGCTGCTGCGGCTGCTGACGATCTACGTCCGCGCGGGCATGGGCTCGCGCCTGCGCGACCACCGCGAGTCGATGGATGTCTGCCAGTCGCTGGCGAGGTCGTTCGTGGACGACTTCGAGGGTGGCAGGATCGCGTTTGAGAGCGAGGCGGCCCTGGCTGCGTACGTCCGTCAGTGCGTCCGCAGCAAGCTCGCTGATCTTTCCCGCCATGACCGGGCCGCCAAGCGCGGCGGCGGCGCGGTGACGCAGGGTCTGCCAGGGGATGGCCCGCACGGCGGGCCCGGTCCCGCCAGCGCTGCCATCGCCCGAGAAGCCGTCGCGGGGGCACTGGCGGCGCTCAATGAGGATGAGCGCACGCTCCTGCGGCTGCGGTCGCAGGGACTCGCGTGGGAGGCGATCGCGCGCGAGCTGGGACGCACGCCCGAGGCGGTTCGGCAGCAGTTCAGCCGCGTGCAGCGGCGGCTGGCGCAGGGTTCGCAAGAGTCTCCGCCTCCGACGCGCTGACGTAGCCCTGCAGCACGAGCGAAAAGAAAAGGGCCCGGACGCTGGTCCGGGCCCTTGATCCACCGATTGACTCACACGTCAGCAGGGGCTGCCGCCCAGCACGCGGAAGAACGCCTCGATGTCCTGGTCGGTGCCGATGTCGCCGTCGCCGTTGAAGTCGCTGCCCTGGCAGAAGCAGGTCGGGCAGCAGTTGCCGCCCAGGCACGCGAAGAACGCCTCGATGTCCTGGTCGGTGCCGGCGTCGCCGTCGCCGTTGAAGTCCTGCGGCCCGCACTGGTTGCCGGGGCAGAAGGAGATCAGCACGGCCGCGTCGGTGGAGGTGCCCAGCACCACGCGGACGATGAGGTAGCGGCCGTTGTCCGACATGGCGAAGCCATCGGCGATGCCGCGCACGGTGGTGACGGTCTGGCCGTCGACGACAGTCACGCCGTCCTGAATGAGGAGGTCGCCGTTCCAGAACAGGCCGTTGTCGACGTTCGTGCTCGGGTCGTTCCAGTCGCCGTACCACACGACGTTGCCGGAATCGTCCATCTGCACAGGCGCGGAGCCAAAGCCGGTGAAGGCCCAGGGGCCGAGCGCCGCGGGGACAGCCTGCCCCTCGCGAGCCACCACTGTTCCATCGCCCTTCACGATCACCTCGTCGTCGATCGTGTCGCCGGTGAGGTTGCCGCGGACGACCCATGCGCCGCTGTTGTTGAGGTCGAGGGGGCGGTCGTTGAGGATCTCCCACGTACGCCCGGCGATCGGCGAGGGCTGGAGCTCCTGGGCCACGATCGTGCTGCCGACGAAGAGGGCGTCGGTGGTGGAGGCGACCAGCTCAGCGCAGTACATGGGGGTGCCGGACTGGTTCCAGGCGAACGCCGCGGCATCGGTGCTGAAGTCGGCGATGGTGGAGGCGCCGACCGCCTCGCCCTCCTTCGCGAGAACGGTCTCGGTGAAGGTCTGGGTGCTCGAGTTGTAGTCTACCCGTACCAGCGCCCGGTCCACCGTGCTCGCGAGCGCGGGGTCGTCCACGCTCGCCACCATCAGGATCTGGTTCGCGTCGTTCATCTTGCAGCCGAACCACCCGATGTACGGCGTGCTGGGGCTGAAGCCGGTGGCGGTCGAATGCGTGCCTTCCTGGATCAGCAGGCGGTCGTTGAAGAAGATGCCCGAATCGGTGCTGGTGGTCGCGCCCGAGAGGAACCAGTTCCAGCCGCTGTCGCCATTGTTGTTGAGCACGAGGTCGTCGAAGGAGCTGATGCCGATGACACCGTTGGCGGGGGGCGGCAGGATGGTGCCCTGCTGGTAGGCGATGGCGCCGCCGCGGATGATGATGCCGTCAGCCGCGGTGTTGGCGTTGTTCGTGTCACACTCCACCAGCCAGTGGCCGCTGTTGTTCACCATCACGTTGTCGACACTCGTGATCGCGCCGATTTCGGTGAGGTCCCCCTCCCGGACCAGGATGGTCATGGTGAAGGGCGGGGCCGCCAGCGCGGTGGTCGCGGCGGCGAGGATCAGGGCGGCGGCGGGGGCGTAACGCATGCGTGGACCTCCAATCATCGGGGGGATCTGGTAAAGATCGATAGCGTGTGAGAACCTCTCTCTGGCGGACTCTACGCGGGGACCCGATCAGGGGTTGCAGCATTCACCCGATCAGCACGCCCCCCCGCCCAGGACCCGGAAGAAGCTCTCGATGTCCTGATCCGTCCCCGTGTCGCCGTCGTTGTTGAAGTCCGACGACCCGCAGGTGACGCAGCAGTTCCCGCCCAGGCACGCGAAGAAGGCCTCGATGTCCTGGTCCGTGCCCGCGTCGCCGTCGCCGTTGAAGTCCTGCGTGCACATGGCGGCGGGCACCAGCCAGCGCGAGGCGGGGATGACCGCCTTCGTCAGGCTCGGGCTGCTCATGCTCACCTGCACGGCCGCGCCGCCACCAGCCTCGAAGTACTCGATCCGCAGCGGGTGGAAGCCGGCCTTGAGGCCGATCAGGGCGCTGGCCTTCTCGGTGGCCCCGTGCAGGCCGTCGTGGTTGATGATCTCCGTGCCGCCCAGGAACACCTTCGAGCCGTCGTCGGAGGTGATGTAGAAGGTGTAGAGGTTGGTCGCGGGCACCTCCACGTGCCCGACGAACACCACGCCCACGTCGTCGCTGCGCCCGGAGCCCGCGATCACGCCGGTGGTGTTGGGGTAGTTGATGTTCGCCAGCCGCGCCCCGCCGTAGGGGGTGAGCGTCGCGAAGTCCGGCAGCGAGCCGGGGGCGGAGAGGGCGTAGTAGTCGGCGTCCACGCCCGCGCGCACCTGCCCGAGGCTGTCGCCGTTGCGGTAGGTCGCGGGGTTGTAGAGTCGCGCCGTCACCGCCGCGGCCGCGGGGTTGCCGCCCGCGTCGCTGACGGTGTAGTTGAAGGAGTCCAGCCCCTGGGTGTTCAGCGGCGGGGTGTAGGTGAGCCTGTCCCGCCCGCCGGGCCCGGTGCCCACGCTCCGCGTGATGGTGCCGCCGCGCGTGCTCGTCGCGGAGAAGCTCGAGATCGTCATGGGCAGGCCGGTGGAGTGCCAGTCGTTGGCAAGCACGTCGATAGTGACAGGGGTGGCGCTGCTCGTCTGGAAGACGCCCGCGTCGTCGGAGACGGGGTGGCACACGGACTGATCGCTCACGCGGAAGCTGGCGACCCAGTTGCGCCAGCTCGCCGTCGGCCCCGGGTACTCGCCGATCCCCCAGAAGAGCAGGTCGTCGCTGGGGTCGACCGCGATGTGGTAGTAGTCGCCGTAGCGGCCGTCGGTGTTGGCCTCCCCGTCCTTGAGCAGGATGGGCTGGCCCATGCGCCCCAGCGGGTCGGTGGCGCGGCGGCCCGCGATCCGCACGCTCACCCGGTAGTCCGGGCCGGTGGCCCCCATGACCACCGCCACGTCGCCCGCGCTGTTGGCGGCGATGGCGGGGAACATCGTGTGCAGCCCCGGCCCCGGATCGACATCGCCCGACTGCACCCGCGTGACCACGCCGCTCGTCGGCCACGTGTTCGTGCTGAACTGGTGCCAGCGCACCACGTTCCGCGCGGCCGTGCCGCTGCCGGTGCGGGCGTTGTGGCACCAGTAGAGCTGGCCGTTGCGCCAGGTGGGGTCGGTCGAGCCGCCCGCGCTCATGGTGCCCCCGCCCAGCGTGGGCGCGCCCTCGGGGCCGCTGTAGCCGGGCACGGTGACGTTCGTGCTCACGATCGCGGGGGCCGTGAGCGGGCTCAGGATGGAGTAGATCCGCACCGTCGTGGAGTTGATGTCGTCGGTGAAGTAGGGGTGCGTGGGGTTCCCGAAGTGCCGCGCCGGCTGCAGGGTGTACGCCCCCGCCTCGCGCAGCGTGGAGTAGGTCGCCGTGCCGCCGGTGAGCATGGGCGTCTTGTTGAATATTCTGAAACCGCAGCCGCCGTAGGGGCCGCTGCTCATGGCGAAGAGGTTGCTGGTGACGTACCACGCGTTCTGGTCGTAGCCCAGGCCGGGGTAGTCCCACCAGTACAGCGCCCCGTTGATGTTGGTGACGCAGTCGGTGCGGTACTTGTACCACGTGCCGTTGGGGTCGCTGTCGTCGCTCACGGCGATGGTGACGAACGCCTGGTTGCTGCTGGTGTACGCCTCCAGCACCAGCACGATGAAGCGCTGGGCGAAGTGGTCGTACACGACCTTGGGGTCAAAGCAGAACGTCGACCCGCCCACGCCCTCGAAGAAGCCCGGGTTGCCCTGGCTGCCCAGGGGCGCGTTGAACTGCTGCACGCCCGCCTTGGTGTACCACGCCACGCTGGAGTTCACCGCCACCACCACGTGCCCCGGCCCCACCGCCAGCGTCGGGTCCGGAGGGTTCCACCCCGTCGCGTTGATGCTCGGCCACAGCGTCTCCACGCTGGTGCGCGGCTCATCCATCGTCGTGCCCGCCTCCAGCGTGTTCGCCGGCCCTTCTCTGGGCCAGTTTTTGATCTCCTGCTTGTTGGCCTCGTGCGGCGGGAGGTGGTCGCGGACCATCCTGTACGTCCACGAGGGCCGGTCGTCCGCGGTGGGGTCCTCCTCCTGCAACTGCGGCATGGTGCGGGTGTCGATGATCTCGACGGGGGTCGTGCCCCAGGCGACGGCGCCCTTGGGGCCCAGGTCCGTCATCTGCGCGAGGTCCCGCGCGTTGGCCTCGCCCGCGCCCGGCACCGGCTGCCCGCCGCCCGACGGCCGCATGGGCGTTGGCGCGAAGGCGTCGCTCTCCTCGGCGGTGGGGGCGCCCGATCCAACCGCCCCCGCGCTCGACGCCAGCGCGCTGGCCCCCCCGCCCCGCGCCGAGCGGGCGCACCCCGCCGCCCCCGCCCACGCCAGCGCCGCCACGCTCACGCCCAGGGCCACGCCCACCTTGGAAATACTGATCACGCCACGCCGACGCACGCTCATGAACTCACCCCTGCAAAGGACAGACACAGGCCCCACCGCGCCAGCGTAGCAGACGCCGCAACCCCCGCCATCCCCGCGCCCCACGGGCATGGGGGGCTGGGCGCCGCCGACTCCCGGCTGGGTGCCACTGATCCCCGGCTCTGCGGCAATCAGTGGTGGGCGCACGTTGCTCACAGATCGCGCGGACCGCTTGCCTTCAGCAGGGAGTCGCAAGAGGGGCGGCAGCCCCTTTTGCATGCGCGGAACGAGAACCGCGCCGAGCTTGCCCAAGACTCCAAGGCAAAGCAGACAAGGCGTTGGCTCCGGTTGGGCACTCGGGGAGAGGGCCCGCAAAGCCCGGGCCCCCTCCCCAGCGCCCAAAGTCCCGGGGGCGTTGCCGTCAACCGTGCGCACCAGTGGGCGCGCGGCCCTCGCCGCATCGGAGCGCCCGCGGTAGGCTGCGGGCATGCAGACTCCCGCTGCCGCCGGCCGGCCGAGCAACCCCGCTCCCAAGCGCCGCCGCTTGCCATGGCTGGCGGCGCTCGCGGCCGCCCTGACACTGGTGGTCGGCACCGCCATCGTTTTCGCGCGGCGTGAGGTCGCTTTGCTGGGCTTCAGCCCCGGCGTTTTCCGCACCGCCTCCAGCACGCAGGTGGAGCAGATCGCGCCGGGGCCTAACGCCTACGCCGCGACGCTCCCGCTCAGGCCCGGCGAGACCCTCTTCGCGACGCTCAGGTACACCAGGGCTGACCGCGCGTGGCCGGTGCCGAGGGAGGACCCGCCGCGCTTCGGGGACCGCCTGCCCGTGGGCACCCTGCACAGCCTCACCGTCTCCTACTTCGCGGCGGGCGGGGCCGAGGGGAAGCGGGACATCACCGAGGCGGAGCTCCCGCGCGGGCTGCGGCAGTGGCTCGCGGGCGTCCTCGAGGGCCGCACGCCGCCCGCGACCACCGTGGCCGGCCTGCTCCGCGACAGCGACGGACGACGCACGGAGTGGGCCGCAGACGGAGTGCTGCGGGTGCTCGCAATCTGGCTCAGCGCCTACTGGTGGGCCGCCGCGGCCGCCCTCCTCGCGCTGGACGCGGCGGTAGTGGCCCGCGTGCTCCGCGCCCGCCGCCGGCGCTCGCAGGGGCGCTGCGCCTGCGGCTACGACCGCCGCGGGCTCGCCGCCGACGCCCACTGCCCCGAGTGCGGCCTCGCACCTTAGGCGGGGAGTCGCAAGTGGGGCGGCAGCCCCTCCTGCGCCAGCGGGAGGAGGATGATGCAGGACGCGGCCCCCGCGCGGTAGGATGCCGCGATGGGACGCACTCGCGCCGCACCGCCGCCCCGCCGCCGTGTGGTGGTATCGCTGGCCTTCGGTGTGCTCGCGACGGCTGCGCCGATGGCGTGGGGCTGGAGGCTCGCGGACGACCGGCGGCCCGGCGCCGCGCCGCTCAACAGCGGGCCCGCCGCGGCCCTGGGCTCCTTCATCCACCCCAACGGCGCCGACGTCTGGACCTGGGGCGTCTGGGAGAAGCCGTTCATTACCAGCTGCTGGGCCGCGGGGCGCGACCCGCTCATCGTTCCCGGCCAGCGCCTCACCGTGCAGCAGCGCAAGCGCTCGTGGGAGATCAACCGTCACCCCGACGGCTGGCCCCCAAGTTCATCGGGCGTAACCGCCGACCTCCTCGCACAGCACCCGCACACGGTCGCCGAGGGGTACGCAGTTGGCTTTCCGTTCCGCTGCGGCCGGGCCGTGATCCTGCGCGCCGCCCCCGGCGGCGACCCCGCCGACCACGTAGCGGCGCACGGGTATGACATGGGCATGGCCGCCTACACCGAGCACCTGGGGCGCGTGGTCCCCACCAGCGTCATCTGGCCGGGGATGCTCGGGAACATCGCCGCGTACACACTGCTCCTGCTCGCGCCCTGGCACGCGGCCGCCTGGTGGCGCACCAGGCGAGCGGCGCGACTCAACCGCTGCCCCGCCTGCGGCTACGACCTCCGCGCCACTCCCGCGAACGCCCCCTGCCCGGAGTGCGGCGGGACGCGCGTGGTCTCCGCAGGTCTGTGAGCCGCGCATCCGAGAGGGGCTCCAAGGCCGCCCCTCTCAAGGTCTCCGGGCCTCTGCGTGCACACCGCGCCCGCCGAGCGCGCGAGCGATGTGCCTTAAGCAGGGAGTCGCAAGAGGGGCGGCAGCCCCTTTTGCACTAGCGGAACGAGGACGGCGCAGGGCGCGCCCAGCACCCTCAGTGTGAAGGATGTCGCGCATCCGAGAGGGGCTCCAAGGCCGCCCCTCTCGGGCTCTCCTGGTTTGGCGACGGTGACGTGCTTGCTCAAGCGAATGGGAACAAATCACTAGGTGGGTTTGTAAATGGGTTCGCCGTAAACTCGGCTCATGGCCGTGACCACATTCATCCTTGGAGCGGGCGCGAGCAAGCCCTACGGGTTCCCCATCGCATCCGAGCTACGAACGGCGATCTGCAATGCCCCCCCAGTGTTCATCGACCGCATGTGGGAGGGCGACAAGATGATGACTCAGATGGCGAAGGAGCAATCAAAGAGGATCGCCACGGCTCTCCGCGCGAGCGGCCAGGCCTCGATTGACGCCTGGCTGGCCCAACAGCCGCAACACGCGGAATGGGGGAAGACTGCGATTGCCATGCACCTGCTGCCGGTAGAGGCCCGTTGTCTGGCCTCCGATACGGAGGACTGGTACAGCTGGTTCTTCCGCAGGTACCAAGTCAAAGGCGGCCTCAACTTCGCCAACGTACGGGTGGTCACCTTCAACTACGACCGCAGCTTGGAAATGTTCCTTGTTCAGGCGTGCATGAATAGTTTCGGGATGACGCTCGATCAGGCGGTCTCGCACGTAGGACAACTCCCACTCGTGCACGTGTACGGAACCTTCGCGGCACCCGCGCTCCAGTCGCACTTCACCAATCGGGTGCGATTGCACCTCGAGGTGTTTGTCGAGGCGTCGAAGGGCATTCTCACCATGAACGATGAGCGTGAGGCGGCGGACCGCGCCGTCGCGACAGCTAGAAAGTTCATTGACGAGGCACGCCATGTGGTCTTCCTTGGTTTCGGCTTCGACGAAGCGAACCTCGCTCGCATCGGCGCGCACCGGGCAAGAGCCGCATGGGTGATGCGGAAGGGTCAGGTCGACTGCTTGGGTTCGGCCTATGGCATGCTCGAGGGAGAGCGGATGCTTGCTCGCATGCGCATAGGAATCGAACCCAAGTTCGGCATCCCGACCTATGGGTGTTACGAGCTCCTCCGATCGGCCGTGACGTGGGAGGACTAGCTCAAGAGACCGCGATCCGCTGCGGGGGCGGCCGCGACCCACGCGCGGAACTTGGGGACAGCTTCCAACGTCGCGTTCACGACTGCGGTGAACTCCGCTGCGGCCACGAACGAGGGATTCGCCACCTCGAACAACCTCTCCGCAGCTTCGTCTAGCCCGCTTGCCGCCTCCGACAACCCCCCCGCACCCTCCACGAACCCGTCCGCACCCTGCGCGGGTTTTCTCGCACGGGGCGGGGGTTTGTTGGCGTGGGGCGGCGGTTGTTCCGGCAGGCCTTGCGCGTTCCCGGCCCGGCCACGCGCGTCCTCGGGGCGCTGACTGAAAAAATCAGAAGGTGCACCGAAGTCCCCCTCCATCCTCGCCGAAACCTCTGTACCGCGGGGCAATGACGCTCCCGCTCATACGGAGTGTTCCACCATGTCCAGCTGGCTGCCCATCACTGATTCTGGTTTCGATGCGTTCTACCTCAACTTCAAGACGCTGATCGCGGCCAACCCCACCAACTATGGCTTGCAGGCCAGCGACGGCACGGCCCTGGCGGCCGACTACACGGCGTGGCACAACGCGTACCTCGCGGCCACGCAGGAGACCACCCGCACCAAGGCGACGGTGGCCACCAAGAACACGCAGAAGCGCACCAGCATGTCGCTGGTCCGCGGCTACGCGGCCCAGATCCGCGTGAACCGCGCCGTCACCGAGGCCCTCAAGATCGGCCTGGGCCTGCACATCCCCGACACCACGCCGTCGGTCATCCCGCCGCCCGCGACCAAGCCGGTGCTCTCGATCGCCCGCATCGAGCAGGGCAGCCAGCAGGTGCGCGCCACCGACGAGGCCACCCCCAACAAGCGCTCGCGGCCCGTCGGCAGCGCGGGGATGCTGCTCTACCGCGCCATCGCCACCGACGCGGTGAACGACCCGGCGCAGGCCACCTTCGTGGGCTTCGTGGGCCGCCCCGACTTCACCTGCGAGTTCACCTCCGCCGACCGCGGCAAGACGGTGACGTACTTCGCCCGCTGGACCAACGCCAAGGGCCAGACCGGCCCCTGGAGCCAGGGCGTGTCGTCCTCGATCGCCGCGTAAGCACCCGCACACTCTGGGAGACGCGCCCGGGCGGTGGTTGCCTGTTTACGCCGCCCGGGCGCACGCCCACCCGACGTTGATTCGCCCCCGCGGAGGTTCCCCATGACACCGCAGAGCGGCGCGGCCGTGCGCCCGCGCAGCAATAAACCCAGGTCCATCCTCGAGGCGGGGCTGCCCGACCCGAGGCCGGTGACTACCTACAGCGTGGAGGTGGTGGGCACGAACCACCTGCTGGTCACGCTGGACCAGCCCTGCGTGATCCGTTCACCCGCGTGGTCGCTGGTGGACTCGATCACCGGCGAGGTGCTCACCGCCACCGGCGTCGAGATCGTGAGCCCTAAGCAGTTCACCCTCGAGTTCTCCAGCACCATCAAGGACAGCATGGGCTTCGTCGAGGTGCCCTACATGGACACCAGCGTGCAGAACTTCGCGGGCGGGTTCGTGAAGCCCGGGGCGCAGTGGTTCCGGGCGGCGGGGTAGGCCCCGCCGGGGTGATGTCGGATGTCGGAGGTCGGATGTCGGACGGTCAGGAAGCCGTCGGCGGCGCCGTGCTGCACCTCCGACATCGCACATCCGACATCCGACATCCTTCTCTAGCAGGGCCCGCCCCCCAGGATCCTGAAGAACGCCTCGATGTCCTGGTCGGTGGCGTAGTCCCCGTCCCCGTTGAAGTCGCTGCCGCAGGGGCAGCACGTGGTGCAGCAGAAGCCGCCGATGCAGGCGAAGAAGGCCTCGATGTCCTGGTCGGTGCCGAAGTCGCCGTCGCCGTTGAAGTCGCTGGTGCCGCACCCGGGCAGGTGCAGCAGGAGGCTCAGGTTCAGCCGCCAGCGCGCCCGCGGCGTGCCGCCGTGCACCTCCGTGGTCACCAGGTCGGGCAGGCGGTTGTGGCCGATGTCGCCCACCCCCGCGAGCACCCGCCCCATGGTGTCAAAGCCGATGCCGGCGCGGTTGGCGTAGCCGCCCATGCCGTCGTTCACCCACACCTGCCCGAAGGCGGAGGCGTTGGGCACCTTGAGGATGTGGGCACGCCCGCCGGTGAAGCCGGCGACGGCGATAGTCGCGGTCGATTCGTTGTCCTCGGCCCGCGTCTCCCGCGCGGTGAGGGTGAACTCGCCGTTGTCCCCCGCGAGCAGGACGTAGAGGCCGCCCTCACCGCTGACGTCGCCGCGCTCGCCGAAGACCACGAGGTCGGCGCGGGCGTCGCCGTTGAGGTCGGTGAGGTACGCGCGGGCCTGGCCGGTGCGGACGTTGGTCAGGCGCACGTCGAGGGTGAAGGCGGTCTGGAAGTGCACGGCGCCCGAGCCGTCGTTGAGGTTCACGGCGACGGTGGTCTGTGCGTGCGCATCGCTGCCGGTGTTCACGAGGGAGACCACGTCGGGCACGGCGTCGCCGGTGACGTCGGCCAGCAGCGTGATGCCCCCGGCGCCCACGCCCGAGCCCCAGCCCGACTGCAGCGGGGGCATGAAGGTGCCGTTGCCGTTGCCGCGGAGGACGGAGAAGGCGTGGTCGCCCGCGGGCGAGACGATGTCGGCCCTGAGGTCCCCGTTCATGTCGGCGATGGCGACGCTGCGGCCGCCCGGGCCGCGCGGCGTGGTGTCGGTCCAGCTGTTCACGAGGTTCACCTGGCCGGCGAAGCCGCCGTTTTCCTGGCCGAAGAGGATGGCGAGGTTGGGGCGGACGCCCGACTCGGGGCTGAACCGCGCCAGGCGCGTGGTGACGAGGTCGGCGCGCCGGTCGCCGTTGAAGTCCGCGAGCGCGAGGGCGATCTCGCCGAAGTCCGCGCCGTCCAGCTGGGGCGTCGTGGTGATGGGGGAGGAGAACACGTCGTCGGAGAGGTTGAGCAGCGTGGTGATGACGGGCACGCCCGCGGCGATGTCGGCGATCACGATGTCGGCGCGGTTGTCGCCGTTGACGTCGGCGACCTCGATGCCGGCGCCGGGGGCCCGCGCGGCGGGCGTGAGGGCAACGCCGGGCGGGGCGGCCGCGAACTGCGGCGGCCCGCCCTGGGCCAGCGCGGGGGCGGTGAGGGCCGGGGCGGCCGCGGCCGAGGTGAGAACGAGGCAGACCCTGACGCCCGCGTGCCAGCCTGTGTAGCCCATGTGCGCGCCCTCCTGAGGAAGCGGCGTTGGCCCGCCCACAAGCCCGCCGTGCAAGTGTGCATGCGGCGGCGCGGGCGTGCGCGGATCAGCGGCGCGGATTGCGGGCGCGGTAAAAAAAGCACGCGGCCCGCCGACCCGGTGCGGGTGGTCGGCGGGCCGCGTGGGATGAATCAGCCGGATGCTACGGACGGCTCAGCAGGGGTTGCCGCCCAGCACGCGGAAGAAGGCCTCGATGTCCTGATCGGTGCCGAAGTCGCCGTCGCCGTTGAAGTCGCTGCCCTGGCAGAAGCAGGTCGAGCAGCACGTGCCGCCGAGGCAGGCGAAGAAGGCCTCGATGTCCTGGTCGGTGCCGCTGTCGCCGTCGCCGTTGTAGTCCTGCGGGCCGCACTCGTTGCCGGGGCAGGGCGGGGCCCCGCCGATGGTGACGAACTGGTCGCCGGCGATCGCGGTGAAGTCGACCACCGCGGACTCGCCGAGGCTGGGGGCGTAGGGCTCGCCCGCGGGCGTGGGCAGGCCGCCGATGACCTGGTTGGACACGAAGTCGTGGCCGGTGCCGTTGAGGAAGCCGGCGACGCGGATGGGGCCGTTGTCCCAGCCCAGCTCCGCGAGGTCGATCTCCAGCTCGATGCCGGTGGTGACGCTGGCCGCGCCGGAGGTGCTCGGGGTGCCGTCGATACCGCTCACGCCCGCGACGTTGGAGTTGTTGATGGCGACCTTGATGAGGCCGGGGGTGAGCTGGCCGTTGAACGCGGCACGGGGGGCGCCGTCGGTGTTCAGCGGGTCGGTGCTGACGAAGTCGGGCTCGTCGCGGTAGGTGGCGGGGAAGTTCATGACCGGCAGCGTGGACTTGGGCCCGCCGCTGGTGGCCGAGTAGTCCATGATGTAGCCGGAGCTGTAGATGGGACCGTCGGCGCGGAGGATCGCGGCGTTGGTGTAGTTCTCCACCGGGTAGCTGCCGTTGGTGATGCCGATGAAGTAGTCGGCGGCGAAACCGGACTCAAACTTCATGCCGGGGCGGGTGGCGTCGCCGCCGCCGCCGGTACCCATGCGGTTGATGCCGTTGTAGTCAACGTCCACGTTGTCCATGCGGAGCACGTTCTGGCCCTCGCTGGCGTTGACGTCGATGAACAGGTCGAGCTTGTTGAAGTTGGTCTCGAGGTTGCCGGTGATGAGCAGGTAGAGCTTGCCGTTGCTGACGGTGCCGTAGAGGCCGTCGATCTCGGAGCCCGCGGCCACGTCGTTGTTGGGCAGGGTGATGCCGGTGACGCCGCCGCCGACGCCGGCGGTGTTGCCGTTGTCGAGGGAGCACTGGAGGGCGGGGGCGCCGGCGTCGCCGCCGGTGAGCACGCCGTTGCTGAGCGGGGCCGCGGTGCCGCAGTACCAGCCGGGGCCGCCGCCCGCGGGCAGCAGCTGCGCAAAGTTGGTGTAGAGGGCGGTGGGGGCGCCGCCGGTGGTGACGCCCGCCCAGTAGCCCGGGGTGAACGCGGCATCGAAGGTGAGGCCGGGCTGCGTGCCGTTGGTGCCCATGCGGTTGAGGCCGCCGCCGTCAACGCCGTTGTTGTCGGAGCGGAGGGTGTTCTGGCCGCCGGTGCCGGTGTCGAAGAAGATCTCGAGCTTGTTGAAGTTGCTCTCGAGGTTGCCGGCGATGAAGACGTAGAGGATGTCGTCGGCCGTGTCGGCCTCGGTGCCGTTGTTGTAGACCACGGCGTAGAGGGCGTCGATCTCCGAGCCGTTGGCGGTGACGCCGGTGTTCTGGGTGTTGTTGCCGAAGCCGGTGTAGTTCTGCTGGAGGAAGCGCGGGCCGCCGTAGGTCGTGGCGTCGCGCGAGCCGTCCACCACCGGTGCGACGGCGCTGCGGGTGAGGTCGAGGGTAACGAACTGATCGCCCGCGATGTTGGCGAGGTTGATGTTGCGCGGCTCGGCGAGATTGCCGGTATTCACCGGCAGGCTGCCGATGAACTGGTTGCTGGCGTAGTCGTGGCCGCCGCCGTTGACAAAGCCTGCCACCTTGATGGACGTGGGGTTGCCCAGCGCGCTCATGGGGATGACGAGCTCGACACCCTTGGTGACGTTGGCGGGGTCGCCCACGGTGCCGAGTGTGCCCGCGGCGTTGTTGCCGAAGGTGGTGGGCTGGTTCTGGACCCAGAGGATGCTGCCGTAGGGGTCGGAGCCGAGCTGGCCGTCAACGACGGGCTGGGCGTAAGCGGCGCCGGCGCAGAGGGCCAGCAGGGCGGCGGACATCGTGGGCTTCATCTTCATCTCTCCAGTCGTCGGTCGCGCAGGAAGTGCGGACGCGAGCAGTGCATTGAGGGGTCGCGGTGCGCGCGCACCACGACCCGCAATGGGCCACTGTACAGGAGGTGTCAAGCCGCTCAGATAGGGTGAATACCCCATGGGGCCCTTGGGCATGAGTGGCGTGCGGAAGGTTTCTGTATGGAGCGCGCCGGTGACTGGAACGAGCATCGCGGCCTTCGCCGCTCCAGATGGCTCCAGATACGAGTGTAGAAGCGGCGGCATCGGCTACACTGGTGGTTGGAGCGCACTCGTCGCCCACCGGGAACTCTTTATGAAGGCTTCGGCGCGTCGGTCCGGCTTCACGCTCATCGAGCTGCTGGTGGTGATCGCGATTATCGCGCTGCTGATCGGCATCCTGCTGCCGGCGCTGGGCAAGGCCCGCGAGGCGGGCAAGCTCAACAAGTGCCTGAGCAACACCCGGCAGGTCGGGCTGGCGATGACGTACTACGCCAACGACTGGAAGTACTGGTACCCGATCATCCCGTTCAAGCCGCCGCCCAGCCCCAGCAACGGATGGACGCAGTGGAATCAGCCTCCGAGCGGCTACCGCGCGCTGACCGATCAGTGGGTCCGCGGCGGCGTTGCTGGCCTGTTCAGCCTCAACCAGGTTGGCGACGGCGTGAGCACCGGGTTCTACGGCCAGTCGATCGCGGAGGGTGACCCGCTTGAGAAGTACCCCGACGGCAACACCACCCCGCTGATGCGCGGCTACCTCGACGGCTTCGGCACGCTCACCTGCCCCTCGGACAGCGAAGACCGCTATTACCGCAACGGCATCTCCAACCCGCCCCTTGACGGGATGTACGCTACCGCGGCGGTGAAGAACCCCAAGGTCTGCGGCAGCGAGTCGGACGTGATTTCGTACAACATCAGCTATCTCTACATCGCGGGCATGAAGTCGGACGACCCGCAGATCCTGGCGCCGGCGCCGATCTGGGGCGACGAGACCAACGGGCCCGACATCAGCACGGATGCGTGGTACGGCGACAACCCCGGGGGTTCGGCGACGGCGAACGCGACGCAGGCGGGCACCACGCCCGGCATGTTCTCCAAGTTCGACAATCACAAGACCTCGGGCGGCAACTACACCTTTACCGACGGTCACGCGCAGTTCCTCACCGGGCGCGTGTGGTACAACTTCTTTTCGAGCGACAACACCGCGGGGACGAGCATCAACGTGGTCAACCCTCGCCGCAGCGACGCGACGCAGACCATTGATTGAGGCGTGACACACGCGGGGTTGTCCCCAGGCCCTGACAGGATGCACGGGCGCGGGTAGGCTATCGACCCCCTCCGCCGGCTGAGCCGCGGGGCGGGTTGGAGGCTGTGATTGGCCGCAGGGGCGACAACGGGTGCAACGGGCGCGGGGCGGTCGCTGCTCAAGCGCGTGCTGCTGGCGCAGGAGATCGGGCTGGTGGCCGTGATCCTGCTGATGGCCCTGGGCCTGACGCTGTTCGGCGGCACGAAGAACAAGCGGGTGCAGACCGAGAGCGGCCAGTGGGAGGTCGTGCAGGTCAATAAGTTCCTCGACGCCCAGAACCTCGTGCTCTTGGCCAAGGACGCGAGCTTCGTGGCGATCATGGCCGTGGGCATGACGGGGGTGATCGTCATGGGCGGCATCGACCTGTCGGTGGGCTCGGTGTACGCGCTGTGCGCGCTCGTGGGCGGGATGTTCCTGCGGTACAACTGGGCCAACGGGCCGCCGCCGCTGTCCTTGGGGGGGCACGGGTGGCTGGCGTGGACGCTGCTGGTCGCCGGGCTGTGCGCCGCGGCCGCGTCGGGCGCGGCACTCAAAAGCGCGGGCTCGGCGGAGGGGACGAAGAAGGCCAGGGCGGGCGGGCTGACGCTCGCGGCCATCGGCGGAGCGGCCGTGCTGGTCGTGATCGGCGCGTTCGTCGTGTCGGTCCGCGATGAGGGCGCACCGGCGGCCGCGGCCTACGGCTGGAAGACGTCAACGATGCTGTCGGTGGTGGTCGGCGTGGGCGTCTGCTGCCTGGTGGGGGCGATCTGCGGGCTGATCAACGGCTCGCTGGTGGTCGGCCTCAACGTGCACCCGTTCATCATCACTCTTGGAATGATGACGGTCGTCCGCGGCATCGCGTTCGTGCTGACGGACGGGCTGTCGGTGAGCGGAGTGCCCGAGGGGTTCACGCGCGGGTTCTTCAAGGCGGGGTTCTGGGAGCAGGCGATCGGGGTGCCGGTGTACCCGGTGCCGGTCGTCGTGATGATCATCGTCGCGCTCGCGGGCGCGTTCGTGCTGGCCCGCACCGTTTATGGACGGCGCGTGTACGCCATCGGCGGCAACGAGACGGCCGCGCGGTACGCGGGCATCCCCGTCGGCCGCGTGAAGATCCTGACATTCACGCTGATGGGGCTGCTGGCGGGGCTCTCGGCGTGCGTGTCGCTCGGATATCTCGGCTCGGCCTCGAGCAATGACGGCATCGGCTATGAGCTGAGCGTGATCGCCGCGGCGGTGATCGGCGGGGCCTCACTCAGCGGCGGGCGCGGCTCGGCGGTAGGGGCGGTGCTGGGGGCCGTGCTCATCCAGCTGATCAACAACGCGATGATCATCCTCGACATCAACACCAACTACACCAACATCGTGATGGGGGCCGCGATCGTCGCGGCCGTGGTGCTGGATCAGACCAAGGCGCGGCTGTTGCCGGGCGGCCGATAGCGGCAAACACAGGAGTGAATCCATGAAGACTCTGAAGCGGTTGGGCGCGGCGGCCCTGATGGGCGTGCTGGCGCTGGGCGTGAGTGCAGGCCTGGGCGGGTGCGAGAAGAAGCCCGCGGCCAACAACACAACCCCCGCGCCCAAGAACGCGGGCACGAACTCCGGCGCGGGCAACACCACTGCGACCGGCGACACGAGCAAGACGGGCAACAACGCGGCCGCGCCCGCGGCCGGCAAGAAGAACCTGACCATCGGCGTTATCGCCAAAAGCACGGGCAACCCAGTCTTTCAGGCGGCCAAGACCGGGGCGGAGAACGCCTGCCGCGAGCTGGGGCAGAAGTACGGAATCACCATCGAGATGAAGTGGCTGACGCCGGTGGACGAGGACGCGGCTAAGCAGGCGCAGAACGTGGAGCAGCTGGTGTCGCAGGGCGTGGACGGGATCTCGATCTCGTGCAGCAACGCGGAGACGCTGACAGGCGTGATCAATGACGCCGTCGACAAGGGCGTGGTGGTCGTCACGTTCGACAGCGACGCCCCCAACAGCAAGCGGATGGCGTACTACGGCATCAATGACGTGGAGTGCGGCCGCGCGGTGATGCGCGAGCTGGCGAAGGCGATGGGTGACAAGGGAGGGACGGTGGCGATCCTGTCGGGCAACCAGACGGCGCCGAACCTGAACGCGCGTATCCAGGGCGTCGAGGAGGAGCTGGCGAAGCTGAAGGACAAGGGCTTCACCCTCAAGGGCAAGTGGAACACGAAGGAAACGCCCGGTGACGCCGCGGCCATGGTGCAGCAGGTTCAGGGCGCGAACCCGGACATCGCCGGCTGGGCGATGGTGGGGGGGTGGCCGCTCTTCACGCAGAACGCGCTGGACAACGTGAACGCGAAGGTGGTCTCGGTGGACACGCTCCGCGAGGAGCTGGACTACGTGAAGGCGGGCAAGGTGCAGGCGCTGATCGGGCAGGACTGCTACGGCTGGGGCTACGAGTCGGTGCGGATGATCGTGGAGAAGCTGGTGGAGGGGAAGACGCCCGCCAAGCCGATCAACAACTTCGAGCTCGCGGTGGTGACGCCCGCGAACGTGGACCAGTACTACGGGAAGTGGGAGGAGTGGCTGGGGAAGAAGTGAGCGGAAAGCGGAAACCGGAAACCGGAAACCGGACGTCGGAAGTCGGAAGTCGGATTGATCGCGAGCGCCGGTCTGCAAGGAGCGGCGCTCGTATTCGAGCATCGAACCAACCCACCCCAACCCCTCCCTCTGGGAGGGGCTTTCAATGCAGGAACACCACGACAACTTCCTCGTCGCGAGCGGCGTGTCCAAGCGCTTCGGGATCACGCAGGCGCTCGATGACGTGTCGGTGTCGTTCCGGCGGGGGGAGGTGCACGCGCTGATGGGGGAGAACGGCGCGGGGAAGAGCACGCTCGGCAAGGTCATCGCCGGGCTGCACCGGGCCGACAGCGGGACGGTGACGCTGGATGGGCGGGTGCTCAAGCCGGGGTCGCTGGACGACGCGTTCGACGCGGGCGTGCGGCTGGTGCACCAGGAGCTGGCGCAGTGCCCCAACCTGTCGGTGGCTGAGAACCTGTGCCTGCACGACCTGCCGCGCCGGTACGGGCTCGTGGACGACCGCGAGATGGCTCGACGCGCGGCGGCGCTGGTGCACAAGCTGGACGCGAGCATCGATGTAGAGGCCCCGCTGGGGCTGCTCAGTCCGGGGCGGCGGCAGATCTGCCAGATCGCCGCGGCGCTGGAGGAGCGGGCGGGCAAGCCCGCGGCGCGCGTGATCGTGCTGGATGAGCCGACGAGCTCGCTCTCGATCAGCGAGGCGGACCGGCTGCTGGAGATCACGCGCGGGCTGGCGGCGCAGGGGATCACGGTGCTGTACGTGAGCCACCGCATGGGCGAGATCTTCGCCGTGTGCGACCGGGTGACGGTGCTGCGGGATGGGAAGTTCGTCGCGACGAGCGTGACCAAGGAGATCGACGAGCCGACGCTGGTGGAGCAGATGATCGGGCGGCGGATCGAGACGGCGCGGGCGCGGGAGTTTTCAAGGGGTGTCGTGGCGGGCAGCGCGGGGGCGGAGTCGGCGGGAATCGCGGCGCTCGCGGGCGGGGAGCACCACGGGCGGCCGGGCGCGGTCACACTCGAGGTGCGAAACCTCTCGAGCAGCAAGGTGAAGGGCGCGTCACTCCAGGTGCGTGCGGGAGAGATCGTGGGAATCGGCGGGCTGGTTGGCGCGGGGCGGTCGGAGCTGCTCAACGCGATCTTCGGTCTGGATCCGACGGCCAAGGGCACGGTGCTGGTGGAGGGGCGCGAAGTCTCGATCGCAAACCCCGCGGGACCGATCCGCGCGGGGATCGGCTATGTGCCCGAGGACCGGCGGAACCAGGGGCTGTTCTTCCAGCTCGGCGTCGACGAGAACATTCTGATGCCCTTCATGGCCCGCTTGGCGCGGGTGATGGGCGTGCGGTCGGCGTCGCGCGAGGCCGCGCTGGTCGGCGGCAGGCTTAGCGAGTTCCGCGTCAAGGCCGCGGCTACGAGCAGCCTGCCGGGCGAACTCTCGGGCGGCAACCAGCAGAAGCTGCTTATCGCGCGGTGGATGGGCAAGCAGACGAAGGTGCTGCTGCTGGATGAGCCGACGCGCGGCATTGACGTGGGGACGAAGGCGGAGATTTACAAGGCGGTGCGGCAGGCCGCGGACGCGGGCGCGGCGGTGCTGCTGGTATCGAGCGAGATGCCGGAGCTGCTGGCGTTGTCGGACCGCGTGCTGGTGATGTGCGGCGGGCGGATCACGGGGGAGCTGGCTGGCGAGGCGATGACGCAGGCGGGGATTTTGCGGCTGGCGACCTCGGACGACGTTCGGAACGAGCCCCGAACGAAGTGAGCGGGCAGAGTCGCGATGGAGCCGCGTCGCACGAAGAACCCCTCACTGCGTTCGGGGCTCGTTGCGAACGCCACAGGCGAACCTACTTCGCCGTGACGGGCGTGCCGTCCTGCCCTTCGCCGTGGAGCTCCTTGTCTCCCAGCACGCGCACCATCACGGCCCGCTTGTCACGCGGGCGGCTGCCCTCGGTGTTGACCACCTGCACCTCGACGCTGCCGTCGGGGTTGCGCGTCGCCTCGTACGTCGTCAGCAGGTACTCGCCCTTCTGGAATCCGTAGCCATCGCCCGCGTCCTCGTACAGCGTGCCGCTGGCGCGCCCCTTGTCGTCGAGGTTCACGAGGAGCGTGAGGGGGTTGAGCGGCTTCTCGTCCACGTACTGGATCTCGGGGCCGATGGGCACAATGGCGCCGGGGCGGACGAACAGGCGCGGGTTGTCCTTGCTCCGGGGCTCGAGCACTTCTCGCCACGAGCCCGCGGGCATCTTCGGTGACTTCCCACCCTCCTTGCTTGTTTGCGCCACAACCAGCACATCGCCGCCGATGAGGAAGGAGTCATCCTCCGCCCGCAGCGCTGCATCCTTCGGATCAGCGAAGAACGTCGGGCGCGCCACCGGCAGGCCCGTCACGTGCGATTCGCGGAACACCGTGTAGTAGTACGGCATGAGGATGTACCGGCGCGTGATCGCTTCGCGGCAGCTCTCCTCCACCTTGGGACCGAAGGCCCACGGCTCCTTGTTGATGCTCTCCTTGGCGGTGTGGCCGCGGGGGAAGGGGAAGAGGGCGCCGAAGCCCATCCAGCGGGCGAAGAGCTGGCCGTCGCCGTTGCCGTTGAAGCCGCCGATGTCGGGGCCGCTGAAGGGCTGGCCCGACAGCCCAAGGTTCAGCACCATGGGGATGGACATATCAAGGTGCGGCCAGTCGGCGTTGTTGTCGCCCGTCCACGAGGCCGCGTAGCGGTGGCCCCCGATGTAGTTCGCGCGGCTCAGCACGAAGGGCCGCTTGTCGGGGTTGGCGGCCTGGATGCCCTCACGGCTGCCCTTGACCATCAGCATGCCGTAGACGTTGTGGTAGCGGGCGTGGTCCCCCGCCGCCTTGTCGCCCTGCGGCTTGCCCGCGGGCGTGAGCATCGCGGGGTCGCCCCGGTGCCGGTTGTCCTCGGGCATGGTCTTGGACTTGACGTTGAACACGGCGGGCTCGTTCATGTCGTTCCACACGCCGGTGATGCCTTGGGCCATGAAGTCCTGGTAGAAGCCGGCCCACCACTGGCGCACTTCAGGTGAGGTGTAATCGGGGAACACGCACCAGCCCGGCCACACCTCGCCCTTGTACGTCTCGCCCTTGGCGTTCTTGACCCAGACATCCTGCTTGGTGCCGGTGTCGTAGATCTGCGTAACGCCGGACTCTTTCTCGGCGTGCACGCCGGGGTCGATCATCCACACGTTGTGGAACCCGTCCCTGAGCAGGTCGTCGTTGAGCTTCTTGGGGTCGGGGAAGTGCTCCTTGTTGAAGGAGAACACGCGGAACTTGTCCATGTAGTCGATGTCGTACCAGATGACGTCGCAGGGGATCTTCCGCTCGCGGAAGTTCTGCGCAATCTCGCGGGCCCGCGCTTCGGGGAAGTACGAGTAGCGGCACTGGTGGTAGCCGATGGCCCACTTCGGCGGCATCGGCATCGGCCCGGTGAGCTCGGCGAGCGTGCTTACCACTTCCTGAGGCGACTGCCCTTCGATGACGATCACCGGGAACGAGGGCCCCTCGGCGTGGAAGATGATCTGGTCGGCGCGGGTGGCGCCGGTGTCGATGGTGCAGCGGTAGGTGGTGTCGGCGAGCACGCCGAAGGCGGTGCCGTCCTTGCGCACGGCCAGCACCCACGGGTGCGACTGGTACAGCGAGGGGTAGCTCTCGGTGTAGCCGTAAGCATCCGTGTTCCAGGTGACGACCTTGCGGCCGTTGCGCAGCAGCGGGCCTGCGACCTCGCCCGTGCCGTAGAGGGACGTGCCCTCGGGGATCTGGATGTTGGCCTTGTGGGTGCCGTCCTTCTGGGTGCTGAAGCCGATGGCCGACTTCACCGCGACCTCGCCCGCGATGGGCTTGACCGTGTCCAGCAGGGCGTAGGAGGGGAGGGCGGCCTGGCGGGCGTCCTCACTCTCGAAGAACCGCACGGCGTTCTTCGCAAGGCGCTCCTTCACGATCTGGGCGGTGGCGCTGGTGCCGGCGGCGAGCAGGATGGCGAGGGCGGCGAGGCTGCTGATGACAGGACGGCGCATGCGAGGTTCCTTGAAGCCCCGATAACCCGTGCCGGGTGGGGGTTGGGCAGCGTACAGCCGGATCAACGGCTCGGCCAACCCCCTGACCAGATGGTCCGGACCTCTCGCCGATAGAGCACGCCCGCGGAACCGCGTAGATGCGCTTCCAGAATCGATCTTTGGGTGCGATACTCGGGGGTGATCGCTGCCCGCGGCCGCGCCGTTCATGCTGCGCGCCCCCCGACTTCGTCTGCTTGAGGAACTCTTCGATGACCGCACGTTCGTTCGTGATCGCCCGCTGTGCCGCCTCAGTCACGGTCCTCGCTGGCGCCGCGGCCGCGGCGCACGCCCAGGCCTGGGACGAGAACCCCCCGCCCATGCTCCAGTGGTTCGAGTGCCGCTGGTACGACATGGAGCACCGGATGAGCGACTTCTTCGTGGCGGGGTACGGTTCGGCGTGGCTGCCGCCGCCCAGCCGCGGGTACATGCCGCCGACGAACCCCAACCAGAACAGCAGCTCGGCGGGGTTCGACGTGTTCGACCGGTTTGATCTCGGCAAGCCGGGGGCGACATCCGCGTACGGCACGGAAGCGTCGTTCCGCGCGGTGGTGGATGAGTTCCACAGGGCCAATGGGCTGGTGTACATCGACGCCGTGCTCAACCACAACGCGGGGCGGCAGACGGGCGTGCAGTTTCAGCAGGAGGGCGGCTACCCCGGTTTCTGGATGGCGTCGACCAACCCGATCACCAACAAGACGCCCACGAGCAACTGGGGCGACTTTCACAACGGCAACGCCAGCGGCTACTACCAGAGCCACGACCCGAATGGCGCAAACTACTGCCTGCTCAAGGGCGACCTGGTCGCGCTGGTGGACATCAACCACGCCACGACCAACATGTTCATCCGCCAGCCGGTGAGCGCGGGCAACCCGCAGAACATCCCCGCCGGCACCTACTTCAACAAGCCTGACCCGAGCAACGCCCGCTTCTACCCCGACCAGGCCCTGGGCAGCGAAACGGTGAACAACCCCGGGATGTGGTTCGCGGGGCCGCTGAACACGGGGATCTTCGCGCCGCCCTGCGATGTGCCCTCGCGCAACGAGCCGGCCAGTAGCGTGCAGATGGGCCGCTTCAACCTCGCCAACCCCATGGCCGGCGACCCCGTGCCTGAGAACGCCACCGGCTACCTCATGCGCTGGGTGCAGTGGATGATGGACGTGCAGAAGGTCGACGGCTTCCGCATCGACGCCATCAAGCACACGCCCAGCTGGTTCTGGGACACGTACTACGACAGCGCGGTGCACAACCGGCTGGTGACGCCCGACGGGCGGCGGGTGACGCCGTACTCCTTCGGCGAGTGCGTGGAGGGCAACGACTTCACCTTCGACCGCTATATCCGAAAGCCCAACGGGCGCACCAGCGGCCGCTCCATCAGTGGCGACGCCTTCGGCAACCGCGACGCCCTCGACCTCAACGGCGCCGGCCAGCTGCGCGACCTCATCAACGGCGGCGGGTTCGGGCAGTGGCAGAACGTGCTCAACGCCCACCTGGACAACACCGACGACGGCTTCAACAACGGCTCCATCGGGACGCTGCACATCTTCAGCCACGACAATGGCTCGACGGGCGACGGCGGCAGCAACCCGCCCATGCCCACCAGCCGCCAGCAGGGCTGGTACGCCCACGCCTACATGCTCTTCCGCCCGGGCGTGAGCGAGGTGTACCACAACGCCCGCGGCGTCGTCCGCACCGGCTCCGGTTTCTACCCGCGCCAGGGCGTGCCGGTGGCGCTGGGCGGCAACAGCGCCAGCATCGGCATCGAGCCCGCGATCACCACCCTCGTGCAGCTCAGCAACGGCCTCGCCCGCGGCGAGTTCACCCCCCGCTGGACCGACGCCGACGTGCTCGTCTTCGAACGCCGCACGGCCACCGGTGGTGGCGGCTACTCTGGCAACTGCCTGGTGGGCGTGAACGACAGCTACGCGAGCGGCTTTGATACGCGCACTGTCTCGACGAGCTTCCCGCAGGGCACGCGCCTTATCGAGATGACCGGCAACGCCACCAGCGCGACCGTCGATCCCAACAACGACCTCTTCGACGTGGTGACCGTGGGCGCGGGCGGGTCCGTCACGATCCGAGTGCCCCGGAACGTCAGCCCCACGGGCACCGAGCACAACAAGGGGTACGTGGTATACGCCCCCGCCATCCCCAGTGGCACGCTCTCAATCGGCGGGGCCAGCGGCAGCCTGCCCAGCGAGCTGGGCGTGTCCACCATCGCCCCGTGGCGGCGGCGCGCCTTCGCGGTGCCGGTGGTGACCGGGCCGACGTTCTCTATCAACCTCACGACCACCAACGGCGACCCGGGCGCCGCGAACAACGACAACGCCGACGACAACGCGGTGTTCCGCATCAACCAGGGGTTTGTAGATTACAACGGCAACGGCGGGGTGGACATCCCGCACACCAACGCCGTGGTCCCCGGCTACGAGCAGTTCGTCACCACGCGCCAACCCCTGGCGAACACCACCAACGTCAACGGCGTGTACTCGCAGACGATCAGCAGCAGCCAGCTCGAGGAGGGGCTGAACTACGTCTCCGTGGCCGCGTTCCGCAAGCGTGCCGCGAACGAGGCCCCGCTCTTCCGCGAGTTCCGCACGGCCGTGTACGTCGACCGCCTCGACCCCTCCGCCACGCTCGACAGCCCCGGCACCCTCTTCGCCGTGACCTCGCACCGCTTCCTGGTGCGTGCCAACGACCGCACGGTGAGCCGCGTGCACCTGGTGCTCAACCCGCCCGCGACCGGCAACCCGCTGTCGCTGGCAACCACCAGCAACCAGGCCGTGCAGGACGACCGCTTCGACTGGTCGCGCACGCTCAACGGCCTGCAGCCCGGCGACAACACGGTCCTGCTGCTCACCTTCGAGGAGAGCGGGCGCGGCGTCGCCACCTCCCACACCGTGCACGTCGCCTTCTGCGGCAGCCAGGACTTCAACGGCGACGGCGACTTCGGCACCGACCAGGACATCGAGGCGTTCTTCGCGTGCCTGGGCGGCACCTGCTGCGACACCTGCTGGATCGGCGGGGCCGACTTCAACGGTGACGGCGATACCGGCACCGACCAGGACATCGAGGCGTTCTTCCGCGTGCTGGGCGGGGGCACGTGCTGAGAGCTCTGGAATAGACCCTCGAACTACATGACCTCGATGACCTAGACGACCTCGCCGACCTACGGCACCACCCGCACCGTGTACCCATACGCCGGCACCGCCCGCGGCAGGTCCGCGCCCGCGGGCGCCTCTTTCTCCGAGAGGTTCACCGCCACCTCCAGCGTCTGCTCCGCGTGCACCCGCCGGAAGCGCCACACCGCCGGGTTGCTGCACGCGAGCGGCTCGTACGAGCCCCGTCGCAGCGCCACGTTCTCGCGCCGCAGCCTGATCACCGTGCGGTAGGTCTCCAGCAGCGAGCCCTCCTTGCTCTGCTGCTCCTCCACGCTCCGCCCGTCCTTATCGTGGCTGTACTGCTTGTCCACCGTGCGAGGGTCGAGCGCGTGGTACCGCGTCATCGGCGCACCCTCCACCGCCAGCCACTTCATGGGCTCGCGCCGCGGGATGTCGTTGGAATCGCTTCCGAAGGAGCCCGCCCGCCCCAGCATGCCCAGCTCGTCGCCGTAGTAGATCACGGGCGGGAAGGGCTGGAGCAGCAGCGCCGCGGCCGCGGCCTTTGCACGCCCAGTCGTCTCTGCCTTGTCCGCGCCGATCTCGCTCGCCAGCCTGTCCACGTCGTGGTCGCCCAAGATCGCCAGGAACGTGCGGCCCTTGGGCACTTCCGCCACGGCCTTCCCCATCCACTCGTACAGCTCCGCGGCCTTCTCGGCCTTGAGGGCGCGGCGGGCGGCGAACTCGAAGGGCTTGGTGAAGGCCGCGTCGTGCGCGGGCAGGAGGTCGGTGCCCCAGGTCTCCCACTTTGCCTGCTCCGCGAAGGTGAACACGCGTGGGTTCACCTTCTGCAGCTCCCGCTTCCACTCCAGCCAGAAGGGGTCGGTGTTGTAGCCCAGGCCGCCCGGGGCGTTCTTGCCGTCGGGCTTGTAGGTGCCCCACACGTGGTCGAGCCGGAACCCCGCGACACCATCGCTGGGGTCGCCGTCGCCGTTGGGGTCGAGCCAGTGCCGGGCCTGCCCGGTGACCAGCGCACGGGCCGCGGAGTTGCGCAGGTCATAGTGCACGAACCGCACCGTCCCGCCCGTCCACGTCTTGAACGAGTACCCGAAGGGCTTGGTGCGGGCGTCGTCCTCCAACGCAAAGAGGGCCGCGTCCTCGCCGCCGGGCTTCTCGCGTGCCGCCTTGTACTGCGGCGATTCCTGATTGACGCCGTAGACCACGAAGTCGATGTAGACCTTGATGCCGGCGGCCTTGGCTGCGCTGACGAAGGCCCAGAACTCGCGCTCCTCACCGAACCATGGGTTCACGCCGGTGGCGGGCAGGTGCTGGTAGCCGTGGTACGCGGGGGATGGGAAGATCGGCGTCATCCACACGCCGGACACACCCAGTTCCTTGAGGTACGGGATCGACTCGGTCATGCCGGTAAAGCTGCCGAAGCGGTTCTCCTTCGCGATGGCCGGCAGCTCGCCCGTGCTCGGCGCGTGCCGCCAGCTGATAGGCATGATCTGGTACAGGATGTCGTCGGAGGCGTCGTAGGCCGAGGGCGAGAGCACCGCCGCCGTTGACGGCGCGGCGACCTCTGCGCCTGGGGCCTGCGCGTGCGACGGCGCTGCGTTGAGAAGACCCGCGATCAGCAGCGCCGCTCGGCAGTGGGAGTGCATTGGGTGCAGACTAGCACCCGCAGCGCCCGCCGCAAGCGTGTTCCTTCACCGCGCCGTCAGTCGCTACACCCGCTCAGCAGGGCCCGCCGCCAAGCACGCGGAAGAAGCTCTCGATGTCCGCATCGGTGCCGTAGTCGCCGTCCGCATTGAAGTCGCTCCCGCACGTGCAGCACGTATCGCAGCAGTGCCCGCCCAGGCACGCGAAGAACGCCTCGATGTCCGCGTCGGTGCCGAAGTCCCCATCGCCGTTGTAGTCCTGCGTGCCGCAGCACGGCGAGTACTCGAACGCGACCACGGTCATCGCATTCGCGCCCGTTGCCAACGGGACACCGAGCGCGATCCGCCCCGTCACCGCGTCGCGGCTGAAGGTCATGCCCACGCCGTTCACCGTTACCACGTTTACGCACTGCCCCGGGTCGCTCCGCAGCGAGGTGTACACCGTCAGCGGGAACCCCGACCGGTTGTTGAACTCATTCCGGGTCCGCCCGCCCGCCTCCGCCGTCACCGTCACATCCACCTTGTGCGTCTGGTTCGCGCTCGTGCGCACCAGCGTCACGCCGCGGAAGGTCATCGTCGTCCACGCGCTGGGCAGCTTGGGGTTGAGCACCATCGCGTTCGCGGGCGCATCGGGGCGGAAGTCCAGGAACGCCATCATGGCGTCGGCCATGGTGGACATGCTCTCCCACGCGTTGGGCCACGCGGTCTGCAGCACGAAGTCGCTCTGCCCGGGGTAGAGCAGGCTCTCGAGCGGACCGCTGCTGTACGCGATCTGCTCCGCACCGAGGCCCGTGGGGCCCAGCCGGTCCAGGCACAGGTCGAGGCGGAGCTTGTGGTTGTCGATATCGCCGGTGCCGGGCGTGAAGTCCTGCCGCTGGGCGTAGTAGAGGCCGTACCAGAGCGTGGAGAGGAACCACGGCCCGCCGCGCCAGTAGCTGTCGCCCCAGTAGCGGTTGATGGTGCCCGCGTGCTCGCCGCCGAAGTTGACCAGCGGGTGGTTGTTGCCGAAGCGGTCGGTGGCGACGCCGTTCATGCGGTCCACGAGGTGGGCCAAACGCCCGTCGTTGGCGGGGTAGACGTCGAAGGGGTACGACAGGCCCAGGTGGCTCACGTCCGTGTTCTCTCCGTCCCACGCCAGCCGCGCATCCAGCCCGTTCTTGATCGCGTTGCGGCGGTTGAAGGCGTCGGTCGCGTCCGCGGCATTCCCTACGGCGCTCGCGATGGCGCGGGCGTCGTCGAGGCCGCGATAAACCGAGGCGTTGCTGTACAGGAACACGTCGTAGCTGTCCTCCCACACGTTGTTGCTGTACATCAGGTTCGCGAAGTCGTCGAAGTAGAGGCGGCTGTCGCTGCTGTCCTGCGACATCGAGAGCACGGCATCCCGAACCGCGCTGTAGTTGAGGTTCAGGAACGCGCTGTCCCCGGTCATCAGGTACTGGTACCACACGCCCCACGGGAACGCGGCCGTCTCATCAATCTGCGGGGCCCCCCAGATCACGTACCCGTCGGTCGAGTACTTCTGCTTCCAGAAGCCCAGCCGGCCCCACGCCTCCCAGTCCCGGTAGCACACCTCGCGCATCCAGCGGTACACGTTCGCGGCCTCGGTCAGATGCCCGGTCCGGGCTAGGGTGATGGCCGCGTACACCGCGTCCCGCGGCCAGACGTACGGGTACGCCCCGTTGTGGAACCCGGCGATCACGCCGCCGTTCACGGTGTCGCAGTGCAGGGCCGTTGCCAGCAGCGAGCGCTTGAAGATGTCGTCGTACCGCTGGTCGGGCGTGTCGATCGTCACGCCCGCGTTGAGCCAGCTGCTCCAGTAGCTGTCGGTCGCCGCCTGCACCGCCCCCATCGAGCTGCTCGCGAACCAGTCCAGCACGGGTACGAGCTGCTCGTTGTAGATCGCGTCCGCGGCCGGGATCGGCCGCTGGTGCGCGCCCGCGAGGATGATGTCCACTTCGACCGGCGTGCCCGGGGGCAGCAGCACCTGCTGACCGATCCATCCCTGGAACTGGTCGCTGGAGGTGTCGCGCCAGGCCTCGCTGGCGAGCGTGCCGCCGCCCGCGCCGGGGGCCGTGACCTTCATGGCCGCGGAGAGGTAGAGGGCGTTGCTCTTCTCGTAGCCGGCGAAGGTGGTGGGGTTGTATTCGTTCGGCGGGGCGAAGCCCACGCCGGTGCCGGTGACCACGCGGAAGGTCTTGTCGAACGCGGTCATCGCGCCGCGGGCGGCGTCCCAGAACATCGCGTCGTACCCGTCGCCGCCGTTGAGCGCCGGGTCCATGTAGAAGTACACCTGCACGGTCTTGCTGCTCGGGCCGTGGTTCGTCAGCGTCATCCGCTTGATGAGGATGTGCCGCTGCGCCCGCCCGGCCGCGTCCACCGGGAACTGCACGCCGCCGCCCGCGCCGAAGAGCGGCGAGAAGTCGCTCTGCACCACCGAGATGTTGTTGCCGCCAGCGCTCAGCGTCTGCGTGGTGATCACCGTGTTCGACGTGGTCACGTAGTCCTGCGTCACACCTGAGTACCCCAGCCCCTGCTGGTTGCTCATCCAGTACGTCGTCCCATCCACGCGGATGCCGGGCATCGCCTGGTTGAGGTGCATCTGCCCGCGCCAGCCCGACGGCAGCATGGGCGGGAAGGTGTCCTGCCCGTCGACGTACCCCTCGTTCTGCGTGCCAACGCCCTGCACGCCGCCGGGCGTGGGGAAGTGGAAGTCGTAGTACGTGCCGTTCTGGTCGATCTGGGCCGCGCAGTACGTGTTGCCGATGATCGCCTCCTCCTTCCAGAAGGAGACCGGCGGGTAGCCCGCGCTGGGGTTGGCGTTGCCCGCCCCCGCGCCCGGCCACGCGATCTTGTTGGTGAACTCCGCGATCGTGGGCGTGCCCGCGGGGTTGTCGCACCTGCCGTCGGAGCAGCCGGTGTTGTTGGAGAACACCTCTGGGCCGCCGCCGCTGTGCCACGCGCCGACCGTGTACCGCACACGCTGGCCGTACGCCCGCGTCCCACCGGGCAGCGTCCCCCGCCACCAGTCCACCTGCCCGCCGGGCGTGCCCTCGTTGTGCGAGAACGTCACCTGCGACGCCGACGACCGCAGCACCTGCGTCGCGCCGCTGAGCGCCACGCCGCGGCTGCCCTGCGGCGCGCTCCCGTCGGTTGTGTAGTACACCGCGACGTCGGTGTAGTAGAACGAGTACCCGACCGCGGCCCACAGCTCGACCGTCTCACCGTCGCGCGGTGCATCGGGCTCGCGCATGGTGGTGCCCGCGGGGCCGCCATTGACGCCCTGCGTTGCGATGTGCGTGACGAACTCGGGGGTGGCCAACGCCGCCGACGCAAGCGCGACCGAAGCGAGCACAGAAACAGCGAGTTCAGACACGAGCCGGCGCGTGCGCATGGGATCACTCAACTCGGGGAATGGCATGGACTTGGGCCCACCTTGGGGCCGTCCAGCCTACACGCCCTCCCGAAGAAGTCCAGAGGAACCGCGTGACAGCACGCGGTCAGCACGTCATCAGCAGTTGCCCCCGCCCAGCACGCGGAAGAACGACTCGATGTCCTGATCGGTGCCCGCGTCGCCGTCGCCGTTGAAGTCGCTGCCGCCGGGGAAGCAGGTCGGGCAGCAGTTCCCGCCGATGCAGGCGAAGAAGGCTTCGATGTCCTGATCGGTGCCGAAGTCCCCGTCGCCGTTGAAGTCGCTGGTGCCGCACCCATTCCCCGTTGGGACCGGTGTCGCGATGATCAGGGCGTCGCTCCCGTCCGACAGCCGCCCGATGAACGCGATCTGGTTGGCCCCGTTGAGGGCGATGTTGCCGACGAGGGACGTGCGCGGGTTGCCGGTGCCCGCCCCCAGCGAGAACTGCGTGCCGTCCGGGAGCGTGATGAAGCTCGAGTCGCCCACCACCCGCACGAGCGTCGTCCCATCGCCGATGTAGATCGCCTGGGTCGGATCGTTCGGACGGAACGCCACCAGCCCGTTGTTGTTGATCACCGGCGGGAAGTTCGCGAACGCGTTGTTCACCAGCCCCGCGGGGTTGAACGGCTCACTCGAGGCGATCACCACCGGGTCCGCTGTGCCGTCGCCGCGCATCAGTCGGAAGCTGCTGTCCGCGGCCACGCGCACAAAGAACGCCACCTGCCCCGCGTCGTTGAGGTCCGTGCCGTTGGAGATCAGGTTGTACGGCGAGCCCGCCGTCGCCTGGATGATCACCGGCGCCTGCCCCTCCTGCCAGCGGACCACGCCCGCGCCGCCGCTGCGGAGGTCCGCCTTGCTCGCCATCTGGTGGCCCGCGTTGACAGTGGGGGAGTACAGGAACGAGTACGGCGTCGCCCCGTCCGTGCTCGCCAGCAGCGTCTGCACCCGCGTCGCCCCGACGAAGCGATCGAGGATGTGCTTCGAGATGCCGCCCGAAGACCCGCGGTAGCCGATCGCGCCCGTGGTCGTCAGGCGTGCGCGGGTGACCGGCCCGGTGATGCCCTCCGTCCCGCCCACCGGGTACGTGTCGAGCAGGTTGCCGTTGTAGTCGCGCAGCTCGACCCCGCCGTCGTTGAGGCTGAGGGCGATCCGCCCGTTGAGCATGTCGATGGAGCTGGAGTACAAGGCGCTGGCGTTGGTCACGACGACGCGGCTGGACTGCTCGGCCGCGCTCCACACGAAGATCCCCTCGCCCCCGCTCATGGTGTACCGCACGCACGCGTTGCCCTGGTCGTCCAGCCCGGGGTCGTTCTGCACCAGCTCCGCCCCGTTGGGGATCCCGAACCCGCTGGCTCCCTCCCGTGCCACCACCCGGAATGTCCACTCCGTCGGGACCTGGCCAAGAGCAGTCGAAGCAAATGCAGCAAGCAACGCGGCAACAGAAAGCGTCTTCATGAAGTAGTCCTCGGGGTGGCTTGGGGTTGGCACGGGCCATTCGCTCGCGGCCCCGCCCATGTTCCACCACCGGGTGATCCCGCGCGCAAACCACCGCCACGCAAGGTTCACCGCACTATCAGGCGGCGGGTGCACGGTGTGGGCAGACCGGAGGTGTGACATGCTCAAGTGGGCACTGGTTTTCCTTGTCGTCGCCATCATCGCCGCGATCTTCGGCTTCGCCGGCGTCGCCGGCGCCGCGGCCGACATCGCCAAGGTGCTGTTCTTCATCTTCATCGCGATGTTCGTGCTGGGCCTCATCGCGGCCATCTTCGTGACCAAGAAGATCTTTTAGCCGGCTGGCCGCCGGCGCGATCGAACCGATGCCGAACAACCCGCTTATCGCCCCTCAACACGGCACAAGCGGGCGGGCGCCTGAACCGATACGCGCATAGACCACTACAATGAGCGGACGCTCAGAGGAGGTCTCGCCTGGCGTATCCCTTGGCCAAGCTGCTGGTCCTCGTGTGCATCGCCCTGCAGGCGGTGGTCGGGATCGGCACGCACCAGCGGGTCGTCGCCCTTGCGTCGTGCGAAGCCACCGCCTGCGCCTGCTGCGCCCCTGAGGAGGTGAGCTGTTGCTCCTCAAAGGCCGAGCGCCGCTGCGAGATGGCGTGCGGCTGCTGTGCCCGTCCCGCCGAGCGGCCCGCCCCTGTCAACGCGGGC
>Ga0196963_10000364_pt1 | contig 42967 bp, 67 predicted proteins | sample S1_5metaG_FD_148600 | JGI IMG/M metagenome (GOLD analysis project Ga0196963, IMG submission 148600) | Soil microbial communities from Anza Borrego desert, Southern California, United States - S1_5 | ecosystem: Environmental > Terrestrial > Soil > Desert | place: USA: California | collected... | reverse complement strand
GGAAGGCGAAGCGAGAGGAAGCTGGTCAATGAAGTGGTGGAAACCTGTTGCTGCCCTGGGAGCTTTAGCCACCGCACCCTTTTGGGCTCCGATCGTCGGCCTCGGTGGTCTCGGCGCCGCAGTCGGTTCAGGCTTGGGCGCCATCGGCGCTGGCGGAGCAGCCAAAGCCATGGCCGGAGCGGGCCTCGGAACGGCTATGAAGCTTGGTGCAGCTGCACCGCTTCTAGCGAAAGCCGGACCCCTGGCAATCCAAGCAGGACTCGGCGGAGCTCTTGCAGGCCCTCAAGGCGCTATGCAAGCTCCACTCATGATTAACCAGATGCAACGCATGGGGGCGACGCCTACACAGGCGATGGGCTCGATTCTTGGCGGAGCTGGCATCGGGCGATTCACTGGCGGCGTGCCCGGAGGCCTCAGCGGCATGGGCATGGGAGCTTTGCTCAATCCCTGGGCCTCGCCACTCGTTCGCCCGCAGCCGCGTCCGGCTATCGAGCCGGCTTCGCCGCGTTGGCCTCGCGATGAGCTTGAAGTTCCCAACCCTCCGCCCTTCGGCCTTGTACAGCCCTGGTGGATGCCGCGGAACGGCAGGATTCCTCAAATCAAACCCCCTGGAGTACGCTAATGCCTCCGAAAAAGCCCCCAATGTTTAAGGTCACCGCTTTCGTCGATCAGGACATTTTTGAGTCCGTGGCCACGGCCAATCCTGACGAACAGCGGGCGAAGTTCCTCGCCGAGGGCTGTAAGTTCAGCCGAAAAGGCGTGACGAGCTATTACCCGCCGCACCGCATCGCTCGCGTTAGCGTGGAGTTGCTGGGCTGATGCCCGACGCCACGATTCTTGCTCAGCTCTACGCGGACCCAATCCTCGCTTTCCGCGTGTTGCTGCCGCATTGGTTCCCGAGGAAAATGCCTTGGGTCCATCGGGGGATCGTGGCCATCCTGTTGCGTCGCACAGATTTCCTGTTGAACTTCGGCAAAGAGTCCTGGGCCGACGAAGAGGCCGAGTGGACTGAAGCCGATCTCGACAAGATTATACAGTGGTTCGTGTGGGAGCACGCCGACGGGACGAAGGAGCCTCTCTTCGCTAAGCGCTACGATGAGAGGAAAGCCCTCGTGGCCGTAGACCTGCGCATCGGCCAGCACACCTGCATCATGATGCCGCGCGGCTTCGCCAAGACCACCCTGACCAACGCCGTGAACATCTTCAAGGTCTTGTTCAAGCTTACTAAGTTCACGCTTATGGTCTCCGAGACGGCTGGCCACGCAGCGAAGCAGCTCGACAACATCAAAGCTGAGCTCGAAGCGAACGAGCGAATTCTTGAGCTCTTCGGCTCGGTGAAGCCGGATCGGAATTCCAGTCTCCGCTGGACGCAAGAGGAGTTTGAAACCACTACCGAGGTTTTCTTCACGGCTCGCGGCCGAGGCGGGCAAGTCCGAGGCCTAAACAACAAGGGCGCTCGTCCCGACACTGTCAACGTCGACGACCTCGAAGACGAGGAAAGCGTCTCGACTCCAGAGCAGCGCGACAAGTGCCTCACCTGGTTCATGAGCTCCCTGCTCCCGGTGATTCCGAGGCTTGATCGCTCCGCGACCTTCACCGTGATGGGCACGCTGCTCCATCGTGAAGCCCTGCTCACGAAGTTGGCCTCCGACGAAGACTGGACCTTCATTCGCTTTGGCGCCAAGCTGCCCGACGGCTCTTGGCTCTGGCCCGAGAACATGGACGAGGCTGGCTGGGAAGCCACTCGCCGAAGCTTTGCTTCCAAAGGCAAGGCCAACCGCTTTTACATGGAGTTTGCCTCCGAGGCCCGCGATGACGACGCAGCCAAGTTCAAAACCGAATACTTCAACTCCATCATCGAGCCCATCGACCCCGAATCCTGCATCGCGAGAGCCATTGTCATCGATCCTGCTATCTCGGATAAGATCGGAGCGGATCGCACGGCAATCGCTGTTGTCGGCATTACTGCCAAAGGACTGATTCACGTCCTCGACGTGTGGGGGCGCGTAGGCGCGGACCCGAGAGAGCAGGTTGACAAGTACTTTGAGCTTGCGTCCCGCTGGGACTGCACCCGTCACGGCGTTGAGGCCATCGCGTATCAAGCCGCGCTGATACACCTCCTCCGTGAGGAAATGTTCCGACGCCATCGGTACTTCGAAATCGAGCCGATTCGCCACTCCACCAAGAAGACCGAGCGAATCGAAGGGGTGCTTCAGCCCCGTTACGCAGCTCGCTACATTCGCCATCAGCGGGATTTCCCCGTCCTGCTGCAGCAATTGCTGGATTGGCCTAACGGGGGCTTCGACGACGCAGACGCAGTCGCGATGGCAGTTACCCTTCTTGATCCGTTTGCGGCCCTGGCTGCGGACCCATCAAAGGACCCGTTTGAAGATGAGTACGAGCCACTCGAAAAAGTTGTCAGAGGAAGCGTGCGACATGCCCCCTGATCCGGAGCTTTTGCTTTTGAGGCAACGCATGGACAACCACGAGAACGACTGCCTGCGTGAGCGTGCGAGTCGCACGGAACGTTGGAACGAGTTCAAGTCCGAGGTCGGCAAGAAGTTCGATTCGGTTGAGAAGGTCTGCGCTAACCTCGACACAAAGATTGACAAGTTCGATGCGAAGCTTTGGGCTATCGTGGTCATGGTGGCCATGGGCGTTGGAGTTTCGATCCTAGTGGAGCTAATTCGATGAGCGAAATGATGACCGCGATGGGTGGAGCTCCGCAAATGACGCCGGAGCAGGCTCGGTTCCGTCCGGCCGAAGACCCTGCGATGAGCTGTGCTACGTGTCAGCACTTCAAAGGTCCGGGCCAGTGCGATTTCGGTTTTCCCTCGACGCCAGAAACCACGTGTGACCTGCATTCCGGCGCGCAAGCTGCGCCCGATGAGGCCGCGCTGATGGCTCAGCTTTTCGGAGGGGGCGGTGGTCCAGCTTAGCATCATCAACGTGGACTTCAAGAAGCGAGAGCTCATCTCGATTGAAGACTACGAATACCGCAAGATGCCCAACACTTTCAATTTGGAGCTTCCGGTGCTGGTCGACTACTACGAGCCTGGGCTGTCCCGCGCTGCGTGCGACGCTATTCGCGAGGAGTTGAAATCTCGTGGCTGAAATCATTCAGGAGCTTATCGCCGCAATCGAAGGTGATCCAGAGCTTCAGCGCTATTACGATGTTGAACTCTTAAAGGCGATGCTCGATGTCTGATAAGCAACGCGAAGCGTGGCGGACCTGGGCTGGCGCAGCGGCTGACGCGGCCAACGACTCGATTAACTTTGGTCGCGGTCTCGTTCCGAAGGAATACACGCAGCTTCTGCCCGATCAGCTGTTCTCAGTGCCGCAGCCGGAGTCGACGGTTGACAAAGCTGTGCGTTTTGCTGTGCCTTTCGTGATGCCAGGACCGAAAGCTGGTAGAGTTGAAAAGCTTAACGCCTTGCGCGCACTCAACCGCGATGAACTTGAAGAGGCGTTTGAAGAGCTCCGCAATCAAAAGGCGATCCACGATAAGCTAGATCAAGCTTTCGAGCGCCTTGAAGACTTGAAGAATGTCGAATATCTCCTAGGACTAGCCCGCCGTAAAGGAGACATTCGCAACGTCCCGGCTGATCGTCCCAAGAACGTCCGCGACTCCTTCCGCGAGTGGCTGTATAAGGGTAGCTTTGCTGAGGATTCTGTTAAGCGTGGTCGAGAGGCAAAAGCTGACATTCGTAAAGAAGAGTTCGACGCTGACATAGCTGCAACACGAAATAATGGTGGACCTCTTGCAGGGTCTTATGATGAGCTCGAACAGGCAATGTACGAGCGGCTTTTCGGCCCAAAAATCGAGTATTGGCAAGGTAAAGTCTATCGCGATAAAGACGACCTGATGTCGCCGATCACTCCGTATCGCGGCAAATATCCCTGGTACGACGAACGTTTCAGAGGCAAAAAGTAATGGATCAGCAAGACCTCTTCCTCGGCCTCGAGCGTGGCGCCCCGATGCCTCCTGTCGCCACGCAAACTGACGTGCCCGTCATGGACCGCTTGGCGGACAAGCAGTACCACGACAAGCTGCTTCAGTACTTCTCCGCACGGCTCCGTGCCAGTGAAGAGCGGATGAAAGTCTTTCACTCCCGCTGGCGGGCGAACGAGCTCAAGATGCAGGCGTACATCGACCTGCCGGATTACGAGCGAATCCTTGAGCAAATGAACAAGGACAAGAAGCCGCCGTCGCCCGTCAGCATCACGTTCCCGTACGCCTACGCGAACGCTTGGACTATCGTGACTTACCACCTGCACACCTTCTGCGGGCGGAAGCCGATGTTCCAGGTGGCCTCCTCAAAAAAGGAGTCCGTGCGGGCTGCGCTGAACCAGGAACGGCTTTTGCAGTGGAATGCCGATACAACTCGGCTCGTGCGCTGGCTGTTTCAGTTCTTCATGGACGGTCAAGTCTACGGCGTCAGCGTTCTCCGTACATTGTGGAAGCGCAAGATGGCGAAGCGCTCGATCCTAGTGCCGCCCTCGGGCCTTCCGGGCCTCATCGCTCGGATAAAGGGCGATCAATCCGGGTATCAGCGCCAGCAAGTCAACAAGCTGGTTTTCGAAGGGAACGAGGTCGAGGCTGTCGATCCCTTCATGTTCTTCCCCGATCCCAACGTCCCCATGGATCAGGTCGCCCGCAAAGGCGAGTATGTCTTCTGGCGGGCTTTCGTCGGTAAGCACGAGCTGCTTTCTGCCCAAGCCCAAGGTCAAATCCGCTATATCGAGAAGGTCACCCCGCTGAGTCCTTCGGCGATCGGCTGGAACAGTGGAAATAATGAAAGTGCTCGGGGTCGATGGACTGGCGGGGACGGCGTTGCCGCTATGAGCAACAGCCATGCGGGCTTGCCATACTACCAGTTCGACCAGGGGTCTTGCATTATCATCCCGAAGGAGCTTGGTCTTGGCCCGTCAACCTTCCCCGAGCGTTGGCTCATCGGCATCGTTAACAAGCAGCAGATCGTGCAGCTCGAACCTCTCGATGCTGAATTCGATATGCATCCTGTGGCCGTCTCCGAGCCTAACACTTTCGGCTACGGTTTTGGCCAGCCTGGCCTTGTCGATTTCGTTGGTCCTATCCAGGATACTCTTTCCTGGCTCTTGAACTCCCACATCCACAACGTCCGTGCCGCGCTGAACAACTCGTTCATCTACGATCCCTCGATGATCGAGCAGCAGGACCTCAAGAATCCTGAGCCGGGCAAACTCATTCGGCTGAAGCGTTCTGCTATCGGCCAGGACGTGCGGCAAGCCGTCATGCAGCTCCAAATCCAAGACGTAACACAAGGACACTTCGGTGCGCTGCAAATCTTCCAACGAGTCGCCGATACGATTACGGGCGTTGGCGATAATATCCGCGGGCTGCAAGACCCCGGAGGTCGAAAGACCGCAACCGAGGTTCGTACATCAATCGAGGCTGGAAGCTCCCGCCTTGCAGCCCAAGCGAGATTGATTTCAGCCAACGGGATTACCGACCTCACAGAACAGATGAGCTTAAACCTACAATCCAAGCTCTCGCAAGAAGTTTATGTCTCGGTGCTTGGACAGTCCGGTCTTGACGGGCCGTCGGTTATTGGACCCGCCGACATCATGGGCGACTTCTATTTCCCCACCCATGATGGTACACTCCCGTTAGATCGGGTGGCGTTGCTTGAAATCTGGAAAGAAATCCTGATGGGAGTCGCTCAGGACCCTGAGCTCCGCTCTCAGTTCTCAGTTCCCAAGATTTTCGAGTGGGTCGCAAAGCTAGGAGGTGCGGAAAACATCGAAAGCTTCAAGGTGCAAGTGGCGCCGGAACCGTCTGCTGACGCAGTGCCTGTAGGGATGATGTCGTGAACAGGGAAAAAGCGATACACTTACAGGACCTGCTAGTCGTGGGTGGCGCGCTTCGCCAAGCTCTCGACATCGTGCGCGAGGAAATGGAATCCCGCAGCACCCATTTAATCAACCAAGACTTCGAAACCCCTGAGGGGTTGAACGAGGCTCGGAAGCTCCAAGGCCAAATCAAGGGCGGGCTCATAGTGCTCGACCGAATCGAGGAGCTAATCCGTGAACGAGCGTCTACGTCAGATTCCGAATAGCCTCGGAAACGTTCCGAGCCTATCGCTACAAGTTCGAGGGCCGCAGGTCTATCTGTCTCCGGACGGCATGGTGCCCGCAGCGGAACCCCCTCCCGCTGCGCCAGAGCCAGCGCCTGCGGCCCCCGAGCCCAATCCTGACGCCGCCGACAACGCCTTCGGCTCGAAAGCCCTTGGCGACATTTTCGACTTTGATCCTTTTGCGGATACGTCCGCAGAACCCCCTCCGGCCACGCCGGAACCTGCCCCGACCCCGACCCCTCCGACGGGCGAAGAGACGCAGCCTGCGCCTTCGCAACCGGAGACTCCGCCGGCGGCCTCGGGTAACGACGAGCTTCTCGCTGGCCTTAAGGCCATTATTGAGAAAGCTGCTGCCCCTGCGGAACCGTCCGCGCCTGCGGGAGGCTCTTCGGAGTCCGCTTCCGCGGAGCCCGAGAACTACTTCGCAGATGTCGTAGTCCCTGACACCTTGGTGAATGCTCTCGCCTCGGAAGATCAGGCTGAACGTAGAGTTGCTGTCAACCTACTCGTTCAAGGCACCATGAACCAAGTCTACAAGCGGGTTCGTGCTGAAATGGCCGAGTTCGTTGAACAGGGCCTACCGCAATACTTCCAAGCCTACACTCAGGCCCAACGGGAAACCGTGGACATGCACGAGGACTTTTACGTCCGGCAGTTCCCTGAGTTGAATGTTCCTGAAATCAAGCCGTGGATCGGACAACTCGCCCTGCGCCTCGCGCAGGAAGAGAAAGTCCAACGGTACACGCCTGAGTTCGGGAAGAAGCTTGGAGAAAAGGTGGCCGAAACTCTCGCAAAGCTTGGCGTCCAGTTGAAGCCTCCGCCAAACCCCACACCTCCGCCTCCGACGCCTCAGCCGTTTTCGCCTGGATCGTCGGTGCGGGTATCGCAAACCCCGGACATCTCGGACGAAATCCGGGAAGTCCTTGGATTTTAAGAGGACGTAACCATGGCCATTCAGGGCCTTCGAGACACTTCAAACTTTGTGGCGGACCAACGCCCCAAGAACTGGCGCGAGGGCATTATGCTCCTCAAGCCGAACGGTACGGCTCCGCTGACCGCGCTCACTTCGCTCATGAAGAAGCGCAAGGTTGACGACCCTGAGTTCTACTGGTGGGAAAAGGGCATGCAGACCCGGCGCGTTGCTCTCAACGCGAACCTGGCCGATGCCACCGCTGGTACGAACTCGACCTTGACGGTGGTTTCCGGCGCCAAGGGCTTCAAGGTCGGCGATCTGCTCAAGTCCGAGCAAAACAGCGAAATCGTGCGCGTTAGTCAGGACCCGACTTCCGACACTGAGCTCGTCGTTACTCGGGGCTTCGCTGGCTCTACCACCGAGGCCATCACCTACAATGGCGCTGGCGTGAACCCGAACTTCATCTGCATTGGTTCGGCCTTCGAAGAAGGTTCGCTCGCTCCGACCGGCGTGAGCCATGACCCGACGAAGGTCTACAACTACACGCAGATTTTCCGGTCCACGCTGGAAGCCACGCGTACGGCTGCCAAGACCCGTCTCCGCACTGGCGACGCGATCAAGGAAGCCAAACGCGAGTGCATGGAAGACATGATGAACGATGTCGAGCGTGCGCTATGGCAGGGCAAGCGGTCGGAAAGCACGCTCAACGGCAAGCCTGTCCGCACGATGGACGGAGTTCTTTCGAAGATCACGACCAACGTCGTGACCAACACTGACGGCACCTTCAACATGACGGAGCTCGAAGGTTGGCTGGAGACTGCGTTCCTCTACGGCTCGTCTGAAAAGATGGGCTTCTGCGGCAACCGAGTTCTGACGGCGATCCAACAAGTCGTGCGGAAGAACACCAGCTACCAAATCCACAACGGGGTCAAAGAGTACGGGATGCAAGTCACCCGGCTTGTGACTCCGTACGGAGAGCTGGTGCTCAAGTCCCATCCGCTGTTCAACCAGCAGACGGGCGGAACGACGGGCGGCTCGGCTTATTACGGCCTGAACTCCTCGCTGGTTATCCTCGACATGGCGAACCTCAGTTTCGTCACGTTCCAGGACGACGACATCAAGTACCAGAAGGACCTCCAGTCCAATGGCCTTGACGGCGAGAAGTCGGGCTACATCGGGGAAATCTCGATGGAAACCCATCACGAGTCGACCCACATGGTCATTCACCGCCTGAACCAAGGCATCGCTGACTCCTAAGGAGAGAACTCAATGTCACCTCGTTCTGACGCTCACCGTTCGGGCTCGGAGGTTTGGGACGGTTCTGGCCGGCTCATCATCACCTCCGGTCGCCTGACCAACGCGGCCTCCGCGCAACAAGGTACTATTTGGGTTGCGCCCTGCGATCTCTACATTCACTCTGTGCACGTTCATGTGGACACTCAGTTTACCCACACGAGCACCGGGCTGAATCTTGGAAGCATCGCTGACCCGGATGCCTATATCGACGGCGTTCCGCTCGACACCCTGTTCACCACAGGCTCTGCCGAGCTCGATATGGACGACGCCACTGTTGTCCTGCGGCGCATTCCGAAGGGTACGGCGTTCGGCTTCGGCCTCGACGCTGCGGACACTACGGGCAAGGTCACGGCTACGGCTGTGCTGGTCCCGTACGATCCTGAAGCGTAAGGAGAAGGGAGGGGGCTTCGGCCCCCTTCCGGCCCCATGGCGACTTTAGCTGAATTGAAGTCCAGGGTTCGCCGAGCTATCGGTAAGGGAACCTCTGTCGACGACGATATTACTGATGCGATTCGAGCTGCTGCGCGAAAGATCGAGCAGAATCGAACATATCAGTACATGAAGAAATTCGGCACTTTCACCTTCGATTTGGAGTCCGACGACCCTCGGGTGATCGACACGCCGAACGAGTTCAAACGGATAAAGCTTGTTCGCATCGCCGCAGACGCTGATGGCGACGGCACAACTGAATACTACCGTGTCAAGCGTGGGCTTGATCACGAAGAAACTGCCCTAGAAGAGGGTATGCCGACGCGGTATGAGCTCGACGGCGTTAGTCGGCTGATTTTCAACAAGATTCCTGACGAAGAATGGACAGTTCATGTTTTCTTCGATCAGTACACCTCCTGGCCGACGGAAGATTCCGCCACGAACTGGCTCCTCAAGAACGGCGAAGATGCTCTGTTCTATGAAGCTATGATGGGGCTGGCCCACATCCTGCGAGACTCGCGGCAGCGCCAATCGCTTCAGGGCATGCGGGACGAAGCCTACCGCAGCCTCTTGATAGCTGACGAGGAAATGGCCGACAGCGATTACGCTTCTGCGATGCTCTTTACTCCTGAGGGAGGCATCGACCTTGACTAACATTAAAATCCGTGATGGTCGAGTGCCGCAGCGTGTGCCAGAGGCCGTGGGACTTCAAACCCTTGGTGGCACGCTTCCGCGGCTTGCTCGTCCGGTCATTCAGCCTAGGGTGAGATAATGGTAGCCCTTCCGAAGTTCAAAAACTTTGCAGAGTCCACGGTTGAAGAGTACTTCGACGTCGGAGACACCAGCCTGGTGATTAACTCCGCCGACACGTCGCTCTTTCCGACGCTGACGGATTCCGATGGGAACTACTTCTTCCTGACAATTTTCGACGGCGAAAATAGCCCCGAGATTGTCAAGGTCACCGATGTCAACGGTACTACGTTCACCTGCACACGAGCCCAAGAATCGACCAACTCACGCGCTTGGGAGGTCGGTTCGCGTGTGCGGCTTGCGCCTACTGCGGCGCAGCTGGAAGGCTTCGCCTCCGACATCGAGGACCACGAGGAACGAATTGCTGATCTTGAAGCCGCGGTAGTTGCGGACATTGATGAAGATTTCCTCTTCTGCCACGCCTTCTTGAGCTAGGAGACACCAATGGCAAAAACTGGTAACAACTACGTTCTGCCGCAGAACAACGGGATCAAGTTCGCGATCCTAACGGCGGCAAAGGCTGCGCGTAGCGGCTCGACCGATGCGGTTAAGATTGCTGACGCCGCAGCAGACGGCTCGCTCGTGAAGAAAGTTTGGGCGCTGCCACGAGACACTCTTGCATCGGCGGCCCAGCTGCAACTTTACGTGTCGCCCGACAACGGAACGACTCTTTATCTGATCGACTCCGTTCTCATGGCCGCGTACACCTATAACGCAAACCAAGTTATTACAGTGACTGAGTTTACCAACTTTGGCAACTTTGACGAGCCGCTATTCCTGCCGGCAAGCCACAGCTTATGGGCTGCGAGTGCGGTGGCCTTGGCTGCCGGTATCGTCGTCAGCGCCCTGCTTGAGCACTACACCGTCGGATGAGCCATAATCGTCCTATGCACAAGGGGATGGCGTACAGCAGGCCCGTGCGCTCATTCCGTCCTGGCGGCAGCAGCGATCCGAGTCCGGACCCGGAGCCGGAGCCGGAACCTGATCCTCCTGTCTACGCGACTCATGTGCTGACGCACATAGGCGACGGCGTCAACACTAGCTACACTCCAGATTTTACTGGAGCTTCGGATGGTGATCTCGCGATCGTGTTTGCAGGATATTGCGGGAATTTTGCCCCCGACGACGAAGCAGGCTGGACCAAGGTCGTGCGAGCGTGGAGCACGGACTGGTATAGCTACGTTTCGGCTTTTTACGTCAAGGTGTTGACTGCGAGCGATATTTCAAGCCCGCCCACGTTCACCGGCTTCGGTATGGGGCTGAATGCTGGTGTAGTGCTTACAGAAGTTTATCGAGGCGTTTCAAACTGCGCTCTTCGTAGCAGTGGTGTGGAAAGCGGTAGCACGCTTACTCTTGGAGGCTTTGCTAAATCTGCCGCCTACCGTGGGCTCGTCTGTTTTGTAACGGATCGTGATCCGTCTGGAACCCCAGCTGATCCAGTTGGCTGGACCTCGCGCGCAACGGAGAGTGCAGGTATTGTTATGAGTAGCGCCTCTGATCTTTTGGCCGATTACACAGATTCTAGTTCGATAGCCTGGACTAACTTTACACCGGGCTACGACCAGATTGGTGTTGTATTGGAGCTTCTCGAATGAAAAAGCTCTGGGAAACCTCGCCAGAGTTGGTGGTTTCGGGCATTTGTCCTGGGCTAATGCCGCAGCAGATTCCGCTGTGGCGCGATGGCCGCAGCGTACGATTCGAGAATGCCAGCGCCCGTAGCGCCCCGGCGCGCTCGGAGCTTGTGCTTGGTGGCACGCTCACAGGCTCGCCGCTCGATGTGGCGCAGAGCTTCACGCTCGCGCGTAAACGCCTTTACATCGCCACGACCACGGGCGTGTTCCGCTACATCGGCCCGCAAACGGAGTACGAAGTCGCAAGTCTACTTGCCACCCAGCCTGCGAGCGGCAGTTTTACACAGATTCTCACGCAAGATCAAACTGATTGTCTCCTAGTTCCCTGGGGCGACCACATCATCAGCACTGACGGTGTGAACAACGTTAAGCTAGATGAAAACACCGGCTCGATGTCGAGCCTCGTTCCGGCTGTGACCGGAGGCAACATCGACTACGCGCGCGTCGCGTGGAAGTACATGAGCCATTTCTTTCTGGCTGACACGAACCTTTCAGGCCGGCGGGTGTACTGGTCCGACCTCGACAACATGGACGACGCTGCGGACTGGACGCCGAGCCTGTCTTCGAACGCTGGCAGCAACCCTATCCGAGACTTCGATTCCCGTATTCGTGCTGGCGTGCTGCTCGGCCCAAACTGTGCGATCTACTCGCAAGACCAAATGGTTCAGTGTCGCCATGTTGGCGGGGCTGATGTTTTTGCATTCTCGCCCGCACTTACAGGCATTGGCGCATTAAATCCTCGCAGCGTCATTTCGCACAACCGCCTTAATTGGGGCCTGCATCGTCGTGGGATTTTCTGGACTGACGGAATTTCCTTCGATTACGTTGATGAACCTGTGATCCGCTCGTGGTTAAAGGCCAATGTGAATTGGGGCTTGAGCAACCGCATTCGAGGCTATCACGACGAAGGCGCGCAAATGGTGTGCTGGACTGTGTCACTGCTTGACGGCACTTGGGTCACGATTGGCTACGGCTACAAAACCAGGGCCTTTTCAATCTTCAATGAGGGAATGCGTTTCGGAGAGGAAGCCGACGTTTTCGACGACTGCATCCTGGGTAACGAATCGACTGTTTACATCCAGGGTTCGGGCGACACAGTAGCGAGTTACATCGAAACAAAGCCTCTCGATTGCGGAAGCCGTGAAATCGAAAAGACCTTCCAGATGATTCAGTTCGATCTGGATGTTACAGGCACGGTAACGATCCAATTGGCTTTCCTGGACGATAGCTCAGAAACCGCTTCTTACGAGCAGACGTATACGAACGCCGGCCTCGATGAAGGCAAGCTCTACATTGACAACGGAAACCGAGTTGCCAACAACATGCAACTTAAAATCTCGGCTGCCGCAGGCAGTTCATTCCGTCTCGGCGGGTTTCAAATTCATGGCGAAGCTGGAGGGTTCTCTCGATGAGCGCTCAACCCCCTCCGCTGTTCCGCAACTATCCAAGCGTTGAAGCGTGGGCCGACGCTTTCAGCCGCTGGATGAGTGACAACAACATCGACTTGGAGGCTCTCGCTCGAAAGAACCCGCCGATCGGAGCGCAAGTTGCATACCCTTCGGCGACTATGCCGGCGGGTTGGCTTGACTGCGACGGCGCGTCGTATCCTCGAACAAGATATCCGCAGCTGGCGAAAGTTATTGGAGGTGGCGGCGCGACGTTTACTGTTCCGAATGTGGCAGGGGAAATCATTCGTGCCGAGTAAAACCGTCAATATTCAAATGCTTCTTTTGGCGAATGTACGCGAGTCGGACTTGCATTATCTTGCCCAGCTAGATAGCATTGGATACGACGGCCAGACGGCCGAGGACCTGTTGAAAGCTGTCGTAGATCAGGGCCTCGCGCTGTGGCGGATAAGTGGAGATTGTGAAGGAGTTCTTCTTACGTCGTTAACTAAGAAGGCTCTGTGGGTCGACGGGATTGCCGGTAAAGGTCTTACCCTTTGCGCCGAGGCGATCCGGACAAAGCTCCAAACAATAGCGAAGCGGGCTGGCCGCGACCACGTGCAGTGTGCTGTGTCGCATCCAGTCCTTAGGAAATTTTATGAGCGCATGGGCGCGAAACCGATCGCGTCGATCATGGAGCTAAATCAATGAGCGGTGGCTCTTCTAGCGGCGGAACTCAAAAGATCATTCAAGAGCCCTGGGATGGCGCCAAGCCCTACATGACCGACCTCTACAAGGCGGCGTCGGGTGTTTGGCAGGGTGCTGGATCGACTCCGCCTCCAAGCCAAATTCATGCTGGCCCGAACCAGGGTCAACGCGATGCACTGTCAGGCGTGCGAAGCACGGCAGGAGGTTGGCAAGCCGTCGGGGATCGACTTCGGAGCTTGGCTCCGCAGTTTGAGGCCACCAGCGCAGGTTATCGAGACCAAGGTCGAGGCTACTTCGGCGTTGCTCCGCAATTCCAGCAACAAGGTCAACGCTACCAAGGCGCAGCTCCTCAATGGGAAACGCAAGCCAGTGCGTATCGCGGAGCTCAACCGGAATTTAACAACGCCGCGGACTTCATTCGAGGACTTGGCGGCGGAATGACCTACGGCACCGGGTTGACCCGAAGCCTGGCCGACGACACTGTTAGCGGAAAGTACCTCACGGCGGATTCAAACCCGTACATCCGAGGTGCGGTCAACGCAGCACAGTATGACACGTTCCGGAACTTCTGGGAACAAGCCAACCCGGCGATCAAAAACGGAGCGCTTGCGAACGGAACTTACGGCGGAGACCGTACGGACCTGATTATCTCGCGTGCGATGGAGGGAGCGCTGGCGCAAGCTGGACGCGATGCGCAAGGCATCTACTTCCAGAACTATGGCCAAGAGCGCGACCGCATGATGCAGGCGCCGCAGCTTTACGGCCAAGCGAACCAACTTAGCAAAGATGCGATCTGGGGGACGCAAGCTGGCCTCGACACCCGGCTTCGGGCTCTGGGCCTTGGCGATACTGCACTGGATCGCACGCGCGAAGGTTTGGCGATCGGCGACACGGGCCTGGAGCGTTTAATGCAAGGACTTGGTGCCGGCGACATGGGGCTTCAGCGGTACGACACGGCTACGCAACGCGACATGCAGGGCATCGAAACCCTCGACCGGGCGAACCGGACGGGGCTCGAAGGCTGGCAGATCATGGGCCAAGCCGGCGACCAGGAACAACAGTGGGATCAAGCGGCACTTGACGCAGAGCTTCAGCGTTGGGGAATCAACAGGGACGCAGCTTGGGACCCGCTTATGCGGATGCTTAGCGTGTTGACGGGCGGCGGATACTCCAGCCAAACGCAGACGAGCTCAACTCCGCGAAGCGCCTCGATGTTTCAAGGGGCAGTTGGTGGCGGGATGAATGGGTACTTGCTGTCCCAACTCATGGGCGGTAACCCGCAGATGCTTTCGCTCATTGGTTCGGCTCTTGGAGGGGCTTCGGGCTACTGATGGGAGTATTCAGTTACGAACCGTCGCTTGAGCGGCAAAAGACCTGGGAGAACGCCAAGAAGCTTTGGGGCCCGTTCTGGACCTCGCAGCCGAATCCACCTTCTTACGAGTGGGGGCCGGTTGATCTGCGGCAGACTCCAGTCGACCCGACGACGATGACCTCGCCAGAGATTTTGCTGCGTAAAGCGAGTGACTGGCTTTATAACGTTCCTGGGAAGGTTAACAACTTCGCAGCCAACCCGCCTGTTCGGCTGGATGAAGTCGTTGCGCCCGTAGCGAAGCAATTCGATTCCTGGTGGAACAATCCCAAAGCTGTGCACGACAAACGTCAGGCTGCAGAACGTCAGCGCGTCAGCCCTCAGCAACCGCAGTCTGCGGCGTTCAGCCCGACGGGCGAAAGCGAGTTGATGAAGCTGTGGGTTGCGCGTGAGAGCGGTGGCGATCCGAAGGCTAAAAATCCGAATTCAACCGCCAGCGGGAAGCATCAGTTCATCGAGCAGACTTGGCTCGCCACGATCAAGCGCCACGGGGATAAAATCCCCGAACTCAGGGGAGTGCCCGCACTTATCCAACAGGATAAATCCGGCAGGTATTATATCCCCGACGCGGCTACGCAGAAGCGGGTGCTGGACCTGCGGTTTAATGAAAAAGTCTCCGACGCTGTGGCGCCGTTTCATGGCGAGGACCTGATTACTGAAATGACGCCGAGGCTTGGACGTAAGCCCACGCCTGAAGAGTTGTACATGGGAGTATTTCTTGGAGGACCGCTTGCTGCTACTGTCGCAAAACTGCCCCCGGATGCAAGTGTTGGTGCTGTACTACCCGCTTCTTACATCAAGGCAAACGCGCCAATCTTCCCTCAAGGTGCGGCAACGACGGTCGCAACGTTTAAGCAAAGACTCCAACGAAAGCCGTCCTCCGGCGGAACCCTGCTGGCTTCGCAAACCGTCCAGCTTCCGGGACCTCCACCCGACAGACCGATGCCCGTTCCGACAGACTTCTCGCGTGCGGAAGAGATTCTTGCCTCCATGCGGCCGGCCCGACAGATCGAGGGCGAAACACAAGAGCAAGTTCGTGATCTGATTTTAGCGGGTTGGGCGCAAGGTATCAGCTCTTCGCAAGGCGGCATTCCTGGAATGCTGGCGCGGATGGGAGCGGGCGGCTTTGCTGGGCTGGCCCAAGGAAAAGAACTTGAGCGGCAACTCGAGCGCCAAGCTCAGCAAGACATGCTGCGGTGGCAAGGTCAGGCCGTCGATTTGGAGCTCACAAAGGCAAGCACGCGTGCGCGGGAGAAGAACGCTGCGCTTGAAACTGATTGGCAGAACAAAGGTAATCTGTGGGAACACAAGCTCAGGATTGCTCAATTCGGCAAACTGGATATTGACGCGAACGGCATGATGCAAGTACAGACCGCATCTCCTGACGGTCAGTCAGTTCAACGCTCAATCTACTATGTGGGCAACCAATTGATGGAACTGAAAGCCGAAGCGCTTCAGCGGATTCAGGGTGGGCGGAGCTTCTTCTCTGGAGCCGACGGCAAGTTGTTTGAAGGCTGGCCCGACAAGAAGAAGGCCAAAGCGGAAGAATACCTTCTAGCTTTGCGTCGCACACAGAGCGGCTACCCCGGAGGGGATGCTGCGTTCTTGGAAGTCTTGGCGGATGAAATCGTCGAGTCGCCGTATAAGATGGATATTCTTGGAGGCGATCCGAAGAAGCATCAGGCTGAGATTTTGAAACTCGCCGCCCTCTACGGTGGCGACACCAAGCGTGCGGAGCTGGTTTATATCGTCAAAGAGCTCAACCGTCAGTCTCGAGAGAATCCCGACGGCATGGCTCGCCTGATGCAAGAAGCGACAGGTAAGGGCCTTGTCGGTCCGCTGATGATGAAGTATCAATAATGGGACTGTTCGACCTCGGAACGAAGCAAGAGAAGCCGGGTCCTGGATATTTTACCGGCTTTGTTCAGTCGACTATCTCGTCGATTCCAGAACTCTTCGGCATGGACCCCGCGGCCGAAGTGGAAGCCTGGCGACGCGGCCATCCGATCAGCGGCTTTACTACACAGTTGCTTGGTACGTCTGTGCCCTACATCGGTTGGGCTAAGGGCGCCAAAGCGATTCCGCTCATCGAGAATTCCGTGCAGGCTTTGGCAGCCGGAGGCCGACTCGCTCGTGCGCCTATCGCTACGCGAGCAGCGCAGGAAGTTGTGCGCTTTGCGCCTTTTGAAGCGGCGCGAGTTGGAATCGCGTCGTCCGTTGGGGGAGAGCCCTTCGGCGAGCAGCTGCTGCAATCAGGGCTTAACCTTGGTTTCGGGGCCGGCGTCGGAGGGCTCATCGGGGCAGTGGAATCTGCTGGGAAAACACTCCCGCAACGAAGCCTTGCTGACATTGCGCCGACTGTCGATGGTGGTGCTCCGCTCCAAATCCGCCTTCGCCAGCTTCGTACTGCGCTAGAACAGGGAGAAGTGACTGATGCGCTCGCTGCTCAGAGCCGCTTTGCCAATTGGCTTGTCGATTCTCGCACTGAGTTACCTGGCCCTCGCCAGCGCCATGTCGCGGCAATCGAGGGAGAAGGGGGAGGTGACCTGGCCCGAGAGTTGGAGCGAAACTTCTTTCGTCCAGACGACGTTCGTACTGCACTAAGCCGGAATAAAGAGACCATCATTAGGCAGTTTACGCACTCTGGAAAGACTGGGTTTAAAGACCAGGCGTCCTGGCAAGCTGCGGCGACGGAGGCGGAGCTCGCAGAAGACTTTCCCCTGATGGGTCAGTTTTTCCGGATCGTAGAAGCTCGGACGGATAAGGCCGTTGATCGACTGGATCGGATTTCAAGCAAGCTTACACGAGTTGGAGACTGGAGCATTGGGCGTGAGGTCGATGGGAACTACGTGGTTCTGCGGCGACTGCCTGAGGCTCCGGCGGAAGCCAAAAAGGCCGGGTATCAAGAATGGATGAGGCCGTGGCTTGAGCAGCGAGCTGCGGGGGAGTCGACCGCCAATGTGTTTAAGAGCTTCATTCGAGAGACCGGCTCCGATCCGCGGAGCATCGGCTCGACGATGTTGTATTCTGCATTGAACAAAGGGCTTCGTCCTCCGCCGCCACGAGCGACCCGGTGGCTGGCTTTCAAAACCGATGATCCCTCGGCGTTCTCGAAAGAGCTTCGCATGTGGAAGCGGCTTGACGAGCGATATTCCTCGTGGCTTCCAGCGGATACTGTTAACTATGACGCCGGAGGCCAAATCCTCAAAATCGGCCACAACCGGAATAAGAACCTACCGTTCGTTGAATACACTGAAATGCAACGAACAGGCAAACTTGCAAAGGCTCTCGAGCCGTTGCGGGGTCCGGTTTCTGAAGGCCTACGGGATGTCGTTGAGCACTATCTTACGCCTACGCTGAATCAATTCGCCCGAAGCCCAATGGCTAATTGGGTGTGGTCGGGAGCAAAGGACCTCTACAACGCTGCCGATCTAAAGACCTCCGACGTGATGCTCGGAAAGCGAGAGCTTAAAGACGTCAAGGACGTCGTCACGACAATTTGGGAGGGCTCGCGTCCGACCGAGCGGGCGGGACTTCGTGGCCTGATCAATGAGCTCGACGAAGCTGAAGTTCCGCAGTTCTACAAGCTCGTGGCGTATCGGCCCGACTCGCTAATTCTAGACGACTTCTACGCGAAAGGCGAGATTTCCGATCGAGTCTACAACACGTACAAAGTCGTCATGGCTACGGAGGCCGAAGTTGTTGGGTCGCTTGCCGCTACTAAAAAGGCTTTGGGCAAAAGTCTTCCCAAGGGCGTGCGGAGCCTGTTCCCTCGGAAGTGGGAGGGCTCTCTTAAAATGGGGCTTACCGACGAAGGCGGGAATCTTATCGCTGTTGCTGACGGCAATAACGTACGAGCAGTGGAATTACGAGCGGCGCAGATTGAGGAAGCTCTCGCTCGTGAAAACGTTACTGGCCTACGAAGAGGCAAAATCTGGGATGGTGACCACCGTAACATTCCGCCGGAGTTGAAGACTTTTGTAAAAAAGCCCCAAGGTGTTCGAGGATTTAAGTGGGACTTCGGTCAGTTCGGCACGCGGCAAGAACTGATCGAAGAGCTCCACCGGAATATTCAGGCGGTTTACCGCGAAGAGGCTCAAGACGCATTCGACGCCCTATTCCAGGGTTCGATGAAGCAGCTCGGGGAAACGGACTCTCGTACGTTCAAGGCGCTTACCGAGCGGCTGAATCAGCTTCGTGGGGAATCCGGTCCTATCACACAGTTGATTAACCGGGCGGTCGATCCAGTGCTGTCGCCGATTCTTGGTCAAGGTGCTGCGGGGAAAATTGTCGACGCCACGAATGCTGCATTCTGGCATTTGCAGCTCGGCTTCGCGAACTTTGCTCACCCGGTTACAAACCTGCTTGGCGTGTTTCAGACGGTGTTGCCGGAACTGGCCTTTGTCATGCACGGGGCGCCGGAAAGCAAGGCAGCTTATTACTCGTATCAGCTCTTCCGCGGACAGAAGGCCGTCGGCATTATGTCGGCGCTTGATCCGCTGAAACTCATGGCCAAAGGCACGGCCACGTTATTTGGCAAGGACCCGCAATTTCTGAAGTTTTACGGAAAGGCGACTAGTGAAGGAGTCATTGATCCCAAATTTCTGGAAGAGTTCGCAGGGCAGCGTTCCGCCCAAATTATGCGAATGCGAGACGCCCTGCGAGACAAAGGAAAAGGCCTCCCTGAGTTCATTGCCAGCCTCTCTGCCTGGATGCCCAGCGCTTCTGAACGACTTGCTCGAAGCGTGGCTTTCAGCACCGCTTACGCGACAGGACGAGACCTGTTGGGACTAACTGACGACGCGTTGTACCTCTTCGCGAAGCGTTTCACCGAGCGGACCATGTATAACTACGCTATGGCTGATCGCTCGATGGTGCTGACGTCTCCCGTCGGACGGCTGTTCGGCTCGATGAAGAACTGGGTCACGCATTATATCAGCAACATGATGCTTTATGCTGGCGAAGCCACGCGAGGCAACATGGCCCCACTCGCCTGGCAAATGGCGACCACCGGAGTCATTGGTGGTATTGCCGCAGTTCCGCTTCTCCCCACAATTGCCAACGGCTACGCGGAAGCAGTCCATGAAAAGAACTTGCTCGAAGCCCTCTATGCAGGCGTCGGTCAGCGTGGAGGCGACGCCCTCTACATGGGACTCCCAGCCACTCTCGGTGTCAGCTTCTCGTCGGCCACCTCTAACCCAATTCGCGACGCCAATATGCTCTTCAGCTTTGCTATTTGGGAGCGTGCGAAAGCCTTGGGACGCTCGGTTGGGACTGGTTTTGACCATTGGCAGGCCACGGGAGAACATCCAGGCTCCAGTGAGCTTGCTCGCGGAGCGCTTGCCAGGGCCTTTGCCCCCAAGATACTCTACCGAGGACTTCAGGTCTACGATAATCCGGGCTTGGAATCCCTGACCACAGGCTATCCGATCATTGACGAAGAAGTCAATCCGTGGAACAAAGCGCTGTTTGTTGCGGGTTTCCAGCCGACGGAAATTGAGCGGGGCTTTGTAGAGTTTGAAGCTCTAATCAAAGATCGTTCAGAGCAGCAACGTCGAGTCGCACGCTACGGCACCGCGCTTGCACAAGCTCTGAAAGAAGGCGAGGCTCAAGAAGTCGAGAACATCCTGGGTCGCGCTTTGGTTGACGGCCTCGATATAGATAAAGTCCTGCGTTCCGCTAACGCCCGGATCGACAAGGACTCTAAGGGCATGCTTGAGAGAAACTTCTCCGCGGCTCAACGACAGGCGTATGCATCAATTGGAGAACGCTGATGACGACTGTTCATATTGCACTGACTGAACCCAGCACGCAGCCGGTTCCGAAGTCCATTCCGAAGGATGCGGAAACGGTTACAACCTCGGGAACCGACACTGACGTGGCAGGAATTGCAGGCCAGATCGGAGATATCTGGGTGCTGACTTGCACAGGCGGAAACGTTTACGTGGCTTTTGGCGACAATCCTACCGCTGGTGTCGATCAGCTGGGCTATCTTATGCTAGATGGCGAGACGAGGGAATTCGCTGTCACAATCGCCAACGAAGAATGCTCTGTGAAGGACGCCTAACGTGAGACTTAGATTAACTCTTGGTATAACGTCGAGGCGAGTTTTGTCGGACGGTTTCCCTGAAGCCAGTTACACGACTACAGCCAACGACGAGGTCGTGACGGTCACCGTCCCGTACACCTCGGGCATGGCGAGCGACTTCCGCGACGTGCGCCTGAAGCTGGCCAACGGCACCCAGCTCGATCAGTACCGCCTGTCCTACACCTCCGGCGTTACTTCCACCTGGAAAGTCCGCATCCCGACTGCGGGCTCTGGAAGCCTCTACGCGGAGTACGGCGTGGCGACCTCGATCCTGAGCGACGGCGCGGCGGTGTATCCGAACCTGTTTGACGACGGACGTCTGCCGCGTGCTGGTGGTGAGCGGTTCCTCATCATGACCAGCTTCGAGGGCGGCACGTCCGGCCTCGCGGCGGCGATCGATCACGCCCAACAGACCGCGCCGGATGCTGTCATCATCCTAGGCGACACGACGGCCGGGTTCGACGGGGCCGGTGGCGGGTCGAAGGCGGCGGACGAAGCCGCGTGGGCGGCGATCAACGCCGAGCTCGCCCGGCTGGGCGACATCCCGGTTTATTTCGGGCTCGGCAACCACGACATCGACTATCTCACAAAGGCCGAATGGTTGGCCTTTACGGGGATGAGCGACACCTACTTTTCCGTGGTGATAGGCGACACCCGGCTGATCTTCCTCGATCCCTGGTTCAACAGCGACAACGACAACGACGACTTCCAGCCCGGATCGAGCAACCACGAAGTCGCCTATGTCCCGCCGAAGGTCCGCACCTTCCTAAGTAATGAACTGAGTGCAGCGAACACTGCCGGGCAGAAGGTCCACGTCTTCAACGAGAAGCCGCTGGTCGCCATGACCGGCGATCCGGCCAGCTACCAGCCGCTGAACGCCGCGGACGTGCGGACAATCCTCGCGCCCTACTCGACGATCATTAAGCGGGTGTGGTCTGGCCACTCCGGCGAGGCCAAGAGCGCCACTGCCGACTCGATCACCCATCAGTCGATCACCGGCATGGACGTTGGTGTCGCGAACGGCTCACACGCGTTCGTGGAGAACGTAGTGGAGGCGGGCGGGACCACGCGGGCGCAAGGCTACGGCCACGACAGCACGGCCAACCGCTTCTCCACAACTGGTGCATGGGACACCAACATCTGGACGGCCATTAGCACCCCCGTCGTGACCTTCGATAACGGCCGGATCACGGTCGATGACGACACCGCCAGCTCGTGGGACGGGCTCTCCAAGTCGCTCGGCGTGGCGACCGGCGTGATGCGGGTGGAGGTTACCGGGTGCGAAACGAACGCGGGCGTGGCGTTGCTGGACGACCTGTTATCGGGTAGTGGTCGAGATGGCCCTGCGGTAATAGGCTCAGCGTCAGGAAATGAAATTCGCGGCTATGTGTCGAACTCTGACACGGAAGGCGCGAACGCTGACTTCCCCGCCTTCCCCTTCGAAATCCGGCTTAGCCTCACCGGATCGCAGGCGCTGATCCACTATGACTCTACTTTGAAACACAGTTTCAACGTGGTACCAGGAAATCTTATAGCACAGGTAGCCACATTCAACGTGGGCGCTGTCACCTTTACGAAGGCGACGTTCGAGCCCTATGTCGCCTCGCCGGTCTCGGTGACGGTCGCATGAAGCTACTGGAGGACAGATAATGTGGCCCAAAGAAAGCGAGATGAGGGTCTTCTACGGGGACCCTGATCCGGATCGAGACGGGGTTCCGAACAGGAAATGGGAGGACGCCAACATTGTTAAGCTGGTTCCGCCCTATAATATGGTGTTGGCGTGGGACACGTCAGTGCCTGTCAAAGGGATTAGGATTCATCGACTTTGTAAGGACTCGCTTGAACGGGCCCTTACCCAAATCGCCGAGACCTTCGATCCCTTCGAGCGAGAGCGATTTGGACTGCACCTCTACGGAGGTGGATACAATTTTCGAGCAAAGCGTGGCGGTGTATCACTTTCAACGCATTCGTTCGGCGCTGCAATTGATCTTAGTCCGATCAAAAACTCCTGGCGGCGACGATGGGTTCCGGGAGCCGGAATGATGCCAGAAGAGGTGGTGAAGGCTTTTGAGCTCGAAGGTTGGCGCTGGGGCGGTTTGTGGCCGACGCCTGACGCCATGCATTTCCAGGCCACAAAATAAGGAGAAACTAATGCTTAGTGCATCTTTGGGAGTTCTTCGTCACGTTGCGAGTGCTGCGGGTGGCGTGCTTGTCGCGCGAGGGCTGATTGATGAGGGCACGGCGAACGAACTTGTCGGTGCGGTTATGGTGATCGTGCCGATCGTCTGGAGCGTGCTGCAAAAGAAAGGTGTCGTCAAGTGAGAGTATTGCTGCTAGTTCCAGCGCTTCTGCTTGGCGGCTGCCTTACCAACGGAGGCTCGTGGGCAGAAGCCGCCAAGCAGATCGCTACGGACCCAAACTGCGGCCACGTGGATAGGGTGAATATCACCCTGTCTGCGCTCGGGAGTCAGGGCTCGGTGTTCCTTGAGCGAAACTGTCCAATGCCGGGGGCTAATGATCCAGCTTTGCAGCAAATTCTGACACGGCTGGACGAGTTGGGGGCTCGCATAGAAGCACTCGAATAAATACGCGAGCCCCGCAGAAGTCGTATTGATTGAGGCCGGATGAAAGTTCGGCCTCTTTCAATTTGCGTGCTTGAAATCGTTGGCTTCAGTTAACCACTTTGCAATTCGCTCAGCACGGACGAGCAAGACCTCGAGGGTGAGAATTGGATTCTCCCCACGCTCGTGCATTTCCTTGTTTCGTTGGGCCTCAACCTGGTCCATTGGTAGGCCGCCAATGGATATGGCCTGAGACAGAGCTTCGAGCCGAATACGTTCCGCTCGGGTTAGTTGGTCTTGCATCATACGGATTTACCTCCTTGTTGTTGACGAGCTTCACGCTTGTGATCTGCTCGTTGTGCGTTGTAGGCGAGTTTTTCGATTATGGCTCCACCGACGTCGAGACCAAGGTATCCTGCGGTGTCCAGAATACGGATGATGGCGTCGGCGAACTCGACCTCGACCATTAGTCTATGCGGAAGGTGGTCGTCTTGAAGCCCTTTGCGGAAGCCTTCGAGTGCTTCAGAGAGCTCCGAATGCATCAAGGCGATCTTGGTGGGGATGAGATAACGATCGAGTACAACACTATCTCCTCCAACTCGCTGACTCCCGTCCCACCAACCAACCTCTCGGTTGGCATCAAAGATATTCTTGGCGAGTGTGTTGATCGCTAGAGCGAAGTCCATCATTGCCCTCCTTTTGGTCCTGTTGGAATAGTTTGCAACCAACGTCGCACCTCGTTGGAGCACTTCTTGCAGAGGTCGTAGTCCTTGATCGGGACCGCAACGACCTCGACTTTGTGCAACAGAAGTCCAACCCATTGTTGCCTTGTTTCATCAGTGTCTGGGGCGTCGTCGCCGCAGCGATCACAGAGTAGTTTTCTTGCCATTTCAGCCTCCTTGATTCGACCAAGCCATTTCCAAATTCTCGATCTTATTCAGATCGAAGGATCGATAGTCATTACGGCTTATATCCCATCCGCGAAGCAGCCAACGATCGGTGGGATAATAACTGTTAGAGCCATAATCGAGCCCGATGAAAACGCACTGACGACTAGCCCGCTCGCCTCTGTGATTCTCGTAGTCAAATTTGATTCGTGCTCCGGGAAAGATTGCCTTGATTGCCACGTTTGGCTCCTTTCATCCACTTTCTGCGCTCACGTTTGATCCTGCGCCAGTTGCGGCCGGACCACTTTTTAGACTCGGTGATTTCCCAATCCAGGGCTCGTTTGAAACGAGGACCACAATAAATGTACTCACGTCCAAGGTGTTTAACCTTGTAAGCTTCATCGTGAGGAATATAAGCACTTTCCCTGATAACGGGACCGAACACCAGTCCCATCATTTCATTCAGTTTAGTTTCTGTGAGGACGTTCTTTGGATCATTGAACTCCATCTACTGTCCTCCTTTCGGGGTCCACAAGTTGTCATTCACCTCAAACATACCATTTCGTATCGCCAGTTGCAGCAGCGGTACGATCTGATTCGTGTATTGGACTCGCTGTGCGAGGAAGCCGATCACGAGGCCTTCGCGCAACGGCTTACCTCGTTTCGTGTATTCGCTCATGGCCCAATGGTGGAGATCCAAGAGCAGCCCACCAGTTCCGCCTTGAGCGCCTCCCATCTCCTTGAAAATCTCTGGCATGAATTGCTCGGCTTCGAGCAGCCAGGCGATCGCGGTCGCGACGTCGTCCTCGCGGATGATGAGTTCATTACTCCGGGAAACGCTCGCAATGATGCAGAGTTTGATAACCTGAATGATCCTGCGAGTGTTGTAGGTCGTGAGCTTGGGGTGCGACGGAACCGGGAGGCGGCCGGTTTTGTTCCATGAGGTAATGAGCTCGATAGCCTCGGGCGTCCATTCCAGCTTCCCGTAGAGGTTCATGAAGAGCTTAGCATCGTGAACAAGGTCGTCCCAAAGAGAGTTGCTTCGCTTCTGCTCTCCAAACAGATCGACCTCGACCGCCTCACCGTGATAGACCATGATGAGACGGGAGGAAAACCCCATGGTCCAAGCTGCCTCTGGGAAGGTCGTAGCCATGTAACCCGGAGTGGTGCCGCCAATCATGTGGAGTTGCGGATTGGGAATGGCTGTGTCTCCGGTAGAGATTCGCCCTTCGGAGTAGTCGTCAAGGCAATCGAACAGCTGCGTGAGCACCGACATAAACGTCTTGTCGTACTCGGGGAGAAAAACAGAAAACTCAGAGGATACGACCTGGAGACTATGGTATTCCAATAGTTGGGTGTCCGAAAGCACCAGCCGCGTGCTAGCAGCTTCGAGCGTCTTGATGAGTTTGGCCTTCGTAACGTTGTCAGGTGCAACATGTAGTTTCCGTCCTCCCGCAAGGTCTCGCATAGACTTCCACATTTTGGAAGCCTCTCGAAGAATATCACTTTTTCCAACGCCCGGCGGGCCGACCAATAGAACGAAGAGGTTTGGATAGAGCTCGCGCCCCGCGGTTACTGTCCAAACTCTACGCTCTAGCAATCCTGCTAGCGTGTGGATGGCCCCCCAACGTCGGTAGATTAGTGGTGTCGGGAAGCCTTCCGTATGCTCAACGAATCGGTCGATCCAGTAATCCAAGCGCCTTTGACCGGCGTCTGTCATCTTGTCCCTTGTAACTCTTGAGGCCGTCGGGGTTGCCGTCGGCGAACAGCTTGGGGTCGGCTTTGGCGAAGTTCCACCCGACCTTCACATCGTTAGGGATTGTTAGTGTACGCTGGCCAAGTTGGACTGGCGTCTGGATCAGACGACTGCATGTCTCAATGACCCTTTTCTCGATTGCAGGGTTATCTATGTATTGGATAACTACGGCGTCGTGGATTTGGGCGAGAAGCTGCGCCTCTCTCGAACCCTTGTAGTGGTTCCAAATTCGCCATAGGCCAAGGTTGAGGAGGTCGCCAACCATCGACTGAGGTTGGTAAGCAATCGCCTCTCTGTGAGTAGCATCCTCGTATCGTCGTCCGAAGAATTGCCTCCGCCGACCAAGGGGAGTTGTAATGACTCCATAAAGCTGTACCTTTTCGACTACGTCTTTGTGCCAGGACTCGATTGGGAAGGCGGCGAAGTATTTCTTCTGGAACGCTTCAACGATCTTCGCCTCGATCTTCCCGACGACCTGAGCGATACCAAAAGGAGAGCCACGGTAATTACTACCGTGACCCAGGCGCTTAGCAATATCGCGATAAGTAAAGTCTCGGTAGAATGGGCGGCTGGAATCGTCAGCGACTCGCCTGTTGTATGCGAGGTGATTCCCGTCATTAGCAAGAGGTTTTTCATCTGTGGACCAACCCAACTCGGGCCACGTGAGCATGCTTACCGTTGTGTGCAAGTCCCCCGACTCACAGGCGTCGAGATAGAGTTCCTTTGCTGAACAGATTGCGGGAACTTCAAAGCCAAATGCGGCGCACCAGGCTTCCATGCGGAGGAGACACTCGTAGACTAGGAGAGCGACTACTCGGGCTTCGGCTTGCTCCAAGTCAATGTACGCGAGCTTATAACCGTCATCTGCAATGAACATGCGTCGGATTCGTTCAGTAATGTTCTGAAGGTTTCCTCCAGTACCGAACGCATTCTCGCTTGAACTCCATCGTCCAGTTTCAGTTGCTGCGACGTTGAACGAAGTTCTAAATCGACCATCACTGTCAATGCCGGTTCGAAGTGTCCCCAGGGTTTTTGTTTTATCTCGAATTGCCAGGATGTGCGAAATGATTGGCTTGGCATAGAAGTACTGCTCATAGAGTTTCTCCAGGACTTTGCGGTCGAGGGATTCTTTTTCCTCGCCCTTCTTCCGGGTGATGGGGATGGGGATGCGGAGCCAGTCCTTAAAGAAGGCTTTCAGTTGCGGCGGGCTTCGCCCGTTGAGCTCGCGACCCCAGATTACTTCCGCTAAGGCGTTGAGCCGACCTTCGTACTTCTTTAACTCCGCCCCGACCTCGTCGATCATTTCTGCGCGCCAGTGCTGATCGACCTTGAAGCCCCGACGCATCATATCGAGAGCTGGCGCTTGCATAGCGCGCTCGAACTTGTAGATGAGCTGACACTCGGGGTACTTGTCGAGAATGCGGTCGAGGGCGGTGTTGACTTCCCAGGTCACTGCGCAGTCGAGGCCATTGTACAGCCAGTACTGCGTCATGACGTCGAGCGGAGTAGGTTCGTTTTTCCCGTCCTCGATGTAGTCGTCTTGGGTAAGTTGTCCGGTGTCAATCCAGGGCACTGAAGGCCTCCGGCTTCAAAAGTTGCCACAGAGGAATCTCAAGAGCGTCCGCTATAAACTGGAGAGAGTTCAGCTTCGGGGACATCGAGGTCTTGTAGATCGCACGGAAGAGCACCGCACGGTCGATTCCAGCTCGGCGGGCTAGCGCTGTCATAGTGCAGCCACGCTTTTCCAGGATCAGCCTGACGTTCTCGCCGAAGGTCGTAAGCTCGAGGGAGCTTTGAACGCCCTGGCGCTCGAACTCTGGAGACTGACGAAACATTTTGTAGTGATGTTCGCAGCGGCCCCGAGCGTAGTAACGCCGGCCACAGCCTTCTTGTTGGCAGGTCCTACTCATCTCGCTTCACCGTGTCGGCTTTGTTCCGGCGCATGAGCTTCCAAGCCGGCTCGTCTGTGTGGATCGAGCCGAGGAAGCCGAGCGATTTTGATAGCTCTGGAAACAGTGCGTGCTGCTTTATGAGAGTGTCCTCGATAGCATTACGTACCTGCATCCCTTCTCGGAGGAAGTATTGAATGTCGTACATTCCGTTTTGGAAGAGCTTCGGCACGGGGGAGTCAAGCACTCGTTTAACCACTGATTTAGCTTGGAATTCGAGTTTTGCATTTTCCCAATAGCAACCGTCAGGCCGACTGCTATCCCAAAAAGGAATAACACAAGCCAGATTGTGGTTAGGAGCGAACCCGACACAGGTGATCTGTCCATGAGAAGTCTCGACGTCGGTGGAGATTAACGAGGCGGTTGCGAGGTAATCACGCTCGAAGGCGAGAAGCTCTTCAATGGTCGGGCGAATGAGAATACGGCGGGAAGGCCGATTGTAGCCGCTAAACTCACCGTGAAATCGTGCTTTCGCAAGGTCAGCCACAAGGACTGGTCGATCCGACCAAGATCGCAAAATTGCGGCGGGGTGAAGGGTTGGTAAGACTTTTCCAAACCTCGACGGTACAATGCTCCCGCGATACGACTTAATACCGTACGTTCCAGTAATAGCCCAGAGAGCAACTCCACCAACCGCGACAATGAGGTTGGGCTTAAGAGTGGAAAGGTAATCGTGTAGGGCGTGGACATGATGACACTTGTCGGGCCGCAGGAATCGACCTTTAGCCATTGGTGGAAGATCATATGTGCTTGGTATTTCCTTTCGACCCACTTGCCATTGCTCCAGAGCGTTATCTGGAGGTCTTTCAGGAAATACGTTAAGCACGTGGAAGGGAGAGGTATCCCATGCAGGGGTGCGTCGTTCTTGAGAGTCTCTTCGATCCGAGAAGCTGACGGAGAATCCAGCTTCATTGAGACAACGGGCGAGCTCTTGGCCGGAGGCGCCCTGAAACGGAAGCCCGAGTCGTTCTTCTTCTTCACCTGGAGCTTCTCCAATGAGTATGATCTTTGCATCAGGTTTTCCGATAGGGCAACACGGTGGCATAGAAAGCCTTCTTCGCATTGAGGACTAGAGGGGCATTTGACAAGATCAGGGCACATGCGATGTGCAACTCGTTTATTACCGTCATACCTGCCTGTGGCGCAAGTATAGGGACAGTCTATACCGTAGTCGCATATCTTGTCAGAGTGAGGACAAACGCGAGTTCCGATCATGTCAGCTTCTCGCTGATTTTGCGCAGCGCACGGGCTTTGCGAAGCTCCGCGTTTGCCACGGCGACGAATTGTGGATCGAGCTCCACACCGATCAGTCGCTTCGCTCCCATAGCGTCGGCAGCGCGAAGCGCAGCCCCGCCTCCAGCTGTTGGGTCAAGCATCGAGGTTTCACTGTCCACGAACATCTCGAAGAAGTGGGAAAGCATCGGCACCGGCTTTTCGCTCGGGTGAAGCCGCTTTGAGGCTACTGGACAGGAGTATGACGACGCGACGGGCTTGTGAATAAAGCGATCCTGCCGGGCACCGATGAGGGCAACTTCATAGGTGTTGCGAGGGCGCCGTCGGTGGTCGGGGACCATGCCGCTGCCGCAAGACTTGTGCCAAACAAGTGGCTTACGTTGCCACACGAGGCCGGTACTCTCTGAGTGTTTCTCAAAGAACTGAATCGTCTCAATGTACTTCTCCATCGAGAACCAGAACATCACATGGCACGAGGGGTACGCAAAGCGATCCAGGTTCTTCATGAAGGCTTCGCAGAGCGCCCAGTAGATGTCCTCGGAATCTCCGTAGAGCTTCTCGTTGTCGTGGCGCATTTGATCGGAGGAGTCGATGTTTATCCCGTAGGGGAAATCGCAATGGATGAAGTTGAACTTTGGGCCAGAATAACTGGCACTCCATTCAAGAAAGTCTCCTTGAACGACAGCCTCGACAGACACGGTGGGCTTATCGGTACTCGGAGCGGACACTGTTGACACATGCCCCGAGGCAAGAACAGCATCCCGGACTCCAGTCGAACTCCCACTTTTTGGCACAGGGTCTGACACAGGAGCAACGCTTGGTCCTGCCAGAATCTCGTTTGTAATATCCGCGAACGCTCTGCGCTGGACTCGTGCAACTGTGTTGTAGGCCGACTCAAGGGTCGGAGCCTTGGCGAGCTTATCATTGATGAGTCCATCCAGAGCTAAAGCCTGTTGAATTGCAATGGCCGGAACCTCTTTGCCGGCACCTTTGCCGCCTTTCTGTACTTTATATCCAAGATATCGAGTCGTATCAACGGCCGACCACTTGGGATTCTTTTTCTGCATGGCTTTGTGGATGCGCTGTACAGCCTTGGCGCGCTCCGCCCAATGCAAGTTTTGACGCTTTGCGTTCTCTTCGTATTCGAGGAGTTCTCGATCCTCTTCAGGAAGGTCGGCCCAATCAATAGTGTGGATCGTGGTGACGCCTTCAAGCTTGTGGGCCTCGAGTCGTCGTTGACCTGCAACTAGCGTCAGCCCGGAAAGCAAAATCGGGTTAATCAGGCCGTCTTGGAACCTAACGCCTCGGGCCTTGGCTGCGTTAGCAATCGACTGGCGAAGCTCCTCAATGTCTCCGAGGTCTTCACGCTGGCGATCCTCCGGCACGACAATGAGGGAAATGTCTACTTCAGTTGTTTTCATTGGAGCCCCTGGGAGTTGATGATGCAAACAGTAGAGATAGCGGCCGTCGAACTTGAATCGTGTCAGCTGACCTGACTTATACAGCCACCAGAGTGTACCCCTTGGCATGCCAAACGTCTTAACTACATCGAGCTCTGAGAAAGCTCCGTATCGTCGAATGTAGTTAAGAAGTATGGTAGTGTTATGCATGGTTGGAGGGGGGCCGAAGCCCCCCACCTTCCGTAGTTAAGAAGCGCTGGCGTACATGCCGAGCTTGGCCTTGACACCAGGCTCACCAGACTTGCGAGTGAACATTTCGTGGACCACCTGGGCCTTGACGAAATGGCCGCCCGAGGCCACGGCTTCGATGCCGTCGCGGAGCGACAGACCTTCTTCCACGCCAGCCATCTTGAGGAACTCCTCAAGCCGCTTCAGTGCATCGGGCGTGAGATAGAACTGGTCGTCCCACTTCTTGCCCTGCCAGTTATCGGGCAGTTGCTCTTGGTCGATGTCGTCGTCCACGCCGACGGTCTCGAACTCAAACTCCACGTAAGGAGTCTGCTTGTTCTTCGACTTGTCGAACTTCCGAGACTTGACCTCGAGGGTGACAGTTCCCTGCGGGAACGTCTTCGGAGCTTCGACTTCACCGACCTTTTGGTCGAGCAGGTTGTTAAAGTCCATGAGGAGTTTCCGTCTCTCTAATGGGGGCAGAATGGGAAGACTGGCGTTGCCCAAGCGACAGTCTTATTCACGGCGGTGCCGTTGAATTACGCGGCGGCAGCCTTCGGTGTGCTGCCCCGGACGTCGCGGAAGTAGTCTGCGAGTCCGGTTTCGATAGGGTATTCGGATTTCACCTTCCCTGGCGCGGCGGTCTTCAGTTCCACAATACCTTGAGTATTGGTGTGAAGGATACGCTTGGCTCCGGCGCCTGAACCTCGGCTTCGCGCCATAAGAGCGTGGTTGAAATAGGTGCCAATCGTAGGGGAAAGAGCCTTGCCAAGGGACATAGGATATCCCTTGATGTCCTCTTCTTTGGAAACGACCTCGCCTTTATCGTTCAAGGATTCAACCTTGCGGCCAATGTGTGTGATGTGGCAGTTCATAACCACATTGCACTTGAACGAATCGGAGTAAAGCATTTCCAGTACCTTGCGGATGAGGTTTTGTGCTTGGTTCCAATCGCCCTCCCACGGTTGGGCGTTCAAGCGCTGATTGGCCATCAGCACATGGTTCATGGCGTACTTCGACAAGAAAGTCAGACTGTCGATGGCGAGGACTGTGTCTGGCCCCCACTCGGATGGAGTGGAGCCGTCATCAGGCCATTTCGACAAAGCATTCATGCACTTTGTCCAGCCTTCTGCTCGTTCGATCCTGGCCGTGCCCGCTATGGCCTTGATAGGTTCGGTCACAGTCACGTACTGAACACGAGATAGAGCAGCACGATCAGAACTAAGAAGATTGGCAAGAATATCAAGGCCGTTGTCACAGTCCAGAACCCGTAGCTGGTATCCGGCCTTGGCGAGGCTTGCGAGTGCGCCGGTTTTCCCTCCACCGGAGTCTCCTATGAGGAGAAGTTTCGTGTATTCGGAACTGTGGTGGTCAGCTAGTGATGGCATTAGACCTCCTCGTAATACCCGGTGAAAGGGTTCGGGCTTGAGCGGGAGGATTGCGCCAGAAGCAAGCCTCATAACGAAATCGCCAGGCTCAAGCTCGACGGTGACGAGCTCGGCAATCTTTAGATAGAAGCGGCCGGCGAGAACGTTCCAGCGTTCAGGAATGGAGATGGCCTCGTGGAACCACTCGGGAGCCGCGATTTCGTATTCGCCTTTCTCCGAAGGTTGCGGCCGAAACTCAAAGGCATCCACAAAGTAGGTCTTCATATGGTAGCCACCAGCTTCGCGGACGAACCGCTCCCGGAACTCCTTGGGCGGAACCGGGTAATAGGCTCCGTCGTCCTCAATCAGCCAATCGCCGGGGTTGATCTGCTTGAACGATGGGCCGACTCGGATGAAGCCGACGGGCGGAACGGCGTAGTAGTCTTGGGACGACCAGCGAGGCCAAACGCCAACGAGTTTGACGTCCCAACGTTTAGCCTTGACTGAGCGGGGTCGGAGGCGAAATCTCACGTCCGCACCTCCAGTGGGTTGATGACTCTCTTGGAAAAGTTCGAGGCCAGGAAGCTTTCTCGAACCTTCGGGTCCATGGCGCAGATGCGCTTGAAGTCGCACATGCGGCAGGATCGGTCGTTCATTGGATAGTGTTCACGCTTCGCGTAGACCTCGGCAAGGGAGAGCCAGAAGTGCAGGTCGTCTCGCCACTCTTCAAGCTGAGCCTCGGTTCGGTTGACGAAGCCCCGTTGGAAACGAGAGCCTCCCACGAGGATTTGAGCGGCGTCGATGATGCCGCCTTTCAGTGGAAGGTTCGTGTGGATTTTGCCGGCGAAGCTGTAGCACGACATCTGGTTGTCGGGAGAGAAATTCTCGAAGTAATAGTCTCCCAACGCAGCACCAGTAGTCTTGAGATCTGTATAGTAGAGATCACCGGCAAAGCGGCCAATACGATCCAGGTGGCCGGCAAGGGAGTAGTTATCACCCGAGGGGGAGGCCACGCCCAGGTCAACAGCGAAAGTGACTTCAACCGCCGGCTCACCGTTAGTGAGGATAAGGGTTTCGATTGGATCGTCCTCACCGAATTGCTCCAAGTACCAGACGATGGTGCGAATTAGGTTCTGGCGGGACTTCTTCGAGTCGAGAAGCATGTCTGGCCAGGTGTCGTGCATTGCACGCTTGACGGCTTCGAGGGTCGCCAAGTCGTGAGAAGCGCCTCGGGCTCGGGCGAAGTGGTAAATCTCGATGGCCTTATGGTAGGCCAGCCCGAAGGTGATGTGGATGTTAGCGTCCTTGCTCCACCAGCCGTCAAGGATTTGAAGTTTGTACTTGTACGCACAGTCTTTGAGTGCGTTGAGGGAGGTGGAGTTCCAGATGATTTGATAGGGGCCATGGAAGATGGGGCTAGTCGAGGCTTGCATAGTATTCCTCCCGACGCTGTGCTTCAGTCTTGGCTCCAAGCTCAGTCAGTTGCTTCTCGATCATATCCTGAAGCATAAAAGCACGCGCGGGGTCGAGACACCAGGCTTGAGAATAAAGCATTCGGAGTTGGCGAATGCGCCAAGCGCGGGCCTGGGCTTTTTCTTGAGCCTCGGTTCTCATAGGTCCAGCCCCAAATCGTCGAGCGTCAGCCCAGTGACCGAACCCTTTGCAACCTTCGGTGCACCTTTCTTGGCGGTCTTTTCCTTTTCCTTTTGGTTCCAGGAATGGCGCTCCGAGCGGTACTGCTCGATGATCCGCATGAAGTTGGCGTCGGAAAGTTCCGCCGGCGGCAGGGCGAAGAGCTCGGAGATTGTTGGCTCATTGAGCGGGGACTCAGGCATGGAGTTCTCCAGTGCTCGTTGGATATAAGGATCAAGAATCTTCGTTCACCCGAAACAGGATGCTCTTGTCCCCGATGTTCGTTAGGAACGTGGCGCGCTCTCCGTTGTCGTTGCCCGTCAGGGCTGCCTGAACCGCACGCACGAACTGACGCGATAGTGCATCAGGCCCATCGACGGTCACAGTGAGGGCCTGGCTTCGCCCGCCCGGAGGGTCCCAAACCATTTCACGAACTGGCATCGTCGTCTAGCTCCTCTGTGTTGATCTCGACGTCCACGCCTTCAAACTGCGCAATAGCACGGCCGCGAGCTTCGATGTTGTCGACAAGCTTACTCACCCAGCCTCGGATTACTTTGTTGTAGTCCATGGGGTGGAAGTAAGTGCGGAGACGATCCCGGTCTCCCTTACGGAGTCGGATCGTGACGATATCGAACTCTTCTGACATGGAAGACTCCAGGGGCAAGGGGCCTAGGCGGAAGCAGCCGGGTTGCTGGGGGGCTTGTGGCTGCCGCTTGCGCACGGAGGGGCGTATCTCCGCTCCGCCTAGGGCCGTTGCCCCCGGAGACTAGCTCGAAGCTTCTAGTCTCCGGGGGTCGGGGGGCCGGGCCAAGTATCCTTACGGGTAACTTCACCCCTCCCACAAGAGGGGCGCACCAGGGTCACTCGGCCCCCTAACGCTTAGATGCCGATGTCGGCAACCAGCTCGCTCGCGGCCTCCACGTTGGCCTTCGCCAGACGCTGGACGTCCTCGCGGTTCGCCAGCTGCTCGATGAGGTTCCGACGCTCCTCGGCCGGCACGGCGTCAAGCTTGCCGTGCTTCGCCTTGATCGCGGCCTCGATCTTGTCGCGGGCGATGCGCTGAGCTTCGCGTTGCACAGGATCGGTGATCCGCGGGCCACCGCCTCCACGCTGACCGAACTCGTAAGTCTGCGCGGCCTCGGTCAGGGCGGCTTGCAGCTGAGCCTTGACCTCGTCGGACAGCGGGTAGTCGGAGGGAACCTTCTCGTCCGCTTCCAGCTCTTCGCGGCCGACGGACTCAAGGTACGCCTTCTCGCGAGCCTCGGCGATGGTCGAGCGGAAGTTGTTGCCGATGTTCTCGGCTCGGGTCTGGTTGAGGCTGGCCGCCTCATTCGCGTTCAGTACGTGGCCTTCCGCGTACTTGTCTTCGATGGAAAAGGCAACTCCACCGATGGTCACTTGGCGCATGGGATTCTCCGTTTGTGTTGGGGCCGTTGCGGCATTGGGCATTGTATCCATATTCGGGGTGTCGTCAATACCGGGTGTGGCCGCCGTGGCGGATTGTCGCTTCCGGGCTCGGGTATTGACGCGATCCGACGCCGGGGCGTCAATATCGAGTTGAGGAGATTTCTTGCTCATTTGTTCCTCACAGCTAGAATGAAAAGGATGAGTGCGAAGAGGATAAAGTACTCCACTATTCGATGATGTCCTCTATCACAACGTTGAGTCTTTCTTCGAGATTGTCTCCTCTTGCTGGCCGGACTTCCACCACACAGTCGCGCTGTCGGATTACGAGCTTGTCGTAATCAGACTTGCCCCACATGGGATGGGTCTCGGGGTAGATTTCAGAGTTCCGCTTGCGGATGGCTTTGACCGCCGCTTGCAGACGCTTGGTTAGGGAGAACGCATCGCCGGGAGTGAGGCACGTGATGCGTTTGCCCTGGGTGTCGAGCGCTGGTTCGAGGATACCCTCGATCAGGTCGAGATACGCGGTGGCTTCACGAGGATGGGGCATCAGGCTACGTGCTCCACCTGGATATACTCAACGTCTTCGGGATCAAAGCCTTCTTCGCTCGTGACTTCCTTATTTAAGAGCTCACGCAGATCGTCAAGAGCTTCCCAAAAATCTTCGAACTCATCGCCGTAGACTTCCTCATCGTTTTTGTAGTGTATCATTGCACGATAGCTCATAGTCCTAGGTCCTCCAAAGTTGTGTGATAGACTTTCACGGTGGTTGAATTTAGCTCGGCAATGGCCTTTCGCAGAGCTTCGGATGGTAGCGGGTCCCAACCGTAGCCAACGCGAAGGAAACGCCTTCGACCTTTCGTTGGAAGCTCTTGCACGCAAGCGAGGAAGCCTCGACGGACACGCATACCCTGTCGAGCGAAGTACTCGTCGTCGGTCTCGTTGTAGTTGCGAAGCCAGAGGAGATCGGCTTGCGCAACGGCTAGCGTTTGGCCGAGGTCGTCGAGCATCATCCCGCGTTAAAGCTGGCGCAGATTACTCCAGCCTCCCGATCGGTGGTGCCGATGAGCTCGACAGTGACGTGCTCGGGGGAAACCCATGTGCAAGGATAATCGGTTTCGGTGAACTGTTGTCCTTCGCGTAGGATTCCCCAACCGACGATCTCGTCACCATTCCAGCGCGTCCAGGTTCCCCAAGTATAAGCGTAAGGACCCGGATGCGTGTTTCGAGCAGCCTCTTCATCTGGTGCAGCTACAACAGCGGAATCGTAGGTGTAGTAGTTGCGGTTGATGAATTGAGAGATTAGATAGAGGTTCATCAGATATCCCAATCCTCCAGTGCCCAATCAGCGCATATGCTGGGGTGGTAGCCACCTAGAAACACGCGCCAGAAGGTGTATTCGACTTCCCCTTCTAGGCCGTGCGGCTCGGCGTGAGAGGTTGCCCAATCAAGCCAGTCGCGTACAGTGTCTCGACCCTGGAATCGACGGATCACGTCGAGCCAAGGGGCGAAGAGTACACGCCAGTGGTAGAGTTTCGGTCGGATGTAGCCGGGGCCGGGCATCAGTAGTCCTCCTGTTCCCGCTCCCAATCAGCACTAGGATCGTCGGTGACCTCCTCATGCTTTTGGCGAACCTTTTCGAAGCCGAGCATTTGCCCGATGGCGCGGGCGTGATAGCTGGTGACTTCGTCTTCAGAGTTGAGCACGATCATGCGGCCGTTGTGGGTGCCGAAGAATTTCATTCTATTCCAAGCCTTTCTTTTGAGTGGTCTATATTAGGTGTTTCTTGGCTTTCAGGCGTGGCAGCAATTACAGCCCGTAGCTTCCACATATAGTCCACGATGGGATTTTCCTTATGAACATATTCAAGCCTTGCGTGAAGCCACTTGAGGAACTCGCGATCCTTCATCGAAAGTCCTCCAAGTTCGCCAGAATCAGTCTGGTCTTCGCGCGAGTTTCAATCACGTACCGCAAGTTATATTCCTGCTTCAGCGCCTCCGGTCCGGTGGCGAAGCGACTCGGAATCCTGAACGGGTCCAGGTGGATCACAGTGTCCCATTCTAGGCCCTTAGCTTTATGGCCGCTGGACAGCGTGACAACGGCGTCGGGGTTCTCGAAGAGCTTGTGACATGTGGCCTTGGCTTCACGGAGCGTAGCGGAGTTGTCCACGATGGCGCGGACGCACTCCCAGCGGTCTTGCAGGCTGTCCTTTTTGCGGTCGGTCTTAGCCTTGGCGAGCTCTTTATTGAAGTAGACGTCAACTGCGACGGCAACCTGAGGTGAAGCCGTGTCAGGAGCCATGCGCTTGCAGGCCTGTTCGAGCGCGCGCTCCAGTGAGCGTCCGATGTCGCTGCCGAGCATGCGGACCCCGCGCCCCTGGCGGAGGAACTTGAAGGCCAGGGAGATGAGCGGAGCGTTGTTGCGGCAGATGATGGCGGAGTGATTGGGAACGTCACCTTTCGACCAACTCTGCCCTGACCTGTTCTCGTCGTCTATGGTCAGGTCAATGGGCCATTCTTCGACGATGCCCTCCGGATTCCCCGGTGCAGCGATGTACTCGGGAACGTAGGCTTGAGCCCGAGCGACGATAGCCTTGGCGCAGCGGAAGGTCATCGTCAGCGGAAGCTCCACAAACTCCCGCGAGGCTCGTAGCCGGTCCATCGAGTCACTCAGTGCTCCGCGGAAGGCGTAGATCGCTTGGTTCTCGTCGCCGACCACGATCAGGCGAGAACCTACGGCCTTGAGTATCATGCGGTGGTTGAGGTCACTAAGGTCTTGGGCCTCATCGACAATGACCGTGTGGAACTTACGGAACGGCGCGCCGAAGATGATCGGCATGTAGATTTGATCGTTGAAGTCCATGAGTCCGTTGCGTAGACACTCGTTGATGCTGCGTTGGAGTGCTGCGCGGAAGAGGACTTCAAGATCGTGGCGCCAATCGACTTCGGCCCAATCGAAGACAGCCTCGATGCCTTCCTCGTTGTCTTTGAACACGGGGTAAGTTCGTAAGCTGATGCCATTGGGCACGAAGCCCAGGGCTTTCGCTGCGGCGACGAGGTCGTTGACGGCTCCGAACTCTTCCTTCGAGAGGCTGACATTCATGTCCGCACAGACGAGCTTGAGAAGATTGGTGGACTTTCGACCGTCGACTTGAAGGTCACTACGTTTGGTAAAGCTCCACCAAGCGCCGTGGCCCATGCCGTTGAGGGTTTGGACCTTGAGCTCCGCGCCCCAGGGCATTCGCACGGGGAGGCGGGCTTTGAGTTCTTCCTGGATTTTCTTGTTGAAGGCCAGAGCGAGGATGGACGAGGTGGTCGGTGGAAGGTTGGGCACGACTTGGGTGCTGATGGTGGTGGTCTTGCCTGTGCCGGCGAGAGCCTTAATCATGAGGTTAGCGGTGCCCTTGGCGGCTTCGCCGATTGCGAGTTGTTCCTGCGTGGGGTTCACTGTTTCAGGTTCCTGTGTTGGTTCGACGAGATAAGCTTCACTCCAGAAAGAAGGGTCTTCGGCGCGAAGCCTGGTTGAGACAATCCACCAGTCGCCAACGTGAAGATCGCTTGCGAACTTGACGAGGCGGCCGCGGAGATAAGCTGGCGCATCGAATTGCTCGAAGTTAATCCGGACTATCGGTTGCTTCGCTCGACCGGTGGTTGGAGTTATGGATTTGATCTTCGCTGGAATGCGCGGGCGATTGTCCAGATATTCCATTAGGTTCCTGCGTGGGGTTCATCTTGCGGTCTTTCAGTTCATGTCGTCGAAATTGTTGGCTCGAAGCCAGGTTTGAAGCTCTTCGATACGCGCTGCAAGCTGTTTGCGCGTAGCAACAGAGGTGTCATGCATGTGCATGAGTGTCCGTCGCATTGACACTTCGAATTGTGCAGCGCGCACGAGCATGAGGAGTTCATTCGGTCGAAGCATCGGGCTCCTCCTTTAGTTCCAGCATCGGCGGCTCGACCTCGCGATGCCGCGCCACGTGCTGCAGGCACGCTTCGCCAAGACGCTCGACGAAATCGAGGTTTGCTTCGGCGTAATCTGGAAAGTTGATGCTTATCATGGAGTCGCCTTTGAAACGGAGGTTGGTGAAAGCCATGGGACCTTCGCCAAGGCGAGAGAGTTGGATGACGTAAGGGCCTGTGAGTGTGATGGAGGCAGAGATCATTGCGTCACCTTTTTGCGGAGAACTGGAAGGATTTGCTTTGCCACGTCGGCCACGTTGTCGCAGTTATCTTCGTGGTAGACAACTTCAGAAGTCTGGACTACGAACATAGCGAGAGCTGCGCCTATGAAAGGCACGCCTTCGACGGTTGGAGGCACGTTGTGCTTAATAAGGATGTCGGCGAAGGAATCCAGGAATTCGTTGATAGCGTCCTGGTTGGTTGGGATGCTGTACATTAGAGTTCCTTTCTTACGTTTTTGAAGCCAATCGGTGAGGCATGGTCGCCTCTGTGTTAAGCGTCGTCAAGTGTCTCACCACAAGTCCTCCGAATAGAGGAACGGGGGATGCGCGAGCTCTGTGATCTGCGCCGCTGCGATGGCGACCTCGGCCGCTCGGCGCCGATCAGCGAAGGTCCCGTCGCTCAGCAAGAACCCGCTCTCGTCGGGCGTCTGCGCCTCACGGCACAGGGCGAACAGGTTGTGGTGCCGTGCTGGGGCCGGTGCTGCGATCATCACCGGGATGGCGCGCGGGTCCTTGCTGTCCTTCAGACGGAACAGGTGCGCCACGCCGACGACGCGCAGCTCGGAGGTATACCCCGCATGGCTCATCCTTCCCTCTCCTCTCCCGAGAGGGTGGCCTGCTTCCTCGCCTTGCGCTCGAAATAGGCGTCATAGGCCGCCTCGGAGATCGCTCCGAAGAGCCAGGACAGCCCCGAGGCGACGACCACGACGGCGACGAACAGCCACACCAGGCCGCCGGTGATGACGAACAGGCCGGTGAGCGCGTTTATTGCGGACTGGCTCATGGCTCTCCGCCCTCCTTGATAGGGGTGATGGGATTCTGTGTCGCGCCGTCCCTTGAGGGAGAACCCGGTTCGTGCGCCTGCTTCGCTGTCGCTCCGCAAGCTCGGAGGGCGGCCGTAAATTCCGCCGGCAGGATCACGTTGGGCGGTGCGTCCTTGAACATCGGCGCGATCTGCTCCGGTTTGTAGCCGGCGAGGCCGCAGCCAATGGGCGTGAGCTGAAAGGTCGTGCGAGGGTGCATCCGGGCGTACTCCAAGAACGCCCAGACGTAGGGGAACGCGATGGTGGAGAGCGGCAGCGTCCTGAGTCGCGCGTCCTTGGTCGGGATGGCGTAGCTGTTACCCTGACGACCGACGCCCTGGCCGTAGATCGCGCCGCGGTGGCGCTTGGCGAACAGGGCCGCGCCCGCGCCATGCCGGCCTGCGAGATTGGAGCCGAACACGAAGACGGGAACGCTCATCCCTCGTCTCCATCCTCGACGGGCCGCGTGGCGTCGCCCTGCGCCCTTAGCGCCCGCACTTCGGCATCGAGATACCGGATGCAGTCGGCCGGCGTGCCGAGGAAGCCCGCTTCGTCGCGAGCCTTCGCTGCGTCATCGAAGGCTTCCTCGATTTCGGCGTTCCCGATGGGGGGCTCTGTGCTGGTGGGCGTCGCGCCGTCTGTTGAGGGTTTCAGAAGTTCGGCGTGCTCCTGCCGCGCCAGTCGGCGAGCGTCGTCTTGCTTGATGCTGTTGCCGCCCGGAACCCAGGGCACCCAGCCCGGCTGGTCGCACCAGCCGTCGTAGATCAAGCGGGCGCGTGCCTCGATGATGTCGGCTTTCGATTGCGAAGCAGAGTGCGGGGCCTCCGAGGCGGAACCGCGAGACGGCGCGACACTAAATCCCTCTCCCTCTAGTGAAGAGAGAACGGAACGGGCGCGCTTGAAGTCGCCAGCTGTCACCTGCTTGCGCGCCAACGGCGAGCCAGCAGTCATGGCGTGATGGTCAGGCACGCGGCCCATGCCTTCCGCGAACTTCGCAAACGGCTCCAGCGCCTCTCTCATCCGTAAGAGGGCATCTGAGGCTTGGCGGAGGGTGTCCTCTAGGGCCAACCGCATGGTTGGCTCGCTGACGACGATCTGACCCCCGGAGGGATTCAGACGGTTGATGGTCCGTTCGATCAGGTCAGTCATTATGGGTCGCTCCGTCTGTTGAGGGTTGAGGGCATCGAGTTGCCCCATCTTGCGGCCTCGTGGGTCGGGTTCATTGTGGCGCTCCAGCGAGGCCGCAGTAGCCCGCTCCCGATGGCACTCGGCGTGGGAAGCCCTGGTCGTCAGTCTCCCAACGCGGTTCGCGCCACGCCATGCAGGCAGAGGCGATGCACTTGCCGAACACCCGCTCGTCGGCAATCGAGCCGCCCGAAGACATTGCAATGGCCGCGGTCGCAACAAAGGGTGGGCCGCAGCAAACCTTCGTCTTGGCTTCCTCTTCGGTCATGGCGCGGCCCTCGCGACAGACCAGTCCACCTCTCCGGTGTTGAGGAGGTGGGTCAGGACGGCGGCGGCGTCGGCGGGTGACGCATTGTAGGCCAGCGTCCCGTCTGCCATCTTCCGCTCGGTGGGCCAGAAAAGCGGGTGGACGCTATCGCCCAGACCCAGAAGCTCGCGACCAGCGTCGTTGATGTTGAGGCTCCGATACCGAAAGATGGCGCGCGCCCAGCCGCCAATGCAGGCGGGCGAACCACACTCCCCCCTGTCTGCGTCGAGCGGACACCCCATGAAGTCCATGTTGAACCGCTCAGCCGGCAGCCTCAGCAGGAAGTCGCGGAGGTAGACGAGCCGTTCGCGCGGCGTGGTCAGTTGGGTGGGATCGACGGTGAAGTCGGTTGCGTCATAGGCCATTGGATTGCTCCGTTTCAGCGTTGGTCTTGCGTTCGATTTTGGCGATTCTTGCGAAAGTCTTAACGACCATAAAGCACCGTGATTGAAATGAGGCCGAAGGCTAAGAGGCCCATAATGATCCAGGCCATGATGTTGTCGTGCCGACGGAAATAGTCTCCGTGAAACGCGGGGCCGCTGGATTGGTTGAAGCTGCGGAAGTAAGCTTCCTTCGCCTCATGGGGCTGCAAGCCCGGCCGGGAAAGGTGGTTGTCGATCATGCTTTGGGCTCCCATTCGACGATCCACTCTTGTCCCGGTTCACTCGGGATGATGAGCGTGCTGTGGTCGGAGAACTTCACCTCGATAACGTCGCCCGGAAGCTCCGAGAGACGGCAGCTCGGATCGGCGGACTGCAGCACTCGAAGGAACTCGTGCGTGGTGTTGGGCTCTCGGGTGGAGAAGCGCGCCTTGACTTGGTCAGCGAGCACGGAACAGCCTCCGAACTTTGTTTGTCAGGTTCATTGTGTTAAACAACACTCGACCATCCACAATCTCTCCTGCGTGCCAATACTCCTCCCAAATCATCAAGAGAGGTAGTTGGTTTTTGCTTTTGAAACCTATGCGGAGTTTTTTCATATTACAGTGCTTCCGAGGTGCCGCTTGAAACAGGTGCTTGCTATGTGGGGGTGCTGTGCGGTGCCCGGTGGACACTGTGTGGGTTCGCGCGCGGCAAGCCAATTGGAGATGAGCTCCGCATCCTGCGGAGAGACCTTGGGGTCGTAATCCGCTGGAGGCTTGGCGAAGAGGGCTGCGGTGTTAGGCCTTTGCATTCATTTTCTCCTTGATGAAGGCTAGGACTTCTTCGTGGGAGTGGGAGTCGTTGAAGTGGATAAGCTCGCCTTCGGTCATACCGAGATGGGCCGTAGCCCAAGAGCCTACAATGTCTGCTCTTCCGAGCACGTGTTGGACAGCGCCGGCGAGGCACCAACATTGAGCTCTTGGATTGTCGCCGAAGACTGGAGTACCCGATCTTGTGCGGGCGTAGCTGC
>Ga0196963_10000363_pt1 | contig 42972 bp, 70 predicted proteins | sample S1_5metaG_FD_148600 | JGI IMG/M metagenome (GOLD analysis project Ga0196963, IMG submission 148600) | Soil microbial communities from Anza Borrego desert, Southern California, United States - S1_5 | ecosystem: Environmental > Terrestrial > Soil > Desert | place: USA: California | collected... | reverse complement strand
CACGAGGCCCGTGTCCTGGCACCACCCACACACCTTACGCTGCTCCCCAAACGTAGCGGCGTGGTTGTCCCGGTACGCGTCAGAAGCGGGCGGGCTCGAGAAGCTGCGTTGCAAATACTTCACTCATCCACCTCCACGTCAGTCACGTCCCGCACCACATACTGCCGCACCTCGTTGTGTACGTAGAACTTGATGTCCGCGTTGAGCACCGGGGCGGGCTTGTTCTCCGCGTCAGCTCGCCGGTAGCTCTCCCACACCCGCTGGTACATCCCCAGGTACCCCGGCCGCTGCTTATCCGGCTTCCTGGCGTCCTTGGCGATGTTCCACTCCGTCGCCGTCCACCCCTTCGGCTTTAGCGGGTCATCCTCCCGCACCAGCATCCCGTCATCGTCAATCTGCGACGCCTTGAATGCCGCGTTGATGACCCTCTCCGCGCGCCGCTTCACCTTCTCATCAGCCCGCTTGACCACGTCAATGGCCGCTTGTTGCCGTGGCGTCAGCTTCTTCTCGCTGCGCTGTACCAAATTCGTCTCGGCGGGGGATTTTGTGGCGGGAATAGGCAATCGCGACAAAGCGGGGGCGTCCCCCCGGCTCCCCCCACCCATGCCTACCCCCTCGAGACGCGCTGGACCGTCATCGTCGCTGCGTGCGTCGGCCAGCTCGACAGCAACGGACCGAGTATCCGTTGGCGCGTCGTTGCTAACTGCGCGTAACTCATCAGTACCAGCTGCCGTACTCTCGCAAGGTACTGCAACAACACTGTCCAGGTTGTCGTATTGACCGCTGTTGCTGCTAGCCACCCCTGGATTCTCGCTGGGGGTACCCCTGGATTTCACCTCTCCAGGGTAACGAAGGCGTGGGGGTTTGTCGACGCGGCGACGTGGGGCCTATTATCTGCGCTATTATTCGCCGCTCTCTCGCAATGGCCATTGGCGCGCCGAGAGGGGCGTCCCCTGGATTTATGTCCCCACGCGCATCTGTTATCGTGGTCAGCACAGTGACACACCAACAGTGGACAACGGTGCCAGCCATCGCAGCGGTTGTCGGCGTTACGCGCAAGACAGTGCGCGCCTGGATACTCCGCGGCGCCTTGAAGGCTACTCAGGTCCAGTCGCGCCACTACACCGACGACAGGCCCAGGAAGACGCGCCAGGGCGCTTGGCGGGTGTACCGAGACGACCTCTTGCGCTTCCTCACCACCTGGCGCGGTAAGCCGGTTACGCGAGTACCGCCTGGCTTTCGTATGCGGGGCGAGTGAAGCCGCCGCCGTCACGCGTGTCGCGGTTGCAACCCGTGACGCTGGCTTGACACCATCTGCCTCTCAGGATGGCGATGAATTCACGTACCGAGAGCGCTGGGAAGTCCTCTGTCACCGGGGACGAAGGGCAGCTTGCCGGGCTACGTGGCCTTCTGGTGTATAGCTCCGCACCGCGCTTGGCCCCCGCTTAGCGGCTGCCGGTAACGAGCGAACGAATAGCACCCCACACCATCATCCCGGATAGGTACTGGGAGAGATGGGTGCGCTTAGGGGAGAGAGGGAGTGTTCGTGGCTTCCCTTCGGATGCGCTCCGGCCGGTGACAGCATTTGTCGACGGGAGGCGCGTTTACGGTGACTGGTTATATCCAGCTAGCGGTACTCCGCGAGCTGCGGCATTAGTTCCTCGGCAATGTCGTAGCAGGCTTCCAGGACGCGGCCGAGGTTGCCCGCTGACTTCGAGTCGCAGAAGTGCAGCATCACCCGCTTGTTCTCGTCGATGCTCCAGTTAGAGCAGCCGTCCCACTTCACGCTTCCGTGTAGGTACGTCTCGGCCTCGGCCAGCGCCTCAACCGGGCTCGGTGATGACGTCGCGCCCGCTTCATGGAACAGCGGCTTGCCCTCGGGGTGCGAAATCCCCTCAATCGCGTACACCTTGAACTCCACGTAATACACGTACTCGCCTTCCTCTTCGACCTCGGCAACGGCGTAGTAGTCCAACTCCTTGAGCCATCGCTCCACGCGGCGCCTCTCGCTCACCGCTTCCTCCCCTTCCCACCAAGCTCCGGCTCCGGGCAGGTCAGCGCCCAACGAACGCCACGGCCAGCGAACCCCATTCGCGCCAGGGCCGCAATCGAGTAGCCGCCGCTTATCTCAATACGCTGCATGAGCGCGCGCCAGATGGCTTGGAGTCTGGCTTGGCCCTCGGGGTGCTCTCCTGCTCAATCGCCTCTCCTGGGGCTTCCTGCTGCGTGTGGTGGGCCTTCTGGGAGGGGGTCATGGCTTCGACGCCTTTTCCTGCATGCGGTAGAGGCGCAGCGCCTCGTGCGCCGTATCGCCGGGGTGGGCGAGAATTGTCAGCCCGTTGAAATCAACCCTGACGGCCGCCCCGATCCGCTCGGCCACTCAATGGTCAGCACCTACCGCGCCCTCTTATGCCGCTCCACACTCACACGGTACACGCCTGTGAGCGCCCCGTAGCCAACGGGGTTGGGCTCGGGTGGGGCGTAGCGGTATGAGTACTCGGGCACGTAGCGAACGTGGGGGACACGCCCTGCCTTCATGTCGCGCAGTTCGCGGTCCGCCTTGAGGGTGTTCTTGTGAGCCCGCCGCTCTCGCTCATCCCTCGCCCTACACATGTCACTGGCAAGGCACGGCGTCGCAGGCCCGCAGCTCGTAAGGCACACCTCCTTCAAGCCCTCACCCTTGCGGAATGAGTTGATGAGAGAGCGCATGTTCTTCTCGCTGGTGACCCCGCCTTGCTGGAGGGGGGCGGCGACGCCGACGAAGCGCCAGCATGCAGGCGACGCGTGCGGATTCATGAACGGGACCGCCGCCACTTTCCCGGTGCGCTCGTTGCGTATGTCGAAAAGGCCCGTGGTCATGGGCACTGGGCGGACGATGACCGCAATGTCACCCGTCTCAAAGAAGCCGGGTGTCTTCATCAGCCACTCGAACCGCTCGCCAGCAACGGCCATGCGCTCAGTAGGCGCAGCCTCCTGGGGGGTGTCTAGGCGGGTGAAGAGCATGGTGCCATCGGTCAAATGGTCGCGCGTGGGCCAGACCAACTCGCCCGTGCGTTCGCACATCGTCGCGCCGTCGGACTGCACAATGACCACGTCGCCGCGAACCAGGAGCCCATCGATTCCGTCCCACCTCCACCGCGACCCCACCGGCACATCCTCCCCAGCCTTCTCAGGGGGCTGGTCGATGCGGGTGACGTTGTCGAATGCCTTGGCGTCGGCGAGGAACCACGTCCCTGTCATGCCGAGGGCGGAATATTGGCCGTCAACGGGCTCCAGGCACCTCATGTGCGCTTGGTGTTCATGGACGCGCGTCACCTCCCACACGCCCGACTTGAATCGCCACTTCGACCCCACAACCACGTCACTCTCCGTTGCCATCTGCGTCTCCCTTCTTCTGCACATCAAGCCTTCGCTGCTGACTGCGGGACCGCGCAGCTTCCTGTACCACGCTAACGACTTCCTCAAAGGGGATGAAGCGGTCACCGTCGGGGCCAGCTATCACAAACCCTCGCTCCGTGGCGCGACGCCGAATCACGCCACCTTGCACGGCTTCGATCCACTCATCGCCGGGGTTCACGGCGCGGATGGGCGGCTCGTTCATTTGCTGCGCCTCCGATAGAGCCAGGTGCGCAGTCTGACCATGCCGTTCGACACCACGCCAGCGACAGTCAGCACGCACGCCCCCACCAACACGCCCAGCAGAAGCAGCAGGGGCAGCCACAGAGGCCATGACACGACCAGCGCTAATACTTCCCAGAAGCTCACAGCGTCACCACGCCCTCAGCGCCCAAATCACCCCCACAACAGCAGCAGCAAAGAGAACAGCGTCCCAGGGGGAGAGGCGGGCGCTGGGGGGACGGAATGGGCCGGATAGGATGCTCATGGTTGAGACTCCGTCGTGCCAAGTACAGCGGCTCCCTTGGTCATGTCGCGCATGTTCGCCGCGCGCTCAGTGGCCGTGGCCGATGGCCCCCGGCTTACCCCCGGCCAATCGTGTGGCGTCAACTCAGACCGCATACAGGGGCCGTGGAGCAGAGCGAACACCCGCACCGTTGTCTCGCGCGCGTTCTGCCAGTGCAGCGGCACGACTCGGTGCTTATTCGCGACCAACCCCTCCAGCATGCACGCCGCCTCGGAGAGCGCGTCGTGGAGCACCTTCGCCTTCGTCTCAAGGCTGCGCAACTCAGCGCGAAGGTAATCAGCCTCGTTGCTCATGGCTTCACCGGCTCGCACTTGAACGCCTGCCCGACGCTGATGACCTTGACGTCGTGCTGGCGAATCTCTCCCCACGCGATGAGCACGACAGCAGTCAGGAAGCTCCACGCCACAAGCACGGTCAGCAGCAACAGATACGAGTCGCCCCAAATCCGCTTGAGCACCGCCCTCACCGCAGCACCAGCGCTTCCAGCTCTTGGCGGGCCGCCGCTACCACCATGCGCAACTCTTCCAGCCTGGCCGCTGACTCCCGTTCATAGGAGCAGAGCTTGTAGACGGCGTTCTCTAGCCGTGCAATCGCGTCGTCGATGGTTTCGCGGCGAGGCTTAATGCCGTTGCTCGCCCCCTGCAACTCCGATCGCTCCCTGTCCGTCATGCTCGTCGCCTCCTGCTGCTGTGCTGCTACCTCGAGCCTCGCTAGGTCCCAGTCGTCGCCGTACACCGCTTAAAACTCCACATCATCCGCAGGGTCGTCGCTCTCACTGGGGGCGGGCTTCGTGTGCTTCACCTTGCCGCCCACAACGGTCGCGCTCATCGCCTTGAAGGCCGTGAACCAGCGCCCCTGCCACTCCCTCGACGCCACAAACCCCGACACCCTCACGACGTCGCCGACCTGGATCGTCTGTCCCGCCTCCAGCGTCTTCCCGAAGAATTCCACCGCCAAGTGGTTCACGTATCGCCCCTTGTCCTCCTTTAGCACCACGATATGGGCGTTGCCCTTGGGGTTGGTCTCGCTGCTGATCACTTCGCCCTTTACGTCGCCTCTGAGCATTGGTCTCCCTTTCGCTAAAACGGTGCTTCCTCGAGATCGTCAGCCCCCACCTCTCGCCCCTCGCTCCAATGGGGCTCAGGCGCAACGGGAGGCTGCTGGGGAGGCGTTTGCGCCTCGGGTGGTACGAAGCTGCCAATGGCGATTCTCTCCTCGCCACGGCCCGCCTTGGCCTGCCCCTCGTACCACACCCGCATCTCCCTCCAGTGCTTCATGGCGTTGAGGGCTTCGCGGCGGACCATGCGCCCGTCGTCGGTGTCGGGCGCGTTCCTCGCTCGCTCCGTCGCTTCGTCGATGTTCTGTTGGCACGAGCCGATGCACTCGGCGTAGGTCGGGACCGGGGGCGCCATGCGTTTGGCGACGTTGCCGGGGAGCTGCGCGCGAGGCCTTTGCTTCCAGGGGTCCGCCACCCATTCGCCCTGGCCGATCTGGATTCTCCCATCGGCCTTGGCGCGGGCGTCACGGGCGAGTTTCAAGAGCTGCGCGGGGACGGGCATGTGCTCGAGCTTCTCGGTGGCTAATGCGCAGGCGGCCTCGAATTCGTCGATGGTCAAGCTGCGGCACCCCTGCATGTACGCAGGGACTGCCGCGCCGACGTCAAACCTGAACAGCGCCGCCATCGTGCCAAGCGCCATCGCAAATCTTCCGTAGTCCGTCGTCTCGTTCACTTTGCCACCCCCAGTGATCGGCCGAATGCCGCCAGCGCCTCGGCATTGCGCTTGTCTCTCTCGCTCAGTCCGCCACCGCGCCGAACGATGGCCCCGGGCTCTACTCGCCACTTGTTGAAACTCGCGCAAAAGAGGCGCAGCGAATGCCGCGCGTCGACGAGAAACTGGTCGCTGTCGGCGAAGAAGCGCGCCAGCCATTCGTCGATTTCCGCAGTTTCGACGGGGGATGCTTGGTCCAACGCCGCGAGCATTTGGGTCACGTTGTTGGACAGTCCCGGCTCAGGCGCCCATCCGTCGCCGTACATCGCGCGCCACCGCGGGCGGAACAGGCCGTAAATCTCACCCACCCGCTTGTCCTGCGGGGGCTTCGTGCGCGAAGGCTTCGCGCCGGTAGCGAAGCTACCGGAATCTGACCTCTGACCTTGGCAGATGGCAGATGAAGAGCTTTCCCCTGGGTTAGCCAAACTGAACCCAGGGACCTGTATGTCTAGCTTTCGTTTGGGTTCCTGTTTGGGTAACCCAGAAATAACCTGTAGGTTATCCAAGTTGGCTTGTTCCTGCGGCTTTGGAGACTTTGGCCGACCGCCGCGGGTGCCGTTGTCGGTCGCCCTGCGCCTGCGCTCAGTGGCCTTCCGCCACTCCTCTTGCAAGCGATCATGAGTGAACGTTCCGACGTCCGGATTTACGCGAAACTTCTCTTTGATGCGTTGCCAACTGGCGTCAAACGCCTTACGTGAAGTGCCGCAAAGGCGAGCCAATGCGTCGGCGTCGAGCACCAGCCAACCGCCCCGGTCCCACATCGCAAATAGCAGCGTGGAGTAATTGCCCCTGTCCTCTGGCCCCATGTGCGCAACGCCCGCGAGGTAGTCACGCGGGTAGAAGTTCATGTACGCGGAGACTTCGCCAGCCACGCTTACGCGTCCCCGTGCTTCGTCAAAAGCGCCGCCCCCGGCGTCTTCTGGGAGGAAGCTTTACCCCCAGGGGCGGCTGTAATTCCCGCGTCCCGCAGCAGTCTGCGGATCACCCACGACGTCGTCCGCTCGATGCCCGCTGCGTAGGCGCGAAGGTCTCGTGCCTCTGCGTGGGTGAGGCTGAGGGCGAGCCTTGGCTGCTTGGTGCGTTGACCGGGCATTACCTCACCCTCTCCATCTCCCGGTCCTTCGTGGTCTCCGCGCCCCTCTCCAGGCCATCGATTACGCGGTAGAGGCGGCCCTGGTCGATGGTTACGTCGAACGCCCAGTAGTAATCGCGGTCCTCGCACTGCGGGCGCGGAGCGCACTTCCACGACACAAAAGACACCGTGCCCGTGTTCTTGGTGACGGTCTTCTTCGTCCGACGGCTGAGCAGCATTGCCCGATGGGTTTGCGCGCAGTCGAGGCACGGCTTCACCACCACAATCATCCCCGGCCGCAGCTCCGACTCCGCGCGCACCAATTCCAACTTCTCTTCGTGCTTCATCCCCGCTACTCCGCGTCCCTGGATTGCCGGCGGGCGTAATACTCGATGGGGTTTCGCCGGAGAGCGCCCGCCTTCCCCGGCGCCGCGTACAGCGCGTAAATGCCAAAACCACGTCTCAGCCGCGACCGCGCTCCGGCGTAGCTGACCCTGAGCGCAGCGCACGCTTCGTGCAGAGACATCGTTACGCCGCTCAGCCGTATCTTGGTGGTCGATCGCAGGTTTAGGGACTGTTCCCTGTGCGTCGCCCATCGGCAGTTACCCGGCTCGTAATTGCCGTTCGGGTCAATGCGGTCGATCGACGTACCGGGCGGGCGTCGCCCCATGTCGGCAATGAAATTCGCCAACGACGCCCACCGCTCACATACGCGGATCCCACGCGAGGCCCAATACTTGTACTCCTTGCCGCTGGTAGCGCGACACCGAGCATGCATGTGATGCCAAACCTGAAACTCCGTCGGGTGCGTGACGGACAGACCGCCCATTCGCGCGTGGTACCTTGCCCGCGCGCCGCACCTGACGGAGCAGAACCGGCAGGGCTCGCGCTCTCTCCGGGCGGCGTTTACGTAGCGAGAAAAGGCCTTGCCGCAAAAGGCGCAGAGGCCGTGGAGGTTGTGGCGTCGAGGCGTTGGCATGCGACTACTCCCCGTGCCTTCTGGAGGCAAACCACGAGACATCCGGCAAACACCCTTCACAGGGCAGCAGCAGTCCGCACTTACAACGAGGCAGGGGTGCTCCCTCAACCTCGGCGTACTCCATGGACTCCGGCGGGCGTCCCTTGCGCCGCTCTGCCACGATGAGCCCCACGCGCCTCGCCATCTTGAGGCGCCCCATTACCGTCCACCGAGTGACTCCCAGTAGCTCGGCTATCTCCGTCGAGGTCTTGCCTTGGTTGGCAAGCTCAACGACCGAGGCGGCCTGGTCCAGCGTCAGCGGGGCGCTCACGGCTTCACCCCCACCGCTTCCCTCAGCTTCTCCAGGGGCACCAGCGTGGACTTGATGAAGCACTGGGAATCCGCGTTCACGTACTCCTGCGTCCACTCCAGGGAGATGAGCGCCATCCCGTCGGGGAAGGCGTAGACCTTCACTTTCATCCCCTCGCTGTCCTCGTGCTCGAGGAGGGTTTGCCAGCGGCCGGGGAAGGTCACTTGCCCGCCTCCCGCCGCTTCTTGGCCTCGTGTACAGCGCGGATTTTGCCCAAGCGCGCTTCCTTGGTGGGCCGCCACTTGCGCTTCCAGTAGTTGAAGGTCATCGCCACAGCCAGGCGCACCTGGCGGTCAGCGAAGGAGTCGGGGGTCATTCCGCGGCCTCGTCGGAGAGGGCCATCGAAGCGGCGATGTCGTAGGCCTCCAGCACCGTCGCGTGGTCGGCGGCGTCGTTCAATTCGACGATGTCGACGCCAGCCAGGGCGTCTGCGGCGTCGTCGAGAAGGCTGCGCGCGGGGAGGTAGTCGCTGGCGCGAACCTCGGGGCGATCTCCCACGGTGTGCATTGCCCCGACGGCGCACCAGGAGACGGCGCGCGGGTCTGACGACGTGACCCGGTCGCCGTTACGCGTCCACGCGAACCAGCCCTTTGCCCATTGGGCCGGAGTCTCGATCCGCGCCCGCGCCCGCATCAGAATCTCCGACGCGCGCATCACGCCCGCCCCCTGTCCTCAACCCTCGACCACAGTTCAATCGCCCGCGCCTCGGTGAACCCCTGGCTCACCAGCGTGGCGACGAACAGCTTCCGCCTGCGCTCTACTGCGAAGAAGGCCTTCGCCAGCGCAAGGGCCATTGGATTGGGTCTTGGGCCGCGCTTGCGGCTCGCGGGCTTGGCGGCGAGCCTCACGACTGCACCTCAGCGAGCCGGGGATGGCGCTTCAGCTTCTCGATCAGCGCCGTGCGCTTGAGCCCCAGCAGGCGGGCCGCGTGGGTCCGGTTGCCATCGGTGCGCGCCAGCGCCTCAGCGATGAGCACCCCCTCCACCCCCCGCAGCAGGCCGGGGAGATCCACCCCATCAGACGGGATAGATACCGTGAAGGTCCCGATGAACGGGTGGGCAGTTACCGACCTGTCGGCGCTTCTGCTACGGTGACCCCGGGACGGGGCTGAACTCTCGTTTCGGCGAACTTCGCCACACCCGATGTGCGTGTGCCCAGGATTGGGCGACACGCAAGGTGTGGAGCGAGGTTCGCGCGAACTCCTGGGAGTACGGCGAATGCTGCTCATGGAGCGTTTCTCCTGCGCGACTTCTCACCTCGAAGGGAACCCCGCAGCGGCTCGACGTAGTGCTGGCTATGGCGAGAGACCCCGAGGAAACGGGAGCGGCGGGGCGCCCTTCCAGGTGAGAAATGCGGGGTCGACCTCATAGCCAGCGCTGTGACTGTAAGGACCCTGAGCGCACGGCGCAATCTTTTTCCACTTGCATCGAAGAAAAAGTTGTGGTGGGCGCCGTGCCTACACGCGTCGAGATTTCGTGCGCGCCGATACGTTCTCTTCGCGCGCCTTCTTCGCACCTACGCGCAGGTTCTTGAAGTCGCGCAGGGTCTCTAGCGTCTCGCCGTGGAGTTGGGTGTATTGCTTCGCCATCTCGGGATCGTTCCAGCCGCCGCCCTGCTGGACTAGTTGCAGCGGCGCCGAGACTGCGGCCATGCCGGTAGCGAACGAGCGGCGAAGGCCGTGCAGCACGATGACTTCCTCGGGACGCCCGCCGAGCCCCTTCACCCCGCTCTTGCTGCGCGCCCGGCGGAACCAGTAGCCGAGCGTCGTCGGCGGCACCGGGACGGTGTGGTTCCTCGGATTCCCGAAGACGTAGTCACCCCGCGACACCTCCGACCAGCGACGGATGATCTCGTACGACACGTCCGCCAGGGGTATCACCTTGTCCTGGCCGTTCTTGATGCGGCTGCCGTGTAGCAAGAGCATCTTCGCTTCGTGGTTCACCTCGGACTTTCGGAGCAAGCGGATCTCGTCGCGCCTGCACCCCTCCCAGAACCAGACCCGGAACATGTCGGCGGCTATCTCGCACGGAGCCGCAGCGACCAGCCGCTCGAAGGTCGGCTCATCCAGGTAGCACTTGCGCTTGCAGTCCTTGATGCTCTCCCGCTCGAGCCCTCGCGTGGGGTGCCGGTCGATGAGCTTGCGGCGCAAGGCCCATGTGAACATCGAAGCGAGCCACGTCAGCTCACGCCTTCGGGTACTGGGCGACGTCTTCTGCCCCTCTCGCTGCCCCGGATCCTCGGCCCGCTTCGCGATGTACGCGTCCACCATCGCCTGGTCGATCGTGTTCCACGCCTTGTCCCCGAACCACGCCACCACGCTCCCCTCGACCTGCTTTCGGTGGTGCTTGAAGCTCTTGATCCGCGACTCGGCGTAGACTGCGTAGTCCTTCCAGAGCTCGCGCACGGTCTTGGCGGGGGCCGCATACACGGGCCTCGCGGTCAGCGCTGGCGCCTCGCCCCGCAGGGCGCGCACCATCGGCAACACCTCCTCGGGAGGGCCTTCCAGCACCATCCCGTCGATTTCGACGCGCAAACCGTCTACCCAGCGCCGCTATACACAGAACCCCTCATTTCAACCCCGGCGCATCGTAGTCGAAATACGACCACCGTCATGGGATTGACGCTGTCTAAATGCCTGAACGCACGAGCGGTTTCGGTGCAAGTTACCGGTAACGGAGATCACTTGTTCAGGCTCCGTTGGTCGTAGACGCGCGTAGGGTTCTTACCAAGGCGTCCACTACTTGCTGCATTCCGGTAATGGAGCTTTCGCATTGCGCGAGACGAGTGCGGATTTCGGCCAGGGTGAGCGCCAGGTCGGGGATGTGTTGCATGTGCTCCTGCTGGACCTGCTCCACGCCCCACAAGCGCGTCTCGAGTTCGGCCACCTTCTCGGAGAGTCGCTGTCGCGGCATCCTTTCCCTCACCGTGGCTTGTGCAGGAGGGCGTTGAGCTTCTGGTGAAGGCGGCTGAGGCGGGCGTGCTCGACCACCCCGCTCGCGTCTTCCCACGCGACCATCGCGGTTTGGACCGCCTCCATCAGCGTCCGTATCTCCGGCCGCGAAAACTTCACCTCGGGGTGTGTCGGTCGTAGTCGCTTTGCCATGCTTCTGTGCTTCTCTGGGGGTGCTCAGGCGTCGCCTTGGTGGAGTCGCTGCACGCCCGCCTCGAGCCGCGCGAGCCCTTGCAGGTCGACGCGACCGCCGGGGAGCTTCACCACCGTCGTCGCGCCGCAGACATCGCAGGTGAGTGTTGCCTTCGCCCCGCTGCCCTGAGCGATGCGAACGATCGTTTCGGGGCCGCGCGGGCCGTTGATGTAAAGGTGCGTGACCGTGTGGTGCTTCATGGTGCTTCTCTGGGGGTGCCGCCGCCCGGTCTCGCTCCGGGATGTCCTGCTGTAGGAGCGGCGGCGGGGTGCTACTCGGCGAGCGCGGCGCGTACCGCTGCGTCCTTCGCCTCTAGGAGCTTCCGCAGTGCTACGGTGCGCTCGGGGTTGCGGGGCAGCCTCGCAGCGATTTCCACCGCAAGGTTGCAGAACGGCGCCGAGACCGCGCGCAGATACTCCGGCAAGTGGACGTAGGCGAAAAACTGCATGATGTGGTCTGGAGCTGGCTTCTCGTCGGTACTTTCGTTCATGGCTCTCTCTCCTCTCGTTCGTTATGGGGCTTCCCCCCTGGCGCTCCGTGGTCAGCGCGGCGTCTCAGCCACGCCCCATCTCCTCTTCCAGCGCCATCGAGCGCCCGTCCTGGCGCTTGCGCTGGCGTCGACGCTCGTAGGCGGCGCAGGTGCGGCACGGCGGCTTGCTCTTGCGATGGCGCGCGTACCAGCAGATGTCGCACCACTCGGGGTGGGGACCGTCGGCGCCGAGGCACCATGGGCGCTGCTTGCCGCAGCGACGACAGCGGAACTTCGGACACGCAACGCAACGGGCGCGCGCCGTGCAACCCCAGGGCGGATACTCCACAGCCATGCTCATTTTCCCGTCCTCCTGCCGCCCTTGCGCTTCGAAGTTACGCCGCTGCTTTTTACTCACGGCGACACCCCCACCGGAGCCATCAGGGGGGGAGCGGCTCACTTGCGAAGCTCCTCCCCCAGCATCCCCAGCGCCCTCTCCGCATGTACCGCCGCCTCTGCTGAGCCTGTATCCACGAGGGATTGGAGCCGGGCTTGGTAACGGCGGATGCGCTCCTGGTATTGGGCCAGCGCGACGACAGCGTTGCTGGCGCGGTCCTTCGCCTCTTCGCGCTGGTCGATGAGGTCGAGACCGACATTGCGCACGCGGTCCAGTTCGGCGCGAAGCGTGGCGACCGTCTGCACCTCGGCGTTGCAAATCTGGCAGCGCACTTCGGAGCCCGACACGAACCAGCTCGTCGTGTAGCCGTCGCACGTCGGGCACCACGGCAAGAGTTGCGCGGACACCTAGCGCCCCTCCTTGGGGTTCGGCTGCCCATTGAGACCGCCGCAGCGCTCGCACATCATCCCGCTCAGACTGCCGTCGGGCGTGTAGATGAACGTTGCGTGATTCGGGCAGCAGGCGAGTTGATGGGTGAACAGGCGGCACAAAAGGCGGTCCCATCGCGAGCCGTGCGGCGTGACGGTGCGCAAGACCAACTGCCTGCGCGTCCTCTCGTTCCAATGGCCGCATTCGCGCGGGTCGCCCACGCCGCGCCGTCGCAGAGCTACGAATCCGTACAGCAGCGCCCACGCGAACGGCACGCCAACGAGCCCCGTCAGGAACCAACCCACGTTCATCGCCCCTCCCTTCGTCGATGCTTCTCAATGGGGACCGACCCCAACAGCCTCCCAGTCGGCGTTGTCCAGGGAATAGGGACGCCAGCAGCCCTCCCCCACTTGCGCCTCAACTTGCGGCGTCCGTTGGAGCCCTGGCGGCCCTTGTCGTTTAGTATTCGCTGCTGCACAGGAAGCCCCTCCCTTCTTGCGCCGCCCACTTCTCGGCACGCATGATGACGAGCGCGCCGCTGTCGCTGATGCGCCCCTTCTCGTCGACGAGGATTCGGATCGGCTCGTCGCCGGGCAGCTCGCGCGCCTCTTCGCCCTCGTAGTCGTCGCGGCTCTCGCCCGTGTGCGCGCACCACACCGCCCACGCGTCCGCCTCGTCGTGCGCGACAACCTTGTCCGGCCCAATCTCGAACACCCGCAGCGCCCCCACGGTCAACGCCTTCCCTCTGGGGTGGCGGCGGGCTTGCCGCCGTGCTCGTCATCTACGTGCGCGTGGATGCAGGCGCGACAGACGCGCTCATCGCAGCCGCCGCACATGCGGACGGTGCGCACCCCGCACTCGATGCATTCGATGCTGAACCCGTCGGCGTCGTCGACGTCAATCACGGCTGCCGCCCCTTGGTTTCGAGGGAGGCGAGGAGGCGGTCGAGGCTTTGGAGGTCCCAGTAGCCGTAGGGGCACGCCTCTTTCAGCGCCTTGCGGAACACGGCGCATGCGGCGTCGGCCCTGTCGTCGCATTCGCAGCGCTGGGGGGGCGGCGTCCCCGCAGATGAACCGGGCCAGTCGCAGCGGCACCAGTCGCTCACCGCCGAGAGCACATCCTCCCGTATCGTCATCCCTGCGGCTCCCCTTTCCCGGGGTGGGCGAGGGCGTGGTGGATGAGCACCTGGCACTGCTTGCAGCGGTCCTTCTTGCAGTCGCGCACGGACTCTAGTGTTTCGGCCAGACGATCCGCCCGCTGGCGTTCGGCGTCGCGCTCGGCGACCACCTTCGTCATGTCGGCCGCCATGAGACGCCGCACGAAGTCTGCCTCGGCCCGCGCCTCGTCCAGTAAACGGAGGAGGAAGCGCACGGCCTTCGCGTTGAACGTGGCGCCGTCAAACCCGGCTGCCCCCCGGATGTCCGCCAGATATTCCTCGTCGATCATCCTTCGCTCTCTCCTTCCGGGGTGTGGCGACCGGCTTCGATGTGGTCGGCCAAGAACCCGACTTGCACCTGCAAGACGTGGCTGACCCTAGCGCCCACCGGATCGTTGTCCTCGCTGCGGGCCACCGTGACGCGGCCGTGGCCTGCGGAAACCCATCTGAGATGTTCCACCGCCGCCGCGCGCTCACGAGCTGCGCCGCGGCTGTAGGAAGCGTTGAGAGCGGCGCGCAGTACGTGCGCTTCTTGCGGGTAGCCGCGTCCGACGGTGGCCAGTGCGCTCTCCACGCCCGGCGTAATCGCACGCGGCAGTGCGACTGTGACCGGGGAGGCCGATGCGCACGTCTGCGGCCGTGCGTCCCCCGATCCAAGCGGCGTCGCCCCGCTTCCCTTACACCCGTCATCGACGAACGCGGCGGCTGCCATCGTTGCCGCGTCGCCTCGGGGCTCGGCTATGGAATTCCGTTGAGAGGCGCGGAGGGCCTCTATGATTTCGTTTGCGGCGAGCCGCCCATCGCTGCCGTAGCGCCACGAATCGCGGAGCCGCTCGCACGCCCGCACCGCTTCGTCCAGCGCACCCATGGGAGCAGCTACGGGGGTGGCTGCTGGGCCGGGCGGCTCCGCGCCCCACGCTGACATGCCCTTCGTGCGCCGTTCGAATTCCTTCGCCGCTTCCTTCCCCTCACGCATGAGCGCGTCCAGGTCCAGCCCACCAACGGGGGACGCGGCTGACTCGGCTTTAGGACCGAGGGCCGCGCCCCCCTCCCTCCCATCTGCGGCTGCTACGGGCGGAGAGGTGGCGCCGTCGCCATGGACGAATGACAGTTTTGCGCGTAGCAGGCGCTCTATCCGCTGCGCCCGCTCCGCGCCGGGAGCGGCTACCGGGGCGGCGGACTGGACGAACCCGCACCAGATGCACCGACGCGGCTCGGGGTCGTGGGGATTGAAGACGTGGCCGCCCGTGGGCGCGGGGCTTCTCTTGCAGCGCTCAGCCTCCCCCCGCTCCCCCGTGGGAGCCGTCGATGGGGTGCGCAGGAGGCGGGTGGCTTGGTCGGCCCACGGCTCACCCCCAGGAGCACTCACGGGGTCGGGGGTGGGGCCTGGAGCGACCGACGGGGCGGAAGCGGCAGCGCGGCAGTGGTATCCGGTGACCGCGCGGTAGGCCTTCAGTGCTGCAGCGGCGACGGGATTGCACCTGTGCGAAAGGTGCGCGGCCTCGGTGTCGTTCGGCTGTCCGCACGAGTGACAGACGAACCGCGCCTCTCCCGGCGCCAGCTCTCGCTCTCGCGGGGACTGCTCGGAGTCTGCTCTCGCAGCGACGCGCGCTTCCTTTTCTTGTATGCGTGCCATCAACTCGCGCACTTGAGCGCGGGCTTCCTGCTCGGCATTGCGTTCGGCGTCGGTGCGGGCGTCGCCACACGGACAAGACCCGCACACGTCCTTGCTCCCCGGCGTAAGCACCGCGTGGCAGCGGCACTGACACTGCGCCTCCTTCGGTTCCGCAGCGGTGGCCTCGGGGGTGGGGGCGGCTTGATTGCACGCGCACATCCGGCACGGCGGCTGCTTGCCGGTGAGTCCGTGACACGCACACGAACACGCGAATCTCACTTCCCACCTCCCGGCGCACGTAGGGCGGACAGCTTTTCGCGAACCGCGTAGCAGTCTTCACTGAATGTCCTCGCGTCGTAGTTGTCGTCGTCGAACCAGCGAGCGACCTTGCGCTCCAGTTCCCGCAGCAGGGCCACCTCCTCGGGCGTGGCGCTTGCTGCTGGCGTGGGGGCGGGGCTCTTCTCGCGCAGCCGTCGCCGCTCGGCCCCAGCGAGAAAGCCAGCCTTGCTATCGTCGTCGTCGGGACCGTCGTCATCGTCGCCAGGGGGCGGCGGCGCGACGGGAGCACGGTCGTACTTCGTCGCAATCTCCTCAAGCGCCGCAGGCGGAACGGTTCGCTGGACCTCTTCGTAGGTGATTTCGCCCCGCAAGTACCGCTCCCACGACAGCAGGAACGCGAAGTCGATGCCGTCACCCACGGTCGCCTCCCGCCTTCCCCGGCGTGCCGCCGCTGGGTGGCTGCTGGCCCGATAGCCTGTCGCCCAGTTCCCAGTCCGTCGCCACGACGTCGTCGATGGTGAGCTGCGGGTCGGTGACCACGCCGTCGCGCCAAATCAGCTTGATGTCGCGGTTCCGCACGAACATCAGGCACGTCTCCTCATCGCCTGGCCGTCGGAAGCCGCGCCCCGTCTCCATCGACTCGCGCACCGCCTCAGCGAGCGTCATCGGCGCCCCCCTTGCCGCTAGGGGATGGGGCGGGCTGCTGGGCAGCGCGACTCCCGCGAAGCTGGCCCGCGCACGACTTCGCCACGCGCGCCAACAGTGCCGCGCGCTCCTCGTCGGTAGCAGCCGTCACCAGCGTGCAGTCGGTCGCCTTCGCGATCGTCTCAGGCCACCCACAGCAGATGACCTCGCCGCGCTCCTCGTCGCAGGCCAGGAGCCACTCCTCGCCCGACGGCGCGTGGTGGATTACGTCGCCCGCTCGGAACCCCACGGTTACCTCCCTCCTTCAGAGGAAGGCTTGGGCTGCTGGACGTACCCGCTCTCATAGAGCGCGTTCAGGCTCTTGATGATGGTGTCCGCAAAGGCCCGCTTCGACACCCGCCCCATCCCCTTGAAGGCATCTCCCCCGTCGTGCCACGCGCGATGTGCAGGCGGGCAAAGAGGGATGCAGGTGCGATCTGGCGCCTTCTGCCCGAGCCCACGAACGCCAGCGTGGTGAGCCTCGGAAGCACCCTCGCACTTGTGCGGCATCGCCCCCATGCAGCGAAGGGTCTTGATCCAGGCCATGTACGCCATGTCCCGCGGCTTCCGCTTCTTCGTCTTGCTCCTGGGGCGCAGCTTGGAGGTGCGGCGCAAGGGCGTCTTGCGCGACAATGGGCGACGCTGGCGGATCACTTGTCGTCGTCGCTTCCCGGCACGCGCTCCGACTCAGGCGCCGTTGGCTGCGTCCCTTCGCCAGCGGTCTCTAATCGTGCCTGCTGCTTCGCCTCTGCCTTGAGCAGCGATTCGATGACTTTCGCCGCCTCCCGCGTGGAAAGCAGGTCGACCGACTCCTTGGAGAACGTCTTGATGAGGCGCTTGCGCATCGTTGCGGGCGCGAGGTTGTTTCGCAGCACGCCTTGCAAACGGTTCAGCTCGGCAATCTGCGCGTCGCTGGCCTTCGCCTCCCACCCCGTCTGTTCGCCAGTCTCGACGTTGTAGATCGGGACCTTCTCGAGCGAGCCATCGTCAACCGGCGTGACTTCGTCTTCCTCCACTGCGAAGCGGCCATCGCGGGTGGCTCCTGTGGTGCTGACGACAACGGCGGTGGGCTGCGGCGAGGCGTCGAACTCGTCGGGGCTCCAGACCCCCAGCATGAGCTCCGGCGTGTGTCGCCGCGCCCACACCCGCACGCCGTGGTACATGAGCTGCTGGTCAGGCTGCGTTTGCCAGACGCGGTTGTTGGTTCGCGCGTCCTTCAACTCCACGGTTACGTCTCGAGGCTCGTCCTCGCCCCGGAGGCGGCCGACGACGCGAATCGTGCGCTTGTCCCCCGTGCCGCTGTACTCGTATCGCAGCTTGTCGGCCAGGTCGCCCCGCGCGTTGATGACGGCGGCAACCAGCTTCCCCTCGTACATCAGCTTCCCCTGGATCACGCTGGTCGACTGGGCGACGGCGAAGGGGGAGAGCCCCCACCGCGACGCCTGCTCAATCACCAGGAGGCAATCGGCGGGGCTCCCCTGGAGGTGCTGCGGGACCAGCTTCCCTTTGCACATCACCTCGGCCAGCCGCATGGCCTGCTCCATGCTCGACGGGACCAGTGAGCCCGCCTCGGGCTGCCCATTGCCGTTGCGCACGGCGAGCGCTGCTGAGTCAGCCACGGGGGATCTCCAGGTCGAAGGCGAAGGGCTGCACCGGGCGGAACGCGTCGAATGCTTCCACGAACGCATCCACCTCAGGCGGCGCCTCGAAGTCGACCGTCCCGATTTCGATGGAGTCGCCCATCACGGCAACTTCCTCGTGGCCGAGTCGCTTGATGGCCCTCGCGATCGGGCAGAGTCGACAGTTTTCGCGAATGCCCTTCGCAATGTCCTCTTCCGTAACCTCAACTCGGATTTTCTCAGTCACCGTTACACCTCCCATCAATCAGCCGTTAATCAGCGGGTCATCCCAGTTGGGCGCCCCGGGTACCTCGGCCAGCGTCACGGGCTTCGCCTTGCCCTCGCGGATGACCCACACGTCAAGGGCAAACTCAGCGCGCAGGTCGTAGGCGGCCAATTCCTCCAGGAACACGGGCCAGCCGACACCAAGCGCCGTAGCCACTCCGACGGGGACTTCCCACCCCGCGCGAACCATCGCGGCGAAGGTCCGACCGTTGGCGATTTTCGCCAGCAGTTCGCCGCTCATCGGTCGCTCCCGAGATAGGCGGCGTGCTCCCGCATCCCCTCGCGCCACTCGTTGCGGCATGCCGTGGAGCAAAACTTCGACGGTCGCAGCTTCCCCAGGCTGTACGCGTACGGGATCTCTTCGGGGTCGAAGGGCTCTCGGCAGTTCACGCACGTCGGGAAGCGCTCGACAATCACAGCCCACCATCCCAGCTACGGGGGTCGAAGGCCTCGTGTGCCTGCGAGTCATCCCGCGACGGCACCTCCCCGATCGGCCCCACGTAGTCGTTGTCCGTGTCCCTCTCCCTCACGGGGGGCATCCACCCGGCGCTGTCGTTTTCCTTGATGTGAATCATTGTGTGACCACTTTACCTAACCGGTCACAGTTGTCAACGAAGAGTGGTCACGAAAACGACCGACACGCCGCGCTACTCCGGTTCCCGGCGGGGCCAGTGCTCGTCGGTGTCGGCCCACCCGATGAGCTTTTCGATCCGCTTGGTCACGAGGCGGGGCACGGCCCGCTCGCCAGCGAGGTAGTTGAAAAGGGTGCCGTGGGACTTGAATCCCAGCTTCTTTGCCAGGCTGCGGATGCTGTAGCCAGCCTCCCGGCATGCGACGGCGAAGGGGTCTTCTGGCGCCTGCGTCTCGCTGATGTTGAGGTTCTTCCGCTTACGGACCGCCGGGGACAGCATCTTGTCTGTGACCACCTTAGCGTGACCAGATGACCGCTGCAACCCCTCTACCTCATCCGCCGCCGCTCGTATGTCGAGAGCAAGCACGAGGCGCGTGGCTGCTTCTTCGTACTTCCCTTGCTCTTTGAGTCGCTTTCCTTCGGCCTCTAGAGCCTCTGCGCGGGCACGGAGCTTGTCGGCTGGGGTCACGCCCCGGTTCTACCGAATGCGTCAGGGGGCGGCTACTGAACGGGCGTGCTAGGCTCGGGCATGCCCAGCGAGCCTGAGTATCTCCCGGGCGACTCGCCCGACACGGTCATGTACCGAGAGTTGGCGCGGCAGTATCGCGCGAAGCTCGACGACGCCGTTGAATGGCTGAGCGCCTTCGACGACAGCATCGTTGCTCACGACTTGCCGACAGAGGGTGCCCCGATACATGTGCGACTCCAGAAGTTCATTCTAGAGGTTGAGAAGCTTCTCGGCCGCTAGCCCCAAAACCTTCGCCACCACGGCGCCTTCACCCATGTTCCCCGCTGCGTATCCAGGGCCACGTAGCGGCCCGTAGCTTCGCTTATGGACTCCCTGGGATGCAGGGCGGCCAGGTTCATCGCACGCCGTCTGTAGAGCTTGGCAAGACGCCTGGCGATGTCTCGCGCATCGGCGCTGGCAGCGTGCTCGGCCTCGTAAAGCGCCATGTCGGCCGCTTCGTTGAAGCAGTCGTCAGGCCGCATCCAAGAACTCCCGCAAGCACTCCGACAGCTTCCCCAGCGCCTTCCGCTGCACCTGGAGGGCTCGCACCTCTGTCTTGCCGATGAGCTTCCCTGCTTGCGCCAAGGTGGCGTCGTCCCAGAAGCGAGCCGACAGCACGATCCGCTCCTGAGAGGTCATTCCCCGCATCGCCGCTGAAACCGCCTCGCGGAGCTGCTTAAGGACGACACCGTCGTGCTGGGCGGGTGGGGTGGAGATGGCGCTCATGGCAGAATCGGCGGCGGGGCCGCGTAGGGCTGGCTTGCACCACAAGTACTGGGGGTCCACCGGCATGCCCGCTTTCAGCCGCTCTCGCACTGCCCGCCCCACTTCCCGATCCTCGCGGCGAAGGTAGTCCAGCACGGCGCCCCTGGCCTTGCAGGCAACCCACGTCTTGAAGCTCGCCCCCGTCCCCTCCCGGTAGCTGAGAGCAGCCTCGCAAAGAGCTACCCCAGCAACTCCGTAGAGCTCAGCGGCCTCAACAAAGGGTGGCAATCGGCGGCGTATCTCGTCTACAACGAGCCGAACATGGCGCCAGTCATCGGCGCTGGGCTTGCGGCCCATGCATCACCGAGGGATCCAATCATTGACCCACCGGGCGGCGTAGTCTTCGAGGTACTTGACCACGTTGCGAGCCTTCTCAATGGTGATTGCGCGGCTCATGTACTGCTTGTTGCACCACCAGCACACAACTCCGCGTACAAAAACCTTTCGCTTCTCGGCGGGCATTTTCGACCAGCCTTTGACGTGCTCGTGGTCGACGTTGTAGCGGCCGGTCTTCGGCGCCAACTTACAGACGGCGCACACGCCTCCCTGACGCTTCAGAATCTCCCGCCACTCCTCTTCGGTGAGGCCGTACTTGGCAAGCGTCGCGGGCTTGGGGGGCGCGATGGTCACGGCTGCTGGACCACCGCCGTCACATCCTCATGCGGATCGCTCTCGAAGGTGAGGCCTATGGCCTCGCGCTCCTCGGCGGTGCTGAGGGTGTTCCAAATCTGCCAGCGCTCGAATTCCAACTGGCGCAGGCGGGTGGCAATTTCGGCCCGCTCGGCGTCGATTTCACGCACGCGCTTGACCCGGTCGCTCATTGCTCGCCCCCAATGCCGCGCCCGTTCCAGCGGCGTAGATGCCCGTCGGGCGCCTTGCGGTTGTCGATGTGAATCCAGCCGCGATAGATGCCCACGCCCCCGAGGGCGGGCAGCTCCTTGCCCTTCCACATGGCCAGGATGAGTTGGGCCAGTCGCGTGACGTCCGAGAGATAGACGGGGCGAATGTCGAGGCCCACGTCGTCACCTTCAAACAGATGGGTGGACGACTTCGCCCCGCCGACGGCGCGATTCCATGTCAGCGTGCGGTAGCCGCTCGTCTGGAGGATGGGCGCCTTCCACTTGTCGCGGATGGGCTGCCACGTTCCCCGTGCGAACTCCTCGCACTGGCCAATCTTCGACACGGGCACCGGCGTCCCGTCGTGGCAGTCCAGTTCGTCGAGGTACAGATTGGCCGAAAGCGCGTACCGCTCGCTCATGGGCTACTCGGACTTCTTCTTGCCGTCCCCGAAACGCCGCGCCTGGTGAACCGTGGCGCCGCCAATCGTCCCTACGACAGCGCCCCAGCCGGGACCATACTTCTCAGCCACGTACGGCGTTATAACCGCCGTTATAACCACGCCGCCAACCTTCTTCGTCCAGTCCCAGACGGCTTTCCAGTTCGGCCCTTTCCACTGCCGCGTGAACTTCGTCATGGTCACCCCTTCGTGTTGCCAAACAGCGCCAACGAAAGCGCCACGTAGAACAAAACACCCGCGAGGATTAGCAGCCTCTTCACGCCAGCGTCTCCCTCATTGAGCGAATGACCCGTCTAGCTTCATGAGCCAGGTCGCCGAGCTGGGCGAGTCTTTGCTCGAGGTCGAGGAGATACATTGCTCGTTGTGCACCCTCCACAGAACCGATGAGTCTCGAAGCCTCTGCGCAATGTTGCGCAACTGCCGACAGTGCCAAAGCAAGGTCTCCGAGGACCGATTCTGCGGCGGTTGGGGCTCGGGCAGCTCTTGGCTGGGTGTCTTCGTCTTCATCTTGCATAACTCCGACCTACGGTTTGGGCACGGCGGGACAGATGACGTCCCCCTTTCCGCGCAACACTTCCCTGGGACAGTTGACGAGTAGCTTCTTGTCGTCGAAATACGTCTTCAGGCGCGAGTCGACCGCCTGGTAGATGGTCAGGCTTTCCAGCCGCTCTATCTGGCGGCTGATGCGCTCCACGTCCTGCTTGGTCGCGGAATTCTCCACCCGGCTATCGAGCTTCACGTAGGTTGCGGCAGCACCCGCCACGACCACGACCAGGGCAACGAGGGACGGCCAGTTGAGCGCAACCCGCGTCCGCTCGGGCGCAAGCACCTCCGTCTCGAATCCGACGGTCGCGCGGCGTGGGTGCTGCTCATCCATGGCTTCACGCCGCCATATCGTCGAGGATTGCCGTGCGAATCGTGGCGCTGTACGAATGCGTGTCCCTGTCCGTCCCGGTGTTGATGGTGTAGTTCCAGGTGCCGGGCAGGGCGTCCAGCGTCAATTGGAGGTTCGGGAAGAAATAGCTTCCCAGCTCGCCAACGGAATACTCGGGATCCTGGTCGTTGTAGAGAACGCGCTGACGTCGCCCCGCGGTAGACACGGCGAGAGCCCAGAGGTGGTGGTAGTCGAGATGCAGCCCGCGACGCCATGGAGCGCCGGGCCACTGCTCCAGATCTCCGTTGCCGCCGCACACACGCATCCACTCATCGGGCAGACATCCAGAAACGGAGTATGAGCGCTCAATGCGCGAATCGAATGCCGCGCACATGGTCGCAGTCCATCCGCCGCCGCTGATACCGCACATGTGAATCGCCGAGCTCGGGAACAGCGCCTTCGCCTGGTTTATGGCGATGAATACCGGGTCGATGAAGAGGCGCAGCAGCGCCGGGTCCTGGCACGACTCGAGCGAGTTGTGATCCTCTCCGACGGTATATGTCGTGCCGCCTACGGTGACTTCGTAGCTCGTGCCGGCCCCTGAAAGGAGAATCCCGGGCATCGAAATGGCGAGAACGCGCCTGTTGGCGGCCAGTAAGTCCTCCACCATGTTTATGGACTTCGTGCCGACGTCCTTGGGATCGTCGCCGACGTGGCCGCAGTGAAAAATCACAACAGGGCCGCTCGGCGTTGCGGGGTTCATCAGCCAAAGGTGTTTTGATTGCCCCGTAGCATCTACGACCGTCCAGCGATCTGTGGTGGAGAGTCCGGTTACGCCGCTCACGCCGTTCCATCCCGTCTCGATGAGGGTGGGCAGTGTCGACGGCAGAGACACAGTCGTGCTCCCATAAACCCGCTGGTTCATCTCGGTAAAGCGTGCGGTCGCCGCTTCCAGCAGGCTTGCCATCATCGTTACGCCACGGGCGCCACGTAAACCACGTAGTCGTCCACTTCCATGATGTCAGTCCCGGCGCCACCGAGGCGGTTGACCTGGATTTTCCAGGTACCCGCCGCGTTCACGAGGTCTGATTGCGTAAACGGCGCAGTTACCTCAGCCTCGCCGTCCACAGAGAAGCGAATGGATGAATTGAGGTAGAAATACGCGTCAACAAATTCCTGTGTCGACGTGAACGCCTTGGATGAGGCGATCGACTGCGCGACCGTGAAGGCCCCGCCGTTCGGCAACCACATCGACCAATGCGTTGTGCCGCCTGCGGCGGCTCCGCGGCAGCCAAGCCCCATGTTCTTGGAGCTGCCCGAAATGTCGCTCAGGCCGAACTGAATCATCGTATCGGTGACGAACGTGCCGGGAGACGGCGTCCGCACGCGCGCGCCCATGAGCACCTTGGACGACTGCATGTTGACGATCGGGTTGCCCTTGATGCTGCCAGCGCCCGTGCCGCGCCCCTGGAGCACCGCCGGGCCGCTGTTGTTGCCGGCAAAGCGGATAATCGACCCGAGGGTGGTCGTTACCCGCGCCGTCGAGGTGCCGTATTCCTCGATCTCGTCGTGTAGATTCGGCGTCGACGTGTTGCCCTCGGTCGCGACCACAGGCAAGAACGGCGAATTCACTTCGATCAAGTCCCTGGTGCCGAGGCGCCGCTCTGCGATCCGGCGCATCCGGTCTCGAAAGGGCAGCCTCGGAAGCGGCATCGCCTGGTAGGCCATGGTTACTCCGCCTTGCTCCGCAGGCCGCGGATGAGGGACATCTCAGGGCGCCAGGTGGTCTGATCCGTGCCGCCGTTCACCCACTCGAGCTTTACGTCGAGGTGGCCGTCTACTGGGTAGTCATACGGCCCGCTGATGTCCGTGGCGGCTGCGGCGGCTACCGCTTCGTCGCCGCCAACCTGGTCCCACGTCGTGCCGTGGTCCGTCGAGCGATATAGCTTCAACGTGCCTGAGTGGCTGTTTTCGACGGCGAACTGGAGGCGGTTGAAGCTCAGCGTGCGAAAGACGCCGAGGCCAAAGGCGGTCGTCGTGTCAATAAGTGTCGTAGTCCCGCTGCCGGTTGGCAACGTAGTCGACATTTTGACGTGGACGGTTTCGGGATTTGCGAAACTCATTGGTCATTTTCTCCGTGGTGCAGGTGCGTAAAGCTCGTCCTCTAACGCCATAGGCAGGACGGGCGGCGTTCCTCGCAGGTAAGACGCGGCATTGGCTCCGGGGTACAACAAGCGGCCCAGGAACGGCTCTAGCAAGTTCCACACGTCGTCGCCGCCGCTGCTGATGCGCGGGATCTTCTTCAGCTTCAGCCGCTCTTCGGCCAGCAGAAGGCGCGGGTTGTCGAACAGCTCACCCACTTGGCGCTCTGTAAGGTGGTCGGACGTGGGGAACTGCTCCCGCAACTCTTCGAGTCGCACCTTTCGCGTCCCCGCCTGCTTACTTCCTTCTTCGCCAAGTCCCGCGATATGCATCCCGAGGGTTTCCTCGTCCTCGGTCTTCATCCGTTCCTGTGTGCGCTCCAGCTTCTTAGCCCGGTCGGAGTAGCGCCGGTTAGCGAGCGCCATTGCTGGCGCTTCTTGCTTAATGATGCCGCGAATCTCATTCGCCAGCGCGTAGATGGGGAGATTGTTCTTGGCGATGCCAGTCTCTCTGGATTCAACGCCTGCCAACTCGTCCAACAGGTCGCGCAGTTGGTTAAGCTTGCCTGCGTCCATCACGCGGTTGGGGCTGTCTCCGCTGCGGCGTCGTACGTCTCCGGTGGGCACGCGCAGTGGCTCGTCGGGGGCGTCTACCTGGGTCGCCCGCGATTCAAATCCCGGCCGCTCCGTGGAGCGGATGACGGTCGGCTCGCCCGGATCGAACGTCACCGCCCGACCACGTACAACGCTGTCCCTGCCATCTTCAGAGAGAAATCTCGAGCGCGGGGCAACGATCTCCGGGTTGTCGACGATGCGCTTGCCCGTGGCGTCGTAGGTGACTTCCGGCGTTCCCTTCCTGCGAATGAATACAGATGCGTCGCCGGTCCCCACCTCTTCGGGCGTCCCTGTGTAGATTTCCACCGGACGCTCTAGCGTCTCTTCGACGACATCCGCACGCCCGCGCGCTTCGCTTGGGCGCGACGTGTAGATATCCATTGTCGGCTCTACTTGGCCCTCGAGGATCTTCTTGGTGTTCTCGAGCTTCGCCCTCAGTCCCGCCTGCAGGTCAATTCTGGGGTCGGCCAAGCGCTCATCAACGCGCCGGATAAGCTCCTCTACGCTGATGCTGCGCTCGCCCTGACGCCCAGTTGCCGCGTCCATCTCGCTTCTGAAGCGGCTGCTATTGGCCCGCGCCTGCGCCCCGACTTCGTCGGTCAGTGCGCGCCCAGCCCGCTCGCCAAGCTCGCCGCGACCCTCAGACGTGGCGTTGACGCCCAGGCGCTCGGACGGAGCGTTCTTGACCGCGCGAAATGGGACCGGCGAGGGCTCTGCCCCGTGACTCTCAAGGAGTCGGATGTCCTCGCCCGTCTTCCCCTTGGAGTTGCGAATCGTCCTCGCGACGGTTCCGCCTGATTCAGCAGCCCCGCCAGCGACCGTCCCGAACCCAAGGCCCAGCGCGGCGGCAACGCCGGTCTTCGTCGCCCAGTCGACAAAGTCGCCTCCGTCGGCACCCTGAACAGCGGCTTCGGCGCCGCCCTGTACGCCGCCCGCCACGCCGCCCGCCACGCCCTGCTGTGCGACGCGTCCCGGAGCGGACTTGCCCAGTGCCTGCGGCAGCTTCTTGACCACAGCCTGGCCCGCCTTGTTGGCTACGCCAGGAAGACCAACCGGAGAGAAGTAGCCCGCCTTCTCGCTAAAGTCACCGACGGTGACCGGGCCACCTAGGTTGACCTTTTTATCCGTGAAGGGGATCGGTGCAATGACATTGGGCAGGTCAAGCACAGTCGTGGCTTTCGCGCGGCGCTCTGCCGCGCGCGTTGCCGCCATGGCGTTCGGGGCTATCTTGTCGCCGACAAAATCGCGCGCTCGGCGGTACAGCCCGCCGCTGACCGTATCAAGCACATCGCTGGCGACGGCTCCGACGGTCTCCGCCGTCTTCGTCCCGAAGTTCTTGGCTCGAGTGAACAGATCCTCTTCAAGAGCCACGGGCGGCGGCGGCTTCGATGGCGCGGCTGGCGCTGCCTGCGCGTCGAGCTCGGCCAAGCGTTTCGCCGCCCACGCCCTGCCAGCGGGGTCCTTGGCCTCTCTGGCGGCTCGCGCAAGGCGCTCCCGAATGTCAGCCATTGGGCAACCTCGCGTAACGGAACGGATTGCTACCTGAACGCCCGCGCAAGTTGACGGTTGGCGCGCGGAGTAGAAGACTGGCACTCATGGGGACGGACGCGTTTGTGAAGGAGATGGACGAGGCGTTCAGGCGCGAGCACATGCCCAACAGCGAGGCGTACCGCGCGACGTTCAGCCGAAAGCCTGAGAGCATCGGCCCCGTGGGGGGGATCGCGCTGTTTGCTGTCTGCGCGGTGGCCGCCGTCGGCGCGCTCTGGGCGGCTATCAGCGCCGTGCGCTGGCTCTGGAACAACCCGCTGTTCTGAGCGCGCATTTAGAAGCCAAGCTCCCTGAGCTTTGCGTCGTCCTCGGGCGTGCCCGCTTTCTTTGCGTCGCCACCCGCGACGTCCTCATCAGTGAGCCCGAAGCGCTCCATCAGGGCGGCGCGTGAGCCCGCGACGTCGTCGGGGACGTTCCTTCGGTAGAAGTTCTTGTCATTGAACTTCTTGTCGAAGTTCTTGACCGCGCGGATCGCCTTTTGCTTGATGGTGCCCTCGGCGCTGGCGACGAACTTTTCCATCGCTGCCCACTCGGCTTCCGAAATGTCGCCCTGCAAGTTCTGCTGAATCTTGGTGGCGAGCGTTTCTGACCAACCGGCCGTCTTGCGAACCGTGTTGTCGTACTCTTCCTGGCGCAGAATGCCGGGGCCGGTAATGAAGCGAGCGGCTTCGTAGAGCGCCTTACGCTGGTTGATGATGTCGCCCTTGTCGCGATAAGCCTTCGCGGATGCCGACATCCCGCCGAACAGGTCGTACTGGTCGGTGAGTTTGTCGACGTTCGTATGCTTTTCCCACTTGTCGTATTCGCCGCTAAAGCCAGTCACGGCGGCGCGCTCGTTGTCGACCTTTTCTCCGGGAGTCATCGGCTTGTCTCCGCGCCCACCGCCCCTGCGCGCGCGCGCAAGACGGTTCTTTTCCGCTTCGATGATGCCCTGGCGGAACTGCGCCGCACCTTCGAGCTTGAGCGTTCCGCCGTCCAGCGCCGCCTTGGTCGCAGCGTCGGCCTTGCGCTCGATGTCGGACGCCGATAGCTCGGTGAACGGCTCCACTGCCTGCGCGGCCTGCGCTCGCCGCGCTTCCTGCAGCTCGTTGCCGTGGACGGAGGCGTAGAGCTCACCCGCCATGTCGATATCGACGATGGGGTTACGCTTCGTCTCCTCGACCTTCGCGGCCTCTTGCTGGTAGGCGCCTGCTGCCTTCTCGGCCTGGTTGATATTCTGGATGCCCTGCTGCGTGGGCCGCATCATGAGCATGTCCATCAGGTCGATGGGCGCTGGTCCCTGGGGCCTCTCCGGCATGGGCGGGGCTTCCCGCTGGCGGGCCTGCAAGCCATATGGGCCGCTGAGCGCGTTGAAGCGCGACACCTGCGGGGCAGTGCCTTGCAGTAGGGGGAGTGTCTTTTCGAGATGGCCTGCGGCGTCCTTGCGGTCCTGGCGCTGCTGCGTCTGGCGCTGGATCGCGATGTTCTCGCGATGGCGCGCCATCTCGTTTTGCTCGTTGGCTTCCGCGATGTCCCGTGCGCGTTGGTTGGCGTAAGCGGCCTCTTCCGCCTGTTGCTGCAACCGCGCTCGCTCTAGCGCCCGCTGCTGACGGCGCTGCGCAACGCCCTCCAGGGCATCACCTAGCGTGTTCAGCCCGCGCGTGACTCCGCTCTGCGGCGTTGGCCGTCCGAGGGAGAGCATGGCGTCTAGCAGCTCGTTGGGCATTACCGACGCGTCCTGATGATGGTTGCCGCCCCCGCCAGGGCTTCCTCGGCCATCTTCTCGGCCTCTGCGGCATCCATGCCGGAGGCGACGAGGCGGGCCGCGATTTCCCGCTGGCTCAGGTTTCCGATCTCGTCGGTTGCGATGCCCAGCGCCCGCGCCACCGTCTCCACCTTCTGCGCGGCAAGGCCCGCAGTGCGCTCGAACTCGCCGCCGACCCTGTTCTCGAAGAAGTTCTGCACCTCGCCCGCCGCACCGAACTCATCCATAAAGCGACCCCAGTCGGTCTGGTCGACCTGGCTGGCGAGATTGCCGCCCTGGGTAAGCCAGTTGAGGTCAGCGGCCTGCGACTGCAGTTCCAGATTGTCGAGCCCCTGTGCGCCGCTAAAGAGCTGCTGCAGGCGTGCGAGGTCAGACTGGTCAGCGCTCAGCCCAAGATTGCCCGCCCCCAGCAGGCGCTGGATCTCCGTGTTCGCCAGCATATTGCCGCTGCTGGCGAGACCGGCCGCACGAGCGGCGGCTAGGTTCTGAGAGCCCTGGGCGACGTTCCACCCCTGGGACATGCGGTCCAGGCCAAAGCGATCGGCGCGCTCGCTGATGTCCGCCGACAGGCTGAGACGGTCGCGACCCGCGCTGTCAGCGGCGAGGCCCGTGCTCGAACTGCCCAGGAGCCGCTGGATCTGGTTCTGCTGGGCGATGTTCGCGGCGTTCGTTTCGAGGCCCACCTTCTGCAGCGCCTCGCCGGACGCCTGCCCATAGGCCCCCAGCATCAGCCCCGCATTGGCCCTGTGCCCCTCGTCGGCGCTCATGGCCCCACGTAGACCCAACTCGCTGCGGGCGCGTCCTGCGGCTTCCTCGGCGCCCACGAAGTCGAGAGCGGCTCCGGTGCGACCGAGGCGCGCCTGGTCGGCCTGACCGGCGAGGGCGATACGATCCCTTGCCTCTGCAGCAGCAACGTCGGCGCCTAGCTCGGCGTGGGAGCGAAGAGCAGCGCCGCTGTTGTACATGCCGCGCGCGGCGAGCTCGTTGTTCATCGCGCGGGCTTGCTTCTCCTGCGTGCGGGCGTAGGGGTCGATGAGCCCGCCCGCACCCGATTCATAGGCCTGCTCGCTGTAGCTCTTGTCCCGCAGCCCCTGGGCGAAGAAATTGCGCTCATCGGCGATGGGGTTCGACTTCGCCATCGGCGCGATGTTCGTCCCGAAGAACTGCGCGGTATTCCCGGCCCTCTGCGTGCCGTCGTAAGCGGCTTTGATGCCCTGGTCGCCGTACTTGATGCCGGACAGCGCGCGCCTGGCGTTGTCGTAGTTTCCTTCTGCGACGCCCGACTGCTGCAGCTGTCTCGAGACGTCGTAGGCGTTCGTCTCACCGGCCCCCCGCTGGCGCAGGTTGTAACGAGCCTCGCTCGCCAAGTCCTCGAATGCCCCGCCCGTGGTGAAGTAGTTGCCGTGCTGCTGCGCCCACTGCTCCCCGGTACCGGGGGCGCGGTACATGTTCGCGGCCTCGCCGATCGTCCGCTCGCCAGCGGTCGGCCCGCTGCGGAAGTAGGACGATATGTCGCGCGCGCCGGTAACGCCTGCCCCTGGGCTCTGAAGCTGCGGGCTGATGGTGGACCACGCCTCGCGCGTGTTCGTCGGAGCCACCCTGCCGCCCGTAAACCGACCCTGCACTCCCTTCCAGTACTCGCTGATTTGCGATGGCGTGCGAAAACGGTTCTGGTTGTCTTTCCACCACTGCTCAGCCGTTCCTGGGCCGGAGAGGAGTCCAGTCCGCGACGTCGTCGTAGACGGGGGCTTGGAGTAAGGAGACGACGGGGGAGGGGCGTAGTAGGGCGACGCGCCGAACGCACCCATGCCGCTCGTGGAGCCACGCTCGGCCATGCCAGCGGGAGAAGACATCATGCGCCTTCTCCGCTCGGCCTCGGCACGGCGCCGCGCTTCCCGCTGGTAAAGGTAGTACTGGCTCCCTGATGTCACCTTAGAACTCCTCGCCCTCCGGCGTGCCGTAGAGCTTCGCCAGCGCAGCGTCTGCAGGGCCGAAGAAGCTCATTGCCTTGGCTAGATCCGCCTGGCGCTGGGCGTACTGCTGGCGCTTCAATTCGGCCATCTGCCGAACCGCCTGCTGGGCGCCCTTCTTCTTCGCCTTGTTGGCGCGTCCCCGGAAGAACCCGGAGATGCCGCCGAGACCGCCGCCGACAGCGGCTCCGATCCCCGTCCCAACGCCGGGGATGATGGAGCCCACCGCGGCGCCTGTCATGGCGCCCGTCGTGGCCCCGCCGAGAGTGCCTTTGAATTCCTCGTCGTATGCCATCAGTTGGACCCCACGCTAAAGACTTCGGTCACACCGGCCACTAGCAGCTCGGCGTTGGCGTCAAACTCGAGCTTCCATTGCCTGCGGCGGTAGGCTCCCAGCCCACGCTTCTCGACGGTGGCGAGATAGTCCCCGCTCGTTCCGAGGCGGATGTTGAGCGGTTGGCAGAAGCGGCCGAGGTCATCCCTCCACGAAAGCCGCAGCACCGGTTCCGTGCTCGCCTGCCCTCTCTTCACCGTGAAGCGGATGGCGTGGCACTGCTTGACGGCGTCCGTCTCCCGCGAGATGAAGCCCGTCAAGACCTCGGCCTTCACGGTATCCCCGAGATCCGTGTTGGCCTCCGTGTCCACCTTGACGATCTGCCCGGTGGCGAGTCCCGCCAAGTGCAGGTTGTTCGTCTCGTCGTAGAAATGCGCCTTGATGGGCAGGAGCGAGTGAAACCCGCCGCTCCAGCCGTGCCACTGCGACCAGCCGCCGTTGCGCTCCCAACAGAACGATCGCCCATCGGTCGGGAATACCCACACAACGCAGTCAAACTGCCCCGTGTTGATGCGGAATCCATAGCAGTCGGAAACCGTCGCGATGCCGTCCAGCGTCTCCGCGATCGGATCGCTGATGACTTCATCCCCGCGGCCATCGGACAGCCGGAATTGCCGCTGGTTGTCGAGCCAGGCAAAGGCGTCGTCGATGCGGACCACCGAATGAGCCGCCGCGCAGCCGATGTTGCGGGTCCGCCCCGGAGCCAGGATGCTGATGGAGTCCGGAGAGAAGACCTGCAGCGACGTGGCGCCGAAGGCGAACACCTCGTTCGTGTTCTCGCGGAGCGCCACGATGTCATCCGTGCGCGCGTCAGCGACCACGTAGTCCAGCGCATCGAAACTCTCGTTACCCGTGGTCCCGAGGCCGGAGGCGCGAATGTGGCCGATGGTACTGTTCGATGTGTTGTCGTCGATGAACAGGCGGTTTGCGATGGCGCAAACGCTGTTGCAGTTAGGCGGGGAGCCGCCAAGGCGCTCCGCAATGACGTCTCCGTCGTCCACCTTTTCCAGAGCGCCGCCGCCAGCGATTACGAGGCGCCACGGGGTGTCAGCGAACACGGGCCGCTGTGTCCCGGCCAGGTAGCTGTTGAACGTCCCATCGGTCATCGCGCTGTGCGCGCCGCCGGAAATCTTGTGAATCCGACGCGTATCGGTGACGTAGTAAATATCTCCGTCGAAAGCATGGATCCCGTCGATCTGCGTGGCGTCCGGGATCGCCTCAGGGAACCCGCTCCACGTCGACAGGCCGGGCCGCCTGCGGACGGACCCACGGCCGTCTACCAGCACGTTGATGGCAAGCGGAGACGCCCCGGCAAGCTCTGCATTGCCGCTCTCCTGTATGTTGCCGAACATGATGGGCGCCTCGGGCATGATTACGTTGCTGAGTACGACACGGACGATCCGACCATTACCCACTTGCTTAGCGTGCCGTTGTAAACGAACTCGTAACAGGTGGCCTGGTTGTTGGCGGTTGATACGCCAGTGCCACGGTAATCGGTGCCAAACGTCGGCGTAATCGCGCCGCCTGACGTGTTCTTGTACCAGAAGATTAGGCGGGCTCCGGGGTAGGTAACCGCTGGCGAGGCGTTCTGAAATCCCATTGACGCCCCCGACGACACGACCTCGTGTATCTCGAAATTCGTGTCAGGGGTATAGGTGGTCGCCACGCCACTAGTCGCGACCTTGCTGCCAGCGCGCCACTGGGAGCGAAACATCGTCCCCGCGAATGTGCCACCGTTGACGAGGCGAAATGATCCGGCGCCCATGCGGGCCACGGTCCCGGCCTCGGATATCGTCTGCGCTGCGCCGGAGAAGCCGCTGAACAGAAACACATCGCCAGCGCCAGCGTTGTAGATGGTGTTGCCCGCGTGGGTAATCTGAGCGCCAGACGTGATGGTGTGGATTATCGTTGTAGAGCCGCTGTCGAGAGTGATGCGGCAGTGCTGGATGCTGTACGCCGCCTGGGAAAATATCGTTGCAACAGCGACGGTCGCCTGAACTATGCAGTTGTCGAACGCGATGGCCCCAGACGTGGATGCAACCGTCCCCGACCCCTCGGGCAGCTTGAAATAGCAGTCATCCACAAACACGCCCGCGACAATCGATCCAGCGCCAATGCCGCCGGAGATTGCCGCCCCGTTGTGGCCGTTGAAGTTGCAGTTGTTGATGCGGACGTTCGTCGTGGACGCCCCGACGGCAATGCACGTCCCTGTGTGCCCGGTGGCGGACGCCGTGAACCCCAGGCCGCTCACGACAACGTTGTCTGCGGTGATCGAGACCCAGTTAGAAGAAGCTCCGTACTGCTTGATGACCGTGCCAGGGGTTGGCGCCCAGAGCATGACCTTGCTATTCGACACGGCTAGCGTGCCGTTGATTTTGTAGGTCCCGGGAGGGAAGTAGACGATCCCGCCGCCAGCGGCCTGCGCCGCCGTGATGGCGTTCTGAATGGGCGTGGTGTCGTTGTTGGAGTCATCCCCTACGGCGTCGTAGCCGGAAACGACGTTGAAAAACACGCCGGTCGTCGACCCAATTACGTCCTGCAGATCCTGGGCAACGTTGTTGACCAGAACCTTCCCGTCGGGGGCGCCGAATGATTCAAAGAAGCTGGTAAGCAGCGTGTTCAGATAGCTGCGGTACCCCGTTCCCGTCCCGCTCTGTCCCGCCGAGCTGGTCCCGGTGACAAAGGCGTTCTCGAGGGCCACCGCCGCGCCCGAATCCGTCCAGGTGAAGGTGCGGACGGCGTTGCCAGACGAGTCCTTACAAACGACGTCGACTGGGCCGCGAACGTAGCGGATGACCCCGCCGTTGGCGTCGAGAGCGTGCGTCGTCTCCTGCGCGGTACAGCGCCAGTCACTGAACGCCTCGGCGGCGTTGCTCGTGCCCTGGTCGAAGATTTCGGCGGCACCCGAGGCGCAGCCGTTCACTCCGGCCGCGAGGGGGGAAATGAGCGACCCGGCCATTACCGCCCCCTCGAGACGTAGAACTGCGCGTGGACCTGCTCCATGTCGTTGACACGGGCGTAGGCCTTGAGGCGATCCCGCTCATCGCGGAGCATCTTCACGCGCGACTCCGAGAGCCCCTTGGACACGGCCAAGTCGTGGGCCAGCGCCCAGACCATCGCCTTTTGCCGCCTGCGATCGACGTCGGTATTACTCGATCCGGACGAGTCGCGCGGGAGGCGTAGCTTGCTGTAACGAAACGTTGCCGTAGCGTCAGGGACGGGCCAGAAGACCGCCTTCACGCTGGACGCCTTCTCGACGAACACCAGCGACGGCGTCCCGTCGGCGTCCTTGTTGGTGATGCTCTGGTACTCGTGCCGGGAGATGGCCCGTACGTGTGTTTCGGAGCCAGAAGACGGGATAATGGTCCCGGCGATGTTCCCGGGGCCGACGATGACGTCAACGGTATCGTCGTCGAGCGTGTACTCAGCTGTGCCAGAGACCAGCGTCTTGGTATCGCGCTCGATGTTCCGCTGACTGACGCCCTCGGTCTGCTGGGCGTCGAGCTCCATCGCCAGGAGGTCCCGCGCTAGGGACAGGTCTTCGTCCTCGGGCGTATGCGCGGACGAGAGAAGCCCCGCAACCTGCATGGAGCGGCGGATGAGCTGGTCCACCGTGAGCGCAAAGCTATACGTGGCGGCGATTGCCACTTAGCGGCCCTCCTCGCCAGGACGCGGGACGCGGGACGTGACGGCGCCTGCAGCGTTGAGCCTGTCGAGGGTGACCGAATCACGTCCCTCGGCGCACTCTTCGCAAGCTAGGAACCCCGCCGCGTCACGCTTCATGCGGCCAAGGCGGCGGTAGTACTTGAGCCCGCAGTAATCGCAGAGCGCCTGGTACTCGCCTCGGGCGCCGTAGTGCGGGTACTTCCTCGGGATGCTCAGGCTCATGCAGCCCACACGATCCGAGAGGAACCAGTCTTGTTGCGGATGGTGACGTGGCCCGTCGTGCCTGTCGCGAGACTGATGTCCGATCCGCGCAGCAGGTCAATGTCAAGGGCCGCTAGCCTGGTAATGGCCGCACCGCCAAGGAAGGCGAACGGGTTGTCCCAGCCGACGGTCCCGCCGTCAATTACGACGGTATCGAGCGTCAAGTCGCTGATTGCATTGGCAACCCGGATCGCGCCGCCTGGGCGCGTCGTCGTCGACGTCACAACAAAGGTCGTATTAGCGATGCGTGCGTTGTTGCCGTTGGTGGCGATGTAAACCGCCTGCGGGCTGTCCGTTGCGCCGTGCTCGAAGTAGCACCCGTCCACCTCCGCGCCAGCAGCGCCGATGGTGACGCGGTATCCGGCTGCCGTGGACGCCGGGAAATAGAGATTGCGGAACCTGACCCCTGCGGCGGTGACATTGAACATGTCGATTCCGGAGCCGTTGCAGGTGAACTTCGGCCTCGACGACCCCGTGCCCTCTCCAGCCACGGTCAACGCCTTGGCAAACGGAACCTGCGCCGCGAGTGACTCCGAGTGCCCCGACAGCGCAATAATGATATCGCCCGCGGACGTGTTCGTTATGGCTTGGCCAATCGTGGCGAGCGGCTTTTCACGCTCGAGCCCAGAGTTGGAGTCAGAGCCGGTGCCAGAATGCAGGTAGTAGACCAGCCCGGACGAATACAGGGGAGCATCGGTGGCGAACCTGTCGCCGCTCGCTCCGCCTGCGCCGTTCGGGTAGATATTCGGGCTCGCCAATCTGGTCTCCAGATACGAGCCCGGGGCCGGGATCCCCGCGAGGGAGCCCCGACCCCGGGGCTAGAGTAGCTGTTACGAGTCCGCAGCAGGGCAGAGGATGGCCGAGGCCGAATCCGCCGTGACGCAGTAGTTGAGGCCGAACCGATACGTCGTCGTGAACGTCGACCAGCCAAGCGAAGCCGGGCCGGTAGCGCCGTCGTTGACGTAGTAGCGGTTGCCGTCCACGAAGCCCGTGGACGTGGCGTGCGGGTCAATGACGAACTTCGACGAAGCCGTCTTGTTGCACAGGTGGTTGCCGATGATGTCGTTTTCGATGATGGCTGCGTTGTCGAGGTCCAGAAGGATCCCCGTCGCCGCAGTCGCCACCGCCGCATCGATGCGGTTGACGGCAATCAGCAACCTGTCCACGGCGCCGGTGGTCGTAATCACCGAAGTGATCGGAGCCGCCAGAGCGCCGTAGATGTAGTTGCCCGCCACCACCGCGTCATCACCGCCCGCCGCGAACTTGATGAAGTCCGTGCAGAGCTGATCCGCATCAATGCCAACCTCGGCCTCGTTCGCGACGAACTGGAACCCAGCCGCCGTGACGTTGAAGGGGTTGGCCACCGTCAAAGCCGTCGACCCTGCCGGGCCGGCCGCCTTGAAGATGCAGTTTTCGATGCGTACGTTGGCAACGTCGATGTCAATCTGAGCATCGGCGTGGTTGAACGTGATGGTGGGGCGCATGGTCCCCCAACCTCGGCCGATGATTTGCGTCCCGGCGAGGAGGTTGGACCACGAGTCACCAGACGTTAGCGTCTCCGTATGCCCCTCGAGCACGATGACCGTATCTCCACGCCCCGACCGGCACTGCCCAAGGGCAGAGTTGATCGTGGTGTGGATACGGCCAGCGAGCTCCGGCGGGTCGTAGTCCGCCGCGCCCGTCGAGCGGACGAAGTGAACGTTTGACCCGCCGGCCACGACGGTGAGCGGCCCCAGGCGAACCCCGACGGGGAATGCCTGATGCGGGAGGTGGGGGTAGTTGTAAGTGCCGTACATGGCGCTCCCCCTTTACGCGTTCGACCCGTAGAAGCCGCGCGGGTCGGTCCACCCGCGAGCCCAACGAGCGCTGACGCCGTGGTTGATGACCTCCGTCGGCTCGTCGTACCAAGTCCTAGCGCGCGGCTTGCGCCGCATCTTGAACTTGATGCCGTTGTCCGCGTTGGTGATGACGCCCCAGTTGGTACTGGAGGCCGACCAGAAGGGCACCGGGACAAGCTCGAGCTTCCAGTCAGCAACGATGTTCTTCTCGTTGTTGCCGGACTCCGGAACCTTGTCCGAGCCGATGATCCCCTCCCAGGCGCCCAACTGCTGGACGGGGCACACGATCTTCTTGACCATGTAGCCCTCGGTCACGCCGTCGTGCCCGGGGAGCAGCATCACGTTCTGTCGAACGACGATGAGCGCCGCGCGCGAAGGAGAGAACGCCGTCGAGAGCGTGTTGGAGAACGTCCCGCCACCCGGGAGGGTGTGCGAAGCGCTCGCCAGCGACTGCCCATCGCCGCCCACATACGCCGAGTTGAAGGCGCGGTTGAGGATGTTGGCAGCATCAACGTCCATCGTCTTGAACAACGCCCGCTTCATGCGGCGAGCGAGGTTCGCGTACTGGTCGTTGTACTTGCCGTCCTCGTCCAATTCCTCCGTCATCGACATGATGAGGCCGAACTTGCGGGCGGTGTACCGGGTCTGCGGTCCCTCGTAGAGCTGCTTGGAGGGCAGAGCCACGCCCTCGCCGACTTCCTCGGCGAGACCAGGGCCACCATTCTCCAGGTCGTCGACGTAGTTGTCAGACATCGTCTCGACCTTGCAGAACTTCTTGTAAACGAGCCCGTCTTCAACACCGTCCGTCTTGTCCGTGACGATCTTGTCGAGCGTGCTCTTGAGGGTCTTGAATGCGGCTGAAGTAGTGAGCGACATGGCTTAGACCCCCAAAATGACGCCAGCACCGGCGACATCCAGCAGGTTGACTTTGACCCAGTACTTCACGCGCGAAGCGGCGAAGTCCTGGAGGGACTTGGAAGGAATCTCAACGATGTTGAGAGAAAGGGTGTTGGTGGTGGCGTGCGTGCTGATGTCCAGCGCGGCGCCCGACTGGCCGTTGACCGCGGTCCCGGCAACCCACTCGCAGTTCTCGTTAACGAAAGCTTCGTGAGCGGCCTGCGTGGTGGCGGTGGTGCCGTCGTCGGCGTCCAACTCGAAAATCTGCCCCTGCGCCGGAATCACCCGGGCAATGGACATACGCTCGAGATTGGTGTCGTAGCTGGTCGACGCGGGGAGCGTCGGGCCGCTGCGGATCACGCTGCCGTCGTAGTACTGAGCAGCGCCGTCGTAGATGCCGAAGATGCGGTCGCCCGCGGAGCAGGCGGCAATAGTGCCGTCCGATACGCGCTTGACCGGGTCTCCGATGTTAAGGGCGGTGCCGTAGTCGTCGGCGACCTTCATGTACACAATGGGCGGCGTGGTGGAAGTCGGAGCGGACTCGTTCTTGACCCACCGGAAACCGCCACGGCTGAGATTTGCCATGGTTTACGCTTCCTTTTCGACGTAGGCCTCGCCGTTCGCGCGAGGATCCACGCCAACGACCGCACCCCAGGCACCGGGGACGCCGTGGCGTCCAGCAACGTCCTTGTCGGGCTTGCGAATGCGCTTTTCGAGCGCCGCCGCAATGTCCTGGCCCGCCCCGAACCTGTCGTTAAACAGCTCCAGTGGGCAGGACATCAGGATCTGTCCGTGGACCGTGATCGCCTCACCGTCGCCAACCGTCTTTCCGATGGCAGGCTTGGGGCCGTCCTGGCGCTTCTTCTCGACTTCGTAACCGAGGTTCGAGTAGTATTCGACGCCGGTAAAGTCGTCGTTCGGATTCGCGAAGACGTAGTGACGATTCGGGTCCGCGTTCCTCAGGACGTCGATCGGCCGGAAACCATCGGCGGGCCGTGACGTTGGATCAATGCGCTTACGCGCGGCCATGTGAACTCCATTTGGTCCGCCTGACCGGCCTCACTCCCGTACCGCGCGAGGCGTACGCGCGAGGGCAACGAGGCAACCGATGGGTTCACCCGGACCGCTTGGTTAGAGCGCGGGCGGTATCTTTACGGCAACAGAAGCGTAGTCAGTTGTCAATAGGCGACTAAACGTGGCCCTCCGGTTTGCCAACTTCCTTAACCCACCGCTTCCATTTCTGGTCATCGGTGAGATTGGGAAGATGCGCGGAATACGCCATTGCGTTATTCCAAAGCAGCTTGCTGGGCTTTGCCCCGGCATTTCCGCCGCTGGCGGCCCCGGCCTGACCAGGGACGCCCGAATAGCGCGCCTGGGCGGCGGGGTTCGGGGCCGTAGGCGTCCGCATGAGCCCGTTTCGCTGGGCGACGATGCGGCACGCCTCCCGGGCCATTTCCAGGTCCACCTTGCGGCGGTACTTGCGCTCCAGCTTCGCCGTTTCGGCTTGGGCCTCGAGATTGAGGGCGTAGTCGCCGAGGATCTTCGGGAACTCACTGCGGAGCACCTGGGCGCCAATGTCGTACTCGTTCGGCCCCTCCTGCTGGGGGAGCACGTCGCGGGAATCGACCTTGAGCTCTAGTTTCCGCCGCTCGCGGTCAAGGCGGCGGTACTGGGCGATCACGCGCTTGCGGTCATCGTCGGAAATGTCGGGGTTCTTCGACTGCAGGAGAAGCGTCTGCTGCTGCTCCCAGAGTTGTTCGATCTGGGCCTCTTCCGGGGGTGCCTGATTGGCGGGCTGCTGCTGGGAGACGCTGCGAAGGCCCTGGACATGCCCACGCAGCTCCGCAAGCTCGCGCTCGTAGGTGGCGAGGCGTTCCTTTGCCTCGCGAGCCTCTTTCAGCGCCTCCTGGTACTTGGCTGCGCGACGCTCTTTTCGGCTCGGCTTGTCGTCTGAGCCGGAGTCGTCGTCGTCATCGTCATCGGCGGCCGAAACGGCGCCCGTTGGCTCCTCCGCGCCCGTCGGAGTCTCGATTTCCTGCTCTAGCTCCTCGTTTTCCTGTGCCTGCGGCATGGTTGCTCCTCTTAAATCCCTTCGTCGTTCTCGGGCGGGTCGTTGCGTGACCTGTCGGTGTAGCTGTGGCGTCCGTCGGCGTCGGGGCCGAGGATTTCCATGGCCCCTGACTGCAGAGCCGCCATGGTGTCCTCGGAGCCGACTATTTCCGACGATCGGAGAATCACGGCCTTGCCGATTGCGCCCTTTCCAGAGCGCAAGTCGGTTCCCTGGTAGTGCCGCACCCACGGAGAGAGGCGCGCGTACCAGATGACATGGCCCAGGGCGACGCCATGGGCGTACATGTGGTCCAGGGCGCCCAGTCCAGCGGCAATGATGATGCCGCGAGAGGCGTTCATCTTCGCATCGACGGGGACGTAGATTTCCGACCCCGGCAAACGCTCGGGGGCGCTGATTTCCGCCACGTAGATGCGATCAAAAGCGGGCTGGCAGATAGGGAGCGGGATCCCGTGCTCTTTCAGGCGGTCGACCAGCAGGTTTTTTTCTTCGCTCATTCGTCAGTCCCCTTTGCGTCGGCAATCAGCCTTAAAACCCAGCCCAACTCACTCACCTGACCCGCCATGACTCGCAATTTGCCCTCCGTGGCGTGGAGGGCCTCTTTGGCGAGCGCAATTTCAAGCTCTCGCTGGCGCTTGTGGACCAGCTTCACCACCATCTCCGTGAAGGGATGCGTTCTCCCCTCGTCAACGAGGTCCGAGGAGATGCCGAAGGCGGTCATTCACCCTCCGCGCGCGGCCCCTGGATTGGCCCCGGCGCCGCCGCTGGCATCTGTACCCCCGGAGGCGGCCCGCCAGCCTCGGGGGGCATGCCGCCCATCGCCGGATCCATGGGCACCCCGTCTGGCCCCACCATCCCCGGCGGGGGAGGCGGCGGGATTCCAAGCGGCGTCTCTGGCGGCGGGGGAGGTGGCCCCAGGAAGGGAAGCATGTCGTGCTTTCGGCGTGCTTTGAGCGCGTTCGCGTAGGCGTGGTAGTTGAACGGGATGTTCCCGGCAAGCGCCGGGGTCTGACCCATCGCTACCAGCTCGTCTGCCTCGCTGATTCGCTGCGCCTGGGGCGCAAAGCTGACGTCGGCGGTGAAGCTGACCTTGTAGTTGCGGCGGTAGAGCTCTCGGCCGATGTGAACCACCGGCCGGGGCATGCCGTTTTCGTCGAGCGTGGCGCTCCGGATTTCGCTGAAATGGTCCAGTACCTGGATCGCCTCTTCATCGGGCATGAAGTGGTAGTTGAGGCGCGCGTTGTTTTTGAGGATGTTCGCGAAGTAGTCCAGGTACTTCATTGCCGCCTTGGAAAGCTGGCGCTTCGCCGCCTCATGCCGCGTAGCCAAGCCCCGGAACGTCTCGCCCGACTTCCCCGGCTCACCCGAAAGCACGCCGGGGGCCGCAACTGAGGCGTCCCCGTCCTCTTTTGCGAGCCGCACGATGTCCATGAGCTGCGGGTTGGCGGGGCTCGGCTTGATTTCCTTGAGCACCTTGTCAATGCCGTCGGCGCTCACGTTCTTGAGGCGCAGGATCTTCCCCGATCCAATGGGCACCTGCGACGAACCGAAGTCGACGTCGCCGATGGTAATGAAGAACGATGCATTGCCGAGGCTCGCCTGGTCGTAAACCGCGTTGTACGCGTCGTCCGCCAGCCGGTTGAGGTCGGCCAGGACGTGACCGGGGGCGATTCCGAGGGCACCGAACGGGTTTTCGATGCAGACGCCGTGCGAGAACATCTGCACGGGGACGCGCTTCACCGGGTCGGGCGCTACCGGCTCGCCCTTCTCGGCCTTCGGCTGCGCCCACTGGGGCAACTGCGGGGGCTCGAGCGGTTCTGCACCCAGCGCCGACGTGATTTCGTCACGCTCCTCGGGGGCGATATCCGGCATCTGCAGGCGCATCTCAAGTTGCTGCGTCTGCATCTGCGACTGGTTGAACGCCTGTAGGTCCCCGTTGTACTGCTCTAGCTCCTGGCTCTGCTGGTCGAACCGCTCGCGGTCCCTCCAGTCCTCCTCCTCGTTCACCATCAGGTGAACGACCGTCTTCGACTCGCGATCGACGGTCACCTTGACGGCGCGCTGGTTCTTGTCGCCGGGGAAGCGGGTAAATCCGTGGTACTCGATGAAGACGTATGGCGCGTTCTTGTCGCGCTCCGGTGCCACGATGCCCTCTTGCTTCGCCCCCGCGTCCCTCGCCTTGGTCTCGAGGATGTCCCAGGCGGGAGGATCCTTCGCTAGCACCTTGTCGGCGTTCGACCACTTGCCCGCATCTCGGAGGTCTTCAACTTCCGCGCGGTACTTCCGGATGACGTGCGCCTTCCAGGGCACATCCGACATGTCCACTTCAACCGTGGTGTGGATGTAGGGGAAAACGAAGTCCTCGGGAGAGAGCGTGTCGTGGCGGTTGCGGTTCCGGATCTCGTCGCGGTAGCTCTTGCAGAAGGCAGAGCCCGCGCCGAAGAACTCGTTGATGTCCCGCTCGCGCTGGCGCATGAAATCCGGCATCTCGTTTTTGAGCTGCCAGTTTCCGTGAATGGTCAGTAGCTCCGAATCCTCGAAATCGTCGGGGCCAGTGGGCTCGACGCGGAAGATGGCCTCACGGTCGGCAAGAACCTCGACGTAGACGTTGGAGGTGAGGCGTAAGAACCGCTCGAGCATGAGAGGCGTATGCGCATTCGAGCCGTTCTCCACGATGCTGTCTCGCGGAGGCAGGTAGCCCGTCAGCATTTCAAAGCTGCGCTTGCGCTTCTCGCGGTAGGGCTCCATCGACTCGCGCCCCATCTCGAAATGGTCGCAAACCTGTTTGGCGAGCTGGCCCAGCCACTTCGGACCGACGTCGTCGGTCGCAAACTGCATGAACCAATCGACGATGTTGGGCGCGTCCTGCAGCACCTGGGCTTCCGCTTGCCAGGAAGCGGCGAGGTCTTTGGGCTCCTCTTCCAGCTCCTTGTCTGCCTGGGTCTTCTGGTTTGGGTCTGGCTTGTTGTCGTAGGAGTCCATTTAGTTCCTCAGTTCTTGCGCGAGCCGTAGCCGTATCGAGGGCGATCCGCTTCGGCCTCGTCGTCCCAGTCGTTCGCGTACGTGCGGTCTTCGCGCCCGCTCGGCAGCGGGTTCGCGGCCATGGCGTAAGAGACCGCCGCCCACCAGTGGTCAGGGCCGCCGTCCGCTGGCTTCTCGCTGTCCAGCTCGTCAGTGCCGAGAGAGGGGATGGTGGTGACGCAGCCCCGGCACGTATCGAAGAACATGACTCCGGGCTGGTCGTTGATGCCGTGCTCGCGGAGCCGCTTGATGAACTGCTGCGCGGCCTGCTTGCGCCCCTTGGTGGCCTTCTGCCAGTAGACGCCCGCGCGGGCCATGTCGTCGGCCATCGTCGGTCCCCGGTGGCCTCGCTCCTCCCATAGCTGCGTGTCCATCCAGCCCGTGAGGCGGGAGCAGTTGCGGATGCGGTTCCACTCCCCGGCCGCAAGCTCGATCTCTTTGATTTTCTCGGCCACCTCGACAGCGTCGAACCGGCGCTTTGCCTTGCGCCCATTGAGCGTCAGCTCGCGATAGCAGATGAGGTCACCCTCGGGAGAGACCGCCCACCAGAGAATTACGCACTCTTCCTTGTAGCCCCAGTCACCGGAACGAAACCGCCGCCACCCTGAGGGAATGCGAAACGGCTGG